>ENA-ORUG01000155-ORUG01000155.1-human-gut-metagenome-genome-assembly--contig:-NODE-155-length-86452-cov-6.439205_pt1 | contig 86452 bp, 87 predicted proteins | sample MGYA00242079_ERZ509207 | MGnify/ENA primary metagenome ERZ509207 (study PRJEB26280, sample SAMEA2338780) | human gut metagenome | biome: human gut; feature: human-associated habitat; material: faeces...
CTTTTTATAATATTCCACCAATAACTTCCGTCATCAAACCAGCAAATTAAAATTTCACAACATTACATGCCTGTTTTCCGCGTGGTCCTTCTTCAATATCAAAACTTACCTGCTGTCCTTCTTCTAAAGTCTTAAATCCTTCACCCTGGATTGCAGAAAAATGTACAAACACATCATCTCCAGATTCCTGTGAAATAAATCCATAACCTTTTTCTGCATTAAACCATTTTACTGTACCATTACTCATCTGGGTACCTCTACTTTCTTATTAATAAAAAATACATGTAACTGTTAATGACAGCCATTTTAATAAAAATTCTTTATAAAAAAGAAAAAGTCCACGAACCATTACTTGTTTTATGCATTCATAGAAATAAATAAATGCATCCGTATCGGTCGTGAACATTAAAATCTATCAATAACAAAATTAATCATAGCACAATGATTTGACGATTACAAATATTTTTTTAAATCATTGATACTTTTTTCATGAAGGGAAATAAGCTTCTCACCAAAGTGTTTTGCTTCTTTTGAAGCGTCACAGTAGAGATGACTTTTTTGGATTGCCTTCACCATTCCCATCGTATATCCCTGAATGCACATTTCAGCAAGATGGCTGACATTTTTATCACTCATGGCTTTTAATTTTGTCATCCATTCAGAATAGGTTTTTAATAGATCATTTAATTCTTCAGTAGAATCTCCATTTGAAGTAATAGCGTCTTTTACAGAGTCTGATAAATTTTGATATGATTCCTCCTGCCCAACGATCAGAGCTTTAAAATCACAATCTGTTGTGATCTTACGAATTTCTGGGATTGTTTCTAAAACCATTGCAATGTTTTGATAAATACTGTTTAATAAATTTTCATTGTCCATAATTAAAACTCCTTTTTCTTATAGGATACCGAATATCGTAATTTCTATACATCAAGAGAATAAAATATGATAAAATGTCAGACAGAAAATGAAACATATATATCGTTTATATACAAAATATAAAGTACGATACAGGAGAAAAATAAGATGAGTAAAGAAAATTTTGAAAAGCAGATCAGAAAACGAATGAATGAATTAGAAAAGATAAATGCACATGGAGTGTTTAAGGAACTAAAAGGAAAGATCACGGGATTTGATTATGATACGAAAAGTCTTACAATGACCTATGAGGCAACAAAATTTCATGAAAATGCATTTGGTATTATGTTTGGTGGATCAATTGTAGGAATGTTTGATATTACATTTGGAACATTAACCGCAGGTTTAGGAGATTATAGTGTAGCACCGACTGTACAACTGTCTACAACATTTTTAAAAGGAATTCCAACAGGAGCAATTGTAAGAATTGAGGCAGAAGCAGTGTCTGCTGGTAAAACGATCATGAATTTTGTTGGAAAAGCATATGTAGAACAAGAGCTCATGGCAACTGCTAGTGGAACATTTATGACACCAAGGCCCTTTAAAAAATTTATAGAAGAATGATAAAAGTAACTGTAAAATAATTTTAATAGTGCCTGTTCACAAACAGTGAGCAGGCACTAAATTTTTTAGAAAGAAACTTCTTCAATTTTTTTTACAGCATCAAGGATCATATCAGGAGTTACTTCATAAGGCCATTTACGAACATCAATTCCAGACAAAGCCTTTGTGATCACAGCATCCATATCATCAAGCGTTGCATGAATATCTGCAAGCTTTACAGGGAATCCCATATTTTTAGAAAATTCATAGATCTTTTTAAATTCATCTTCCTGATGATCGACCTTTAATAAGATCAGGATACAATAAGCAACGATCTCGCCATGCAGATGTCCATGTTCTTCGGTAGATCTGCAAACGGTAAATCCATTATAGCATGCATGTGCAAGGCCCGTATTTAGATCAATACCTACAAGGTTTGATACAAAGCCAGTAGAAACAATAATTCCAAGAATAACTTCTTCTAAAGCTTTTCCTGGTCTGTGATTTTTACATTCTTCCAAAGCTTCTACACCATATTTTACTAATGGCTTTGCACACAGGTTACTGATCTGTACTCCCATAGAAGTACTGTGGTCTAATTCATCACCATCACCACGTGCACTTGTCGTACATTCATAAAATTTCGCCATTGTATCACCAATTCCAGCCCACAGATATTTTACAGGCGCATTGGCAATTACTTGTGTATTGATAAAGATCCATTCAGAAGGTTTTTCCTGAAAAGAATATTCACGAAGGGAACCATCTGGGTGATAGATGATACCAAGGGATGTGCAGGAAGCACAAGTAGAAGCAATCGTTGGAAATGTAAAGAATGGGCGTTTACTTTCCTGCGCTAATACTTTACAAGTATCAATCGCTTTTCCACCACCACAGGCAAAGATCATATCAGCATCAACGACTTCTTGATGAGAATTTAATTCATCAATATGCTCACGGCTTGCTTCACCACCATATTCGAAGACGCCTGTAATCGTAATCTTGCTGTCTTTGACGGCCTCTTTGATCAGATCAGCGGCAGCGGCTAAAGCACGCTTTCCACCGATGATCACAGCTTTTGTTCCGTATTTTTCACATACCATAGGGATGTCGGAATATGCGTCGGTTCCAATGGAGTAATTTGGGTAATATTTTCTCATAAGTGTTATAACTCCTTCTATTTTAATTGTTTTTATTATACTCCGGAAAGAATGTTTTGACAAATTTGATGGAAGTAGTAAAATAGCTTTATATGGGGTATTTTACATGGTACCTGAAAACTTAAGGTGGCAAGTAACATACTGAGCGTAAGTACTTTAACTAATAAGAACTTAAGATAATAGGGAACTTACGGAACGAACTAATACAAAAGGAAGGTAATATAAAATGGCAAAGATTGATATTATATCAGGATTTTTAGGGGCAGGTAAAACAACACTGATCCAGAAATTATTAAAAGAAGCATTAAAAGGAGAGAAAGTCGTACTGATCGAGAATGAATTTGGTGAGATCGGTATTGATGGTGGATTCTTAAAAGATGCAGGAATCGAAGTAACAGAGATGAATTCAGGATGTATCTGTTGTTCCTTAGTTGGAGACTTTGGAAGTGCATTAAAAGAAGTTGTAACACAGTATGATCCAGACCGTATCATCATTGAACCATCAGGAGTTGGTAAATTATCTGATGTGATCAAAGCGGTACAGGGTGTTGCAGAAGATGTTGATTTAGACTTAAACAGTTTTGTAACAGTTGCAGATGCAAAGAAATGCAAGATGTATATCAAAAACTTCGGTGAGTTCTACAATAATCAGGTAGAATATGCAGGATCTATCATTTTAAGCCGTACAGGAGATGTAGCAGAAGATAAGTTAAATGAAAGCGTAGCACTTCTTCGTGAACATAATGAAAAAGCAGCGATCATCACAACACCATGGGATGAACTTTCAGGAGAACAGATCTTAAAAGTTATGGAAGACGGAAATGATATGGCCAAAGAATTATTAGAAGAAGAGGAAATCTGCCCTGTATGCGGTGGACATCATGACCATGAACACGAACATGAGCATCATCATCATGATCATGACGAAGAATGCGGATGCGGATGCGGACACGATCATGAACACGAACATCATCATCACGACCATGACGAAGAATGCGGATGTGGATGCGGACATGACCATGATCATCATCACCACCATCATCATGCAGATGAAGTATTTACAAGCTGGGGTAAAGAAACACCTAAGAAATATAAGAAAGAAGAACTGGAAGAAATCTTACAGAAATTATCTAAAGATGACAGTTATGGCATGATCTTAAGATCCAAAGGTATCTTACAGACAGAAGACGGATCATGGGTTCAATTTGACCTTGTTCCAGGGGAATATGAAATCCGTGAAGGAAGCGCGGATTATACAGGAAGAATCTGTGTCATTGGATCTAAATTAAAAGAAGATGAATTAGAAGGTTTATTCTTTTAAATAACAGGAGGAAAAAAGATGTACGAAATACCGGCATACCTGGTATGGGGATTTTTAGAGAGTGGAAAATCCACATTGATCAAAGAAACATTAAGCCAGGATTATTTTAATGACGGCGAGAAAACAATGATCCTTACATTTGAAGAAGGAGAAGTCGAATATGACAAAGAAATGCTGGAGAAGACAAATTCTTTCGTGATCAATATTGAAAAAATAGAAGATTTTACAAAAGAATTTGTCAGAGCATGTCAGAGAAATTATTATCCAGATCGTGTTATGATCGAATACAATGGAATGTATTCTATTGATGATCTGATGGATGTGATCGATGAGACAGATCTTGAATTATATCAGGCGATCGTAACGGTTGATGCATCCACAGCTGATATGTATCTAAAGAACATGAAATCTTTATTTATGGAAATGTTTAAGATGGCAGATCTTGTCATTTTCAACCGCTGTGATGATAACACGAATATGGGAAGTTTCCGAAGAAGTATCAAAGCAGTTAATCCAAGAGCACAGGTAGGGTTCGAACGTGCCGATGGAAAAGAAATGGAACAGGATGAACTTCTTCCATATGATGTGAACGCAGAAGTGATCAAAGTCGAAGATGAAGATTATGGAATCTGGTATATTGATGCTATGGAACGTCCACAGGTTTATGAAGGAAAGACAGTGGAAATGCGAGTTCAGGTTCAGAGAAGTCCTAAGATGCCTCCAGGAATGATCATCCCTGGACGTAAAGCAATGACTTGCTGTGAAGATGATATGACATTTATCGGATATCTGTGTAGATTAAATCATACAAAATCTAAGACATTAAAGAGAATTCTCAATAATGAATGGGTTACATTAACAGCACAGATTCATTCAGAATACAACGAAGCATATGATAAGACAATGCCAATCCTGACAGCGATCCGTATTGAAAAATCAGAACCACCAAAAGAACAACTGGTATATTTCTAGATTTTAAAGTTAGGATAGGAAATAAAAATGCAGCGAAATTTAACAAAAGGACCGATTACGGTCAATTTATTACTTTTCGCCTTGCCATTAATGTTTGGAAATCTATTACAACAGCTGTACAATGTAGCAGACACCTGGGTTGTCGGAAGATACCTAGGTGCCAATGCATTTGCCGCCGCAGTGAAGATAGACTCCTTCGCATACATGCCAGTACAAGACTTCGGAAATGCATTTTCAACCTACGTGGCACAAAACTACGGGGCAAAGGAAGAAAAACGAATTAAAGGGAATCTGGATGTCAGTGCCGATAGGGTGGTTTTTGGCGGACATTATTGGAATTTTCTACTATTTTAAATCAAAATAATAGAAAAAGAAATTCCTTTTATCTTCCGCTAGCGAATATTCAACCAATAATTAACGTTATCAAACTCTAGAAACCTGCATAAACTGTAAAAACAACATTTACAGGGGGCTTTTCCATTGAAGAAATACATGGAAGAACGGGTTATTGAAAGTGCAACTTACATTATCGAGCACAATGCAACCGTCCGCCAGACAGCTAAGCAGTTTGGAGTCAGCAAAAGCACAGTACATAAGGATGTGACAGAACGATTAGAGATGATCAACAAAACACTTGCAAGACAAGCAAGGAAAGTGCTTGATATCAACAAATCGGAACGTCATATCCGGGGTGGGATGGCAACAAAGGAGAAATATCTTCATAAGTAATAAAAATAATACCATTCAACAAAAAATGTGAATGGTATTATTTTTATGCAAAACATATTGTTATTCATCTTCAGTAGAAGCTGTATATTTTTCATAAATCTGCATCAGATCACGTCTACGTTTTATATCAACTTTTGCAAATATATTATGAATATGAGCTTTTGTAGTACCAACGGAAATACATAAAGTTTCACTGATCTCTGTATTGTTCATATCATCAAGGAGTAGTTTTAAGATATCCTGTTCTCTTGTGGTTAATTAATATTTTTTACAGAACAGATAAAATTTAGAATAATCTGTTTCTTCATCTTCTTGTGTTGATAGAGCTGCATTAACCTCTGGTAAATAGATTCTGCAGGATTCTTTCACATCATAGGAAGAATGCACCATTAATTCAGCTATAATCTTAGTTAGCATACGGATACAGATCAAAGCAAGAAAGATGATCAAAGGATTACAATGGCAGAAATATTAAAAGAAGGAATGCTGGCCGAAGTGATCGTGTTAGATAGAAATCTGTTCGAGGTTAAGCCAAAAGAAATATTAGATACGAAAGTATTGGTTACGATCATGGACGGAGAGATTGTCTATTAGAGGAAGTAAAAGGTGTGAAGTGGCGGAAGCTAAATTGAAAAGGAAGTAATCAGAAAGTGCAACTTATATATTTGATTAATTATTCAGTTAAAGGAATAAAATCATTAGATGAAGATGTGAAACTATCATTTTATAAAAAAACAATTTCTAAAAATCCAGATATGAATGGATATAATATCAAAGGAATTTACGGAATGAATGGATCGGGAAAATCGGGAATAGTGACTTCAGTTAAGATTTTAAAGAATATTCTTACAGATTCAGGTTATTTAAACAATCCAATTATCCATTGAAAGCGATTTTATGGTGAAAATTCTTGATTCTCTTGTTGTATGTCGTTATAAGTTAATTTTATCAAAAGATGTTACAGGAAGATACAGTATTGTATATGAGCGATTATCTACAAAAAAAGCTACTTCAAGAAGTGATAATATGAAAATTATTTTTGAAGTTATTAATGGAAATATAGAAATATTAGAGATTGATGATGGCGAATTATTGAAGGATGTAATTGAAAAAACAAGAAATTTACTGACGATGGAATCAATGAGTAGTTTATTTTATGAAAAATTTTTAATTCCAGAGGCAAAGAAAAAAACATTACAAAATATAATGGAAAAGAGTATATATATATGGTTACTTTTTTTCTTTGGAAGAAAACTACATGTTTATTTAGATCAATCATTAGAGGAAAAAGGTCGCCAGGAAGGACGATTAGAAGGCAGATTACAAGGACAAACCGAAAATAAGCTTAAGTTAATCGTGAAAAAAATCCATAAAAATAAATCTTTTGACCAAATTGTAGATGAGTTAGAAGAAGATGCGGGTGTTGTGCAGCCTTTGTATGATTTTGTATTGAAGCATATAGATTGGGGCGAGGATGAAATGGTTCAGAAGTATCTTGAGAATATTGAATAACTTATTATGTATAAAATATGGAGAAGGAAGTCCTTTATGCAACTTCTTTCTCCATATTTTGCTTCTTAGTAAAACTCTTTTAAATTCCTAACTGTTTCCTTTGTATATTCACATAAATATTTTGAAACACCCTCAAAATCTCCACATTCTGCAACTGCTGCCGCTGCACATGTGTTACATACATGTCTTAATTTGCATTGATTGCATTCCACACTTGTTTTGATCTCTTCTGTTTCTCTCACGATCTTATTCCATAATGTCATAAAATCATCCGTTGTATCAAAGGCATCATAACTTGGCTGATCTAACACGACACATGAACGTATCATGCCTTGCCAATTAACAACAAACGAACTCTGCCCAGCCCGGCATGTCATATGCCCCGGGCAAGCATCTCCTTCTTCCGTATGTTCTGCCAGATAAATGGTCTGCTTCGCATATTGCTCAAAAAGTTCATCCCCCATTTCACGGTGTAAGATTTCAACCCTTGCCTTTGCAGCAACCTCTGGGTTTAATCTCTCATGAAAATTAAAAGGAGTTGTCCGCTCACGCACGGATGGATACATATAAGTATCGATCCGAACTGGGATATCATACTTTTCTCCGATATCTATGATTTCCATCCTGTCATGAAAATTCTTCTTCACAAGGCTTCCATTGATCTTGACATCAATCTTATATTTTTTTAATAATTCAATCCCTCTGATCGTTTTGTCAAATCCATCCTTCATATGGCATAGCTTCTCGTATGTCTCATTCTTTGATCCATATAAAGTTATATTTATCCTTCTTGGCTTATTCTTCGCAAAAAATTCCGCCCATTCCTCATTGATCAACGTCCCATTGGTATTGAGCGTAAGGATCATACCCATATCTTTTAATGCACAGTATAATTCTTTAAATTGAGGGAATAATAAAGGCTCTCCACCCGTTAACAACAAGAACAATGTCCCTGCATCTTTCATTTGCTTTGCAAGGGAAATCCATTCATCCAAACTTCGCAATCTTCCTTGGGACTGCATTTCTTGTTTGGATAAATGGACGTAGCACATGTCACAGTTTAAGTTGCAGAGAGGCAATAACTCCAGTACTCCATAAAGCGGAATACGGTTCCTTGCTGCCTTTGAGAAAAGTTGGCGTTCGAAGGTAGTGTTAGTGTCAAATAGGTCCATGATCACTCTCCCTGTAATAAAAAAGAACCGATAGGTACGGTTCTTTTTTGTATTTTTTATGATTTATTTGTATCCCATTCATTCTTATTTAAATTCTTTGTTGCATGACCATTATTACCCCAAGGCCCTCTCCAAACAATTACAGCCTCTCCTTCATCTTCTCGTCCATTCCGAATATAATCAACAAATCCATCATAAAAATCATCGTCAGTACTTGCCTCATGTTTTGCTTGACATGGATGATAACTTCCTATTTTCTTAGCTCTCTGACCTCTTCCATTCGGATAATAGTATAACTTACCTTCTGGCGCATTACATTCAAACTTATACACCTTATTCTTATCTCCACAAGCCGCCACATACTCATTCGGTGTAAATTCTTCTATATAAGCACTTGGTCTTTCATATCTTCTTTTCATAATCTTTTCCCCTTTCCTACTATACAAATTCTATCTTCATCTTATATTGCACATTCTGCAACATCTTTTTTATGACTATATTATACTAGAATCTTCCATTTAACGCAATAAACCATCTGTAAAAGGCATCTTTTTTTCGTAATCTGCTATTTCAACAAACCATCATCTTCTAATTTAATATTTTAACTTTATTATAGTCTAAAATCCTAGATTTTGCAATCATTTGTAAAAAAATACTTATTTTTTTCATAATCTGCCAGTAAATAATCTCAAGTTCACATGTAATCTCTTCGCATATCATAATATTTACCTATCAATCATTGAATTTTTCATAAAAATACTTACTTCAAGCAGTTTTTCCTTATACAATGATGTTGTATATTTTAAGGGGAATTATACATACTACGAATAAATTAATACATTAGGGGGAATTTTATGAAACGAAAATACGAACGTCCTATGGCTTTTGAAGAAACATTTACGACCAATGAGTATGTAGCCGCTTGCTGGGGTGTTGCCTGCTCAATAGATTCTGCCAATAAAGTGGATCAAAATAATCCTGGGGTAGATCATCAGGCTAACCATTGTGGACTTGAAACGAATCAGCATATTTACACAGATTCAAATGGTGTTGCAGTTTCTATGATTGAAGAAAGAACTGATCGTTTAGGAGATTTAACTTGTAATTTATACACTGATCCCAGTTATCTACATGAAAGATCCTACTCTTCTGTTAAACAAGGAGACTACATTTATTGGACAACTAAGAGTGGTAATCGAACTTGGCATCATCAAGGATATGTAAAATCTACATACAAAGACAGACCAAATCATTCTTAATTTTATACTGATAATAACAAAAGAGTTAGGTTTTTATTCAATGTCATTAAGTTAAGATGACATTGAATAAAAACCTAACTCTTTTTCATTATCTTTAAAATTTTATTTCTTACTTTACCATTCATATAATATTCGTTTAATTTGTTCTTAAGATATTGAAATTTTGTTTTGGATGTTTCCTCTACTACTTTTCCAATGATTTAGAACTTATCAGACGAATTCTGTGTTAACACTCAATAATTATCTGTTAAGAAATAATCTGCTATCGCTCTCGGCAGCTCATATCTTCTTTTTTGTTTCATTATTTATGTTTATCTTATTTTACATATATTGACATTTATTCTTGTTTTTGCTAGTATGATCACAATGAAGAAAACGGATCGATTACACAGCGTTCTTACAATATGTATTTACTATGGGGAAAATCCATGGGACGGTCCTCATTCCCTAATTGTAACTTAATTGAACTTCGTAAAAGCGAATATTTAAAATTTCACAACGACGATGTCAACACAATATTCAATATTAGCAGATTTATTTTTGACGAAAAATATGATAAAATCACTGATATATACAAAGAAAAAAATATATCATCCGAATTAGCCATGGTAATTGGTTGCATTACTGAATCACAAAAATTAATTAACGATGCTATAAAATCTGAGCAAAAAGAAGAATAAGCAAAAGATAAACTGGATCAGACTTGCAAAAAAGAATCGGATACCTACGGATTGTAACTATAGTAATCCCCGTATTAGATATGATGGAATCAACTGGTGGATCACAGTAGGCATTGAATACGAAGACTGTGTTAGTGTTCCCTCCAATGATGGGATAGGGATTGATTTAGGGATTAAAGATTTAGCGATATGTACTGATACGTTAGTCAGGAATTAACGCCTATGGAGAGTACAGGAACTTGTGAGTAGTACATGAATTGATTCGTTACAAAAGCATACTCGTTGAAGTAGGAATGAAACATAAAGGTTTATAACTTTTTATAAGTTTTCAGTAACGGTACTTGACAGCTATGAAGAGTTGAACAGAAAAGTGTAAACGAGGTGAAACCATGGCATACAAAGAATTGATCAAAAACTTCAACCGTATCCGTAGCTATATGCGGGAATTCTATGTCTATGGTTTCAAAAAACGAGAAGAATACACAAGAAAAAGCCCAAGATCTTATGATAATGAACGCCGCCGCATAGAAAGTATCCTAGGAAATTATATACAATTTCACCAAACAGAAAATGGGAAAAATGTCTTTTTATCCATCGACAGTCGGATCACAGAACATAATCCATTGTATCAGGCATGGAAGATAAAGAGTTTTACTGATGGTGATATCACGTTCCATTTTATCATAATGGATATTTTAGAATCAGCAAAAGAAAGTCTTTCCATTCATGAGATTACAAAGCAAGTAGATCAATATCTTTCTGTATTTGAAAGTCCAAAAGTATTTGATGAGTCAACAATCCGCAAGAAATTAAGAGAATATGTGAACGAGGGAATCATAGAAACTGAAAAATGTGGAAAAACATTATATTATAAGAAATCAGATCAAATTTATAAAGGGAATATAGATATTTTAGATTATTTCTCAGAAATAGTACCATGCGGGGTGATAGGTTCATTTTTGCTGGACCAGCAGCTAAAACATAAAGGAAAATTTGCATTTAAACATCACTACATCACAGGAACGATGGATAGTGATGTGATGTGTCAGTTATTCGAAGCAATGCAGAAGAAAAGCAGTGTGACAATTCAAATGCTTCAAAAAAGGACAGGCAATAAGACAAAAATGAAAGTAATTCCATTACAAATTTTCATCAGCGTACAAAGTGGCAGACAGTACTTGATGGCGTACAGCCAACAGTTTAAACGAATTTCATCTTTCAGACTAGATCGTATAATATCAGTAAAAATAGAAAAAGAAGATAAAGATTTTCAAGAATTAAGAAAAAAATTGAAACACATGAAGAAACACATATGGGGTGTCAGCACAACTTCAAGGTCAGGAGAGAGGATGGAGACTGTAGAGTTTACAGTTCATTATGAAGAAAATGAACCATATATCCATCAAAGACTGGAACGGGAAAAGAGATGCGGAAAAGTCAAAAAGATTGATGATCATACAAGCCGTTTTTATGCAGAAGTATACGATGCAAGTGAACTAGTGCCATGGATCAGGACTTTTCTATGCAGGATCACAGAAATTCATTTTTCAAACAAGATTTTGGAAACCCAGTTTAAAAGAGATATTCAAAAAATGTATGAACTATATGATCTGGAAGGTGGTGAAGTACAATGATATTTCATGAAATTTACAGTGTGTATTATCAGACAGTTGCCAAAATTCTGGAGGTAGCATTAGATCATCCATTAAAGAAAGATGAGATATGTAAGATTATAGAGAAATATGCATTTTCAGAAAGTGTACTAAGCATAGAACCAGCACTAAGAGAACAAAAATGGCAGTTGATTAGGTCAGATGGAACAACGGTTCTAAAGAATCATCCATCCATGCCACTTACAACAATTCAAAAACGATGGTTAAAATCCATCTGCCAAGATCCAAGAATTCATTTATTTCAAGATGATCTGAAAGAAATAGACTTTCCAGAGATAGAACCATTATTTACTCTAGATGATTTCTATATCTTTGACCAATATCAAGATGGAGATGATTATACAGATAAAGTTTATATTAGAAATTTCAGAATGATCCTTGACGCGATTAAGAATCAATACCCGTTAGAAATTACTACATATAATCATAAAGGCCAAAAAGTATCAATGAAGATTTTGCCGAAATATCTTGAATATTCCGAAAAAGATGATAAATTCCGTGTCGCAGGATTTGGAAGCAGATTAGGTGGAACAGTGAATCTTGGAAGGATTATAAGCTGTGAACGTGCAGAAATAAGTGAAAATGCAGAGTTGATACATAGAATTCCACCAAGGAAAAGAAGAGTCATCTTTGAACTTAAAGATGAAAGAAATGCTTTAGAAAGAGCCCTGTTACACTTTGCACATTTTCCAAAGAAAGCAGAAAGAATTGAGAGAAACCAATATCAGATTACCATTGATTATGATAAAGATGATGAGACAGAGATGGTAATTCGTATTTTATCTTTTGGTCCCATGTTCAAAGTTGTACAGCCAGATCATTTTGTAAATTTAATCAAGGAACGTTTAAGAAAACAAAAAAGTTCGCAACTTTTTTTCCATGATAAGAAACATATTTCCAGATAGAATAAAGAAAAAAAGAAAGGAATGAGAAATATGTTAGAAATCAAAGGAAAAGTAAATACAGCAATCTGTTACGCAAAAGTAATTGAAGAAGAAGCTATCGAGCAGATTAGGACGATGTGCGACTATGAACTGACAAGAAACAGCAAAATCCGTATTATGCCGGATGTCCATGCAGGAGCTGGATGTACGATTGGAACAACAATGACTGTCATTGATAAAGCATGTCCAAATGTTGTCGGAGTTGATATTGGATGTGGAATGTATACAGTGAAATTAAAAGAGAAAGAATTAGATTTCGAAAAAATAGATGAAGCATGTCATTATATTCCTTCTGGAAAGAATGTATGGGAAGGCAGAGAAGAACGACTTAATCTTGAACAATTACGATGCAGAAGAAATCTAAACAATACAAAAAGATTGGAACGATCCCTTGGAACACTTGGCGGTGGAAATCATTTTATTGAGATCGATCAGGCATCAGATGGAACATATTATTTAGTTATCCATTCAGGCAGCCGTAATTTGGGAAAACAGGTGGCAGAATATTATCAGCAGCTGGCAGTAGATCTTCACATGGGAAAAGAGGAATATTTTGCCAAAAGAGATGAAATCATAAAAACTTATAAGGCATCAGGGCGAAGAAAAGAGATACAAGAAGCATTAAAGGAATTAAAGAAAAGCTATAAAACAAAAGTTTTAAGCATTCCAGAAGATCTCTGCTGGTTATATGGAGAATTTTTAGAAGATTATTTACATGATGTAGAAATCTGTCAGTCATTTGCAAAAAGGAACAGAGAAAAAATGGCAGAGATCATTTTAGAAAGAACAGGAATGACAGCGGAAGAATCCTTCCACACAATTCACAATTACATCGACACAGAAGAGATGATTTTGAGAAAAGGCGCAATTGCAGCACATAAAGGGGAAAAAGTACTGATTCCAGTCAATATGAGAGATGGTTCCATTCTGGCAATCGGAAAAGGAAACAAAGAATGGAATGATTCAGCACCACATGGTGCAGGCAGATTAATGTCAAGAACGAAGGCAAAAGATCAGTTAGATATGCAAGCATATAAAGAATCCATGAAAGGAATTTACACAACATCAGTTAATGAACAGACACTAGATGAAGCACCGATGGCTTATAAATCTTTGGAAGATATTATTGATGTGGTCAGAGAGTCAGTGGATGTGGTGGAAGTGATGAAGCCTGTATTTAATTTTAAGGCTTCATAATAAAAAATAATATCATTCGAGGAAATATAAATTCTGAGAATGATATTATTTTTATAAATATTATACTAATGAATTCTGATAATTCAACAAATCTGCCATAGGTTTTGACATATTCAAATACTGTCTCGTATTTCTCCTAAGATTATTCTTAGTTCCACCTTTAAGCATCTTATCATGTGTAGCAAAGAAGTCTTTATCTTCTTCAAAAGGTGTTCGAACAATATGAATATCCACAATCTCATCTAAGAACCGATTCTGATGAAAAATCTTTCTTGTGCACTCCTTCTTATATAAAGGATGCAGCTGATTTACCGTAAACTGGAAATAAAGAGAATTAAGTAACGGTTCATCACTGTCTAATAAAAACTGATAATCGCCATCCAAAATCTTCTGTCCCTGTTCCTTTGTCAGAGGAATTTTTGTCTTATCAACGACTGATCCGTTTCGTTTTCTCTGCATCAGATAAAGATCCTCGTCATTTTCCATATAAAAATAATATGTAAATGGGGAACTGTCCTCTGCTCCTTTAAACATTAATACCTTGACCGGAAGACTGATCATATATTTATCAGGAGATTTGGACAGGATGTATTCTTCCTGTGTCTGGTCATATTCAGCCTGGCTGATATTCTTCGTAACTTCGGTATAAGAAAGTTTTTCAATTGCTGTATTTTTCATGATAACTCCTAACCCGTGCTTTGTTATTAACTTCTCTTATTATATCAGAGGAATATGATAAAATCATGACCTATTTATAAAAAAACTATTAACAATTGATAGATTTTCTAAATACCCTGTGCTAAGATAAAATCTGGAGGAAAACTATGGATTTATTTGAATATGCAAGAGAATTAAATAAAGATAAAGAATCCCCATTAGCAGGGAGAATGAGACCGACAACTCTTGATGAAGTGGTTGGACAGGAACATATCATTGGAAAAGATAAATTATTATATAGAGCCATCAAAGCAGACAAGATCAGTTCCATTATTTTCTATGGACCACCGGGCACAGGAAAGACAACTTTAGCTAAAGTCATTGCCAATACAACAAAGGCCAATTTTGTGCAGATGAATGCAACAACATCTGGAAAGAAAGATATGCAGGAAGCAGTGAAAAATGCGAAAGAATCACTTGGAATGTATCAGAAGAAGACAATTCTGTTTATCGATGAGATCCACAGATTTAATAAAGCACAGCAAGATTATCTGCTGCCATTTGTTGAAGATGGAACGATCATTTTGATCGGAGCAACGACAGAGAATCCGTATTTTGAAGTCAATCAGGCGTTGATCTCAAGATCGAATGTATTTGAACTGCATTCACTAGATAAAGAAGATATTAAGAAATTAATTTTAAGAGCCATCACCGATGATGAAAAAGGAATGGGAATTTACGGTGCAACGATCACGGATGATGCACTGGATTTTCTTTCTGATATGGCAGAAGGAGATGCAAGAAGTGCCTTGAATGCGATCGAACTTGGAATCTTAACAACAGAGCCAGCTGAAGATGGAAAGATTCACATTGATATCGATGTCGCACAGGAATGTATCCAGCGGAGAGTGACAAAATATGATAAAGACGGAGACAATCACTACGATGTGATTTCTGCATTTATCAAAAGTATGCGAGGATCAGATCCAGACGCAGCAGTTTACTATCTGGCAAGAATGATCGATGCTGGAGAAAGTGTGACATTTATTGCAAGACGAGTGATGATCTGTGCATCCGAGGATGTTGGAAATGCGGATCCACAGGCACTGCAGGTAGCAGTTGCAGCCTCACAGGCAGTCGAACGGATCGGAATGCCAGAAGCAAGGATCATTCTTGCACAGGCAGTGACCTATGTAGCCAGTGCACCAAAGAGTAATGCAGCCTATATGGCAGTTGATCATGCCTTAGAATCTGTCAGAAATCACAAGATTGGAGCAGTTCCAAATCATTTACGAGATGCCCACTATAAAGGAGCAGCAAAGCTAGGACATGGAATCGGATATAAATATGCACACGATTACCCAGATCATTATGTAAAACAACAGTATCTTCCAGATGAACTTCTAGGAACCACATTTTATGAACCAACCGAAAATGGATATGAAAAGAATATCAAAGAATATTTAGAAAGAATTAGAAAATAAAAAGAATCCCTGTCACCTAAAACTTAAGGTGACAGGGATTCTTTTACTCGTTCTTATTCTTGCTCCATTTATATAAAAATGACATTGCCCATAAAAAGATCGGAAAGAAAAACATCAAAAACAGCGATATCCAGAACAACTGGCTTCCAGTCACTGCAAAGAAGATGGTAGATCCGACAATGGCAAGTAATATAATGATCAGCAGGATTGCTGTGATCTGCTTCATACGTTTTTGCTTCTGCATGATGATATCCTTTCGTAATTATGTATACCTATGAGGTATCCTAGCATATATTTGAGTGTTTTGAAAGAAAAAAATTATAAAAGAAATGTATAAGAAGCAAAAGAGAGGACATAATAGGAATATCCAGTTGATAAAGAAACTGGATAAAGAAATACTTATCCTCCCCTTAAGTATTCCCCCACTCTACAATGGCGTAGAATGGGGGATTTTTTTTAAAATCATAAAGAATGGACCACTTTATTGAAGAAGTTGTACTGCATGAAGAAGTTATAGACGTGCAAAAGCTGATGAATGATATCAAGTTATTATAGAAGATAATGAGCTAAACAGAGAAATTGCCAAGTTCATTTTGCAAGATGAAAATATGATCGTCACAGAAGCCAAAGATGGAAAAGAAGCAGTCGAAATTTTTAAAAAGAGCAAGGAGCATAGCTATGATCTGATCTTGATGGATAAAATTGTCCAGTATTGTTGAAAAAAAGCAAAAGATTTGTTATAGTATCAAAGGAAAATAACATTTTAAAAAGAAAAGGATGGAATGAACATGGCTTTATTACAGGAATGGCGTGATTACGCATATAAATTTGACGATAGAACAGCAGAAGGACAGCAGTTCTGGTTAAATTACTTCAACATTGAAAAAGGAATCTACGAGAAATTATTAGCTGACAAAGATACAGTGGTATCTGGAACAGTCAAAGAATTAGCAGATAAATACGAGACAGAATTACAGATGTTCGTAGGATTCTTAGATGGAATCAACGACAGCTTAAAAGAAGCAAACCCAATCGAAGAGATGGATGAAAATACACAGGTAAGCTTAGATATCGACTTCGAGAAATTATACTACAACATGGTTGGATGCCGTGCAGAATGGCTTTACAACTTAAAAGAATGGGATGACATTCTTACAGAAGAAAGAAGAAAAGAACTGTACAAAGAATCTAGAAATTCAACAACCGTTGTAAAAGGAAAGAAGATCGGAAGAAACGATCCATGCCCATGCGGAAGCGGTAAAAAATATAAAAAATGCTGTGGAAGAAACGCTTAATTCGTTGAAATCGTGAAGTATTTCAGTATTTAAATGAGATAAAAGAGCCTTTTAGCTAATACAATAGCTGAAGGGCTCTTTTTTTTCTTATAGAAGAATCTGATAAAAAAGAGTTGACCTTTTGTATACAAGGTGCTATTATTTCAATTAGTTGTCTAATGATTAGTTATCTAATTAAAAATAAAAAAGCAAAGAAAGGAGCATACATGAGAAAGTGTGAGGGAATTTATAGTTTGATCGGTAAAGTAAATCACAAGAGTGCGATTTACGGCTTTGAACTTCTCAAAGAAAAAAATCTTCATCCAAGACAGATGCCACTGATCATCCATTTAAGTAAATGTGAAGGATGTACACAGAAGGAACTGGCAGAGAAGATGCAGATCAAACCATCTACGTTAAATGTAATGATTGGACGAATGGAAAAGAATGGATATATAGAGAAGAAACAAGACGAAAAAGATTCAAGAAAAAGCAGGATTTATTTCACTGAGAAAGGAAAAAGTATCAGTGAAGACTGTCACAAGAGATTTGCTATGATACAGCAGAAACTTCAAGAGTATTTTACAAAAGAGGAGCAGGAAGAACTTGACCGTCTACTAAATAAATTCTGTGATTGTCTGGATGAACAGACAGAGATATTAAAAAAAGAAAGAAAGGAAAGAAAGGAAAGATCAGATGCTTAAATTATTCCGATATTTAAAGAAAGCATATGTACCGGTCATTGCGATCGTATTATTTCTGGTTGTGCAGGCAAGTTGTGATCTGACACTGCCAACATTTACATCCAATATCGTCAATGTCGGTATTCAGCAAAAAGGGATTGAAGATGCGGTTCCTGATGTGATGAGAGAAGAAACATTTCTGGCACTGAAATCTCTTATGAAACAAGATGATGCCGATGATATGGAGGATGCCTATAAACTTTATACAAAGGATCAGGTCAAAGATTCAAAATATAAAGATTACAAAGATGGACGTTTATATGTCAGAAGATATATCTCTAAAAAAGACAGAGAACATCTTGATAAGAGTATGTCAAAAGCAATGCTGAATCTGTCAGCACAGATGGCAAAACAGATAGAGGCGAACCCTCAGGCAGTAGCATCTATGAGCAAGAGCCAGAAGAAAATGATGGCGCAGATGAAGAAGAGGAATATCAAAGATATGCCAGATACGATCATCAGTCAGGCTGCGATTTCCTTTGTAACCAATGAATATAAAGCAATCGGGCTTGATATTGATCAGATGCAGACACATTATCTGTTAGTCACAGGTGCAAAGATGGTAGGACTTGCATTGCTGATCATGGTAGCAGCAGTCAGTGTTACATTGCTATCTGCACGTTTGGCAGCGAAACTAAGTCGTGTATTAAGAGAAAAAGTATTTGAGAAAGTCATGTCATTTACAAACTCTGAGTTTGACAGATTCTCAACAGCATCTCTGATCACAAGAAGTACAAATGATATTCAGCAGATTCAGTTGTTTATGACGATGGTATTCCGTATCGTTGTCTATGCACCATTAATGGGAATCGGTGGTATCTTTAAAGTATTGACAACCAATGCCAAGATGACATGGACGATCGCCGTTGGTGTCATTGCGATCATGTTAGTGATCTTTATATTATTTAAGGTAGCGATGCCGAAATTTAAGATCTTACAGAAACTGATCGACCGCTTAAACTTAGTAACAAGAGAAATTTTAACGGGACTTTCTGTTATCCGTGCATTTAGTACAGAAAAACACGAAGAAGAACGTTTTGACAAAGCAAATATGGATCTGATGAAGACAAACTTATTTGTTAACAGAGCCATGACATTTATGATGCCAACAATGATGTTGATCATGAATGGATTAACTGTTCTGATCGTATATGTCGGAGCTTCCAATATTGATGCTGGTAAAATGCAGGTTGGTGACTTGATGGCATTTATCCAGTATGCAATGCAGATCATTATGGCATTCTTATTTATTTCCATGGTATCTATCATGATGCCTCGTGCACAGGTTGCAGCTGAGCGTGTCAATGAGATCCTAGACATGGAAGTTATGATCAAAGATCCAGAAGAGCCAAAAGAATTTTTACCAGAGAAAAAAGGTGAAGTTGAATTTAAAAATGTATATTTCTGCTATCCAGATGCAGATGAAGCAGTCCTTCACAATATCAGTTTCACGGCACCAGCTGGTAAGACGACTGCATTTATCGGAAGTACAGGTAGTGGTAAATCAACACTGATCAACTTAATTCCAAGATTCTTTGATGTCAGCCGCGGAAGTATTTTAGTTGATGGTGTGGATATCCGTGATGTAAAACAGCATGATCTGTGCGAAAAGATCGGATATGTACCACAGAAAGGGGTTCTGTTCTCAGGAACGATCGAATCCAACTTAAAATATGGAAAAGAAGATGCGACAATGGAAGAAGTCAAGCGAGCAGCAAGAATCGCACAGGCAACCGATTTCATTGAAGAAAAAGAAGAACAGTATGATTCACCGATCGCACAGGGTGGTTCTAATGTATCTGGTGGACAGAAACAGCGATTATCCATCGCCAGAGCCGTTGCAAAAGATCCTGAAATCTATATTTTCGATGATAGTTTCTCAGCACTTGACTATAAAACGGATGTAAAACTTCGTGCAGCTCTGCAGGCAGAAACACATGGAAGTACAACGTTGATCGTTGCACAGCGTATCAGTACAATCCTTCATGCAGACCAGATTATCGTTTTAGATGAAGGAAATATCGTTGGAAAAGGAACGCATGAAGAATTATTAAAGACTTGTCCAGTTTATCAGCAGATCGCAAAATCACAGCTGTCTGAAGATGATCTTAAGAAAGCAAGGGAGGTGTCTGACCATGAGTAATAACAACAGCATGAGAGGAAGAGGTCCAATGGGTGGTCGCAGAGGAATGGCACCAGGTGAGAAGGCAAAAGACTTAAAAGGAACGATGATCAAACTGATCAAATATATGAGACGTTTTTATCTTCCAATCGTTATGGTTATCATTTTTGCGATCGCAAGTACCGTATTTAACATTGTCGGACCAACGATCTTAGGAGATGCAACAACTGAGATTTTTGATGGATTGATCCGTAAAGTATCTGGTGGAAGCGGAATTGATTTTACAAAGGTAGCACATATCTTAGCATTTTTATTATGCCTATATGTAGCCAGTGCAGTATTTTCATTTATTCAGGGACTGATCATGACACATGTGTCAAACAATGTCAGCTATCAGATGAGAAAAGATATCTCAGAAAAGATCCACCGCATGCCAATGAAATATTTTGAGAGCAGAACTTATGGTGAAGTCTTATCACGAGTTACAAATGACGTTGATACCCTAGGACAGAGTTTAAACCAGAGTATGACACAGATCATCACATCTGCGACACAGATCGTCGGTGTATTTATTATGATGATCCGAATCAGTATTCCAATGACGATCGCCGTCTTACTGACACTACCATTATCCATGGGACTGATCGGACTTATCATGTCCAAATCCCAGCCATACTTCAAGGCTCAGCAGAAATACCTTGGAGAATTAAATGGACAGGTAGAAGAAATCTACAGTGGACATAACATTGTCAAAGCATTTAACAAAGAAGAAAGTGTCATTGAAGAATTTAAAGATATCAATGGAAAACTTTATAATTCTGCATGGAAATCACAGTTCTTCTCAGGAGCTATGATGCCATTGATGCAGTTTGTCGGTAACTTAGGATATGTAGCAGTATCTATCTTAGGTGGATACTTAGCCATCAAGAAAACAATCGAAGTTGGACAGATTCAGTCCTTCTTACAGTACGTAAGAAACTTCAGCCAGCCGATCACACAGTTAGCACAGGTTGGTAACATGATGCAGACAACCGCAGCTTCCGCAGAACGTGTCTTTGAATTCTTAGAAGAAGAGGAAGAAGTTGAAGTAGAAAAAGATGTTGTACCAGTCGATACACTTGCTGGAAATGTTACATTTGAACATGTAAACTTCGGATACAATGAAGACCAGACAATTATCAACGACTTCTCTGTCAATGTTAAAGAAGGTCAGAAAGTAGCCATCGTAGGGCCAACCGGAGCCGGAAAGACAACATTGATCAAACTTCTGATGCGTTTCTACGATGTCAATGGTGGATGCATTAAAGTCGATGGTCATGATATCAGAGAGTTTAAGAGAAGTGACTTAAGAGAGATGTTTGGTATGGTATTACAGGATACATGGCTTTACAACGCAAGCATCCGTGATAATATCCGTTATGGAAAATTAGATGCAAGCGAAGAAGAAATCCAGGGAGCAGCAAGAGCCGCATTCGCCCACCACTTCATTGAAACACAGCCAGGAGGCTATGATATGGAGATCAACGAAGAAAGCAACAACATTTCTCAGGGACAGAAACAGTTATTAACGATCGCAAGAGCAATCTTAGCAGATCCAAAGATCCTGATCCTAGATGAAGCAACAAGTTCTGTCGATACAAGAACTGAAGAACGAATCCAGATGGCAATGGATAATCTGATGCAAGGAAGAACAAGTTTCGTAATTGCACATCGATTATCTACGATCAAAGATGCCGATGTGATTTTAGTTATGAACCATGGAGACATCGTGGAACAGGGAAATCATGAAGAACTGTTGGCTAAGGGTGGATTCTATGCAGATCTTTATAATAGCCAGTTTGAAAATGCTTAGAATTTTAATTTTATAATTGGCCAACTGAAGTCTTTCAGTATATGAGAAAAAATAAATAAGCAACCGAAAGCGCAGCGGTGGAATTTTGCTCATATTTTGAACAAATCGCTTATCCGCCCAATTTCCTACGAGAACTCGCTCTGAAGTTTTGTTTCAGACAAGAGACTTTGGAGCTCAGACACTCGTCAAATTGGGCTGCGAATTTATTCAAAATATGGCAAAATTCCAATGCTGCGCTTTCGGTTGCTTATTTATTTTTTCTCATATACATGAAGGTTATAGTGTGGTAAACTACAAGATTGGAAAATTTAAGGTGGTGTGTATGGAGAATGGTATTGGATAGGAATTGAGGCTTTCTCAGACAGAAGATATTTATAATGTAACTATTTACATTACAACAATAAAATGTTAAACTATGATTAGATGTAATAAAATAAGTTACAATAATGATTTGAAAATACAAAAAACAGGAGGAATACCATGAACCAGTCTGAACGAAGAAGATATCTGATTCAAGAATTGATTAAAGAAAATACACAATACAATAATCTGGAAATTCCACAAAATAAAGAAGAACAAAAACAACTGTTAAGATCCTTGATGAATATCCGTTTTGCATGCCCAATTTCTGATGAATTCAAACAGATCCAAGACGAATATTTAACAGAAGAAAATAAAAATAGAGGTATCATACAACTAAAAGATTTAAGCGAGATCAAGAAAGATATCTACCTCTGGCAAGGAGACATCACAAGACTCAAAGTCTCAGCAATCGTAAATGCAGCCAATAACGGCATGACAGGATGTTATCAGCCATGTCATAACTGTATTGATAACTGTATTCACACTTACGCAGGAATCCAGCTTAGAAATTACTGCAATACAATGATGAAGAAACAAGGTCACGAAGAACCAACTGGACAGGCGAAGATCACTCCAGCTTATAATCTTCCTGCAGATTACGTGATTCACACCGTAGGTCCGATCGTACATGGCGGTTTCTTACAAAAAAGACATGAAAAATTATTGGAATCATGCTATCGATCCTGTCTTGAAATCGCAGAAGAACATAAACTAGAAAGCATTGCATTTTGTTGCATTTCCACAGGAGTTTTCATGTTCCCAAACGAAAGAGCAGCCGAGATCGCAGTAAAAACAGTACAGAAATTCAAAGAAGAAACAAACAGTAAGATCAAAGTCATTTTCAACGTATTTAAAGACGAAGATTTAGAAATTTATTGGAGGTTACTATGCACAAAATAACATTTCAGACATTTTTAAGTGGAACACCTGCAAGAGATTATATTTTTGTTGGAAGCAAAGTAGCAGCAGAACACAAAACATACGAAGAAGCTTATAACGAAGGAAAATTAAAAGCGATCGGTGTCTCTAATTTCCAGATTGAAGACATAGAAAGCTTAATGGAAACAGCAAACAAAGATCACATGAAAACAAACGCTGACGTAGACTTTGAGATTAGTGCAGAAGATATGGAAATTCTGAAAAACTTCAAGAAGATCGAAAACTATGGAGCAAACAGCGAATTCCCTGTTTACGGTGGAAAACTATAGAATTCCTAAAAGCTGATTTCTGTCGAATTTTGCACATAGACTTCATTCTCATTCTTTGGTATAGTTAAACTAAAGAAAAACTTAATTAACATGAAAATATAAGGAGAAGCCAGAGAATGAAAAAGAAACAGACGCAGATTAGGCAATATGCTAAGATCATGAGTGTATTTCTGGTAGCGGTTGTTATAGGACTTCTGATTTTCTTCTATTGTATACAACGTTCCGTCGAACACAGATCACAAAAAATGATGATGAACAATGTATCAAGACAAAGCGTGCATTTACGCACGATATTGAACATTCAATATGCTTATCTTAATGGATTCGCAGAAGAAATAGGAAAATCAGATCAGCTATTAGATCAAAAAAATATCAATTTGCTCCAATCTGTGACAAAGAATACAGATTTTGGAGCGACTGCTCTGATCGAGCCAGATGGTACTTCACATTATAGTAACGGGCAGACAAAGAATGTATCGCATCGAAGATATTACAGAGAAGCGATGAGTGGAAAAAGGACCTTAAGTGAGCCATTAGACAGTAGTATCTCAGGATCGACAAGAGTTGTATTAGGAGTACCAATCTATAAGGATAAGAAAGTAATCGGAATCCTTGGAGGCTCTTATGATGTCACAGCATTAAGCCGTATGCTTTTTGAAGATTTATTTGACGGGGAAGGTTGTAGCATGATCATTGCCCAAAGTGGGGAAGTCATTGCATTTGAAGGAGATACGTCCTATTGGAACATTGATTATCGGGATAACTTTTATACATATTGCAAGAAATTGATGATCAAAGATAATGTGACAGCCAAGATGATCAAGCAGGATTTTTACAAAGGAAAATCAAATCTGGTAACCGCAGATAGTAAGAAGAAGGGAAACGTAAGACATTATTTTGCTTATATGCCAATGAAGATTAATAACTGGATGCTTTGTTATGCGGTACCAGAAAAAACTGCACAGCAATCCTATGACTTTATTGAACATTATGAGATCATTTTTATGGCAGTATTTGTTATTTTAGTTATTTTGCTGGTGCTATATATCGTGCATGAAAACTATAGAAGGGATCAGGAATTAATGAAATATGCACAGACAGATGCGCTGACAGGTTTATATAATAAAGAAACAACGAAACTTCGAACCGATGAGATATTGTCAACAGATAAAGATATGATCCATGCATTTTTAATCTTGGATATGGATTGCTTCAAGCAGATCAATGATGGATATGGACATGCGGTGGGAGACATTGTTTTACAGAAGTTTGGACAATTATTGCGTGATATCTTTAGAGAAGATGATATTGTAGGGCGAATCGGTGGAGACGAATTTGTCGTTGTAATGAAGAATATTAAGATGAAAGAAATGGCGATTGCCAAAGCAGAGGAACTACTTACAAAGACGCAGCAATATGAAATCAAAGAATTAAATGGCTCAGCAATCTCTATCAGTATAGGAATTGCAATGGCGCCAGAAGATGGAGACTGCTATATGGATCTTTACAAACGGGCGGATCAAGCCTTGTATCAGGCAAAACGAAGTGGAAAAGCAAGAGTTTGTGGTTATTAATTAAAATAACGAGGTGAGCAAATTGATATTAGAAAATAAACTGGGTATCACAGATTCATTGGAATTGGCGCGGCAAGAGGAAAAAATCAGTAAAAAAAAGGCAGTTGAGTTATTTGAAAGTGGAAGATTAGATTCTATGCAAGCTGGTACGGTAGATAGTTTAAAGAAAATACATCAATTTCTTTTCGAAGACATCTACGAATTCGCTGGGGAAATAAGAACGGTCAATTTAGCAAAAGGAAATTTTAGATTTGCTCCTGTGATGTATTTACAGCCATCATTGAATCATATTGAACAAATGCCACAATCAGATTTTGAACAGATCATAGAAAAATATGTTGAAATGAATATTGCACATCCATTTCGAGAGGGAAATGGAAGAAGCACAAGAATATGGTTAGACCAGATTTTAAAGAAAGAACTGAAACAAGTCATAGACTGGAGCAAAGTAGATAAAGAAGATTATTTATTAGCAATGGAAAGAAGTCCGATTCGAGACATTGAAATTAAATATGTCTTAAAACAAGCCTTGACAGATAAGATTCATGATAGAGAAATTTACATGAAAGGCATCGATCATAGTTATTACTATGAAGGATATATGATTTATAAAAGTGAAGAATTATAAAAGAAAAGAGAATCCGGCAATGTGCTGGATTCTCTTTTTAAGAACAATATTATTTTTCGTGGAAGTATTCTTTCACAAGCTTTACCACAGTTCCAGATAATAAGAACAGTGTGATCAAGTTTGGAATTGCCATCAATCCATTAAATGTCTCAGCAATACTCCAAAGCATTCCAAGATCCACAGTAGCACCAAGAATGGCTACCAGAGAATATACTAACATAAAAGGTTTGATAACCTTAGAGGAAAATAAAAACTCAATACAACGAGCCCCATATAATCCCCAGCCAATGATTGTAGAGAATGCAAAACAGCAAAGAGCAACTGCAGTAAAGATAGAAATCCAGTTTCCATAAGTAGCAGTAAATCCACTGATCGTAAGTTCTGCACCAGCATCAGCTCCGAATCCAATAGGAATTCCACTGCAAAGGATAACAAGGGCTGTTAATGTACAAATTAAGATTGTATCAGTAAACACTTCAAAAATACCAAGAAGCCCCTGTTTGACTGGCTCTTTTGTATCGGCACAAGCGTGGGCGATAGATCCAGTACCAAGTCCAGCTTCATTTGAGAAGATTCCTCGTGCCACACCTTTTTTCATACTCATAAAGAAACTTCCAACAACACCACCAGTGACAGAAGCTGGATGGAAGGCACCATTAATGATAGAACCAAAAACAGAAGGAAGATGGTTGATATTTAAAACAACAACACCTAAAGCAAAGAAAATATAAATAAATGCCATAAAAGGTACTAATCTCTCAGCAACTTGTCCAATTCTTTTGATTCCACCAAGTAAGATCAGAGCAACAAGAATCGTAACGAAGATACCAATGATCAGATTTACTGTATCAACAGATGATTTACTGATCACATTGAAATTTAACAAAGCAGAATTAATCGCAGTTGTGATCGTATTTACCTGTGTTGCATTTCCAGTTCCAAATACAGTTAAAACTCCAAAAGCAGAGAATAAGACGGCAAGAAAATGCCAGTTTTTGCTAAGCCCATTCTTAATATAGTACATAGGACCACCAACATAATCTCCTTCAGGGTTACGTTCTCTGAAATGTACAGCTAATGTTACCTCAGAAAATTTTGTACACATTCCAAGAATCGCAGAAACCCACATCCAGAATACAGCTCCAGGACCACCGATTGCGATCGCACCGGCAACACCAGCGATGTTTCCAGTTCCAACTGTGGAAGCGAGGGCAGTACAGACTGCCTGAAATGGTGTCATAGATCCGTCGGATGCATCTTGTTTTTTAAAGGCACGTCCAATGGTTTCCTTCATTGCATAAGGAAACTTTCGAATCTGTAAAAATCTTGTTTTGATCGTTAACAGTAATCCAACACCAATGATACAGATCATAGCTGGAACACCCCAGATAAAGTTGTTCACGGCACTGTTAACAGATTGTATAAGTTCTAACATGAATCAAACCTCTTTCAAATTTCTTTTGTTAATATTTTGCGTTTGTTTCTATAGAATAGACAGTTGCTTGTCAAATACAAACAGACACAAATGCAATCATACCATATTTATAAGAAAAAGTACAGAATCTAATCTTGACAGAGATAATTTCCTATACTATAATCATTCAGATTTCAAGAATTTGACATAAAATAGGAAGGACAAAGAAAACATCATGAATTAGAAAGTGTGATCATACTTTGTGCAGTATGGGGAATGGCAGTTATGGCGTATAATGTAACATTTCAGTCAGAATTGATAGATATTATCTATAGATTCATGAAAAAATGTAACTTGTAAAAAATGTAAATAAGGATTAAACTTATATTCATATATGTTCTCTGTACTTTAAAAGTGTTAGTTTTTCTTACGGATAAGAGAATTGAAAACTTAAACGGACAGAGAACGAAATGGACTTGGAGGATGAAAATGGAAAACGAAAAACCAATACTAAGGGGAGAACTTGCACTGATCGCAGCGATTGTAATCAATAGTTTCAGTGTTGTACTGATGCTTTATTCAGGATCTGGAATTTCCGCGATTTCAAGTGTGCCGTACGCATTTTCGGAAGTATTTACAAAATTATCACTCGGTACATGGACTTACCTATTTCAGGGAACTTTGGTATTAAGCCTGATGATCTTAAGAAAGAAGTTCGTACCATCTTATTTATTCAGTTTCGTTGCAGGATTTGCATTTAGTGAATTATTAGATGTCAATGAATTATGGATCGGAATTCTGCCACAGACGATTCCATGCAGAATTGCATACTTTTTGATCAGTTATTTCTTATTAAGTATCGGAATCGCATTAGAAAATAGATGTCAGCTTCCGATCATTCCAACCGACCTGTTTCCAAGAGAATTATCAGAAATCATAAAAAAACCATATGCAAGAGTAAAGATTACATTTGATGTTTTATGCCTTGCAACAACAGGACTTTTGACAGGATTGATGCTTGGATACTTAGATGGACTAGGAATCGGAACGATCGTTGCAGCATTTACAATGGGGAAAATGGTTGCGATCACAGGAAACTGGATCGATCAGAGAGTAACGTTTGTATCGGTGCTTAGTAAACAGCAGATATAAACAGACAGGGGAAGATTTCCACAAAGAAGAGAGAAGAAAAAGCAGAATGGGAGTTTAGTTGTGAAACAATATATATTAAATGATTATATTACAGATGAGGTCAGAATGGTAAAACCAATGATGGAGATCAATGGTTTCAAAGTTAGACCTGGATTGTTTGATTTAAATGGAGCATCGGAATTTTCATGTGGTGTAAACTTCACAGTGCATACAAGCCATGGAACATCATGTGATCTTTTATTATTCCATCCAGATGAAGAAGAACCATATGCAGTCATTCCATTCCCAGAATCTTATAAGATCGGGGACGTGTATTCTATGATCGTTTACGATCTGAAAGCTGAAGAGTTTGAATATGCATATCGTGTGGATGGCCCATATGATGAGAAAAAAGGATTATTATTTGACAAAACAAAGATTTTGTTAGATCCATATGCACAGGCAGTTGCAGGTCAGCAGGTATGGGGAAAGAAAAGAACAAGAACATATCATGCCAAAGTTGTAAGAGATACTTTTGACTGGGGTGTACAGCCACAATCAAGCAGGGAGATGAGTGATCTGATCATCTATGAGCTGCATGTCAGAGGATTTACACAACATCCATCTTCAGGAGTCAAACGTCCAGGAACATTTGCAGGATTAAAAGAAAAGATTCCATATTTAAAAGAACTTGGGATCAATGCAGTAGAATTAATGCCGATCTTTGAGTTTGATGAGATGATCAATGCAAGAGAGGTTGACGGAAAACAGCTTGTAGAATACTGGGGATATAATACGGTTGGATTTTTCTCACCAAATGCCAGTTATGCGGCAGCCGAAGAGGTCAATAATGAAGGAACAGAATTAAAAGAACTGATCAGAGAATTCCATGAAAATGGAATCGAAGTTATTTTGGACGTTGTTTTTAACCATACAGCGGAAGGAAATGAACAGGGGCCATTCTTTAGTTTTAAAGGATTTGACAATAATATTTATTATTTATTAACACCAGAAGGACATTACTATAACTTTAGTGGATGTGGAAACTCTCTAAACTGTAACCATCCAGTGGTTCAGCAGATGATCCTTGAATGTTTAAGACACTGGACAGTTCATTATCGTGTGGATGGTTTCCGCTTTGATCTTGCAAGTATTCTGGGAAGAGACGAAGACGGAATGCCAATGAACAATCCACCGCTATTACGAAGTCTAGCTTACGATCCACTACTTAGAAATGTCAAGTTGATCGCAGAAGCATGGGATGCCGGCGGATTATACCAGGTAGGAAATTTCCCTGCAAGTAAACGTTGGGCAGAATGGAATGGACAGTACCGTGATACAATGCGTGGATACTTAAAAGGAGATTTCTGGGAAGCAAACAGCGCCGCATGGAGAATCTGTGGTTCCGGAGATTTATATGGTGGATATTATTCTGAAGGAAATAACAACTATGCCGGATATAATTCCTGCATCAACTTCCTTACTTGTCATGATGGATTTACGTTATATGATCTATATTCTTATAACAATAAACATAATGAAGCAAATGGCTGGGACAACACAGACGGAGCGAACGATAACCGAAGCTGGAACTGCGGTATGGAAGGAGATACGAATGATCCAGAAGTACTAAAACTAAGATATCGAATGATCCGAAATGCCTGTGCCATCTTAATGTGCAGCCGTGGAACACCAATGTTCTTCTCAGGAGACGAATTTGGAAATACGAAGTTTGGAAACAATAACAGCTACTGTCAGGACAATGAAATCTCATGGATCGACTGGAGCTTATTAAAGAAGAACAAAGAATTATTTGAATTCTTCAAGTTTATGATCGCATACCGAAAGAAACATCCAGTCATCCGAAAGAAGCTTGATAATGCAGTCTGCGGAATGGAAGGAATGCACGCACACGACGTCAACGCAGACCGCATGGAAGTATCACAAAATGCAAAAACATTGGCAGTCAGCTTTGCAGGATACGACCGCAAGAAATGTAAAGATGATCTTGTTTACGTTGCAGTGAATGCTTATTGGGAAGAAGTGCGCATCACACTTCCAAACCTTGCAAATCATGGAGCCTGGTATCTGAGTGTGGATACTTATGGCGATGAGAATGGAAAGTATTGTTATGAAGAAGGAGAAGAAATTCGCATTGATTATGAGTATGTGATGAAACCACGATCTATTGTGGTATTTACTGGGCGACAGGTTTTAAGGTAAATTTTGTGTGTATGTTTTAATGTATTGGTTTATACTTTTAGGCAATAGATAACTGACAATTCTCTTAATTTAAGGTCTCGTAGAAATTAAGATAAGAATCAATATTTAGAATAAAACGGTGGCAACACGCATATTTTAAGTGCTTTTTTTACAAATTCGCAGCGTCCTGTGGTTGATTGTCTGAACGTAGCTGCGGGCATTTTGGCTCGCATCCAGTGAGTTATCAAAGGAACAGGTGCGGATCAGCGATTTGTAAAAAAAGTTCTTAAAATATGCGTGTTGCCACCGTTTTATTCTAAATATTGATTCTTATCTTATTTCTATCATATACAATGAAAGCCTATAAATCCTTTCCAGTAAGCATCTTATATGCCTGGAAATATTTATCGATTGTCTTATCAACAATATCCTGAGGAAGTTTCCAGTCGTGATCATTGTTCTTTAACCAGTCACGGGCGAACTGTTTGTCGAAGGATGGCTGTCCATGACCTGGTTCGTATTCGTCTGCTGGCCAGAAACGGGAGCTGTCTGGTGTTAGCATTTCGTCACCGATTACCATGTTACCGTCTTCATCAAGACCAAATTCAAATTTAGTATCTGCGATAATGATTCCGTGTTCTAATGCATAATCTGCGCATTTCTTATATAATGCGATTGTTTTGTCACGTAACTGTTCTGCATATTCCTGACCTTTTCCAGGGAATTCTTTCTCAAGAACTTCAACGCTTCTTTCAAAAGAAATATTCTCATCATGATCACCGATTTCTGCTTTTGTAGATGGTGTGTAGATTGGTTCAGGAAGTTTGTCGGATTCTTTTAATCCTTCAGGAAGTTTGATTCCACAGACTGTACCATTTTCCTGATAACTTGCCCAACCGCTACCTGTAATATATCCACGAACGATACATTCAATAGGAAGCATTGTAAGTTTCTTGCACATCATGCTGTTTCCGTCGTATTTTTCCTGCTGGAAGAATTCAGGCATGTCTTTGACATCAACAGAGATCATGTGGTTAGGAACGATGTCTTTTGTAAGGTCGAACCAGAATTTGGACATCTGTGTTAAAACAGTTCCTTTCTTTGTGACATCATTCTTTAAGATGACGTCAAAGCAGCTGATACGGTCAGTTGCAACCATGATCAGGCTGTCACCATTGTCATAAATCTCACGAACTTTACCTTCTTTGATCGGTTTCATTTCTTTCATTATTCATACCTCGCTGATAAATTGTCTCAATGTTTCTCAATTTTTCACTCTTTGTCTAATAATATAACATCAATTGTCGAAAAAATAAAGTCTGGATTGAAATTGTGAAGGTAGGATATATGGAAAGAAAAAGAAATTGTTTTGTGCAATATGACTAAAAAAAATCAAAAGGTCTTATTCCTAATCATGGAAAAGCAATGTTTGATTGATGGTACATAAAAGATATTTGATCGTTATGATGCCAAACGTCTTAGAAGTCACACCAGTTGGTGCAGACAAAGCCGTTCAGGTATCTTAGTATTAGCATTCTGGGGAATTATTTCCACTGTATTATTCGTATGTTTCGATACAAACCTTGTAGCATTACCAGCCATTGGAATCGCCATTGCTTATGCGGCAACAGCCGGCAAATTCAATTGTTTGGAAAAATGGACCAAAGCAGGGAAAATTAAAAGCAGGATCTATCGCGAGTGGTACAGCGATCACAAAACGTGCGAATGATGCAGGACGTGATTGATGAATGCAAGAAGAATGATATCATCTTAGTATTGAATCTTCATCATTTCGATCTTCCAATTGAACTATTCCAGAAATATGGAGGATGGGAAATCTATCCAAAAGCAATCTATGACATTGCAAAAAATTCTTATCAGTAAGAGCAGATAGATGGGTGCTTTTGGCATTTGCAATATGTTTTGCCCTCTGATAACAAATCGTGTATAATAAAAACAGAAGTGTGCCTAGGCATACTCGAATGGAGAAAATAAATTGACAAAATACGAACGTATTGCAAATGACATGAAAGAAAAATAGAAAACGGAATCTACAAACCGAACGACCAGCTGCCATTTGAAGCAGAAATGTGTGAAGCCTATGGGGTTAGCCGTATCACAGTCAAGAAGGCAATGGATCTTCTTGTCAATGAAGGACTGGTTGTGAAACGCCGCGGTGCCGGGACTTTTGTGAAGAATATACCATTGATGACAGATACAGATCATCCTTATTCTACATCCAATCAGTTTTCAGGATTTGCACACACGGAAGGACATACCAATGTCACATCCATGGTACATGATTTTCAAGTAATTCCTGCAACCAAAGAAATAGCATCGCGCCTTAAGATCGAAGAAGTAGAACAGATCGTATTTTTAGACGATGGAAGAATCTTTGAATATTCCAAATCAAGACACCGAGGAGACAGATTTGAACTACATACTGTCAGTGTACAATAAGAAATTAAACCAGAAAAGGAGAAGCCTGAAACTGTTTATATCAGTTTCAGGCTGATTGTATTTATGAAATTTTATTACGCACCCATGGAAAGTATCACGATTTACTTATACCGAAATATTTATGAGAAACTATTTGGAGAAATCGATAAATATTACACACCATTTATCATGCCAAATGGCAAAAGAACCTTCAAAACAAGAGAATTTCAAGACGTCTTACCAGAACACAATGAAGGTCTGCACATTGTACCGCAGATTCTGACAAAAAGTTCCAAAGATTTTATCCGGACAGCCAAAGAATTAAAAGAATTAGGATACGATGAAGTCAATTTAAATCTGGGCTGCCCATCAAGAACTGTTGTAGCTAAACAAAAAGGTTCCGGATTTTTACGAGAGCCAGAAGTATTAGACGATTTTCTTACAGAGATCTTCGATGCATTAGATATGAAGATTTCGATTAAGACAAGAATCGGATTGCGAGACACAGAAGAATTCGAAGAAATCCTAAGCATTTATAACCGCCATCCAGTTTATGAACTAACCATTCACCCAAGATTGCAGCAGGAATTCTATAAAGGAAAACCACACTTAGATGTCTTTGAATACGCAGTAGAACATAGCGAGAATCCACTCTGCTATAATGGAGATATTGTAACCAAAGAAGACTACGACAATATCACAACAAGATTTCCAAGTATAGATGCAGTGATGATCGGAAGAGGCCTGCTAAGAAATCCAGCGCTTGTCCGTGAGATCAAATACGGACAGAAATTAACAAAAAGAGAATTACTTGCCATGCACGATGCTCTATACGAAGGCTATCAGGAATACCTAAGCGGAGACAAAAATGTTCTATATAAAATGAAAGAATTCTGGAACAACGCAGCCGTGATGTTCACAAACCACGAAAAATACGCAAAAAAAATACGAAAAGTCCAGACATTAAAAAATTATGAACAGGCAGTGAATGCATTATTTAGTGATCAACAATTAATTTAATAAATTGGAGAAGCCACATAAAAGAAACGGAATCCTGAAGATTAACAGAATTCCGATAGCTGAAAGAGAAGGCCAGCGCCTTGAGACGCTGGTCTAGTAGTCATAAGGGCTTATAGCCCTGGAGCGAACCACCCGTTGGACGGGTGGTCCTGATTTTTGTAAAAACAAGCAACGTATCATAAGAAATCATATAAAAATCATGCGATCTAGAATCCCTTAAAGAAACTATTTGTCTGACATGATCAACTCCGGCAAGATCCGTAAAATCAAAACAAGAAACATGAGAATGCACGATCTCATTTCCAGAACTAAACAGCAAAACTTCAGAATTTGGATAAATGGAACAAATAAGATCAAGTTCTTTCGAAACATTATGATCAGTTACAACGACGATTTTGTTACTCATAATACGACCTCCTAAAAATATTTAACAGGATTATTACCAGAAAGGGGGAATGTATACATAAAATTTTAATTTCTGTCTTCAAACTACAAATCACAATTTCTATTGACAATCCAATCTCCCATATATTATAATGACCCAATAGGCAACGACGGAGAAAAGTACCATAAATTATCGTTCCCAGTGAGCAGGCGATAGTGAGAATCCTGTAAAGTGAATTTATGCGAAGAACACTCCCGAGCATCAATCTGAACGCAGAACATGGATATAAGATTTAGACCCTGTCAGTAGGTGCGACGTAAGCTGGGCGTTAACTGGCACACAAGAGAGACTGCAAGACAGTAAATCAGGTGGTACCGCGGACTAGAAATATACAGTTCGTCCTGAAGTAACAATTTCAGGACGGACTTTTTTAATACTCATTTTTACAACAGGGAATTAAAAAACCGCCTGAACGCTAGATAGAGAATACGAGAAAAAGGAGAAAAAGAAAATGTCAGACATGTACCGTACCAGAACCATGGACCAGATTTCTGAAGGTGACATTGGAGAAGAATTAAAGATCGCCGGATGGGTAGAGAATATCCGTGACCACGGTGGAGTATCATTTATCGACTTACGCGATATGTATGGAGTGATGCAGGTCGTATTAAGAGATACAAGTTTATTGGACCACGTAAGAAAAGAAGAATGTTTATCCGTAGAAGGTGTGATCCAGCACAGAGACGAAGAAACATACAACCCTAAAATTCCTACAGGAACGATCGAATTAGAAGCGCATAAGATCGATATCTTAGGAAAAGTATACAGAGATCTTCCATTTGAGATTGCAACAAGTAAAGAGATCCGTGAAGATGTACGTTTAAAATACCGCTATCTTGATCTGAGAAACAGAAAGGTAAAAGATAACATCTTATTCCGTTCCAAAGTGATCCGTTTCTTAAGAGAAAAGATGGAAGACATGGGATTCGTAGAAGTTCAGACACCAATCCTTTGTGCATCATCCCCAGAAGGAGCTCGTGACTACGTCGTACCTTCAAGAAAATACAAAGGTAAATTTTACGCATTACCACAGGCACCACAGCAGTACAAACAGTTACTGATGGTATCTGGAATCGATAAATACTACCAGATCGCACCATGCTTCAGAGATGAAGATGCCCGTGCAGACCGTTCTCCAGGAGAATTCTACCAGTTAGACTTTGAGATGGCTTTCGCAACACAGGAAGATGTCTTCAAGATCGGAGAAGAAGTATTAACAGAGACATTTAAGAAATTCGCACCAGAAGGAAGCGTTATCACAGAAGCACCATACCCAATCTTCAGCTACAAAGAAGCAATGCTGCAGTTTGGTAGTGATAAACCAGACCTTCGTAATCCATTAAGAATCATCGATGTGACAGATTTCTTCCAGAGATGTACATTCAAACCATTCCATGGACAGACAGTACGTGCGATCAACGTTCATGCAAAACTTTCCAAAGGACAGCATGAAAAACTGTTAAAATTCGCACAGTCAATCGGTATGGGTGGACTTGGATACTTAGAAGTCAAAGAAGAAATGAAATACAAAGGACCAATCGACAAGTTCATTCCAGATGATATGAAGATGGAATTAGCCGAGATGGCTGGATTACAGGAAGGAGACACAATCTTCTTCATCGCAGCACCAGAAAAAGCTGCATGTATCTACGCAGGACAGATCCGTAACGAATTAGGAAGCAGATTAGATCTGTTAGAGAAGAATGCATACCGTTTCTGCTATATCAACGACTTCCCAATGTATGAGATTGATGAAGAAACAGGTAAATTAGGATTTACACATAACCCATTCTCTATGCCACAGGGTGGATTAGAAGCATTAAATGAAAAAGATCCATTAGATATCTTAGCATACCAGTATGATATCGTGTGTAACGGAGTTGAATTATCTTCAGGAGCTGTTCGTAACCACGACATGGAGATCATGGAAAAAGCATTCGATATCGCAGGATATGATAAAGAAACATTAAAAGACAAATTCGGAGCATTATACAACGCATTCCAGTTCGGTGCACCACCACATGCAGGAATGGCACCAGGAGTAGACCGTATGATCATGTTACTTCGCAACGAAGAAAACATCCGAGAGATCATCGCCTTCCCAATGAGCGGAACAGCACAGGATCTCATGTGCGGAGCACCAAACGAGATTACAGAACAGCAGCTTCGTGAAGTGCATATTAAGGTTAGAGATTAATTAGAGATATAAAAAATTATAAAAGACAGGAAATAGACCAAAGAAGGTCAGCTTCCTGTCTTTTTATTTACCAGAAAAATTTTACATGCTACAATAATAAAAATGATATCAAAGAAGGACCAAAACCATGAAGATTAAAAATGCAACCATCAAAGTTGCATTTTTCGCAGTAGAAGACGACGGAACTTATCACGGATTCGAGAAAAGTTGCTATGGTTTCGAATTAGCGCTATAGAAGAAAGGAAGATCAATGAAAATATTAGTCAGTGCGTGCCTCCTAGGAATCGACTGCAAATATAACGGAAAAAATAATAAAAATGAAAAAGTTTTAGAATTATTAAAAGACTACGACCTAATCCCAGTCTGTCCAGAGATCATGGGAGGACTGCCAACACCAAGAATCCCATCAGAAATAAATGGAAATGAAGTCATTACAAGAGGCGGCAAAAACGTTACAAAACAATACCAAAAAGGTGCCGAAGAAGCACTAAAAATTGCAAAACTATACAACTGTCAGACAGCGATCCTAAAAGAAAAAAGTCCATCCTGTGGCTGTGGTAAAATTTATGATGGAACATTTACAGGAACATTGATCGATGGAGATGGAATCACAGCCAGATTGTTAAAAGAACATGGAATCAAGATCACAGGAGAAACAAGCTTAGATATCATAGAATAAGATGATAATCACAGAATGCAGCAATAGAACAGTAAAACGAGGGCCATAACATGAACAACAAACAAAAACTACTAACCGCCACAGCGATCACAGGCACCGTTGTCAGTGCATCCGCCTTTACACTCTTTGACTACGCTATTTGTCGAAGAAAAAAACAGCCCGATGTCCGTAAAAAAGAAAAATGGAAGCCATACCTTGATTATGTCTTAAAAGAACAAGAATGGCTAAAAGAACATCAGGAACAAGAATTAAAAGAAATCAAATCTAAAGACGGCTTAACATTGCGAGCAGCCTACATCCCAAGAGAAGACGCCAAAGGAACGATCATCTGTATGCACGGTTACCATTCCACAAACAACATTGAATTTGTGCCAGAAGTCAGATTTCTATGGAATTTAGGATACAACGTTCTCCTTCCATGGCAGAGAAGCCACGGAAAAAGCGAAGGCCGCTACATTACCTATGGAGTCAAAGAACGCCACGATCTCAAACGTTGGATTTTGTATACGAATCGCCATTTAGGAGCGAAGAACAAAGACATCTTCCTATGTGGAATTTCGATGGGATGTGCTACGACCTTAATGGCAGCAGGACTAGATCTCCCAGATAATGTCAAAGGAATCATCGCCGACTGCGGCTTCACTTCACCATGGGATATCATCAAACATGTAGCCAAAGACAGATTCCATCTTCCACCATTTCCACTTATGTATATGGTAAATTTAGTCAGCGAGATAATCGCAGGATTCGGACTAAAAGAAGTATCCATCCCAGAAATCATGAAACGAAATAAAATCCCAGTCTTATTTATTCACGGAGATGCAGACGATTACGTTCCAATGTGGATGACGATCAAAAACTACGAAGCCTGTGCAGCACCAAAAGAACTCTATATCGTGCCAGGAGCAGGCCACGCACTCGCATTTTCTAAAGATATGGAAGAAGGAAAACGAAGAATCAAAAATTTCATAAATAAATATAAAACGATCTAATAAAAAGAACCATTTCGTATAAATTATTTAACGGAATGGTTCTTTTATCATATCGTATTCAGTTATAAGATCAAAAGTTATTTTAATATAACAAGATAACTTTCCGGTCTCTGAGTAATCTTAATATTTTTTAAAATACGAAAATTAGAACGAGAAGCAAACTGCTTCACATATTCCAGATTACGTGTATACATAATGATCATTCCTTCAGGTCCTAGCACCCTCTTAGCAAATGGAAAGAACTTCTCATAAACATTACGAATCTCAGATTCCGTTTTCTGCCCAGTTGCATAAGGCATCTCCGTAAAGATCTCATCAAATGGATAATCGTGGGTAAATGTAAAACAATCCTTATTGATATAATGAACGATCTGATCAGCCAGATTCGTATTATAAATCGCTTTCTCGATCGCCTCTGGAGAATGATCGATTCCATAAGAAGTATTTCCTTTTACAACTTTCTGACGCTCGATCAGCATGGTACCAACACCGCAGAAAGGATCAAGAACCTGTGCATCCGGGATCATATAATCTTTCGCAAGTTCTACAAGAAGCGCAGCGTTAACTGGTTTGATACTTGTTGGAATAAATTTTTCGCGGTAATCAAAACGACGATCCACAATTGTATTTAATTTTACTAATAAATAATAATCACCAGATTTCCCCTCAATCATACGAATCTCAAATTCATAGTGAGAAGTAGAATTTCTTAATTTGCGTCCAGTAAGCTCTTCTAAGTTCGAAGCAACCTTTTTAGCAAATTTAGAACGCTCAGAAAGAGGCATACGGCTTTTTACTCCGATTCGGAAGTAAAAAGGGAAATCTCCTTCATGCGTATTTTCTAATAACGCCATCAGATTCGAACCAGCGATCACGGATGCAGCAACATCAGCATCAGGTTTACATGAAACCATGCCTGGAATCTGAAATAACAATTCATTGTATGTGCGGATCGGTAATAAACGATTCAGATGATTTGTCTTTACACGCACGCCCATTTTTGAAGAAGCAGCTGAAGATTCTTCCATCAGGGCAGCAGTAATTTCCGGGTGTAATGGGTTAGTGCGGAAAATACAATGAAATGTCTGGCGGCCGCCTAAAAATCTATGCTTCTTAAATGGTTCGATCGTATTGATCAGTTCAGAAAGTGCATGAAGTTCATGTTCTACATGCTTTTTCTCATCGTCAGAAGCTTCATAAAGAGATAATTCTTCATAACGTTTTCGGAAAACATCCACATAAGGAGCCGCATTTAAAGATTTTAAAGCAGTTAAATAAGCCTCTTTTACAAAACGTGTATCTTCTGTCTGATAAGCATGAAATACAGCATCGCTTTCAGAAGAAAGTGCCAGATCACCGATCAAAAGAGCAGCATTTTTTCTTGTTTTTGCATCTTCATTTTCTAAAAATACGGATAAGTCCAGATCACCATCATGGATCCAAGACAACAAAAGTTCTCTTTTAGAAGAATCCTTGATCTCCTGACGCAGGGAACTTAAAGACTGACGTACTTCGATATTTTGATTTAATCTTTTACATAAACGATTGATCATATATACATTCCTTTTCTAAATAATGTGTATAAGGAAAAGTCCTTAAAAACTATAAAAACAGTATACCTTATTGAAATAATTTTTGCAAAAAAAGTGAAAATCATGCTATAATAATATGTAATCAAGAGAATAATAGATAAGGAAGTATATGAAACATATAACGATTAAGAGAGCAGAACAGAGTGACGTTGATGCGATCATGGAACTGATGCAAGAAGCAGTAGATACCGTGAAAGTTTCCGACTGGTTTCTGCCAGATGACAGACAATATGTATCAGAACACATAATCGACCGAGGATTTACATTGAAGGCAGTAAACAGCAGCAATGAGATCTTGGGCTTTTTTATTGTCGATTTTCCAGACAGATCAAAACATAATCTGGGATATGATCTAGATTATGATGACGATAAGATACGGAAAGTCGCACATATGGATTATGCAGTCGTGACAAGCAAAGCAAGAGGACTTGGGCTTCAGAGAAGATTTTTTGAAGAAGCTGAGAAGCAGCTAGAAGATACACCATATGAATATTTCCTTGGAACCGTTCATCCGGATAATATCTACAGCCGGACAAACTTTCTAAAAGCAGGTTACCGGGAAGCAAGACGAATGTCAAAATACGGTGGTATGCAACGTGTCATCATGGAAAAGGAGAAATGACTATGAGTAATCAGTATGATGTTATTATGATCGGAGCAGGACCTTCTGCTATTTTTTGTGCTTATGAATTAAAGAGAAATAAGCCGGACATGAAAGTTCTTATGATCGAGAAAGGTCGAAGAATTGAAAAAAGAGCATGTCCAAAACGTAACACTAAAGTATGTGTTGGATGTAAACCATGTTCTATTACAACAGGATTTGCCGGAGCAGGAGCATTCTCAGATGGTAAATTATCCTTATCCCCAGATGTAGGTGGAAATCTTCCAGAGATTCTAGGATATGATAGAACGATCGAATTATTAAAAGAATCCGATGACATTTATTTAAAATTCGGAGCAGATGAGAAAGTATACGGAATCGACGAAGAAGAAGAGATCGCAAGCATCCGTAAGAAAGCAATCCAGGCAAACTTAAAACTGATCGAATGTCCGATCAGACATTTAGGAACAGAAGAAGGATATAAAATCTATTCAAGACTTCAGGAACATTTATTAAATGAAGGTGTTGATATGATCTTTGATACAATGGTCAAAGATATCATCATCGAAGACGGAGTTGCGAAAGGAGTCGTTACAGACAAAGGCGAGACATACACAGCCGATGAAATCGTAGCAGCTGTAGGACGTGAAGGATCCGAATGGTTAAGCGGAATCTGCAGAAAATATGACATTGAAACACAGGTAGGAACAGTCGATGTCGGAGTTCGTGTAGAAGTTCGTGACGAGATCATGGAAGAATTAAACAAGAGCCTTTACGAAGCAAAACTTGTTTATTACACACCAACATTTGATGATAAAGTCCGTGTATTCTGCAGCAATCCATCAGGAGAAGTGGCAACAGAATATTATGAAAATGGCCTTGCAGTCGTTAATGGTCATGCATACAAAGCAGAAGAATATAAAACAAACAATACAAACTTCGCATTGTTAGTATCTAAGAACTTTACCAAACCATTTAAAGAGCCAATTCAGTATGGTAAACATATTGCACAGTTAAGTAACATGCTTTGCGATGGTAAGATCTTAGTACAGCGTTTTGGAGATTTCGTAAGAGGAAGAAGAACAACAGAAGAACGTCTGGTTCGAAACAATATTACACCTACTTTAAAAGATGCAGTTCCAGGAGATCTTTCATTGGTATTCCCATATCGAATCATGAAAGATATCGAAGAAATGATCTATGCATTAGATGAAGTAACACCAGGTATGGCAAGTGATGAGACACTTCTTTACGGTGTAGAAGTGAAATTCTATTCTAATAAGATCTTAACAAACAAAGACTTTGAAACAAATATCAAAGGACTTCGTGCGATCGGTGACGGAGCTTCTGTAACAAGAGGATTACAGCAGGCATCTGCCAATGGATTAAGCGTTGCTAAGAGTATCTTAAATAAATAAAATATCAAATAAAAATATTAAAACAAAAATCCCTAACAGGTTTCTAAACCATTAGGGATTTTTCTGTTTGAGAATCCTGCAAAGAATGATTCTTTCTTATAAAAAAATTATTTTTTGAATTTAGGATGTTTTTCATAGAAAGCTTTGTTCGCCTGCTCTCCTGCAAGGATCAATCGATGAAGTCCTTCTTTAGGACATAAGAAACTTCCCAAAGGATAAGGTGTTTTGGTGTATAATCCATGAAAATCTGTTCCACCAGTCATGAAAAGATCATGTTCCTTACAAAGAGATGTAATATGCTCTCTTGTTTTTTCATCATTTCTTGGATGATTTAATTCAATTCCATCAAGCATATGTTCTTCGATCATCATCTCCATCACATTGTCAGCTTTATACTGCCCAGGATGTGCAAGCACGACAACGCCTCCGCAGGAATGAAGAAGATCCGTGACCGTTTTTGCATCCATATAGCGGTATGGAAATTTATGAGGGCCGCCAGCACGGAATAATTCGTTATGTAATTGACCGATCGGAGTTCCAGTATATCCCATCATGGAAAGAACCTGCATGATATGTGTGTAGTATACACCAGTACTTTCTTTGGATACTTCATAAAGCTGATCCATCGTGATCGGATATTCATCCATCAATGACTGATAAGATTTTGTGACAGCATCGGATAATTTCTTTAAGTCTTTGCTTAAAGAATGCTGAAGCCGGTCAGTGTCAATCGGATAATAACATAAAATATGAACATTCGTCTGTGTCTCCTCATGCCATGCGTTTGCCTCGACGGCAGGAATCGCATGAACACCAAGTTCTTTCCCAAGTTTTACAGCTTCCGGAATGGAATGTGTTGATTCGTGGTCAGAGATTGCAATATAATCAAGGCCGATACGTTTCGCATAAGGCATGATCTGGTCAACACGCATAGCACCATCAGATAAAACGGTGTGACAATGTAAGTCTGCTTTCATATAAAAATACCTCCAAAATATTTATTCCATTTTCTTTAAGATCGTTAAAATATTAGATAATGACTGATGAAATAATTCCTGATCTTCTTTTGACAGTGATTCAAAACGTTTGGAAAGGTATTCTTTGACAAGCGCTTTTTCCTGAAGGATCAGCTGGTTTCCTTTCTCTGTGAGTTTTACATAAACCATTTTTCTGTTTTCATCACTTCTAAAACGTGTGACATACTCATCCTTCACAAGTGGAGAAACGGCTCTTGTAGCCTGTTCCTTAGATGATGCCAGATAAGAAGATAACTGTGACATATTCAATGAACGACCTCCAGACAGTGCAAATAAGATAAGAATCTGTGTTTTGGTAAGATCCATGGAAGGTATGTCGATCGTGTTTAAAAGAAATTTCTGACAGATTGGAAAAATTTCAAAAAGTGCAGAAACATCATTCAATGTAAATCCCTCTCTTTCGATGTTTTTCTAACTAAAAGTATACCACTTTATGAATAAAAATCAACAATCAACAAAAATCAATATTTGACAAAAGTCAAATAAAAAGATAAAATAGGAGAAACACTATAAAATGACCTTGATCAAAGGAGGTAACCTATGAGTGAAACAACAACACAGATGCAGGATTTTCTGACACGCCAGGCGAAAGTATGCCATGATAATTGTGAGATAGAGAAAGATCTGTACAAAGAGCTGGGAGTGAAACGAGGACTCAGAGATGTCGATGGAGTCGGCGTTCTTGCAGGTCTTACGAATATATCCTGTATTCAATCCAGTGAGATGATCAATGGAGAGAAAGTACCTTGTGAAGGAAAGTTATTTTATAGAGGATATAATATATATGAATTAGTCGATGGCTTTATGAAGAGAGGCGAATTTGGATTTGAAGAAATCACCTATCTTCTACTATTTGGAAAACTGCCGGATGAAAAACAATTGAAAGAATTCAGAGAAATTTTGGCGCAGAGTATGACACTTCCAAAGAATTTCACAAGAGATGTTATTTTAAAGGCACCATCGAAAGACATTATGAACACGTTGACAAAGAGCATTTTAACACTGGCATCGTATGATGATAAAGCATCTGATATTTCTATGGAAAATGTATTAAGACAATGTCTGATGTTGATCAGTGTTTTGCCGATGATGGCAGTTTATGGATATCATGGTTACAATCATTACGTCAATGATGACAGCCTGTACATCCATCGTCCAGATCCAAACTGTTCCATGGCAGAAAATATTTTAAGAATGCTGCGTCCAGACAAATCTTATACAGAATTGGAAGCCAGAGTGTTAGATATTGCACTCGTTCTTCATATGGAACATGGAGGAGGAAATAACTCAACATTTACAACCCATGTCGTGACATCTTCAGGATCAGATACATATTCAGTGATCGCAGCTGCACTTTCATCATTGAAAGGTCCCAAACATGGAGGAGCGAATATCAAAGTTGTTGAGATGATGCAGGATTTAAGAAAAAATGTGGATGATATCAGTGATGAAAGTCAGGTAGAAGAATACTTAAGAAAACTGCTGCACAAAGAAGCATTTGACCAAAAAGGACTGATCTATGGAATGGGGCATGCAGTATATAGTATTTCAGATCCAAGAGCGCAGATTTTCAAAGCTTTTGTAAAGAAACTGGCCCTTGCAAAAGGAAGAGAAAAAGATTTCGAACTCTATTCTATGATTGAAACATTGGCACCAAAAGTAATCGCAGATGAACGAAAAATTTACAAAGGGGTCAGTGCAAATGTCGATTTCTACAGTGGATTTGTGTATAGTATGTTAGATATCCCATTGGAATTGTTCACACCGATCTTTGCGATGGCAAGAATCGTTGGATGGAGTGCCCATCGTTTGGAAGAATTAACAAATGTGGATAAGATCATTCGTCCTGCGTATCAGAGTGTACAAGATGAGAAAGAATATATTGAGATGGAAGATCGATAAAAAAGAGGGATTCCCTCTTTTTTTATGCAAAAATATAAGCTTATAAAATGAGGAAAACCGGAGACGAGGAGGGTCTCCGGTATTATGAAAAAGTATGAAAAAAAGTTTTAGCTAAGTAAGTTTGTTTGTTACTTGCTATGGTTTTAGTATACTCAGTAAATGTGAAAGAATTGTGTCTAAAAAATGATGAATTTATGTTTTTTGGTCATATTTTGAGAAATTCAGTGATTCCATATGCAACTCCGTCCTTGTCATGATGTTTTGTGATAAAGGTCGCAGCATCCTTACATTTTGGAGAAGCATTTTCCATGGCAATTCCGATACCAGCTTCTTTTAACAGATCAATGTCATTATCACCATCACCAAAGGCAGCGGTTTCTTCAGGTTTTAGATTCAAATATTCCCGAATAAAACGAAGTCCGGAATGTTTTCCGGCATCTTTATGAGAAATCTCGATCAGCTGCGAAACAGAAGAAGTAATATAGATCTCATCACAATTATATTTAAGTTCATTCCAAATGAGCTGCTTTTGCTGCTCGCCAGAGACAACAATATCCATACTGTCAATATGATCAATATGTTCTCGAATAAAAGAAATAATATCATCAATAGGAATTCTTGTAGATTGGATGTAAGGAATTGCTTGTGGAGTTGTACCATAGGAAACAGGATCTTCCACATAAGCTTTCAGGGCATAAGCTTTGCCATCAATAAAAACTTCAAGGGCAGTCTCATGCTGTTTAGCAATCTGAATTATACATTCAACGGAAGCAGGTGTCATCTTATATTCATGAAGACAGGTGCTTGTAGGAATATGGTAAATGGCAGCACCATTAGAAGTAATTGCATATTCAATTCCAGGCACAGCAAGAACATCTTTAGGCAGCGTATCAAAAGAACGTCCACTTGCGATCACAATGTGAACACCATTTTCAATTGCATGACATAAAGCATTATAATTTCCGTCAGAAAGCCGTCCACTTGCATTTAATGTTGTACGGTCAAGATCAAGTGCAATACATTTTATATTCATAAGAAACCTCCAGATTTCGCATTTGTTATACATAGTCGATATTGTGCAATATATTTTACACATATGAAAATATTGTATCTTTTCTTTGAAACAATTACAATATACGAAAGGAGGAAAAATAAAAATGGGAATGACAACATTATGCTATATAGAAAAAGATAACAAATATCTGATGCTGCATCGCATCAAGAAAGAACATGATATCAATAAAGATAAATGGATCGGAGTCGGCGGTCATTTTGAACATGGAGAAAGTCCAGAAGACTGCATGTTCCGTGAAGTTATGGAGGAAACAGGACTAACCCCATTGTCATATAGATTTTGTGGGATCGTCACATTTTTGTCCGATATGGGAACTGAAAAAGAAGCATGGGAATATATGTGTTTATACCATATTGAAGAATTCAAAGGCGAGATCAAAGAATGTGATGAAGGAGTACTAGAATGGGTAGACAAAGAAAAAATATTAGACCTTGATCTGTGGGAAGGTGACAGGTTATTTCTACGTTATATGCAGGAAAGAAGACCATTTTTTTCGTTAAAATTGGTATATGAAGAAGGAAATCTGGTGCAAGCAGTCGTAGATGGAAAAGACTTGGAATTTTTTGATATCTTAGATGAAAATGGAAACAAAACAGGAAAAATCAAAGAGAGATCTTTGGTCCATGAAGATGGAGATATCCATGGAACTGTGCATATCTGGATCAGAAGAAAAACAGAAAAAGGATATGACTTGTTGTTACAAAAACGAAGCAAAGAAAAAGACTCCTTTCCAGGCTGCTACGACATCTCATCCGCAGGACACATCAGTGCAGGTGATGAGTCTCTGGAATCTGCAATCAGGGAGTTAAATGAAGAATTAGGAATTAAGGCAGAAAAAGAACAGTTAAAAGAAATAGGAATTCATACAGGAATTATGAACGGAAACTTCCACGGAAGAGAATTTAAAAATCATGAGATCAGCAGAGTCTATATTTACGAAGAACCCATTGATATTACAGAATTGAAACTGCAGAAAGAAGAAGTTGAAGAAGTAAGATGGATGGATTCAGAGGAATTGCTTAAGAAGGTTAGAAATGGGGAGATTAAGAATTGTTTGTTTGAGGATGAAATTGTGATTTGTAGTTTGAAGACAGAAAATTGTACAAAAACCAATAATCTATAGAATTTCAATCAAACCACTGTTATAATAAATAAAATTAATGAAATAGTATCAATAAAAAGAGGGAATACATCATGAAGAAGTTAATATTAATCGTAATGCTATCATTATGTACAGTAACGATCACAAGTCGTCCAGTACAGACTTATGCATATACAGAAGAGCAAAAACAACAGGCGAAATCATGGCTTTCTGCACATGGTTATCCACCAACAAGGGCAGGAGCAGAGCAAGCTTATCAGGATTATATGGATGGAAAGATTGATGTGCCAGAGGCTGATGCATATCTTGGAAGAAATAAGCAGAAGAAAATAGAAGAAAAGAATAACAGCACTTCAACTACGAATAAAACAAGTCAAAAGACAGGATCAGAAGATACAACAGATACTAAGAATACAGATACAAAGAATACAGAATCACAGACATCTGCTACAAGCGAAACAACAACGACTACTACAGAAAAAACAGTAACAACAGAAACGAAAGAACAGCAGAAACAAAAAGAAGAGAAAAAGAAACAGGAGCAGAAAAAAGAAAAGAAGAAGCATATGACAGGAATTACAATTGCGATTGCGGCAGTTGCAGTTTTTGCGATTTTAGTATTGATCATGCGTAAGAAAATGTAAAAATGACTTGACACAAAAGTTAGTTAGTGCTATTTTATAAATAAATTAAATAATATCTTCAGGGCAGGGTGCAATTCCCTACCGGCGGTTACAGCCCGCGAGCTTTTGATAAGCATGACTTGGTGAGATTCCAAGGCCGACAGTACAGTCTGGATGGAAGAAGATTTAAGAAGTGATATTGATCATTATGTCCTGGGATTTTTATAATTCCAGGATTTTTTATTTCAAAAAGAAATATCAAGATATCAAAAAGGAGTTCCTGAAGAATTAGAACAAAGATCAGGAACTCCTTTTTATATTTCCGATTTCAATACCAATCAAAATCCAACCTCCCAAAATCAAAGGACCTGAAGGGAAGGGAGAAAAATATTTGAAAGAAGAATATATGCGGCGTGCGATCGAACTTGCCAAGAAAGGCTGTGGATATACCAATCCAAATCCTTTAGTCGGAGCAGTGATCGTAAAAGATCAAAGGGTTATTGGGGAAGGATATCATGAGAAGATCGGCGGATTACATGCAGAGCGAAATGCCTTAAAAAACTGCATCGAAGATCCTGAGGGAGCTGAGATTTATGTAACATTGGAGCCATGCTGCCATTATGGAAAAACGCCACCATGTACGGAAGCATTGATCGAAGCAGGGATCAAGAAAGTATATGTCGGGAATTTAGATCCCAATCCGAAAGTGGCAGGGGGCGGGATCAAAATCCTGAATGATCATGGAATAGAAACTGAGACAGGAATTCTTGAAGAAGAGTGTAGACAGTTAAACGATATATTTTTTCATTATATTCAGAATGATATTCCATATACAGCACTAAAATACGCAATGACATTGGATGGAAAGATTGCAACGGCAACTGGTGAATCCAAGTGGATCACAGGAGAAGAAGCCAGAAGACATGTACATACATTACGACATCAGTATGCAGCGATCATGGCAGGGATCGGTACGGTTTTAGCAGATGATCCGATGTTAAATGCACGAATCGAACATGGGAATGATCCAATTCGTGTGATATGTGATTCAAACTTACGGATTTCGGAAGGATCAAATATCGTAAAAACAGCCAGAGAAATTCCAACGATCATCGCTACCATAAGTAAGGATCAAGAAAAAATAGCAAAATTAGAACAAAAAGGATGCAAGATCTTAAAAACGTCAGAGCAAGATGGAAAGGTCAATGTCAAAGAAGTTTTAAAACAGTTAAGAAATATGGAAATTGACAGTGTTTTAGTTGAGGGTGGTGGAATCTTGAATGAATCCTTGATCAAAAACGACTGTGTTCACAAAGTTTACGCCTATATTGCTCCAAAATTATTTGGAGGAGAAAAGGCCAAAACACCTGTAGAAGGCAAAGGGATCGAAAGGATCCAAGAAGCTTTGGTATTTGATGAATTAAAGGCAACACCACTTGGAAATGACATATTACTGGAAGGAAAGGTGAGATCATGTTTACTGGAATCGTAGAAGAATTAGGAACAGTCATATCCCTGAAGCGAGGAAGCAAAGCAGCAGTCCTTACGATCAAAGCAAATGTTATTTTTGAAGATCTTAAATTGGGAGACAGTGTAGCAGTTAATGGGGTCTGCCTGACAGCGACTCACATTAGCGGCAATACATTTCAGGCAGACGTGATGAATGAGACATTCAACCGAAGCAGTCTTGGAAGTTTAAAAAAGGGATCTGTCGTCAACTTAGAGCGAGCGATGGCAGCCAATGGAAGGTTCGGAGGTCATATGGTAGCAGGCCATGTGGACGATACAGGGGAACTTGTTAGTGTAAAACAAGATGATAATGCTGTATGGTTTACGATCAAAGCCCCAGAAAATATCATGAAATACTGTATTGAAAAAGGATCGATCGCACTCGATGGAATCAGCCTGACGATCGCTAAGTTAAGCGATGATACCATTTCCGTATCCATGATCCCACATACCATAAAAAATACCAATTTTGGATATAAAAAACCAGGAGATAAGATCAATCTGGAGAATGACATGGTTGGGAAATATATAGATAAACTGCTGCATTTTGATCAGCAGGAAACAAACGACAAACATACAAACAGCACCTTAACAATGGAAATGTTAAGAAATGCTGGATTTTAATAAAAAACGAGGAGGGAAAAGACAAGATGAGCGATGTAGTATGCGAAGTAATCGCACAGCTTCCAACAAAATACGGAACATTTGAGGCACATGGGTATGTAGACCAGAGAAGTGGGGAACATCATGTAGCACTGGTCAAAGGAGATATCGCAGACGGAGAACCAGTTTTATGTCGTGTGCATTCTGAGTGTCTGACCGGGGATACTTTTGGATCTTTACGCTGTGATTGTGGAGAACAGCGAAGTCGTGCAATGCGTCAGATCGAGAAAGAAGGACGAGGGGTTTTCTTATATATGCGTCAAGAAGGACGAGGAATCGGATTGATCAATAAACTGAAAGCTTATGTATTACAGGAACAGGGAATGGATACAGTCGAGGCCAACTTAGCTCTTGGATTTAAAGATGATGAACGAGATTACAGTGCAGGAGCCATGATCTTACAGGATTTAGGAATCAAAAAACTACGACTGATGACAAACAATCCAACCAAAATTGACGGATTAAATGAATATGGACTCGAGATCGTAGAACGAGTACCAATCCAGATGCCAATCAATCCATTTGATAAATATTATATGCAGACAAAGCAAAAGAAAATGGGACACATGACAACATACGAAGTTTAAATTAACAGAAAAATTAAAAAAATTAAGGTCCCAGGGACCTTAAGATTAACGAAATTAACGAAGAAAAAAGGAGTAATTAAAATGAGAGTATTAGAAGGTAAATTAGTAGCAAGCGGATTAAAAGTAGGAATCGTAGCAGCCAGATTTAATGAATTTATCGTATCCAAATTAGTATCCGGAGCTTTAGACGGATTGAAAAGACATGATGTGAAAGAGGAAGATATCGATATCGCATGGGTACCAGGAGCTTTTGAGATTCCACTGATCGCAGACAAGATGGCAAAAAGCAAAAAATACGATGCAGTGATCTGTCTTGGAACAGTGATCCGTGGAGCAACAAGCCATTATGATTATGTATGTAACGAAGTATCCAAAGGAATCGCACAGGTATCATTAAATACAGGAATTCCAGTTTTATTCGGAGTTGTTACAACAGAAAATATCGAGCAGGCGATTGAACGTGCTGGAACAAAAGCAGGAAACAAAGGATATGACTGTGCATTATCTGCAATCGAAATGGTACAGCTGATCAAAGAAGTAGAAGCATAAAAAGAATCAGAAATTAAAGCAGGAAGTTAGTATGGAACAATATTATTTAGGATTTGACGCAGGAACACAAAGTGTAAAAACAGCAGTTTATGATATTGATATGAACCTGATCGTGCAGGATACCAATGCAACAATCTTAAATTATCCACATCCGGGATGGGTGGAAATGGACGCAGACCAGTATCTTCATGCAACGGTTACAGGGATCAGAAACTGCGTTACAAAGATGAAAGAAAAGAATCTGGATCCAGACAACATCCGCTCTATTTTTGGAGATGGGATCATCTGTGGGATTGTCGGTGTTGATAAGGATTGCCATGCAATCACACCTTACATCAATTATCTGGATTCCAGAACAAAAGAAGATGTTGAGAAACTAGCATCCCATCATTATGAGATCTGGGCAAAAGAGACTGGAAATCCTCAGCCAAACTGTATGTTTCCAGCGATGTTTGCACGTTGGATGATGAACAATTGTGAGGGCTTTAAAGAAAAAGGCAGAAAATTCATGCACAATGCCCCATATATCTTGGCTAATCTTGCAGGACTGTCTGCAGAAGATGCATTTATCGACTGGGGAACAATGTCTGGATGGGGACTAGGATACCGTGTAACAGAGAAAAAATGGTCCAAGGAACAATTAGAGATCCTTGGAATCCCAATGGAAATGATGCCAAAGATTCAAAAACCATGGGATATCATTGGAAAATTATCAGAGACATTTGCAAAAGAAACCGGATTGAAACCAGGAATCCCAATCTGTGCGGGAGCCGGAGATACGATGCAGTCTATGATCGGATGCGGAGTGATCAAACCAGATCAGGCAGCCGACGTAGCAGGAACATGTGCGATGTTTTGTATCGCAACCGATGGGATCAATGAAGAATTAAGCAAACCAGAAAATGAACTGATCTTTAACAGCGGAACTTTAGAAAATACATACTTTTATTGGGGATTCATAAGAACCGGTGGATTAGCACTTCGTTGGTATCGAGATAATGTATGCAACGAAGCAGGAAATGGAGCATATTTTGATGAATTAAATGAGAAAGCACAAAATGTGCCATGCGGATCCAAAGGAGTCCTGTTCCTTCCATATTTAACAGGAGGATTTGGAGAAACATCCAATGCAAGTGCCTGTTTCCTGAATATGACGATGGACACAGATCAGGGAGTACAGTGGCGTGCAGTTTTAGAAGCAATCGGTTACGATTATATGAGTGTGACAGATATTTATAAAAAAGCAGGCGTGCCACTCGAATTTATGACGATCACAGAAGGTGGAAGCAATTCAGAAGTCTGGAATCAGATCAAAGCAGACATGTTAGGATGTAAGAGTGCCACATTAGAAAATGCACAAGGAGCAGTTCTTACAGATGCAGTGATCGCAGCATATGCGGTAGGAGATCTGGAAGATCCAAGTCAGGTATTTGAAAAAACAAGAAAGATCAAGAAAATTTATGAACCTGATCCAATAAGAACAAAATACTATCGCAGTATTTATGAACAACAAAGAAAACTAATTAAAGACGATATGGCAGCAGTTTTTGAGACTTTACACCAAATCAGTAAGATTCAAGAACAAAGCAATGATTAAAAAAATGAAAAGGCTTCTTTACAAGAGGCCTTTTTTTCTTGTACAATAAAAGATAAAGTATATAAAAATAAGTTATAAGCAACTAACTTTGTAGATGATTTTTGATTAATTAGATTTCAAGGAGGAAAAAGTCATGGATAACGAAAAGATTGAAAAATTACAACAGATGATCGATGAAAGTAATCATATCGTATTCTTTGGTGGCGCAGGTGTTTCAACAGAGAGTCATATTCCAGACTTTCGAAGCACGGATGGTTTGTATCACCAGACTTATAAATATCCACCCGAGGTTATGGTAAGCCATACATTTTATACACAGCATACGGAAGAATTTTATGATTTTTATAAGAATAAGATGATCTTCTTGGATGCAAAACCGAATAAGGCACATTTAAAACTTGCAGAGATGGAACGGGCGGGAAAACTGTCTGCGATCGTTACGCAAAATATCGATGGGCTTCATCAGGCAGCAGGAAGTAAAAATGTCTTTGAACTGCATGGCAGTGTTCACAGAAACTATTGCCAGAAATGCGGCAAGTTCTTCGATGTGAATTATGTCGTGAATGCCAAAGGAGTCCCATATTGTGATGAATGTGGGGGAATCATCAAACCAGATGTTGTATTATATGAAGAAGGCTTAGATTCTCAGACGATCAACGGAGCAGTCAGAGCCATTTCCAAGGCAGATATGCTGATCATTGGAGGAACATCACTGGTTGTCTATCCAGCCGCTGGAATGATCGATTATTTTAAAGGAAAATATCTTGCAGTACTGAATCGTGATGCGACAAGCAGAGATAAACAGGCAGATTTGTGCATTACAGACCCAATCGGAGAAGTACTGGGAAGAATCAGGGTATAAAGATGAAGAAAAAAGATATAATCTTGATCGCAGCAGTACTGGCAATTTCGCTGATCAGTTTGGCAGCGATCAAGATGACACAAAAAGACGGAAAAGAAGTGATCGTGACAGTTGAAGGAAAAGAAGTGTACAAAACATCCATCAAGAAAGATCAGATCTATCAAATTCCAGAGGAAAATGGCACGAACGTCATGCAGATCAAAGATGGAAAAGTTACAATGAAAAAAGCAGACTGTAAAGATCAGATCTGTGCAGATCACAAAGCAATCGAGAAATCAGGAGAAACCATCGTATGTCTGCCACATAAAGTAGTGATCGAAATTAAATCAGAAAAAGGCAAAGAACAGGAATTAGATGGAGTAACCCAATAGTATAAGAATCTAACATCATAGTAACAGGAGAAATATATGTCAACCAAAAGATTAGCAACGGATGCAATGTTCTTAACATTAGCCCTCGTTGTATCCTATATAGAAGTATTGATCCCAATACCAGTTGGAATACCAGGAATCAAATTAGGACTCGCAAATGGAGTCATCATGGTACTGCTATTTTTCACAACATGGATCAGAACCCTTGAGATTTCTGTGATCCGAGTTGTACTGGCAGGCTTCCTATTTGGAAATCCAATGACGATCGCATACAGTCTGGCAGGAGGAATCCTAAGTCTGATCGTAATGGGAATCTTAAAGAAGATCAAAGGATTTTCATCAGTCGGAATCAGCGTCGGAGGAGGCGTTGCACATAACATTGGACAGTTAAGCATCGCAGTCATATTGATGGAGAACACAAAGATTTATTACTATGCACCAGTATTACTTCTGACAGGAACAATTGCAGGAGTTATGATCGGAGTGTTAAGCGGGGTATTGGTTAAGAAAATCCCGCCACAACTATTTTAAGTGATAAAATTATGAAAATTTCGTAAAATTTTTTCTAAAAGTTTGAAATTTCATCAAAATCATGGTAGTACTATATGTATATGCGCTTTCATAAGCAAGATAAGAATAAGATCATACAAAAGAAAAAGAAACTCTTAGATATGAAAAGAAAGGAGTTTGAAAATGAAAGCAAAACTAAATGAGATCATAAAACACGGACATTTAGGCATCATAGCGGCATTTTTTGCAATTTATATGGTCACATTTTCTTATATAGAAAATCGAGATGTACATCATTATATTGTACATACAGTACTTGATGAGAAAATCCCATTTTGTGAATATTTCATTATTCCATATTTGCTATGGTTTATATTTGTAGCTGTAACTGTACTGTATTTTATGTTTTTCAATCAAAATAAATGGAAAGAATACTATCAGTTGATGATCACATTGGGAATAGGAATGACCTTATTTTTAGTTATTTCCTTAGTATTTCCAAATGGACAGGATTTAAGACCAGTACTTAGCGGAAACAGCATTTTTATTCAGGCGGTGCAGTTTATTTATCATACCGATACACCGACAAATGTACTGCCAAGTATTCATGTATTCAATTCCCTTACATGCTGCATGGCAATTCTTCAGAATAAGCGGAAACATTTTAAGAAAACAACAGATATCGCAGTAGTGCTCTTAACGATATTAATTATCATGTCAACGATGCTTCTAAAACAACACAGCGTTGTGGACGTAGCACTCGCAATCCTCATGTATACTGCATGTTACAGGATTGTATACGGCAAAGAAGTATGGAAACAGGATGCATTTTGTTCCTTTTTATTTATCAATCGGTAAATGAGAAAGCTTGACAGTATTTCTTGTGTTTGTTATAAATAAGTGTATGTAGCTCCCAGGGACCTTAAGTTTTAAGAACTTAAGGTCCCTGGGAACATAAAAACCAAGAAAGAGTATAACAATGAAAAGAAAACTTCTATCTATATTAGTATGTATAACAACACTCTCTTTATGTCTGATGGGATGCACAGGCAATACAACGAAGAAGAATAAGAATGGAAAACTAAAAGTTATTGCAAGTTTCTATACAATGTATGACTTTGCCAAGAAGATCGGCAAAGATAAAATTGAAGTGACGAATATGGTACCGGCTGGTACAGAACCCCACGATTGGGAGCCATCTACGAAAGATCTGATCGAGTTGGAGAAATCCGATGTCTTCATATATAATGGAGCCGGAATGGAACAGTGGGTGGATGATGTATTAGAAAGTCTTGACACTGAAGAATTAACAAGTGTAGAAGCATCCAAAGGAATCAAATTGTTGAAAGATACCGATGCACATGAACATGATCACGAGCACGAAAGTGAGAATGATCCACATGTATGGTTAGATCCACAGAATGCAAAATACGAGATGAATCAGATCAAGAAAGCATTGATCAAAGCAGATCCAGACAATAAAGACTATTACGAAGCCAATTATAAGAAAGAAGCAGCACGATGTGATGAGCTGGATCAACAATATAAGAAAGAATTAGCACAAGTTTCAAAGCGTGAACTTGTCGTAGCACACGAAGCATTTGGATATCTGTGCAAAGCATATGATTTAGAACAGATGGGGATCGAAGGGTTATCAGCAGATGATGAACCAGATCCAAAACAAATGAGCGAAGTGATTGAATTTGCAAAGAAACATAAGGTCAAAACGATCTTTTTTGAAGAATTGGTAAGCCCGAAAGTAGCAAAAACCATTGCCAAAGAAACAGGAGCATCCGTAAAGATGCTAAACCCACTCGAGGGATTAAGCAATAAGAAAATCAAAGCAGGGCAAGATTATTTTTCTGTAATGAAACAAAATCTCTCTGCGATTAAAGAGGCATTAAGTGAATGAGCAAAACAAGCATAGATAAAATGATACAACTAAATCATGTAAAGTTTGGTTACAGCGATACAGAAGTATTAGATGAGATCAATCTTACGATCAATGAAGGGGAATATGTCGTATTAACCGGAGAGAATGGAAGCGGGAAAAGTACGCTTATGCGTCTTATTTTGGGAGAACTGAAACCAGATGAGGGAGAAATCATTATTATGGACAATGATTCCAAATTAAAGAAACAGATTGGTTACGTTGCCCAGAATGGGATCAGCAAAAATCAGAGTTTCCCGGCAACGGTTGAAGAAATCATGGTAACTGGACTATATCAGGAACTTGGTTTATTCCATCTTCCAAACAGGAAACATAAAAAGAAGATCAAAGATACATTAAAAGAATTCGGGATGGATGAATTCCTCAAGCGAAGAATTGGAGAATTATCCGGCGGGCAGCAGCAGCGAGTGATGATCGCTAGAGCAATGATCTCAAATCCAAGACTGCTGATCTTAGATGAACCAACAACAGGAGTTGATGCCACATCAACGAAAGCGTTATATGACACGCTATATGAGATTAATACAAAATACAAAACAACTATTTTTATGATCACACATGGAAGATTACAGGATTGTAAAGGATGTGATCGTATTTTGAGAATGGATGAAGGGAGAATTGAGGAACAATGATAGAAATGCTTCAATATGGATTTATGCAACGAGCATTTATCACAGGAATTCTTCTGGCAGTGATCACTCCACTGATCGGAATCACGATCGTATTAAAAAGAATGTCCATGATCGGTGATGCACTTTCTCACGCTTCCTTAGCCGGAGTAGCCCTCGGATTATTACTTGGGATCAATCCAATCCTTGGAGCGATGGGGATCTGTTTGTTCGCAGCACTAGGAGTTGAAGCGATCCGAAGAAAGATTCCAAGATATTCAGAGATGGCAATCTCCATCATCATGTCAACAGGGATCGGACTAGCCGGAGTGTTATCTGGTTTTGTAAAAAATGGAACAAACTTTAACAGCTTCCTCTTTGGAAGTATCATCTCGATCAGCAAAGACGAACTACTGATCGTATGCGTGATCAGTGCCTTAGTATTACTCTGTGTATTACTTTTATACAAAGAACTATTTTACATTGGATTTGATGAAAATGCAGCAAGGATCAGTGGTGTACCAGTAAAGACGATCAACTTTATCTTCACACTGTTAACCGCCCTTACCGTATCCATAGCATCAAGAACCGTAGGAACTCTGATCGTATCATCCATGCTCGTTATCCCGATCGCATGTGGAATGCAGGTAGGAAGAAGCTATAAGGCTGTTATGATCATCGGCGTGATCACAGCACTGATCACAACGGTGATCGGATTAACACTATCTTATTATATCGGACTCAAACCAGGAGGAACGATCGTGTTATTAGAAGTAGGATGCTTTTTGATTCTTACATTGGTAAGCAGATATTTAAAATAGGATAAGACCCGATATTACTTGAATTTCATAACAAAATTTTATATAATGAAAAGAAAGCATGCATATAAAACAAGATTGCATGCTTTCTTTTTTGGAAGCAATCACGAAAGGAAGATAGATCAATGATCATCAAATTAATTGAAACTGTATATCAATTCCTGTGGGGAGACTTGATTCATATACCACTTCCAGGTGGGGGAAGTTTAGGAATCTCACTTCTGATCCTGTTATTATTTCCAGCAGGAATCGTATTTACAATAAAAACAAGATTCCTACCGATCCGCTTATTTCCAGATATGGTAAAAGTACTGACAGCAAGCAACAAAAAGGATAAAGGCGAAAAAAGCAGTCTTTCATCCTTACAGACATTGATTGTATCAACTGCAACCCGTGTCGGAATGGGAAATTTAACCGGAGTTGTAGCAGCCGTATCCGCAGGAGGGGCCGGAGCAGTCTTCTGGATGTGGGTTACAGCCTTACTTGGTTCATCCATAGCCTTTATTGAAGCAACTTTAGCCCAGCTTCACAAAGAAAAAGATCCACTCTACGGAGGATACCGTGGAGGTCCGGCGTACTATATCCATCATTTTATGGAAGAAAAACAAGGCAAGAAGAAAAAACATACCCTGATCGCAGTCCTGTTTGCGATCTCAGGACTGATCTGCTGGTGTGGGATCAGTCAGGTAGTCAGCAATTCTGTAGCGGAGTCATTTAACAATGCATTTCATATTCCAACGATCTACACAACGATCATCTTAGTGATCATTGCAGCAGTGATCGTATTAAGAAAGAATGCAACCGTGAAAGTATTAGATATCGTTGTACCGATCATGGCAGTCGTATACTTCCTGATCACGATCTTTGTGATCGTAACGAATATCACAAGTATTCCAGCAGTCTTTGCAAGAATCTTCAAAGAAGCCTTTGGACTAAGACAAGTCGCAGCCGGTGGATTTGGAGCTGTTCTTATGAATGGTGTGAAACGAGGATTATTCTCAAACGAAGCAGGATCAGGATCCGCCCCATGTGCCGCCGCAGCCGCAGACTGCGAATGCCCTGCACAGATGGGACTGGTACAGGCATTAGGAGTATTTATCGATACGATCGTCATCTGTAGCTGTACCGCAATGCTGATGCTATTAGCACCACAGAGTATGACAGACGGTCTTACAGGAATGAATCTACTTCAGACAGCTATGAACTACCACCTTGGAAGTTTTGGAGTCATCTTTATCGCCGTGATCCTTTGGATGTTCAGTTTCTCAACATTCTTAGGAATCTTGTTTTATGCAAGATCCAATGTTGCATACTTATTTGGTGATAACTGGGCATCACAGACAGCATACAAAGTATTAGCACTGGTCATGCTCTTTATCGGAGGAATCCAGACTTATACCTTCGTATGGGACTTAGGAGACGTCGGAATCGGACTGATGACGATCTTCAATATCTTCATCCTGTACGCAATGTCGGGACAAGCGATCAAAGAATTGAAAGATTATGAAGCAGATAAGAAGAAAAATATAGAAGAAAGAGCGTTTTCCTTGCAGGAAGATGAATAAAAAAATGGGTGTCCTAACCAAGGACACCCATTTTTTAAACAAATAATTTCTTCCGAGTCCGAAAATAAGCCACCAAAACCATACTTCCAGTCAACACCCAGGAAATCGGATAGATCACCATCAAAAGCCTGTAATCATGGAACCAGTGACAAACCGTAGCAAGCCACACAAGTCTTAACACACAAGACCCAAACACAGTAAGGATCGCAGGGGTCATAGACCGCCCAAATCCACGCAGGCATCCACCACTGATCTCATAAGAACTTGTTAAACACTCAAACATCAAAACAAATAAGAAACGGATCACAGCATAACGATATACCGCAGGGTCACTCGTAAACAATCCAATAAAGAACGTACGGAATACAACAAAGATCGTACTAAGCACTCCACAGGAGATGACACTACACATCATACCAAGACGAAAGATCTTCTTACAACGCTCCTCATTCTTCGCTCCATAATTCTGCCCAGTAAACGTAACAACCGTCTGAGCAAATGCATTGACAAGATAATAAGCAAAATACTCATAATTAAGCTCCACCGCAGACCCAGCAATTCCAGCAGAACCAAAACTGTTGATCCCAGACTGGATACAAACATTCGCAAGCGAAAACACCATTCCCTGAAGTCCCGCAGGAACCCCGATCCTTAAGATCTTAGATACCGCATCACGATCGATCATCAAAGACTGAAAAGAAAGACGGATTGGAAGCTCCTCGTGCATCAGAAAATAAATGATCTGCGCAGCACTTACCGCATTCGCACCAACCGTAGCAAGACCAGCTCCAGCAACACCCATACGAAATACTACAACAAATAACAAGTTCAAAATAACATTCACAACACCAGACACGATCAAAGCATACATCGGACGACGCGTATCCCCGATACTACGAAGGATCGAAGCCCCAAAATCATACAACATAAAAAACGGCATTCCAAGAAAATAAATTCTCAGATATAAAGTTGCCAGATGAATGATATTCTTCGGAGCACCCATCAGTACAAGGATCGGATGCGCCACAAACTGTCCAAGCACAAGCAAAAACACACCACTTAACAAAGCGAGCGTAACCGCTGTATGTACCACACGAGGAACACGTTTCTTATCACACTGTCCAATATAGTTTGCAATCACAACATTTGAACCAAGTGAAATTCCAGAAAACAAAGTAACCATCAAAGAAATAACAGAACTATTACTCCCAACTGCAGCCAAAGCCTCACTACTCGCAAAACGCCCGACAACCGCAGTACCAACTGAATTAAAAAGCTGCTGTAAGATACTACAAGCAGCAAGCGGCATGGCAAATAATAAAATTTTATCTAACAAACTTCCATGAAGCATATCCATCTTACCGGACTGCTTAGATGAAGAATTCTTCATATAAAACTCCCTTCTATCTCCTGTGCCCAGTCACACAACTCTCTTTTTAGCAGATACAATTCTAACTCTTTTTAAATAAATTATCAACAAAAGAAAATAACGAACCAAAAAAGATACAATCGAAACGGGCTCATAATGATATAATAAAAAACAAAACAAAAAGATAAGACATAAGAAAGAAGGAACACAACCCATGCAAATGAGCATATTACTATTTAAACAGATTGCCCAGCTATTCCTAATGATCCTAATGGGCTACATCATCGTAAAAACAAAACTATTAAAAGGAGAAGACAGCAAAGTCCTCTCAAAGATCATCCTATACCTGATCATCCCAGCAGTCATCATCAACGCATTTCAGGTAGACTACAGCCCAAACGTAACCAAAGGACTGATCACAGCCTGCATAGCATCCATTATCCTGCAGTTTTTACTACTCTTCGTAACCTACATCATGCAAAAAATGTTCCACCTAGACTCTGTAGAATTCACATCCGCCTACTACTCAAACTCCGGAAACCTGATCGTCCCATTAGTTACCTATATATTAGGCGGTAAATGGGTCGTATATGGCTGTGTATTCATGAGCGTCCAGTTATTCTTCATCTGGAGCCAGGGCAAAAACATGATCAGCAGGGAAAAAGGGATCAACCTAAAGAAGATCCTGTTAAACATCAATATGATCTCCGTATTCCTAGGAGTCATCCTATTCTTCACAAAAATAAGATTCCCGGAGATCATCAACAATACGCTCTCATCTGTAGGAGGCATGATCGGACCATTAAGCATGATCGTCACAGGAATGCTGATCGCTGAAGTAAACCTAAAAGATATCTTTACAAACAAGAGAGTCTATCTGGTAACAGTACTAAGACTAATCATTCAACCATTGATTGCATTAGTAGTCATTAATCTCTTAGGAATGAGAGGATGGCATCCACAAGGAGATAAGATAATTCTCATCACATACCTCGCAGCGATCACACCATGCGCATCGACTGTTACACAGATGTGTCAGGTGTATGGGAATGATTCGAAATATGCAAGTGCGATTAATGTTATGACTACGTTGTTATCTATAATTACCATGCCGGTGTTTGTTTATTTGTATCAGATGTAAAAAATAATATGAATAAATGTGAAAAAAACACATAGAATACATGTAAAATATGCGAATAAACATTGTCAAATATTGACGTAAGTGAGGAAATCACGTAAACTATGAATATAGGAGGTGCTAAAATGTTAATTAGATTTAATGTAAAGAATTTTCTTTCGTTTTTTGAAAATGAATCAGGGCAATCAGAAGAATTTTCTATGATAGCTGGAAAAGTTAGAAGTAAGAGAGAGCACATATACGATAATGATAAAATTAAATTGTTAAAATTTGCAGCTGTTTATGGAGCGAATGCATCTGGAAAATCCAATTTAGTAAAAGCATTGAATTTTATGAAAAAAACAATTGTAGATGGACTTCCTAAAGGGCACACTGACATGTATTGTAAAACTGACAGAGCAAATAAGGAAAAGAAAAGCTATTTTGAATTAGAAATTATGCTAGATGATAAATATTATGCATATGGATTTGAAGTGATTTTAAGTCAAAGCAAGTTTGTTTCAGAATGGCTTGTTGAACTTAAAAGTGATGGCAGTGAAAAAAATATTTTTACTAGAGATATTGAAAATGGTGAAACCGAGTTTAGCAGTGAATTAAAACGAGATAAAAAGTCATATGAAAAATTAAAAAATTATGCCGAAGATATTCAAGAGGATTCAGAAGTATTATTATTATCAATAATGAATAAAAATAAGAAAACTCTATATGAAAAATATAATAATCTTAAAGTATTTCGAAATGTATATATGTGGATAGAACGAAAATTAGATATTAATTATCCAGATCGACCAATTTCGGACTATTCATATATGGCAAAAACGGAAAAAATAGATGAAGTTTGTAAAATTATTAAAGCATTTGGAACAGGTATCACAGGATTTCAGATGGTAGATGTAGATCCAGAAGAAATATTTAGAATGATTCCAAATAGAATTAAAGAAGAAATATTAAAGGATGTAGAGAATAAAAAAGTAACAGTAAATCGTATGAAATTAAAAGAAATTGGAATTGTGATGAGATCCAATAAAGACTTTTTTATTTTAAATATTGCTAGTAACGGAAAAGTTGAAGGAAAGACAATTAAATTCTTGCATGGGGAAGAGAATATTTTGTTTAATTTATCAGAAGAATCAGATGGTACGGTTAGAATATTAGATTTAATAGAAGTATTACTTTCGGGAGCAAATAAAACATATGTGATTGATGAACTGGATAGATGTTTACATCCAAGTTTAACTTGTAAATTTGTAGAAACATATTTACAATTGGCAGCAGAAAGGAATATTCAGTTAATTGTGACAACACATGAATCAAGATTGTTAGATTTTGATATTCTTCGAAGAGACGAAGTGTGGTTTGTTAATAAAAGAATTACAGGAGAAAGTGATATTTATTCTTTGGAAGAATATAATACAAGATTTGACCAGAAGATAGATAAGGCCTATTTAGATGGACGGTATGGGGGAGTTCCAAAATTCAGTACTGTATTTCCTGTGAAAGGGGATGAGTAATGGATGAGAGAAAGAAAAGGTTCTGGTTTTGGTAGACGTTCAGTTGCATCAGAATCAAAGCAAGCTATAAAAAAGTATTTTTTACTATATGAAGGCTCAGATACTGAAGTATTATATTTTGATGCAATAGAAGATATGCGAAAAGAAATAGAGCTTAATTCATTAATAGAACTAGTGCCTATTATTAGATGTTTTAGTGAAGAAGGATGGAGTAATCCTCGAAAAATATTGGATAGAGTTATTCAAGATTTAAAGGAAAGAGATACAGGAACTATATCTTTCAAAACCCTGTTTGATAAAATTATTGACTATTTTCATGAAAAACAGATTATAATTAATAGTAAAGTGTTGAAAAGGGCTATCTGGAAAACAATGAAACAAATATGTGAAGAAGAATTTGAAAAAACATTAGAAGATATTATTGATGATCCTGAATTTGTTTGTAATAAAGTTTTGACAGAATTAGGACAAAAATATAAGATTGACAACATTATTCAATATATTCCAGAAATCATCAAGTTTGAAGACTTAACATATGAAGAAAATTATGATGAAATTTGCTTAATTGTAGACAGAGATAAAGAAAGTTTTATAGAATCACAGTATGAATATGTAAAACAAAAATGTGAAGAACAAGGATTTCGTTTCTGTGTAACCAATCCATGTTTTGAATTTTGGCTACTGATGCATTCAGAAAAAGTTTTCGACTTAGATCAAGAAAAACTATCAGAAAATCCAAAGGTAACATCTAAAAAAAGATATGCAGAATATGAATTACATAAAATTTATCCTAGCTATAAGAAAAGCAATTACAAAGCGGAAGAATTTGTAGGGAATATTGATACAGCAATCAAAAATGAAAAAGAATTCTGCGAAGATATAGAAGGATTAAAACATTCTATTGGGAGTAATATAGGGCTTTTGATAGAGGATATGAGGAAATAGTAGTATTTTAGATAAATGTATAACTTGAGCGTTTCTTGTATTTTATAACCAACAGTTTCCTTTCCAATACCTTTCGCTATATATCACATATCTTAAAAATAGTTATTGCCGCAAAACGATTAGCATTTTATCAGTATTTTTGACGGGTTCGCAGCTGGCATGGGCATTGTCTGAACGATGGTGCGGCCATTTTGGGTCGCACCAAGAGAGTTATGCAGGAATGCCAGCGAATCAGCGACCTGTCAAAAATGCTGAATAAAATGTGTGTTTTGCGGCAATAACTATTTTTTGAATATGTGATATATATGAAAGACTATGGCAAACAAACTTTACTGTCTATAATACTCCAAAAATTCCCCAAGTTTCCCCATAGCATCTTCCAAAACTTCAATACGAGGCAGATAAACCACTCTGAAATGATCCGGCTCCTTCCAGTTAAATCCACTACCATGCACGATCAAAAGCTTCTTCTCACGTAAAAGATCCAAAGCAAACTGCTCATCATTCGTGATATTAAACTTCTTTGTATCAATCTTAGGAAAGATATAAAACGCAGCCTTCGGTTTCACAGCAGAAATACCAGGAATATCACAAAGTGCCTTATAAACATATTCCCTCTGCTCATAAATACGTCCACCAGGAACAATATAATCATTGACACTCTGATGACCACCCAGCGCTGTCTGGACAACCGCCTGCGCAGGCACATTTGAACAAAGTCTCATATTAGAAAGCATATTAAGTCCCTCGATATAATCCTTTGCAACCGCCTTATTACCACTTAAGATCATCCAGCCAATACGGAAACCAGCGATCATATGAGATTTAGACAATCCGGAAAATGTCACACAAAATAGATCAGGAGCAAGAGAAGCAATGGATACATGTTCCTCTCCATCCATCACAAGACGATCATAAATCTCATCAGAGAAGATAATAAGCTGATGTTCTCTCGCAATATCAACGATCTGCTGTAAGACCTCTCTAGGATACAAAGCCCCAGTTGGGTTATTCGGATTGATCAAAACGATCGCTTTCGTTCTATGATTGATCTTCTTCTTAATATCCTCCATATCAGGATACCAGTCTGACTGTTCATCACAGATATAATGAACCGCCGTACCACCAGCAAGCGTAGCACAAGCTGTCCACAAAGGATAATCCGGAGAAGGGATCAAGATCTCATCCCCATCATCAAGCAGGGCAGACATAGAAAGATTGATAAGCTCACTGACACCATTCCCAGTATAAATGCTGTCGATATCAACATTTGGAAGGTGCTTAAGCTGTGCATACTGCATGATCGCCTTTCTCGCAGCGAACAATCCCTGAGAAGGGGAATATCCTTCGCAGTCAGTCAACTGATGTCTCATATCATAAATGACTTCATCCGGCGTTCTAAAACCAAATGGAGCAGGGTTTCCGATATTTAACTTTAAGATATTTGTTCCATCACGCTCCATACGATTCGCTTCATCCACAACAGGACCACGAACATCATATAAGACATTATCAAGTTTGCTTGATTTACTAAAATGACGAACAGGAGGCTTCTTATTGTCAGTCAGAGAAGAACGATCGATCTCAGGTTCAAAGAAATCTTCCTTAGAAGCATCACCAAGAAGCCATTCCTCCTCAACTTCCAATGTATCTGCAAGAAAATGAGCGATATCCGCACGAGGAAGAGTCTTTCCACTGACATACTGGCTGATATGGCTCTTTCCAACCTTTAACCCTGCCTGATCAGCAGCGTGTACTAGATCCACCTGTTTCATTTGTTTTTGCTCCATAGCAGAACGTAAATGCTCTGCAAATAGTTCTTTCTGATTCATAACACAGCTCCTTTATTAAGAAAAGTTCAATTTATATTTAAAAAGTTCAATTTGTTAAAACGATTATATCATAAAAGAAAAGAAAGTTCAATTTAAAATACACAAAAGTTCAAAAACGACAAAAATATACTTATTATAACAAAAAGTACAAGGAAACTTATTGAAATTTATGAAATTTATGATAACATGTAAAGAAGATTAATGAACAAGAATAAAAAAACTATATTATGGGGATTAGAAGAATATGGGAGTATCAAAAAGACAGATGCAGAATTTCCTGATCTATATACTTGATATGGTGGGATTGACTGCAGGATATTTTGTTGCAGTTTATCTGCGATTTGGAAATCTAGAAACAGCATATGGGTTTATGAGAGTTGATACATATTTGCGATGGATCACTGCAATGGCAGTTTTGACTTTTGTTTACTTGCTGTTCCACCCAAATCGCAGTTTTTTTAAGCGTAAAATTAAAGACGAAATACGATGCGATTTTCAGACAGCAGTTCTGACTGGAGCCGGGATGTCAATGATCGCATTGCTGATGGCAGACGCATCCGAGTATTCAAGATTCATTTATATGTTTACGATCGGATTTGAGTTCTTTTATATGATCATAGCACATCGTCTGTACCGTAAGTACTGGCTGCGAAGAAGATCCAATCATTCATTTGCAAGGAAAATGATGCTGATCACAACTAGTGGTGAAGCAGAGCAAGTGATCACGAATATTATAAAAGAAAAAACATGGGATTTATGGATCACGAGTATTGTCATTATAGATAAAGATATGGTAGGAGAAAATGTCTATGGGATACCAGTCATTGGATTTACATATCGAAGTATGTTTGAATACGCAGCAAGAAATGTTGTAGATGAAGTGTTTATCTACATTCCAAAAGAATATAAATATCCAGTTGCAATGACAATTCAGAATTTTGAGGATATGGGAATCAATACAAGTCTGAATATTCCTTTATTCCAGATCAATCAGAATCTAAATAAGATATTAGAAACTGTAGGACCATATAATGTTGTATCATTTTCTGGAAGAGAAGTTTCTTTATTTATGTTACTTCTTAAGAGAGCGATGGATATCCTTGGTGGACTGGTTGGACTTTTGATCACTGGAATCGCATTGATCTTTGTGGCACCAGCGGTGAAACTGGAATCTCCGGGACCATTATTGTTTTCTCAGAAGAGAGTTGGTAGAAATGGTAGAATATTTAAGATCTATAAGATCAGATCGATGTATCAGGATGCGGAGGAGCGTAAGAAGGAATTGATGGCTCAGAATGAGATGGACGGGCTGATGTTTAAGATGAAAGATGATCCTCGTATTACGAAGGTTGGGAAATTTATCAGGAAGACTAGTATTGATGAGCTTCCGCAGTTTTGGAATGTACTGAAGGGGGATATGAGTCTGGTTGGGACTAGACCACCTACAGTGGATGAATTTGAGCAGTATAGTGCTTATCATAAGAAGAGGCTTTGTAGAACACCTGGGTTGACTGGAATCTGGCAGGTTAGTGGTCGTAGTACGATTACTGATTTTGAGGAGATTGTGAAATTGGATGTTCAGTATATTGAGAATTGGTCTCTTTGGTTGGATATTAAGATATTGTTTAAGACAGTGGCGCTTGTGTTTAAGGGTGATGATGGGGCGCAGTAGAAGGGAAGTGTACGGTGAGTAGTAATTATATAAGGAAGAAACAATTAAAAATTGCGATGATCGGACATAAAGTTGTTCCATCAAGAAGAGGCGGAATTGAACTTGTACTGACTACGATGTGTCCTAAGATGGTAAAACGAGGACATCAAGTTACATGTTATAATCGTTCCGGTGATAAAGTTGAAAATGAATATGTAAATACCGTAAAAAATGGTACATATAAAGGCGTAAAATTAAAGAAAGTATTGACGATCAACAAGAAGGGGCTGGCAGCAATGACATCCTCCTTTTCTGCTGCTATCAGAGCAGCATTTGGAAGATATGATATTGTACATTTTCATGCAGAAGGACCTTGCACAGCTCTTTGGATTCCGAAATTATTCAGAAAACGTTGTATCGTAACAATCCATGGATTGGATTGGGCAAGAGATAAATGGAAATCTGGATTTGGTTCAAAATATATCAAATTTGGAGAGAAAGTGGCTGCGAAATATGCAGATGAAATCATTGTTTTGAGTAAAGGAGTTCAAGATTATTTTAAACAGACGTATGGTCGAGATACAATTCTCATACCCAATGGAGTATCAAGACCTGAGAATGTGGAAGCTGATCTGCTCACGAAGAAATTTGGTCTGCATAAAGATGATTATATTTGTGCGTTGTCACGACTTACAGAAGAGAAAGGTATTCATTATCTGATTGAAGCTTATCAGAATGTGAAGACGGATAAGAAGTTAGTGATTGCTGGAGATACTAGTGATACGGATGATTATGTGATGAAACTTAAGAAGTTGGCTGGGAATAATCCGAATATTATCTTTACTGGGTTTGTTTCTGGTAGAACATTAGAGGAACTTTATAGTAATGCTTATGTTTATGTATTGCCTTCTAAGTTGGAGGGAATGCCACTTAGTCTGCTTGAGGCTATGAGTTATGGGAACTGTGTGATCGGGTCAGATATTGCTGAGATTGCTGATGTGGTTGAGGATAAGGCGATATTGTTTAAGAAGGCTAATGTGGAAGACCTTAAAGAAAAGCTACAGATGGTTTGTGATGATGTGGAACCTGTGGAGAAGTATAAGGGGGAAGCATCTGGGTATATTTGTGGTAGATATAATTGGGAAGATGTTGTGAATAGAACTGTTGAAGTTTATAGAGGAAAGAAAAGCTGCAAGGAAAAATTAGTAGAGAATAGTAGTGTGGCTTCTATTTGAGGTTGTTAAGGTGAAAGGAAAGCAAAATGATTAGAGTATTACATTCTGTAAGTAATATGGATAGAGCAGGAATTGAAACAATGCTTATGAATTATTACCGACATATGGATCATGAAAAAGTTCAATTTGATTTTTTGTGTAATAAGACTAAACCAGGAGCTTATGATGAAGAAATAAAGCAAATGGGAGGCCATATTTTTCATACCCCAGGTTTAAATCCGGCAAAGTATCCTCAATATTTAAAATATATGAAAAGACTATTTGAAAAATATCCCCAATATAAAATAGTAGAGGCACACAATGGCGCGTTGGGTGTTTATGCATTACATGCGGCGAAAAAGAATAAAATTCCTGTTAGAATATTTCATGCACATGGAGCGAGCATTACCAAGGACTGGAAATGGCCGATTAAGATTTTTTGTAGAAGTCGATTAAAATATAATATAAATCATAAGTTTACATGTGGTATAGAAGCAGCAAGATGTTATTTTGGAAATAAAGTCGTTGAAAACAAAGACTATGAATTTATCCCCAATGCAATAGAAGTTGAACGATTTTTGTATAATGAAGAAATAAGAAATAGAATTAGATCAGAATATCATCTACAAGATAAAAAAGTAATAGGGCATGTGGGTCGTTTTATGGCACAGAAAAATCATACTTTTTTAATTGATGTTTTTGTGGAATATTATAAAAATCATAAGGATACAAAACTGGTTTTATTAGGAGATGGAGAACTAATGCCTAAAATCAAGGAAAAAGTTCAAACTCTTGGAATTGAAGATGCTGTTTTATTTGTAGGAAATGTAGGAAATGCGAATGAGTGGTATCAGGCATTCGATGCTTTTGTTTTGCCATCAGTATGGGAAGGGCTGCCTGTTGTAGGAGTGGAAGCACAGGCGGCAGACTTGCCATGTGTATTTTCTGATAATATAACGAGAGAGATTGGACTAACAGATAAGGTATCTTTTGTTTCTACATCAGATAAGAGACAATGGGTTGGTTATTTAGAAAAAGCTTTAAAAGATCAGACCAGAAAAAATAATTATGAAGTGATAACTAAGAATCGATATAATATTGTTGAAGAAGCTAAAAAATTACAGGAAAGATATATTGAATTATATAGGGAGAATATATGAAAATTGGTATTTTAACACATCAGTATATAGATAATTACGGAGCGTTTTTACAGGCATATGCTTTAAGGGAAGCAATGGCAAAAGCGTTCCCAGAGGATCAGGTCGAAATTATTAATTGTATTAATGTAAAACATTTTGTGATTAATGTAGGTGGATGGTTCCGCTTTTATAAAGATCGCGAAGGAATCAAAGAATGGTTAAGAAAAATAAGAATTCCCGGTATTTTTTCAAAAGCAAGAAAAAAATATATGACATTATCTAAAGTCTGTTTTTCGGCAAAACAGATTAATAAAATGGGGTATGACTATATTATTGTTGGTAGTGACGAAGTTTGGAATTTTAAAGACGGAAAAGGTGATGCCAAAGTTAAATTTGGACATGGTCTTACATGCAAAAATTTAGTTGCATACGCACCAAGTGTGGGCAAATCAAGTGCAAATGATGTGATTCCAAGTTATGTAGAAGAGGGAATCAAAAGATTTAAAGCAATATCAGCCAGAGATGATCTGACGGCAGATTTAGTAGAACATATTACAGGAAATTATCCAACAAGAGTTTTAGACCCAACATTTTTAAGTAAGTTTCCAAAAGCAAAATTAAAAGTAGAAAAGAAACCTTATATTTTGTTTTATTATTGTGAACATTTACCTAAAAGGGTTAAAAAGCAGATTTTTAGCTATGCAAAAGAACATGGATATGCAATATATGGAGCAGGAGAATGTGATAAACAATATACAGATATTACGGTAGATCTTGCACCATTTGAGTGGGTTGAAATGTTTAGAAATGCAGATTTTGTATTTACAGGAACATTCCATGGAGCTGTTTTCTCAATTTTAAATGAAAGACCATTTAAGGTATATTTGACAAATAAAAGTAGAATTAAAAAAGTTGGAGCTTTATTAAGAGAATTACATATTCCAAATCGTAAAATTGATAAGAATTTCAAATTTGATTTAGAAAAAATGAGAGACGAAATTGATTACGATGTAGTGAATAAGATTATTGATGAGAAAAGAGAAGCAAGTATCGAATATTTGCGACAGGTGATTAAAGAAAATTAGAGGAGTATAGAATGTCCAAAGATAAAATTATTTTATTTGATGACAAGAAAAATTGTTGTGCATGTGGTGCGTGCATGAATGTCTGTCCTAAAGATGCGATTCGTATGGAAGAAGACGAGTATGGATTTTTATATCCACAGATTGATGAGAAAAAATGTGTTCAGTGTGGAGCTTGTAAGAAGGTTTGTGCTTATCAGAATGAGCAAGTTAAAAACGCTCCGATTAAATGTTATGCAGCGGTAAATAAGAATAAGTCTGAATTGATGAAGTCTGCATCTGGAGGAATCTTTGCAGCTATGGCAACTTCTGTATTGAAAGAAGGGGGAGTTGTGTTTGGAGCAGCGTTAGATTTTGAAGATGGACATGCACATCCGCATCATGTTGCAGTGAGAGAGCTTTCACAGTTATATAGATTACAAGGATCTAAGTATGTGCAATCTGCGATTGAAAATACTTATATGGAAGCTAAGAAGGAATTGGATTCAGGTAAAAAAGTTTTATTTTCTGGAACACCTTGCCAGATTGCTGGGTTGTATGGGTATTTGAGAAAAGAGTATGAGAATCTTTGTACTGTGGATGTGATCTGCCATGGGGTGCCTAGTGCTCGAATGTTTGACGATTTTCTTCAAAATGAAACGAAGAAGAGAAATGCTAAGAGTGTGAAAAATTATATTTTTAGGGATAAGAAAAAAGGTTGGGGGATGAATGGTCGAATACAGTTTGAAATGAAGAATGGAACTGAAAAGATAGTTTATATTCCTGCCAGATTGGCATCGTATAATACATTTTTCCTAGATGGATTTAATTATAGGGAGAATTGTTATTCATGTAAGTATGCATGCTCTAAACGCTCAGGTGATGTTACTTTAGGGGATTATTGGGGGATAGAAAGAGAAAATCCTGAGTTATTAAAAAATAAAGAGTTTGATGTAGAAAATGGAATATCATGTATTATTGCAAATAGTAAAAAAGGAATGGATAAGATACAAGATATATTTGATATGTCGATGTATAAAACGCAGTTTGAAAAGATTGCAAATAAAAATGGCCAATTAAAACATCCTTCAAAGCGACCAGAGAAAAGAGAAAATTTGATGAAGTTATATTCTCAAAAGGGATATAGTAGTATAGATGAATATTTTCATAAAAAATATAGAAAACAGATAATTGTACATACAATATTTAATGCATTTCCGATTGGAGTTAGATTAAAAATAAAAAAAGTACTGCATAAATAATTAGGAGAAAATAAATGTCAGATAATAATGAATTAATAAGTATCATAGTTCCCATTTATAATGTACAAAAATATTTAGATAGATGTATGAAGACATTATTAAATCAAACATATAGAAATATAGAAATTATTTTAGTAGATGATGAATCACCAGATGAATGTCCTAAAATGTGTGAAGAATATGCCAAAATTGATCAGAGAGTTAAGGTTATACATAAGAAAAATGGTGGCTTAGGATTTGCAAGAAATAGTGGATTAGAAATTGCACAAGGAAAGTATATAATATTTGTAGATTCAGATGATTATGTAACAGAGAATATGTGTCATTTATTATATGAAGCAGCAAAAAAATATGAAGCAGATGTTGTGTATGGTGGGATTTTTTATGCTGATGGTGAAAAGATAAAGGAAAGTAAAGTTGTAACGAAAGAAAGGGTTTGGAAAGGAAAACAAGAAGTAAAAGACTTGTTGTTGGATTTTATTGCAACAGAACCGAATGAAAAAAAAGACACAATTATGGAAGTCTCAGTCTGGAAAGCTTTATTTAGAAAAAAAGTGTTTGATGAGTATGATATAAGTTTTGTTTCTGAACGACAATTTATATCTGAAGATGTGATTTTTGATATTGATTATTTATCTAAGTGTAATTGTGTTGTAGCAATTCCAGAGCCTGTATATTTTTATTGTGTAAATCCTAATTCTCTATCTAAAGTGTTTCGTACAGACAGATTTAATAAAGTAAAAAAACTTTATAAAGAAATTCTAAAGAAATTAATTCCTATTTATGGAGAAGAGCTATCTAATAGGAGAGGAGACAGATTTTTAATTGCACGTGCAAGAACAAATGCAAGACAGATTATACGACATGAAAAGATTATTGGGAAAAATAAAATGATGAAAGCATTACATAATATTTGTGAAGATCAAGATATGAATGAGATATTTCAAAGATACCCAATTCATTTGTTACCGCTTAAATACAGATTAGTAGCATACTTGATGAAATATAGATGCTATCATTTGTTAAAAATCATTTTAGGAAGGTAAAAGAATATGTTTGTAAAATCAAGAGATATAAAAAAAGCTAAATTGATGATGTATTTAATACCATCTGCACAGAAGAGAACAGAATGGTTAAAAAAGAATAAGGTTTTTTTTTCAATGGGAGAAAATTGCTATTATCATACAAAAGATATACCTGCAGAACCATATTTACTCTCATTGCATGATAATGTCAGAGTAGCTGCAAATGTTAGATTTATAACACATGACATGATAGGCGTTATGGTTAATAAAATAGATGGTTTCAAACAAAAATATGGAAGAATGAAATATTACATAGGATCAATCGAAGTTTATGAGAATGTGATGATAGGTGCAGATTCTACTATAATGTATGATGTGAAAATTGGTCCAAATGCAATTATTGCAGCAGGTAGTGTGGTTACCAAAGATGTACCAGAGGGAACTATAGTAGGAGGTAATCCGGCTAAGGTTATTGGAAAATTTGAAGATTTTGTTATAAAACGAAATAAAAAAACAGAACAACGACCAGAAAAAACAGATGGAATAGACAAAGTAATAGAATATTTTTGGAAAAATCAAAGTGAAGAGTAAAAGGAGAAAATGATATGGTACCTATATATATTATTTCTATGGCAATAGCATTTTCTTTTTATTTTGGTGGAGCACAAGTGTTTTTTTGGTATAAGTATTTGATAGCGTTTCTTTGGGCGATATCTTATTTAGGAGTTTGTGTTTTTAAAAATAGAAAAATAAAAGGGAATAGCGCAACAATTATTAAAATATATGTATATCCATTATTGATGATAATGGCGTGGTCATTATTTATTTTTATATTTCATGCGCCAAGTGGAGCAAATACAGGAAATATTACGAGAATGGTTAGTAATATTTTATATTTGATATTGGCGATTACCAGTGCGATTTCAACAACATATTTTTTTGGAAAGAAAGTAATTAAATATTCAGTATGGGCTATTTTAATTAGTATTTTGGCAAATTTAATATATTGTATACATTTATATGGGATGGGTGTGTTTTTACAATATTTACCACAGGCAGCATTAAGTACTGATTTTCCATTTGGTTCTGTATTATATAATTTTGCTAGTTGTATAGAAGTACAAGATGCTACATTAGCAACAGGATTTTATATATTGTATTTTGTATTATTTGATGAAGAAGATAATTTTAGAACCAAAATGATGTATATTATCATATTGCTGATTTGTTCATATTTGGGATTTAAAAGAACTGAATTTATAGCAGTTTTATTCACTGGAATAGTCATGTGGTTAATTAAAGAATCTCAAATTGATATATCATTAATGATAAAAGTGATAGGAATTATTTTGTTAATATTTAGCTTTGGGTATATATGTATTGTAAAATGGGATGTATTTCAAATAATAGTAGATAAAATAGGGGCTGATGTTACTGGACGTCAGAATGTTTATCGGAATTTGGCAAAATATTATGAAATATCACCGATTTATATAGGAAAAGGTTTTACGTTTGTTGATAAAACAATGTATGACACCACTGGGTTTGCGGCACATAATACCATTGTAAGAATGTATGCTGAATTAGGTTTTATTCCATTTATTATTTGGATTATTTGGTACATCATGAATATTCCATTGAAAATTTTAAATAAATTTGGAAGAAAAAATACTTTGATAGTTATGACAAGTACATTGTATCTATTTTTAACATATTGTATAGGAAATTCTATGAATTTTTATTGTATACAGTACAGCTTTATATTAATTACAGTAGCTACGATGAACAATAATGAAAAATCACGATATCGAAAAGTTAAGTTTAAAATATAGCTAAGGAGATAATTATGGAAGTATTTAACAATAAAGGGGAATGCTGTGGATGTGGATTATGCACAACTGTTTGCAAAAAAAATGCAATAGTAATGAAAGAAGATAGTAAAGGTTTTATTTATCCTGAAATAAATGAGGAACTTTGTATTCAATGTGGGATGTGTACAAAAATATGTAGCTATAATAGTGAAGAAATATTTAATACGCCAATAGAGAGCTATGCGGCATTAACAAAAAATAAAAGGGTGTTAAGTAAATCAGCGTCGGGAGGAGTTTTTGCAACAATCGCAGAGCAGTTTATCAAATCAGGAGGATGGGTTTGTGGATCTGTTATGGAGTTTAAAAAGGGAATAGCGACTTGCTATCATAGGGTAACTAACAAATTAAATGACATAGAAAAGATGCAAGGATCTAAATATGTACAAAGTGATATTACGGATGCATTACCGGAAATAAAGCAGTTGATTAGCAAAAAAGAAAAAATACTTTTTTGCGGAACACCTTGTCAGGTTTCAGCAGTCAAAAAAATGGCCGCAGATTATGATGAATTATATACAATAGATATTATTTGCCATGGGGTACCATCAGTACATTTATATAATGAATTTTTAAAATGCAAGAGTTCTAAAAATAGAGAAATTTGTGATTTCTTATTTAGAGATAAAAGTAAGGGAAAAGGATTTAAAGCAAAACTAGTAGAAGAAATAAATGGGAAAAAGACAGAAAAAATTTATCCAGCACATCTACTATCATATTACCATTATTTTTTGAAATCATTAATATATAGAGAAAATTGTTATGTGTGTAAATATGCAAAAGAAGCTAGATGTTCCGATATGACAATAGGAGATTATTGGGGAATACAAAAAATATTTGAAGGAAAAATAAAGATGGATTTTGATCAGTCATGGTCATGTGTGATGATTAATGATCAAAAAGGGAAAATACTATTAAAAAACACACAAAGTGCATTTGAACTAGTAAGAACTCAATTAAATGATATAAAACAAGGCAATGCTCAGTTAAGTAGACCAAGTCAAAGAACAGAAGAACGTGAAAGAATATTAAATTTATTTGAAAATAAAGGATATAAAGCCGTAGAAAAGGATTTTAAAAGAAAATTAGGATTAAAATATTATGGATTACTATTGAGAAATTACATATATGGTCGATAGGAGAAATTATGAATATAGATGAGTCGAGAACAAAAAAATCAATTAATAATATCATAGGTGGGTTAATGTTTAAGTTGATTGCATTAATTTTTCCTTTTATTATTAAGGCAGTTATGATAAAAAAATTAGGAGTGCAATATTTAGGTTTAAATAGTTTGTTTACTTCTATATTAATGGTTTTATCATTATCTGAATTGGGAGTTGGAAGTGCCTTAGTTTATAGTATGTACAAGCCAATGGCAGAAAATGATGAAGAAAGAATTTGTGCATTATTAAAAGTTTACAAAAAGTTTTACAGAATAATTGGAGTGATAATTTCAGTAGTAGGATTAATTTTATTACCATTCTTAAGATTTTTAATTAGTGGGACTTACCCTAAGGACATTAACATATATATATTATATTTGATATATTTGGTTAATACAGCATTAAGTTATTTTTTGTTTGCATATAAAAAGTCATTATGGGAAGCATCTCAAAAGAACGGAATAGAAAGCAGATTAGCGGCTGCTACAAATGCTGGAATGTATATTGCTCAGATCTTGGCATTGATATTTACTGAAAATTACTATGTATACATTATATTTTTACCATTGAGTACACTAATTCAGAATTTAATAAGAAGCGTTATGGTTGATCGAATGTATCCACAATTTGAATGTAGAGGAGAATTGGAAAAGGGATTTATTAAAGAATTATTTGTTAAAATTAAGGCTTTATTAGGTCATAAAATTGGATCAACTGTAATAACAGCTGCGGATAGTATAGTTATTTCATCAATCCTTGGTTTGGAGATTTTAGCTATATATGGAAACTATTATCAAATTATTAATGCATTGATTGGGGTTGTTAGTGTAATTTATACAGCTGTTACAGCAAGTATTGGTAATAGCATCATTGTATCTGCTGATGAAAGAGTTTATTCTAACTTTGAAACATTAACATTTATGAATAGCTGGTTAGTTGGTTGGTTTTCCGTATGTTTATATTGTTTATATCAACCATTTATGAAAATATGGATGGGAGAAAAAATGTTATTTCCTAATTATATTGTTGTATTATTTGCAGTATATTTTTATTCTTGGCTAGTTAGAAGAATAGGATTAACTTATAAAGATGCAGCTGGTATGTGGGAACAAGATTTCTGGAAACCATATGTAGGAGTAGTTGTAAACATAGTTGTAAATATTGTTTTATGTAAAACAATAGGAGTTGCAGGTGTATTATTATCTACCATAATTGTTATGGTATTCATTTATTTTCCATGGGAGACATGGGCTTTGTTCAAGTATTTATTTAAAAGAAGTTCAAAAGAATATTTATTAAGAATGTTCTTCTATTTAATAGTAACAATTATTGTAGCTCTAGTAACAGATTATTTATGTAAGAGTATAAATATATATGGAATTTTAGGCTTGGTTATAAAGATGGTAATTTGCTCATTGCTTCCTAATATTATGTATTTAATTGCGTATTTCAAATTACCTGAATTTCAGGATGGGAAAAGAAGAGTATTTAATATAATCAATAGCAAAAGAAATTAATATAGGAGATGGTGAGAATGGAGAAAAAGAATATTTGTATTATCACACAATGTTCACTGCCGATTCCAACAACCAAAGGGGGAGCAGTTGAAACTTTGGTGGAATATATTTTAATGGAAAATGAAAGGATGGACAAATATCATTTTACGGTAATTAGTGTAGAAGATGATCAGGCGAAACAGCAATCAAAACAATTTAAAAATGTTGAATTTATCTATGTAAATCAATCCAATAAATTATTAAATAGATTAGTATTTCAAATGTATAGAGTATTAAAGCATATGAATATTTATATCCCATTTTCATTAGAGTTTAAGAAGTGCTTAAAGGTATTAAAGAATATTAAGAATCAAGATATGTTTATTTTTGAAGCGGGACCTACAACACAATTGCCAGCATTAAGTAAGATTATTCCTAAGGATAAATTATTAGTTCATATTCATTGGGATGGAATGGGAAATAAGCGGAAAGATAAGTGCTTTTCTTATTTGATTCCAGTTAGCAATTATATAGGTGAACAATGGAGAAAGAATACAGGATGTTCTAAGCAGAAGATAAAGCCATTATATAATTGTGTAAATATAGAACGATTTGATAAAATAATTACGGAACAAGAAAAAAAAGAATTAAAGAAAAAATTAGGTATACCAGAACAAAATAGAGTAATTTTGTTTACAGGAAGAATAGTGGAAGAAAAAGGTGTTAGGGAATTGCTTCAAGCATTTCAACAGGTTCAATACGATGATGTGACATTACTGATTATTGGAAGTGCTAATTTTGGAAGTAAAACAAATACACCATACGAAAAAGAAGTGGCAAAGATTATTGAAGCGTCTCCTAGACAAATTATATTTACAGGCTTTGTACATCAAACGAAATTATACAAATATTACAATATAGCAGATATAGCAGTTATGCCATCATTATTTCAGGATCCAGCACCACTAGTATGTATTGAAACACAAGCTACGGGTACACCATTGATCGCAACTAGGGTGGGAGGAATTCCAGAGTATGTCACGAAGGATTCTGCACTGTTGATAGACAAAGACAAAAATCTGGTAAATAATTTAGCTGATAAGATAAATTATTTATTAAAAAATCCAAAGATTATGGAAACTATGGGAAAAGAAGCGAAACAAAATGCAAAAAGTCATAATACCAAAATGTATTATAAACGATTTTGTGAATTAATTGATGGGATATTGACAGAAAGGAAAAATTAAAAGAATGAAAATAGCAATATTGTCTATGCAAAGAGTAATTAATTATGGATCAGTATTACAGGCATATTCATTGAAAGAAATTATTGAAAGTATTACAGGTGAACATGTAGATTTTATTGATCCGATTCTAGATAATACATTAGCAGTGAATATGCCAGTTAGAGATTCTGATGATTATACAAAAAAAGATCAGTATGGCATGTGGTTGACAAGGAATTTTAGGAAGGCTTTGGATAAATTAAATTACAAAAATCTGACGAAAAAAATTGTAGAGTTTCAAGAAAATGAGTTGGGAATGTCATATGATTATGATCCGCACAAAGAAAAATATGATTTGGTAGTTGAGGGAAGTGACGAGGTTTTTAAAGCTTCAGATAAAATTTATTTACATATGTATGGAGCAATTGATAATGCAGATACGTTAATTACCTATGCTGCAGCGTGCGGAAGTGCATCAATAAAAGGATTGAGTGAGCAAAATCTTGTGATATTAAAAGAAATGATGAAAAAATATAAATTTATATCAGTAAGAGATCCTCACACCTATGATTATGTTAAAAATTTATATGATGGTAAAATGGATAGACATTTGGATCCAGTATTGGTAGGAAATTTATATAAAAGAAAACATAAACCGGTTAAATTGAAAAATTATATGATTGTTTATGCTTATGGAAATAGAATTCGAGATAGAAGAGAGATAGAAGCAATAAAAGATTATGCAAAGAAAAATAAATTGCAGACAATTGCAGTAGGTGCACCTCAGTTTTGGTGTGATAAGTTTTTAGTTGTATCGCCACTTGAGGTATTAGATTATTTTTATTATGCAGATTGTGTTGTGACAGATACGTTCCATGGTTCTATTTTTTCAATTATCAACAATTGTAAGTTCGCAACAATATTAAGAAAGAGTAATGAAAATAAATTAGGTGGATTATTAAGAGAATTAGGTTTAGAAGATAGAATTGTAGATAGTGTAGATAATCTTTCTGAGATATTAGAAAAAAATATTGATTATGCAAAAATTTCAACTTTACTGGAGAAAGAGCGAGTAAGAACTAGAGAATATTTAACGGAGCAAATTGAAAGCATTAAATAAAAAATAACATATAAGCATAAGATTATTATGTGAGGAAAGAAAAATGCATTTAAGAGATAAGATTAGAACGGTTGTATCATTACCTAAAACTATTTATTTTAATTTTAAGGTATTAGAAAAAAAAGATGCTGTTAAACTTCCTTTTTTTGTCGATAAAGATGTGAAATTGGGAAAATTATATAAAAATGTTATAAAATTAAATTTTAAGTCTGATAGATTTTCAATTAAGATAGGGAAAAAAGCTATAGATGATACACCAGAATTTACAAAAGGATATTTTAGTATGACACAGAATTCATCTATTGTATTTAATGGAAATGCGGAGTTTTCTTATGGAATTTCATTTACAGCGTTGCAACAATCTCGAATTGTAATTGGAAACAATTTTTATTGTAATAAAAATTGTGTGATTAGTAGTCGAGAAGCAATTGAAATTGGCAATGATGTATTAGTAGGCTGGAATGTAAACATAAGAGATAATGATGGTGAAACGCATAGAATATATGAAAACAATATAGAAAATGAATATAAAAAGAAAATTGTTATAAAAAATCATGTATGGTTATGTGCATTTAGTAGTGTTTTGAAAGGCGTAGAAATCTTAGAGGATACAGTCGTTGCATATGGTACTTGTGTTACTAAGTCATTGGGTGAGAAAAATGTAATTTTAGCAGGGGTTCCAGCTAAAATAGTTAAAAGAAATATAGAGTGGAAAAGATAAATACGCTCATTAGAAATCTGGTTATCAAGAAAAGGCAAATGATTCTAATATTTGAAGAAAAACTTATTTGTAAAGAAATTATTTAATATAGAGTAGATAATTATTAAAATACAGAAAATATAGGTTAGTAATGATGAATTTGTTTAAGAGTTATACAGTATATGAGGAATTAGTAACCTTCATAGAATTCTTAAGAAGACAGTTATAAAGTTTATATTTTAGTTTTTTTACATTAATTACAGTAGGACAAGGAACTGCATATCCCAATACAGGGTTAAGTCAAATATTTATGTGTTTGGAATTATTAATAGGAGCTATAATGATAACACTATTTACAGGAGCAATATTTAGGAAAATTACAGATTAGTTTGATAAGTAGGTGATAATAAGTATATGCAATTTAATAAACAATATGATTTTCAAGAAATTAGTAATATTCCGATATATTTTGTAAAAACTCATAATTTGGCATTACCTATATGGGGAGAATTTAGTAAGAATATTAGAAATGAAAAATTAGAATTGATAACTTTTGATTATCATACAGATACTCATAGACCATTTAATTCATATTATTGTTCACAATGTTCGCAAAAAGAGAAAAGAAATTATTCATTGGAAAGTGATTATATAAAAAGAATATTGAAAAATAAAAAATATAAGAGAGAAGATTTTTGTTTTGAGGATGTATATGAATTAGCAGATAAGTACTTAAGAAATGATGAACAGATTTTAACAGCATATGACTTTAAGTATATTGATAAATATACAGTGATATGTTCAGATGAATTAGAAGAACAATCTGATTTAGACACATCTTGTAGACAAGATTTAGCATGGGATTATGATGCACGGTATTATACGAAAGAGTATATAGAAAGAATGGGAAATATACAGACATTTGAATCGATTATTTTGGATTTTGATTTAGATTATTTTTGTACAATAAATTGTTTCAACGATAAGTTTGAGAAGCTTATTTCAAATTTATTAACAAAAACAAAATTGATTACAATTGCAATTGAACAAAATTATTTTGAAAGTTGTAAGAAAGACAAGTTTTTAGATTTAGAAGTTGTAAAAAAAAGATTGGTGAAAATGTTAAAAGAAAATATATTAAATTTGAAACAAAGGAGTTAAGTAGCCACTTAAGTGCCCTGAGACCTAAGAGACTTAAAGTCCGAGTGTTTGTGATATCTCAAAATGTCCATGATATGATTTTACTTGAGTCCAAGGATTGATCATTTCATTGTCCATATAGTTCTTGAATATCCCTACCTTGATTAGTATACTATCCTTATCAACAAAAAAGGAAAGGTTCCAGAGACCTTCCTGCAAAATCGTCCTCTGGAACCAAGGTTTTGCAACCATATATATTGTATCAGTTTATACCCGTGTAGGGCAACATATTTTTATCTGAGAGTAATGAATTTTTATGTCCTGTGTGTCAAAAAGGACTTTTACTGTTTCGTGATTATTGCAAACGGATCATACGTTCAGAGGATGGAAGCCATGAATGGATCATGATTCCAAGACATCAGTGTGATAATCCAAAATGCAGAAAGATCCACCGGATGCTTCCCGATATCCTTGTTCCATATAAACATTATCCTGAAGAAACGATCTCCGGGGTTTTGGATGAAGTCGTTGGACCTGATGATATGGATTCAGAAAACTTTCCATCTGAAAAAAGCATGGAATGCTGGCATCACTGGTTTATCTTTAACCGGATGAACATGGAAGGACATATAAGACCGATCGGTCATCGGATCCTGGAATATGACGAGGAACTTTTATCTTCCACGATGTCATTACTCTTCCATATAAGAAGTTCCATTCCAGATATCTGGCTTAAGATCATCCTGCGTTATATTTATAATTCGGGAAATACATTGCAGGCATTTTATTGCAAAACTAATTTTTGAAAATAGAATATTACAGTATACAGGACAACAGTATGAGGATTTTTTCGTGAGAATTATGACAAAAGCGGATCCAAATTTTGAGCCAGTAAAGGCTTATGGTAATATAGGTGATATGAAAAATGATGGATTTGATCGATTTACAGGAACGTATTATCAGATTTTTGCACCTGAAGATATAACAAAAGATAAAACAATTTATGATGCGGTTAAGAAATTCAAAACAGATTTTGACGGCTTGTATAATAAATGGAATAATTTGTGTACTATAAAAAAGTTTTTCTTGAAAATATTAAGGTCCCAGGGACATTAAGAAATCAGATGCTAGTGTTTTACTTCCATCGTTTGCTAGATGAATGAAAATGCTAGTATTTTACTACAATTATGGAGGAGTACAATGAGAGCAAAAAGACGTACCGAACAGGAACAGTATGAGATCATCATGGAATGCAGACAGAGCGGACTTTCTGATTACCAGTGGTGTTTGGAACATGACATCAATCCAGGAACTTTTTATAACTGGGTCCGTCGTTTTTAAATATTATTTAGGAGAAGAACCAGAATTTATTGAAGGGGACGTATTTCGAATTATTGTGCCATTAAATGAAGAATATTCGTACGATAATACAAAGGATGGCAGTATTGATGAGCTTAAGAGAGAAGTTGAAGAAAGATTAGAGAAAGAACAAAGAAGATTCGGAGAAAAATCAGATTGAAATTAAAAAGATGATATTAACCGATATTCAAAAGCAAATCCTCGATATTTTATCTGAAAATAATTAATGTTCAGCTAAAATAATGGCAGAGCAAATAGGAGTTTCGAGTCGTAGTATAGAGAATAATATTAAAAAATTGAAAGAATATGAAATACTAGAAAGATATAGATCACCGAAGAATGGATATTGGGAAATAAAGATATAGATAGAAAGAAACAAATGAAAAAAGGGGAACATTATGAGAAACAAGAAAAATACATTGTACATTATTTTGGCAGTGATAGTAGTAATTGTAGGAATAGTGATACTTTCAAAGGATAATTCAAAAGATAAGAAGGATGAAACTGAAACAACAAAAACTGAACAAACGACAGAAGTAAAGAAAGCAACAGAGCAGCCAACAGCGACAGAGAAGGAAAATACAAGAACTACGGCAGAAGCAACAGATCAGCAAAATCAAATTCCGTCAAGCACACAGCAGGCTGTTACAACAACAGAAAAACAGAAACCACGAGCATTTTATGGTATTTGGTGTGATGCTTATAAGAAGCGTACAACAGCACAAAAGCAAGCAGTAGAATATTCAAAATATGGCATTGATGCACAGGTGTTTGAAACAACTCAGTGGAGCAATTTAAATTCTGAAAAATGGTATGTGATTTCAGCGGGTGTTTATGAAACAAAGGAATCAGCAAATGAGAATTTGAGCAAAGTGAAAGAGAAATATCCAGATGCTTATGTAAAATATTCTGGAGATTGGCTTGGTGAGTAAATGAGAGTTAATATTGAAGAAAAATCTTATGACGGAAAACGAAAAATATTAAAGAATATTAAACTTGATATTCCAAAACATCAGACAACATTAATCATTGGAACTTCTGGTGCGGGTAAAAGCACATTGATAAAATGCCTGATTCATCAGACAAAGTTTAAAGGAACAATCATTGATGAAGAATATGATCATAAAGTAATGCTGGAAAAGATAGCATACATACCACAACATCCTGCATTAAATAAAAATGAGACAGTAGAAGAATCTATTTATTGGACTGCTAGGTTAAATTTTTTAAGGCAGTCAAAAGCAAATTTATTAAAAAAGACAGAAAAATGTATCAATGATGTTGGATTAAATTATGTCTGTAAACAACCGGTTAAAGCATTGTCTGGTGGTCAGATGCAGCGTGTAGCAATTGCGAAAGAATTGATTCGTGATAAAGAAATTTTGATTGCGGATGAAATTGACACGGGATTAGATTGTGGTGTTGCAAGATCGTTATGTAATATGTTAAATCAAATTGCACATAAGGAAAAAAAGACGGTTATTGTAATTTCTCATAATCTTATAAATATTGAATTATATGATAATGTTGTTGTTTTGGTAAAGGATAGTAATAAAACTGGAAGGATAGCATATCATGGATCACCATATCAGATGAAAACATTTTTTCAAGTAGATGATTATGTTGATATTTTAATGAAATTAAACAGTGAAGATGAGGGTGGAGAAAATCTAGCTGATTTTTATATTGATCAGTATGAGAGGAGCATATAATCATGAAAGGTCTTGTTTATTATTTGGAACGGTGGTGTTCTACGAATATTCCATACATTATAAAGAATGTGATCACGAGTGCCTTTATTTTTGGCTTTGCATGTAATGCAGTAAAAGATGGTGCTTTTGAAGTATATGGAAGTACCAAGAGTTGTCTGTTTACATTGCTTATGTGTACGATATGGTCAGGAATTTTTAATTCGATTGCTCTTTTTTATTCAGAATCAGAGTATGTGCTGGATGATTTGGATAAATTGATTTCTGTACGGGATTACGTTATTGCAAATTTTATTATTCAGGTTGTGTTATGTATTATTCAAGGGATTGTAAGTACAACAATTTTTGTGTTATTCTTTGATTTTAATTTTAAAGGGGTGCTTTTTCATAATCCTAATTTTGACTTCTTGATTACATTTATTTTGGTTGCAATCAGTGCGGATATGCTTGGATTTGCAACGGGAATGCTAGTAAAGAATATTACATCGGCTATGGCATTAATTCCAATTTTGTTAATTGCACAGTTCTTATTTAGTGGTTGTTTATTTGAATTGAAAGGAATTATGAAGCCATTTGCTAAATATACAACAGCACAGTGGGGATATTCTGCACTGGGAAGTATTTCAAGGTTAAATGACCTGATGTTGAAAGTTAGTACAGAACTTAAAATAGATTCGATGTTTGAAGCAACTAAAAATAATCTGATAAATGATTGGAAATATTTAATTTTGTTAACTATCATTTGTTTGTTCGTCTATGGAATTTTATTGTATAAGAAAGTAAACTATGATGAAAATAAATAAAAAAGCCCACCAGCCGGAGCGTGTTTCTAAGAATAATCTTTAAGTGAGCTTAGACACTTCCGATGTAGAATCAAAAGATTCCACACTCTGTCAGGAACTGATGCGACCAGTGATATTATAGCACATATTCTTAAGTTCCCAGGGACTATAATGGTCTCGTAAATTAAGACACTTTTTCAGACAGATCTTAATGAATCTGATATACTTAAATCAATACACAAGAAAGGATTCAGTGTCATGTCCAGAAAAAGAAGAAATTTTAGTGCAAAATTCA
>ENA-ORUG01000166-ORUG01000166.1-human-gut-metagenome-genome-assembly--contig:-NODE-166-length-82724-cov-3.281351_pt1 | contig 82724 bp, 72 predicted proteins | sample MGYA00242079_ERZ509207 | MGnify/ENA primary metagenome ERZ509207 (study PRJEB26280, sample SAMEA2338780) | human gut metagenome | biome: human gut; feature: human-associated habitat; material: faeces...
CAAGCTGCCAAAGGACATGATCAGCTGGATGACGATGATGGGCACCAGGGCCGGCACATCAATGTGGAGGATACGCTGCAAGGTGTTGGCGCCGTCCACTTTGGCCGCGTCGTAGAGTTCTTTCGGAATCTGAACCAATCCGGTCAGAAACAGGACCATGAAGTAGCCTGCCATCTGCCAGACGGTGATGAATGACAGCGTCCAAAGCACGTAGTCAGGATCATTGAGCAAATTAACGTTTTGAGTAACGCCAAAGTGCGTCAGAATGACGGCGACAAATCCCACTTCCGGGTGCAAAATCCACTGCCAGACGACAGCCATGGCCACAAGGGAAGCCGTGACCGGCAAAAAGTAGATCGTCTGCCACGTCTGAGCGAGTTTGCCGCTAGCCCTCACCGCCAAGGCCAATGCCAGCGATAGAAGAAACGACGTCGGCACCACGATTGCCGTCATGAAAAACGTATTGGAAACGCTTTTTCGGAAGTCACTGCTTGCCCCCAAATCAATGTAGTTCTGCAAGCCGATGAAGTGAACATCACCCTGCCCGCCCAGCTGCCAATCGGTAAAGCTCACCACAATCGTAGCAATCATAGGAATGACGAAAAACAGTAACAGGCATCCGACAGCGGGAGAGAGCATGAACGGGTTGGCAAGCCACAGCGTCCTTTCGTAAACCGGCCTCATGCCGCCCTCCTGAGCTCTACATTGAAGACGCCTGCGGCATTGGCTTCGGAGCTAAGTCGGACGCGACGTCCTTCGGCGTCAAAGATGAGAAGTTTTGTCCAATCCGGCGCAACCGCTGTGATGCTGCCGACATACCGGTCGTTCATGCGCGAAAGACGCAGGCAGAGCGTTCGCTTTCCCAGTCCGGTACGGCACCAGACAATGGTTTCGCTCCCCATTTCTTCGCAGTAATCTGTCGTCACTGCAAAGGCATCGGGCGACCTGTCCGACTGCGGGACCAACGATTCAGGACGAATACCCAGCGTATAAACACCGGGAGCAAGCGCATCAGCTACTTTTTGTGCGGACGGGCTTTCCCAGGGCACGCCTTCAAGCAACGGAACCTGTCCTGGACGAACCGTGAATTGAAGTTGATTGATGGTGGGTGTGCCGATGAACGTGGCCGTAAAGAGATTTTCCGGATCATCGTACAGAGCGAGCGGAGCCCCAATCTGCTGAACCTTTCCTTCGTACAACAAAACGATGCGGTGAGCCATCGTCATCGCTTCGACCTGATCGTGCGTCACGTAAATGAATGTCTTGCCTGTGCGGGCGTGCAGATTGACGATTTCCCGACGGGTTTCCGTCCTGAGCTTGGCGTCCAGGTTGGAAAGCGGCTCGTCCATCAGAAACAGGTCCGGATTTCGCACCAGTGCTCTGGCCAATGCCACTCGCTGCTTTTGGCCGCCAGAAAGTTCATACGGCTTACGCGTCAGGAGTTTTTCCAAACCCAAGGCCTGGGCCACAGCCGGAACTTCTCGTTTGAGAACACTTTCAAGTTCCCTACGTTCCGAAAGAAGTCGTCCGAAAAAAGGGATTCGTGTTGTCCAAGGCGCTCGCATGCGTAACGGAAAGGCTATGTTTTCCCAAACCGTCTTATGTGGATAGAGCGCGTAGGACTGAAAAACCATCGCAATGTTGCGTTCCGAAGGAGTCAGTGCCGTCACCTCGCGACCAACAATGTCAATCTGACCGGTTGTCGGAAACAGCAGCCCGGCAATGATTCTCAAAAGAGTGGTTTTGCCGCAACCCGAAGGCCCGAGCAGACAAACAAACTCCCCTTCCTGAACACTCAAATCGAGTGACTGCAGGACGGGAACCTTACCGTAACTTTTGCTGACGCCGTGTAATTCAAGAGATGCACTCATAATTCGATTCTTTTCCTACTTAAGTTGGCTACGGGCTCCTGCCACAAACGCGTATTACTGGTGGCTATACCTCTTGCACCGGCTTTGAGAAGCTGACTTACCTCTTCACTTGTTTTGACTAGACCGGCACAAAGCACCGGTCTGTCGACCAGCTCACATACTTCTCGTACGATGTTGGGAATGGCTCCCGGCATGATTTCAATAGCGTCGCACTGAATTTTTTGAGCATTGCGAACCCCGGTGCCGAAGGCCTGGGTATCGATCATGAAAATTTGAAAGACGGTGAATAGCCCCAGCTTTTCCGCTGTTTTCAGTATTTGTTTTTTGGTTGAAACAATGCCCGTCGGACGTGCGTATTCCACGAGAAATTCGATTGCCGAAGGCGTATGACCTAGTCCATCAAGAAGTTCCGGGTACAGAAAAAGCGCTTTGCCTGCCGATCGGCAGCGCTCGACAATGGAGGGAAGTTCAATCAAGCTGCTGGCGCGCAGCTCAATGCAAGAGCATGGGCTTTTGAGAGCACCGTCAAGTTCGTCTGCATGTCGAACTACGGCAATAATCGGGTGTTTTAGCAAATTAGAGAGTGTGTCTTTAGTGACCATGAGCATTGTCCCAGCAGCAACCTTTCGGCTGCAACAAATAGTGTTGAGATCGAAAACATGTGGTTTCCGACTTGCAAACGTAGGACTTGCCGGCTCTCTCTAATGAACTCTTTGCCGTTTATCCGCGAGGTACTCTAAAAGCTTCTTATTTCAAATTCGTGACGATACGATGATGCTTTGATGTTGAGTTGATTGGAACGTTTAGAAAATCAGACAGGCTTAACAAACTACAAATCAAGTTCGTCGTCTCGCCTGACGTCAAGTGAAGCGTCCATGATGAATTCCGATAGCGGAATGTAATGGCGTCGCCGTAGCACGTCTCGGGATAAATTGGGATAAGTTGGGATAAGTGCGGATAAGTAAGGGTAAGAGAAAGCGATAAAAGTCTTTTTGGGGTACACCTGAAACGAACAAGTATGAACCTCCCGTCAAATGTCCATCAGAACTACAATCCTTGGATATTTGAACATTCTTGTTCTGAAGACACCTTTATCGAACATATCAATCACAAGATCGCCTATGACCACTGCCGCAAAAGTTGCTTACGCCAGAGTCAGCAGCCAAGACCAGAATCTTGATCGTCAGTTTGAGGCATTCAAGCTCATTGCCCCTGACCGTATCTTCACCGACAAATTGTCAGGCAAGAACATTGACAGACCAGGGTTTCAGGACATGATGGACTACGTCCGCGATGGAGACCATCTCTACGTCGCCAGCATGGATCGTCTGGCTCGCAACCTCAAGGATCTTTTGGAAGTAACTGAGTCTCTTCAGAAGAAAGGCGTGGCGGTGCACTTCCTCAAAGAAAATATTTCCCTGGATCCCACAGGTGATCAATCTCCTATCGCGAAGCTTCTCCTCTCCATGATGGGTGCTGTTGCTGAATTCGAGCGTTCACTCATCCGTGAACGTCAAGCTGAAGGCATTGCCATCGCCAAAACTCGGGGCGTTTACAAGGGACGGGCACCGATCAGTTCCGACCTGATTTCTCAGGCCAAAGAAAAGATTGCGATGGGGGTTCCCATTTCCCGTGTTGCCAAGAATCTCAAGATTGGACGCACGACAATCTACAAATACTTAAAAGAGGCTCAAGCACCGGAGCTGCGAGCTTGAAAAGACAGGAAAGAGAACAAAAGACCTCGCTGGAGAAAAAAATGAAGCCAGAAGAGCTCGCCAGAGTATGGATCGACAACAAGCTTGAGGAAAGCGGTTGGCTGATTGTCAACCGTGACGAATATCGCCCCGGGATGCCAGCAGTGGCGATTCGTGAATTTCTTCTCAAGGGACAGCACGAGGCCGACTACGTTTTGATGCTCAACGGCAAAGTTGCCGCCGTGCTCGAAGCCAAGCGAGGTGAAATCCGACTCGACGCTCCAGAACTGATTGCTCAGGCCGAGGGTTACACCAAGGAACTGTTGCCTTGGTATCGGTTCTGGGAGAATCCGATCAAGCTCATCTATCTGTCCAACGGACACGAGATAGCCTTTAAGGATGCCCACAAAATCGGAAGTGCCTACCAAAAAATTTCATCCTTTCCCCGCCCAAAGGATTTGGTCAAATTGCTCCGAATCAAAGATCCCTACGCGGGACTGCCAGTCCTTAACAGAGGAAGTTTGCGAGCCTGTCAGTTTGAAGCCATTGTGAACTTCGAGCAGTTTCTGCGAGAAGGCAAGCGGCGCGCTCTGATGGTGTTGGCGACCGGTGCGGGGAAAACCTTCACGGCATGTGCCATCGCCTACCGTGCCTTGACGTACACCAGTGCGGATCGGGTTCTGTTCCTTGTGGACAGGAATAATCTTGGCGCTGCTGCTTTGCGGGCATTCGGAGAGTTTGAGGCACCGGGAACTGGTAAAAAATTTTCAGAAATCTACGGCGTTGAAAAACTCGGCAGACAAGACATGGACGGAAGCGCACGCGTCGTCATCAGCACGATTCAGCGGCTTTACTCGGTCCTGTCCGGACAAACCGAAGAAATCGACGAGGCGACTGAGGACGCGACGGAGCAGCCGGACGACAAGAGCATCCCGTTGCCGGAGAATCCTCGGTTGCCGAAGGACTTTTTTGATCTCATCATTATTGACGAGTGCCATCGGTCCATTTATTCCAGTTGGAAGGCCGTCCTCAACTATTTCGATTCGGCCGTTTTGTTGGGCATGACGGCGACGCCGATTCCGGAGTCCCTGGCCTTCTTTGACGGCAATGTCGTGGCTGACTACACGTTGGAGCAATCCATTGCCGACGGCGTCAACGTGCCGTGTCGGATTTACCGCATCAAGACAAAAATTACGGAAGAAGGCGGAACCATCAAAGCAGGCGAGAAGGTCGAAGTCAAAGCCAATAAGACCGGTGAGGTGTGGGAACGGACGGCAACGCAACCGCAGGAGTTCAAGAAAACAGAAGTCAACCGGAGCATCCTTGTTCCAGATCAGATCCGCAAGATCCTTCAGGAATACAAGGATATTGTGTATACAAAACTCTATCCGGATCGCGAGTCCAACTTTGACTACCTGCCCAAGACGCTCATCTTCGCGGCTTCGGACAATCACGCCAAGAAAGTCGTAGAAATCGCCAAGGAAGTTTTCGAGCGGACGGACGAGCAGTTCGTCCAGCGCATTACTTACTCGGCCGAAGACAGCAACGCCCTTATCAAATCTTTCCGCACGGATCCGGCCTTCCGCATCGCAGTGACGGTAACGCTTGTGGCAACTGGAACCGACGTGAAGCCCTTGGAGGTTCTGATCTTCCTGAACGACGTTCGGTCGGAAACGCTCTACACGCAGATGAAGGGGCGCGGCGTGAGAACGATTTCCAACGATCAGTTGCGCAACGCAACGCCGAACGCTTCAAAGAAGGACTTGTTCTATCTGATTGATGCCGTCGGTGTCACGGAGAGCGAAAAAATCGTACCAGGGATCGGCGGGGACTACGAGATCAATCCTTCTCTCGAGGCGCTTCTTGAGAGAATGTCCCACGGCTATGTACCCGACGACTACATTGACCTTTTGGCGGGCAAGCTAAGTGCCATTGGGAATCGAGGGGAAAAAGAGGAAGTCGAAGAGTTTCGCAAATTGGCCGGATTTTGGCCGCAGGAGTTTGCCAGCGAACTGTACGAGGCACTGAAACGCGGGAATCTGCCACCGTTTAGTGACGTCAATGACGAGAACAGAGAGCGCATGCATCTCTTGTCTCCGCTCCTGGAGAACATAGAGGCACGGAAAAAGATCGTGGAAATTGCCAGGGGCTACTTCAAGACGCTAAATGACACGAAGGATGAAATCGCTACCTCCGGATTCAGCCAGGAGGAGGCACAAAAGTCAACGGATGCCTTCGAGCAGTACGTCCGTAATCATCACGATGAAATTCTGGCTCTGCAACTGATCCACAACGGGCGGGCTGGAGAATTGTCCTCCGACGACTTGCAGGATCTGAACCGGAAGTTGTCGGAGGCCCTGTTGTTTTTCAATGTCGTCCGGCAATGGAATGATTACGCCCTGCTAAGGCCGAAGAGCGTTCGCAAGTTGTCGGGCGGAGAGGAATCGGAGGCTCTGACTAACCTGATTCAACTTGTGCGCTTTGCTTACGGGCAGATTGAGGAGCTGTGTTCCCTGCCCTCGTTGGCGGCGCAACGATTTGAACTTTGGTGCGGCCAAAAGCAAAATGAGCTCCCTCTAACGCCGGAACAGAAGGAGCTCTTCAGAACCGTCGCCAAATACATTGTGGTCAACGGCGCCTACACATTCCGATCTCTGCGGATGCTTGACCCCAATCTCGCCAACCGGCTTGTTGCCTTTTTCGGCAGTGCTGGTGCGGCCAACGATCCCATTCTTTCTCTTAACGCTTTCATGATTTGACATCAACATGGCTAAGGAAACGCAAAACAACGAATCTTCTCTCATCAAAAAGGTTTGGACGCTGGCCGACATCTTGTCCGGGCAAGGCGTGGCGTACACGGACTACGTGACGCAGCTGACGTATCTTCTCTTTCTGAAGATGGATCAGGAATCCGAAGATTTTTACGGAGAACCGTCCCGGTTGCCGAATGGATTTCAGTGGAAGGATCTGCGCCGAGAAAAAGGCATGGATTTGGTAAGGCTCTATGAGCATATCCTTGCGACCCTGAGCAACTTCCACGGACTGGTAGGAACCATCTTTGTCAAGGCTCAAAACAAGATCACGAGCCCGGCCTACTTGGAAAAAGTCATTGAGTTCATCGATCGTGAGAAGTGGCTGATCATGGACGGCGACGTCAAGGGCGCCATCTACGAAAGCATTCTGGAAAAGAACGGTCAGGATAAAAAGAGCGGTGCCGGCCAGTACTTCACACCGCGAGCATTGATCCAGGCCATGGTGGATGTCGTGGATCCCAAGATCGACGAAACGGTCTGGGATCCGGCTTGCGGAACCGGCGGCTTTTTGTTGGCGGCCTTTGACCACATGAAGGGGCAGTCTCATGTTGCGGACAAGCAAAGGTTTTTGCGCGAAAAAGCTCTGCATGGTCAGGACAATACGCCGTTGGTCGTTACGTTGTCCTCCATGAATCTGTATCTGCACGGCATAGGGACCGATCGCTCTCCAATCGCTTGCGGGGATTCGCTGATGGAGCTTCCCAACGTGCTGGCAGACGTGGTGTTGGCCAATCCTCCGTTCGGGGCGAGGCCGTCCGGATCCGTCCCCATTGATCGCGGCGACTTTATTGTCGACACGAACAACAATCAACTCAACTTCCTGCAGCACATCATGTCCCTTCTTAAGCGAGGAGGCCGTGCCGGCGTGGTGCTTCCGGACAATGTCCTGTTCGAACGTGAAGGCGCCAAGATCCGCGAAAAACTCCTGAAGGACTTCAATCTGCACACCATCCTGAGACTGCCCACCGGCATCTTTTACGCCAACGGCGTCCAGACCAACGTGCTGTTCTTCGTCAAAGGCGAACCCACGAAGGATGTTTGGTACTACGACTATCGAACCGGAATCAAGCACACGTTGGCTACGAAGCCGATGCAGCGCAGCAATCTCGACGAGTTTGTGCAGTGCTATCACAGTGATGACATCTCAAAACGCGTAGAACTTTTTGATGCTCAAAACAATCCGAACGGGCGGTGGCGCAAGTTCTCAGCCGAGTCCCTACTGCAGAGAGACAACGTCAACTTGGATCTACCGAGCTGGTTGCAGGAAGAAAAATCCGAAATCGAAATGCTCGACATGGATCAACTTTTGGATCGGATGCAGAAGCAACTGCAGGTGTTGAATTCGGCTTTTGCTAACCTTCGCAAGGAGCTCAAAGATGAACTTTGATATCTTGCGGCAAAAAATCCTGGAGAAGGCTATCCGTGGGGAGTTAGTTCCTCAACTAGAAAGCGAACCGGAAGTTTCTCAAATCGGAGAGGTTTCGGAGGATGTACCGTTCGCGATCCCGAAGAAGTGGAAGTGGGTACGCGTTTCGGATGTATCGCATATAAATCCCAAAGTTACGGCACAAACTTCCAATACAGAGGTGTCTTTCATTCCTATGGCGGCTTTGTCTGCAGGCTATGTAAATCAGATAGCGTTAGACACCACAAGATTGTGGGGGGCCGTTAAAAACGGCTACACAAAATTTGCCGACGGCGACATTCTTTTGGCAAAAATTACGCCGTGTTTTCAGAACCGAAAATCGGCTATTGCAAGAAAACTCTCAAACGGTATTGGATGTGGATCAAGTGAGTTTCACATACTTCGAGTAAGTGAAAATATTGTGACCCAAGAATACCTACTAATGTTTTTAAAGTCTCAATGGTTTATTACATACGGCGTTGAGAATTTCAGAGGCACTGCTGGGCAACAACGTTTAGGAACTTCAGAGTTAAAAAATTGCCTATTCTCGCTCCCACCATTGTCTGAACAACACCGTATTGTTGCAAAGGTCAATCAACTTTTCAATTTGATTGACTGCACTGAAAATGCTTACAACGAGCTTTCTGGCCCCCTCTCCGAACGATTCAGGCAGTTGTGTCTCGAGAAAGCGATTCAAGGAAAGTTGGTTCCACAGCTAGAGAGCGAACCTGTTGTCAACCAGATAGGAGATGTACCTGATAATTGTCCCTTTAGGTTACCCAAAAAATGGAAATGGGTTAAGTTGGGAGCGGCATTCTCTCTTAAAGCTGGAAAATTTATTTCAGCCAGTGAAATAAAAGATTCTGGTGCTTATCCTTGCTATGGTGGAAACGGAAAAAGAGGGTACGTCGATAAGTTTAATCGAGAGGGAAGGTTTCCTTTAATTGGTCGTCAAGGAGCGCTTTGCGGGAATATTAATCTGGTTGATGGAAAATTTTACGCTACTGAACATGCTGTAGTTGCTGATGGAGGAAATATAATAGATCCTGATTGTGCTGCATTTTTTTTAAAGGCATTAAATCTTAATCAATATGCTACAAAAACAGCACAACCAGGACTATCTGTCAAGAGAATTTCGAAGACGCCTTTCCCACTTGCTCCGATTCAAGAACAAAAGCGTATCGTCAAAAAAATACAAGATTTATTATTGGAAATTTCTTCAATTAAACAAAGTTAATTTTCACAAGGCATTGCTGCAAATACATTTAACAGCTTTTTTGAGATTCTATATTGTTCATTTAGTGGAGGAATGGGAATCCAGAGTTCTTTCAACTTCTTGAGAGTTACTCTAGGTATTCCTGTCCCTTGCATTTGTCGTGCAATCAGCTCTCTTGTGTATTGACTTCGCAAAACATGAACTAAAAATTCTGGCAATAAAATTTCTCTTTTTACTTTTAATAATGCAACACTTGATAATAGACTGAAGGGCTTTTCAAGATTGTTGATTGTTACAACCCCAGTTGTTGCTCCATCCTTGATGAACAAGACATCTCCCGGCTCTGGATTGCATCGCTTAAAAATTTCTTCATGAATATCTTTAGAGACATAAGTAACATTCACAAGGTCAACTCCGCTGGATTTAATGTTTTTAGCTGTGATATACAAGAAATCTCCTTTGCTAGACGACGGCGGAGAATGATGCGTTCCATCGGTAATTTTCGTTGTCGCATGTTTTAATTGAATCCATTTCCATTTATAGGGGATAAAGAATGGAATTTTGTCAATCAACTTTCCAATTTGCTCTACCGGAGGTTCGCTCTCTAGCTGTGGAACCAACTTTCCCTGAATGGCCTTCTCCAGGCACAACTGACGGAATCGATCAGAAAGCGGACCTGAGAGCTCGTTGTACGCCTTCTCTGCACGGTCAATCTGTTCGAAAAGTTGATTAAGCTTTGTAACAATTCGATGTTGCTCTTTGATTGGTGGTACTGGGAACAACACGCTAGATAAATTTTTTCTTGTTATTTGTGGTTGAGCTGATCCTGATGTCACTTGATCCCAATTGAAAACTTTTAAGAAAGCGACTAAATACTCATGACATACTAGATTATTGATTGGGCGCACAACCATGGCATTGCCATTAATCCAAGACTTTGGCCTTGTTATATTGACAGCTCCGCAAGTGGCACCTCTACAAGCAATGACAACTTCTGAGTTTTCATGGTTGTAATTTGTATATTTACCAATAACTCCATTTGCACCGTAGACAAAATAATTTCCGTCAGCATTTAATTCTTTTGTGCTAATAGTTTTAGGTTGATAGACGTCAAATATACCAAGCAGTTGGCTCCACTTCCACTTCTCCGGAATAGCGAACGGCACATCCTCCGGAGCTTCACCGATTTGCTTTACCTCAGGTTCGCTCTCTAGTTGAGGAACAGAACTAAGCACCACACAAGTGCAAAATAAACAGCATTTCATTTCGATAGGAGGAAATTGAAATGCTACCCTCAATCTTAAATAAATTTACACTCAATAAGCTAGCAAAACTATTCCAAATCAGCGCAACTCAGCTAAACAAAAATCCGAAAAGACAAATTTCATCTAACATATCAAAACTTGATATTAAAAATTTATGGCCAATATGGATAAATGAATACAAAAATTTAAAAACGTGGACCGACAAACAGGCTTACCAACGAAGATACTCTTTGGGCGAAAAATACATATTCCCTATAATCGGTGCGTATAAACCGAATCAAGTTACCATTCAGAACGTAGTTGACTGCCTTGAGTTGGCGATGTCACACACACAACAAACACACTTGAAAGTTCTGATTGCTCTATCTCAATTTCTGCGTTGGTCTACCGCAAAAAAACTTCGAGACCCCAATAATCGATTACCTACGGACATTGAATTCATTGAGCCCTATCTGGGAATGCGCCTACGCAAACCAAGCGGGCATCACCCCTCAGTGGACTGGCGCGATGTCCCTTTGTTCATTTCTTTACTTCTTAAAGAAAACTCCGTCAGCGCAAATGCCCTTCTATTTACTATCCTCACCGCCTCGCGTCTTCAGCCTGTCTGTCAAGCACAGTGGAAAGAAGTGGACATGTCCATTTGTGAATGGAAGATTCCCGCCTGCCACATGAAGGGCAAGCAAGGTCATAACAGACCACACGAAGTGCCCTTGAGCATTCAAGCCTGTAACCTCATTCAATCCTTATCACATTCAGAATTCGACATTGGTGAAAAACTGATTTTTTCCACCACCGGCAACGAAATCTCAGGAACTGCTCTTCGCAAACTCATTCGTAAACTTGATCGAGTCGCACAAGAACTCGGCCACTGCGGGTTCAAGGATCCCCTTCAAAATGATCGAGTTGCCGTTACTCATGGATTCCGAGCTTCATTTGCAACCTGGGCACAAGAAACGGGAAATGATATGTCTGTTGTCGAGCGCTGCTTGTCTCACGTCGATCCTTATGACAAATACCACGGAGCCTACCGCAGAGGGCAAATGATCCAACAGCGAAGAAAACTCCTTCAAGCATGGGCAGATTACTGCTACTCGGCCGTCGAATAGATCTTCATCCTCAATTACTACTTTTGTAACTGTTAAAAGTGGAATGCATCTTCCACCACTTTTTAATACTCCATACAAGTTATTAGTTTTCTCAATTAAAAAGGCGGCGTCGGTAAAACGACGCTCTCCATCAATCTTGCTGCCGCTCGGTCAATCCGTGTTGCTTGTCGATACAGCCCCTCAAGATTCAGCACTTGATTGGGCGGCAGCTAGATAACCTGCTGAACCGCTTTTCTGAATCGTCAGCTGTCCCAAGCCGACGATTCACAAGACCATTTCCGATATCGGCACAAGAAAAGATTTCGTCATCATTGACGGGGCTCCGCGCGTTACCGACCTGGCTCGCTCCTGCATCATAGCTTCTGATCTGGTGTTAATCCCTGTTCAACCAAGTCCCTATGACATTTGGGCCTCGCAGGAAGTTGTCAGTTTGATTCAGGAAGCAGTGATCTACAAACCCGAACTCAAGGCTGCATTCGTCATTAACAGAAAGATTCCCAATACAGCCATTGGTCGTGACATCGCAAGCGCTCTCGGGGAATTTGAGTTGCCGGTTCTTTCGACAACCATTGGCCAGCGAGTGATCTTTGCTGAATCTGCCGCTGGTGGGCTTAGCGTCCTTGAACAGGATGCCAAAAGCCAAGCCGCTGCAGAAATTACTGCACTTGGCCGAGAAGCTCTCAACTTGATGGAGACTGAACAATGACCGCTAAGAAAATCGCTCTCAAACCAAAAGTTCGTTCCCCTCAAGACACCGCGGCCATGAATGCCTGGGTCGAGCAAGGTGCGGAAATGGCAGCACCCGTGGCCAAATCAACAGCAGAAGCCAAGGAGTCCATGAAACGACTGTCTATTGACCTTCCGGCAAGTGTGCACAAGGAATTGATAGTGTACTGCGCAACGAACGGAACCAAAGCTGCCCAGGTTGTTCGTGGTCTGATAGAGGAACTTCTTCACAAATGAGAGAACCCACAAATGTGGATTCCCTCAGTTCAACAAAATTGCATTTTGCTCTATCAGTGGTCGTCTTTTTTGACTTTCACAAAGAACATCTGTCGATTCTTGTCCATGATCATCGGGGGAGTGCGAACCTCAGGTGTCGAATAGGTCGGCAGATAGAAGTACCGATTTTCCGGAGAACGTTTGGCGAGTTCTTTGAAGAAGTTCAACTCAAACAACTCCGTTTTCTTGATCTGCTCATACGAAAACAGAGACGGACTTGAGAAGTAAGTCGTCCCGCCGATGTTGCGCATCGGCCAAATCAACCGCTGCTTAGCATCTAGCCATTTGGGAAGCTTGACTGGCTCCGTGCGGAGAGCATCTGTCTTGGGCATAACCCACGAGATGTCAATTTCGATTTCTTTTTCCTTGCCATCGACGTCAACTTTCTTAGTGCCCTTAAAAATAATTGGACTCCATTTGCTGTCATCGTACAGTCGGGCCTTGTTGTAGCCGTGATATGTGACTTTGATCCCTTGGGCTTCGGCCATTTCCTTCATATCTTTGAGGATATCTAGGCAGAAGGCTTCCGCAGCTTCCGACCAATTTTTGTAGCCTTTGTCCTCTTCGAATGCGCCAACGTAAACCGTCTTTGCTTGTTCATTGGGATCTCTTAGAAAAAGCGTCAACGCCATGGCTCCTTCAAACAGAGAAGTCGTTCCCATGGCCATATCCCCGAGAGTCATCGCCGTGCCTGTCGTTCCAATGAAATCTTGCAGGTGATCAAACTGCTCCTTCGGCACCTCAGTATCCTGAATCCGAGCTGTAGGATTGACGTATCGGTTGATGTTGAGCGCATAGCTCGCTTGCGGGTAATACGTCCAGAGTGTTTGATCCTGAGCTTTAAGCTCCTCCGACGACAGAGCCTTTTCGCCTAATGTTGAGCAGCCGCTCGTCATCGCTGTAACCGCAATAACTCCAGCCACAACCAAAGCCTTCACTCCCTTTATTTTCATTTTTTTACAGCTCCGGATTTTGATGGGGCCGAAAATTTCGGCAATAGCACTTTTCATGACAGTACGTTGGCAATCGACTATTTCAATGAGCATGCCCTTTCAATTGAAATAAACAGAGCATCAGTATTTGGAACGTCTTCCCATTGCTTCTGATCGTCTGATACTTCATGTCGTTTTGGCTCGCTGCTGGGAACATCGTTGAGTGATGCAATGTAATCCAATCGTTTACGCATAGGAGAGCAAGAGAAGTCATATTTCAAGCTGATGGACGTTGCGTCTCCATACCCTGGAATAGTTTCTCCTTTGCGAGCCATGAGCATCAATGCAACATAGTCCGTTTTTTTGTGAGGATAACTCACAAATCTGAGCATTTTGTCTGGGCGACTGGGAAAAAAAGCCGGAAAGAAACCTAGGCGAGCATCCATTGAGTTAAAGCAATTGACGCAGACCCAACTCGTGTCTTCTCCGAAAAGCACTACAACGGGCGTACCGTTATCCAACAGTCCGTATTGAAATTTGTGCCCCTCAAGCACAACTGTTTTTCTCTCCGTATCAAGACTCCGGAACTCTATCTCCTGCTGGCTAAGTTTTTTCTGCGTTTTCGTTTTCTGAGAAGCTTTAGGAGTGTGCAAAGTTTGCTTTTCTTTTTTTGCACTCTTCAAGTCATAATTTCGATCGACTCCGAAAGATTTCCAGTAACCCTCCCAGTATGGATTATTCACTTCGTCCGCGGAAGCCGGAGCATTTACAGAAATTTTTCTTCGTTCTCCTGTCAAACACCTGGAGTCATTACCCCAAATATCAGACCACTCAAACAAGACAGTTCGATCACTTGGACGAAAACACCACTGACGTGGCCCAACTGCTTGGACTCGTTCTCCTTTTTGTTGTTTACAAAGCTGAAAAAGGTGATAGGACAAATTATCTGAAGAGTCTTCTTTTGCACACCAACTACCCAATAGTTCTCGCCGTCCAGACAAATTGCTTACCTTTAGAACTCTATGCATATCAATCCCATACGAATCAGCCTCAACAAAACGATAGCTAAATTCAATAGGGTCTGTCACTCGTGAAATCTTCGGCTTTTGAACACCTTTTTCAGCACCGAGATGAACAGTTTGACAGCCAGATATAAATATTGCTGTAGAGACAATCAAAAGCGTACCAGCGGAAATTCGATAAAAACAATTCATAAAACAAACCCACAAATAAATTATTGAATATAAGTAGCTCTTACCTCAAAATCAAATAGAATTCAAACAAACAATTAACAATCATCCATTAACTAAATTAGTATCGTTTGAAGCGTAAAACTGAAAATTATGTTCGTTTCACTAGGTAATCTTAGCCCAAAGATGTCTTACAATAAATCTTCTGTTCGTTTTTGGTGATTCTGGGATTGTTTCTGTCTAAGCGCCTGCAAGTAATCATAAGAAGCATTTGAAAGGTACATGACGGTACCCTGAAAACTCATGTGCAGATCTTCAAGCACAATTGTTGTGCCACCCACCCGGAATCGCGCAAACTGATTGCCGACAAAGGCACGTTTTTCTTCTACCGGCCGACCGTACTTACGAACCAATGGATCATAGTAATCAGCGAACTTAGCGCTGTTACCCAGTCCTTTGTTATAGACCAACTTAACAAGCATTGCGAAGTCACTTTGTTTGGCAGGAACAAAGTGGATTTCTGCTGTAGGGGCTCCGGGAAGGTTAAAACAGCCAGATTCAACCAAAAACGTAGGGGAATCAGCAGAAACTTCCTCATTTCTGCTGTACCGACATCCCATATCTTCAAGTCGCTTTGCAACTTCCAGACTGGAGGTTTTAAATAATTCAATGAACCCAAGCACCTTTATGGTTGGATTCTCCTTCGCTTCTTTGTCCTGCGCCAGAACTGTGCCTGTAGTTGCTAATGCTGCCAAAATACATGCCGTAACACTTGCCTTATACAACAAATCGAAATGGAACATCAGAAATCTCCTGAAATTAATCTGGCATGGCTATCTGGTTGTAAAACAAGCGTTCTGCACACCGACATAGAGGGGCTCTGATTCGCTGACTGGCTCCCACTTCTTATCTTTTTCCGTCAATCTATAGTCAGTTGGCTTGTTATTAAGCCTTTGACTGGTTGACATTACGTATTCCAAACGCTTGCGCAGGGTTGGTGAACAGGAAATCTTGTATCCCATAATCAATGTATCGTCCTTACCAAACGCAGGCAGAGTTTCACCTTTTCTTGCAACAAGCATCAGGCGGACAATGTCGGATTTTTTGTACGAAATACTGACAAATTTCAAAATTCCATCCGGGCGCAAAATAAACGAAGCAAGGGAAAATCCTTTGCGTACATCAACCGCATTAAAACAGTTGACGCAAACCCACTCATATTCGCCTTTTTTACCTGGCAGCATAAGGATGGGAAAGCCTGTGTCCTCTAAGACGCCATAGCTAAACTTGTGGCCTTCTAAAACCACCGTGCGATCTTTCGTGTTGAGGCTTCGGAAGTCGAGCTCTTGCTGGGTGATCTTTTTGACTGTTTTCGGTTTAGATGACTGAGCGACAGATGTTTTTTGTGCCTTAGCAACAACAGGTCTCTCCTCAGCCATGACTTTCGGAGGAGCCAATAGCGCTTGTAGGGCATCATATGCTTTGTCTACATTGGCAGCTTTCCAGTATTGAACCCATTCTGGTGACGTAAAACCAGCTCCCGGCAAGGGCATTCCAACAACAATCTTTTCACGTTCCCCCAAAAGACATGCTGCCAGCTCTTCGCCTGACCGCTTGTCCCAAAGATCGTACCAGTCGAACAATACAGCTCGGTCACTCGGGCGGAAACACCAATAATGTCCTCGGATCGGCATCGGCTTTCCCTTTTGCTGAATGCAAAGTTGGCTCAGCTTTGAACCTAACTTATCATCTGGAGACGATTCCTTAGCGCACCACTGCGCTTGCAGTTGACGTCGATCCGGCAGATCTTTGACTTCCAATTTACCGTAGGGGTCTAAGCCGTAGACGTCAGCTTCAACAAATTGTCGGCTGAAGTCAACGGGATCAGAAGCTTTGGATACATCTGGCTTTTTGGCATTGTTACTCACTCCATACTGAACAGATTGGCAGCCAGTCAGCAACCATCCTAAGGCAATAGCAGTGACCAGACCTGCGTACGTCCGCTTTAAGGAACTCAGTGGCATCGCAATGCTCCAAAAAATAATTCCTTTGATTGATTTTTAGGAACACGAAACGTTTCGTAATTTTTACGCTTCATTACCTAATAATTGGAGTAGATTAGCATGATTGTGTAATATTTACGCAACTTTCGGACATTTCATCCGTACTCTGTTGCTCTTCTCGGCATGATTTGGCAATCGAATTCCGGTTGAGACCTATTTCATGAGACTGGCAGAGCTGAAAAAATTGGCTTTTAACGACGCACGAGACTATTACGGCGTCGGAAAAATCACTCGCTTTGAAATGCTTTTCAGGGACTACTTGAATCAGGAAATCGACTGGCCTCACTATGCGCCCGAAGACGTTATTGCTTTGCGCGAAAAGCACAATCTCACCCAGGAGGCTCTTGCTGTTTTGCTAAGGGTGTCTCCAAAAACAGTTTTACGCTGGGAAACCAAGGGAGAAGAAATCCCGAGCACCGCCTGTATTGCCTTGTGCATTCTCGACAAGCTCGGTGACGGTGTTTTTGATCTGATGCGCGATGACGCGGGAAGCTATACGCTCATTGAATCACTCAAAGAGCAAAAGTCAGATCTGACAGCCGGTATTCACGACTCTCTCTACAACCTCTCCCTCAGAGATAAACAGATATTGCCTGAGCCTTTTGACAAAACTGCCGTACAAGAACTCAGAAGTCGTCTGCGCATATCTCGTCGCGAATTTGCCGACCTTCTGGAAGTTTCTCCCAGTACCGTTGACAAGTGGGAAAGCGGAGCGGTAACGCCAAAAGGTCCGTCGTTAACTGTCATGAAAATCCTTTGGCTCAAAGGCAAGGACGCGTTGCCCAAATAAGCTTGCTGCCCCGCAAACACACGACCGGGGATCGAGAACAAAATCCCGGAAAATTCGAGCCAAGGTCAGGCTTAATGCAAAGAAAAAACTCCGACTCTGAAAAGGCGCTTTGAGCGCCTTTTTGCTTCTTGATTGCCTATGAAAAAAGCCTTCCGGCTAGTTTGATCAGGGTTCTCGCTAGCCAAGCCTTAAAGTCGATAGAATCGCCTGGTTACCTTCATATGGGCTCTTTACAGAGCCAATCAGGGCTTTACTGAATGCCGTCTTCCAAATCCCGAAACAAGAAATACGTCCCCCGTAAAGTGAAAATGCCGAGCATTCTCGACAACCTTCCGGTGCCGGCAGTGATGGTTAAAAAGCTCGCCAATGACATGGATAACCGCGTTCTGCGGCTTCGCTTTGCCGGCAACAACGGCAAAGATCTGGCGGCGCTTGTGATGTACTTTGCGACGGCTTGGCTCCTGGCGGGTGAAATGGATAACGGGCAAGAGTTGCGAGACAAACTGGAAAACGGCGTGCGTGAGCTTGGCAAGGCTGTGCTGTCGTCGCCTGATGCCGTTCACGGACCGATATACGACACAATTCTCGATCTGACCGCTATCACTACCGCAGTTGTGGCCGAGAGTACAAAGAAGGAATACCGGGAAGCCAGCGAACGCATCAAATCAAATGGGGTTGTGCCTTTTGCCGATGAATTTCTGGTGATTCTCGCGCAAACCAACCTTCTTCGCATCGTCAATGCAGAGAAAGACTCGGTTCAGCCAAAACTGGATGAACAAAAAGCGTAATCTGAACACGTATCGAATTACCGAACAAAAAAAGAAAACGCGACCCGCACCATCAGTTCTCCGAGTACTTCAAGTTATTGGAACGGTGTCCTACAGCTACCATTGAACAGGGACCCTTAACGGTATCTCGGCCCTTAAGGAGTTGGCTCAACTGTAGCTTTCGTTTTTCTTATTTCTATTACAAACAAGCTCTTCTCTTGGCAGTGTTCGTTTTCCGGTAGACCACTATCCACTCGTTACACCAGCGTTTAAGGGATTTTTCCCTTCAAAAACACCTGAGAAAACTTGTTCCAGAGTTCCCTCTTTTGCTCTTCCGTTAGCGATAGTTCCGGGAGATCCTTGAACTCAGCGAGATCCTGCAACAATGGTTCATGCTTGATCTCCTCCAACCACAGCAGATAGTGGAAATAGATCTTCTCCAGAGGAGTATCGAGCTCAACAGCCAGTTGATCGAGCCGATCGCAGTCTCGTTTGTCTTCAAAACCCACTCCACTCGCCATTTGCCGACGAGAGCACTGCCAGAAATCACTTGGAAGTCCTTCAGCAGCTTTTGTATTTTCTTCCTCCTGCAAGTCATACAAACAAGAAGGATCCATATCGTAGCTTGGTTGTACACCCAGTCCATAGAACCCGTGCCCAACGCGTACGCAAGGTGCAATATTCATCATTTGGGGTACGCGCTGAAGCTTTGGTTGGGCAAGGGTCTTTCTGCCAATTTCCCTTTCATTGACAAGAATGAGATTGGTCCATTCGGAAAGCAATGAGTATCGAACTGCGAAATCCTCCGGCTCATCAACAACCCCGTCAGCCAATTCAGTATTGGCCGCAATCATCAGCAGTCCGCGATTATCACTCAACCTCCAAGGCGCACCTTCAACCCTGATCTGACGATTGCCGTCGCCAAGATCAAGCATTGGAATTTGCCCGGGCAATTTCGCAAATCTAAAGTACACCACCAAGGTTTCATCTGAATGCACTTGATGAAGCAGGTGACTCCGATATTGAGAATGCATTGGAGCGAAACTTTTTACCTGTAAAGAAGGCCTACGCATGCGCTGGATCATCCGAGCCATAACAGCCGTCATGTCCTCCGTTGGCAACACCATTTCCACTGCTCCGCCTGTTGCTTCGGCAATGGAATGACAAAACTGACTATTTGCGGCGTTGCCAATTCCAATCACAAAAACGCGTTGTCCTCTGTTTTTAGCCAGCTCAATGCACTCGTCTGTTTCCCAGATCTCCCCATCGGTCATCAGCAACACATCCGTTGGTCCAGTTGTGTATTTTGTAGCCTCCTTAAGTGCGGCAGTCATTTCAGTGCCGCCAAGGTTGGCATCAATCTGTGTCACCTTTGGAATAAAGTCTCGCCTGAAAAATGTCTTTGTACAGGCTTGTGATTTTTTGAAGACAACCTGTTGTTCTGATCCAAAAAGAGTCAAAGTTAATTTATCTCGCTCCGTCAGCAACTCGGGCAGAGAATTAAGTGCTCGCCGAGCCTCTTGGATAGCAGCGCCAACCATTGATCCTGAACAGTCAACAACCAAACTGAGTGAGAGCTCACGATTGCAGACTTCGTCAGAAAGTTTAGGAACCGGCAGTACAACTATCCCTCGATATTGTCCGTCGTCATCCAACAGGTAAGAATAGGCGACCGCATTGACATTTTCTGCAGTTACCACCAAGTCGCGATCGGCAAAACCGTGGTCAATGTCTATAGCAACACTGCCATTGTTGAACGTGCAGACGGGAGAAAAGCCGGGAGCAGCAAACCGTGCATTCTCGTATTCTCGACCAACGAATTCAAAGTGTGCCTTGATCGGGTACTCTGCAAATGCTGAACTTTCCACATATTGATGCGGCAGGAGGTCACCTTGACTGCCGTCGCGAGAGTATCGATCCGCAATGACCGTGGGTATAGTGAAGCGAACTGTGTCACCAACTCTTTCCTGAATCCACTCGCACGTGATGGAGATCACAACCTTTTCATTAGGCTTTATCCCTCCGATATTCAACGTGCAGAGACCATCCTTGCAGTACTCAATCATCGCCGGCAAATCGCCGTCTTCGATAGCCTTCTCGTACCTATCGGCGGCCTGTTGCGTCTTAGCGACCTGCGCTTGTAAAAGTTTGCCACCAATGTCAATCGCAAAGTTCGTGACAACGGCACCTCTGGGCAAGGCAAAGGTGTAGACGGCTTCTACCGGATCGGGGGATGTGTTCAAGTAGATCTGTTCGGACTTCAGGATGCAGTGAAGGTGGTTCACTTGGCAATTCCAAGACAGCGCTTTGAGACAGATTTCATTGCTGAAGCCGTGCAGGCCCTTCCATTCCAACATGTTGTCGACCTCACAAGAGTCAAATACAGAAAAACACAGGATTAATTGAGTAAGCCATCCTGTTGCTCTTGGCTGTCAACGGCTGAAGCCAGGCGTCTTATGAGAGCTCGCAAGCCTTCACCATCAATGTTTGCAGCCGTCGGATCAACCGTCAGTTCAACGCCAGGCGCAATGGCAATATGAACACAGGTACGCGTTGTGCCGGGCTTGGGCATATGCACTGTCGTGGGGGCGTCGAGGCTGCCATTTTTCAAGTATTCCTTGATGGCATTAAGGGACATGCCCTCAGAGGCAAGTCGTCGGATGCGAAGCAAGTCTTCAAGATGCGAGGCAAGGTAGTGTGCGCTGCGTCGTTTCCCTTCGGGACCGTTCAGCAGGCCTTCCTGGATGTAGAAACGAATCGTGCGTCGCGTCAACCCAGTGATACGAACCAAATCCTCAATCTTGTAAACAACATCCGGCATACGGTTTCTCCTGGGCTTCACTATATGACACAAATAGTGCGCATCACAACTGTCGCATAATATATTACACACCCGTTGATTTTACGAAAAGAAGGCTTGAGGAATTTGAACAGTTAACGAAGAGACTAGCGAGCTGTTTATAAAAATAGAGGGGTGACGGAGATAGAAATTTTCTCGATAACGCTAGCAAAAACAGGAAAGCAACCTATGCAGGCATAGACAGACAAAAGATTGGGAAGAAGGGGAACTATGACAATGAGAAATACACCCATTACTCCGAAAAGCCCAATAAATGGGAGGAAATCAGCGATTTAACATGGGACGAGTGGGCGAATCCCACTCTATTGCTCGCAACTCAAAAAACTTTGAAAAGGACTCAACTGTCAAAATACACCTCGAGTGTCCCGTAAAAGTCGAAGGGTTTTCCCCTGTCTCTTGGAAAATGCCAGGATAGGGCGTGTATGTTGTCGAAAACGGCAACTGGAAGGACTCCTACATGGCTAAGCGCTATATCTTTATCGATACCGAAACAACAGGCTTAACGGCATACGACCGAATTGTAGAGATCGCTGCTATCGAACTTGACGAGGCATTTAATCCCACACGAGTCCTCCACGAATACCTTGATCCCGGCATTCCCGTAGGAACCTCTAGCCGCTTTCATGGTCTTACAGACAAATTCCTTGCTGGAAGAAAAACCTTCAAGGATATTGCTGCCCATTTCGTAGATTTTATCGATGGAGCTACTGTTCTCGCTCACAATATGCCTTTTGACAGTCGCTTCATTAGTTCTGCCCTTCAAGAGAGCGGTTACAAATCGATGAACTTTTACGTTGAGCGTAGCATCGATACACTAAAGGTTGCTCAGCAACAATTTTACGGGCAGGCATCGCTAGATGCATTAGTTAAAAGGTTTGGAATCGATGGATCCTTAAGAGAAAAACATCATGGAGCACTAATTGATGTCGAACTATTAATTCAAGTTTATCTACACCTAATTAACTGCCCTGACACCATCAACAAATCAATCTTTGATAAAATTAATAAAATTGATTCAATATACCAATCTCTATTCAGCAAACAAAAAATTCAATACCTAACGATAATTTATCACGTTAACCAACCGGATAAAGAGCTTGAGGTCGCATTAAATAAAAACAACAAGACCGCGCTTAATCCTGAAGTTAACCTTGTAAATGACCTCCCTAAACCCAAACAAAATGGCGAAAAAATTGATGCTATCTCGCAGACATCCCTGATCACTGATGAGCGCGATCAAGGCAGGGCTAGTGTACCTAGCTCCCCTCCTGAAACCATTCCTAACGCCATACCCCCCGAAAATACTCAACTGTTTTCAGCCGCAGGCAGAATTGGCAGGTGGGCGTTTGCCAAAATAGTTATTGCATACACTCTCTGTGGTGGCGCATTAGGACTACTTGCAAACATCTCCGAGAAATCAGATCAATTTTTTCTTCTGATTCTTGTTTATGTTGGTATCTTGGCTCTTTTATGCTGCATGGGTTTTGCAATAATTAAACGCTGTGCTGATGCCGGCATATCTCCCTACTGGTCGCTTGCTTGCTTAGTCCCCTTTGTTTGTCTTATTCTCATAATATCCCTACTGTGTCTCCCCACAAAATCATCTCTAGAAATCGATACCACTAAAAACAAAAAAGCCTCAAAAGCCTTTATAGTAATTCTTGCACTTTTATTCTTAATTCCATTTTTAGCAATATTCATCATTGCATCAAAAGAAAAAAGCGACGAACCACAAAATCAAAGATTTAACACACCACAAAAACAACAGTCATATACCCCACAACAGACTACTCCTTCAACTCAACCAAAATATTCTAGCCAGGAACCTACGTACCGTTACCAGGAATCCAGAACGCAACAGCAAACGCAGAATTTTCAACCTAAAAAGGAAAATCATCAACAATCCCAACCTGCATCTACATGGCAAGGTTCAGATTACGTCGGTGGATTTAAGCTGTCTTACTTCAACATATACTTGACCACTACAAACCCGAGTCGAGTCTTTTTCTACGACTTTCCGCAAATAGGTAGAGCTTATTGTGAAAACTGCGATAAATTTGACGGAAAATCTGCACTTGTTTTTATTGCGTCGCCCAACCCTGGAATTGCCATCACAATATTTGTTGCACCAAAAGGTAGTACCCTTAGTTGGGGTGGAGGAGCCAGAAGCGGGCTAGCACTTGAGGAAATTTCCTGCAAAAACAATATGAGACAACTATCTGGAATCTATGCCTATGAGGACTATTTTTTGAAAGGAACCCAATCGCAAATAAACAGTCTCGACAATCCCTATCCTTGGGAGCCAGAGCCAGTTCGGTCGTTGGTGTATTCAAAAATGGTTAAACCTCTTGTATGTGGCCCCTAAACACAAAAATCACGAAATTAAGCAATTTAAAATTTCCCGCAGCCCCGAACGGTCGTAAAACCGTTCGGGAGCATCTGTTTAATTCAGCATCGACGAAACCCCTTGCTTGCCCTTTAGACAAAGCAAATCGTTGACGTCGATCCCTTTTTTGCTTTCGGGAATCTCTTCCCTAATCGTCACGACACGAGTCGTAACGCCGCGCCATTTGAGGCGTTCTGCGAGTGCTTGAGCAGCTCGCTCTCCAGTCCGCGATCGGTCCTTATCCGCAAAGACCAAGACCTCTCTGACAGCAACTGGAATCTCCACGACTTTCAGCCCATGCGCACAGATGCAGGCCCAGCACGGAAGCCCCGTAGCGACCACAACCGAAAGCGCCGTCTCAATGCCTTCGGCCAAAGCCAAAACCTCGTGCGGTTCACCAAAGCGAATCGCACAGCCGGTAATGGTTCTGCCCTCCGGCAAACGCATAAGCCGCTTCGGAACATCGACATCTGCCTTATGTCCGTCACCGGTAAGCAGCGTGCGGTGCAACGTCACCAGTTGCCCGGAGACGTCGCGCACGGCGGCCAGCATTGCCGGATGCCACTGCCGACTTTCGCAGTCGAAAAACCTTCGTTCAAAGCGAAGATCTTTCAAAAACGATTCGTCAACATCGGCGATGGCTCGTCGTTTCAGGTACAACTGCAATGGTTTCTGTTCCGGGCCTGACGCATCAAACCGCAGAGCATTCAGCCACCGAGAGCGAATGGCACCGGCCAACTGTCCGTTGAGCTGTGCTTTTTCTGCCGAGAAAAGCTGTTCCTGCGCCTTTGACATCAAGCGCTTCACGCACCAGACGTATCGAGTACAAGAAAAACCCTCGGCTCGGCGTACACGCTCACGCGCAGCAAGCACGATCTCCACTCTCTCAAGCGGTTTGACGCCGGCATCAGCAAGCGCCTTCTTGAGCGACCGAGTACCGAGCTTACGAACACTGTTGGAGATCTCGTCGTCAATCTCGACGACAAAATCTTCAAACACTTTTGTCTGCCGCTTCTCCGGTTTACCCATGGTCAAAATATGACCTCGGTAGACACGGTTGAGCGTCTCACGCGCCAGAACCTCTTCCCTCTGTCGAGGTTGAAGACCCAACACACAAGACACCCGCTTGAGCGTCTCGGCAAAGCCCCAGCCGTGCAACCACTCCAGCGTCTCAAACCCGTCGCGGAACGTTCCGCAGGTGTTGCAAACGCAAGAGCCAGCCGTTGCATAGTCAGGAAACAGTCGAAAGCCGTCCTTTCCTCCATGCACAGGACACGGAACGTGTTTTCCGGGCTGCTGCATCGCTGCCTTGAGCATCGGTGCCAAGGCACAGAAAATCGCGTCCCAATGACCTCTTGCCGCTTCTCGAACGACAGAGACATCCAATCGGTAAGCCATACCTTCCTCCTGGTGATTTGTTGATCTGTGCATTTGCACAGTTGAGGGAACCCACCTTCCCCGAAGGGAAGCGAAGTCCCCTTCGGGTTGATGAAAGTGATTCCTCCTTCACAGGAGGAGCTTCTTGGCAAAGCCAAAAAGCACTTGCTGCAACTCGCCAACATTGGAAATATGCGCGGAATCAATCGGCAGCCCATTGAGGTCGTTGATGTCACCGATTTGAATCCCGAACACACGAATGCCGGCCCGTTTCAAGTCTTCGATGAGCTGCGCCGTTGCCTGCACGCTCACTCGCCCATCTGTGATCAGAATGAGCGCCTTCTTGGCTTCCCGACAAGCGGCAAGCGCAAAGCCCGCCGCCTGCAGAGCCTGTTGAAGCGGCGTGCCGCCCCAACTGGAAATGGCGCCGATTTGTCCCGGTGTCACCTGGGTAAGGCGTTCACCGTGCTTGAGTACCGTGCAGATCGCCTGTTGAGCGTGCCCGCAGGCTGCACCCGGGAACACGCTCAGTGCCGGATTGACCCCACGTATTCCTTCAAGCCCCAGAACGAGTCCGAGGCTCGCTCGAACCGCAAGATCGCCTCCGGCCACTCCCATGCTGCCGCTCATGTCCAAAAGCACATGAACGGCCGTATTGGGCGCCTGACGTTCCGTGCGCTGCTCGAAGACACGCGCATCGGACACCACAAGCCGGCACAGATGCGTCGTGCTGAACCGTCGTCCGCGATCCGTGATGCGCCTCCCGCACCTGGCCTTGGCTTGTACGAGTCCCCGCAGGGCTAGTCTCAGCGCCACAGAGTCTTTTCGGGCACGCGCAAGGCGCTCAAGGCCAACATCCTCTTTGGCCGGTCGCGGACGGATACGTCCGGTCAGATCAACCTTCAATCCCGGAACACTTTCATCGGCCTGAAGCCGTTTGAAGTTTCCCGAGATATCCAGAGGATTAACCACCGGTTTCAACGTGGGCTTCAAGAGTCGTTCCAACGCAGTGTCAGAACTTTCATTTGACCCGTTGGATGAGCCAGACGACTGTTCTGTCTTGCCGTTGTCCGACGATGTGTCCTTGTCGAGAGCAGGTGCAGCTTCCGTAGAGTCATCACTTTCCGTTTTGGTCTGTGACGACTCCTGCCGGGCAGCTTCGCGCTTTAAAAGCCGCATGATCCGCTTGCGAATCGCAACGACATCCTGCGTGCTTTTCGCATCCAGGACCTCAAGTGCCAGGGCCTCGAGTTTTGCAGCCACCTCCTTTCCGAAAGCTTCTTGCATGTGCTCAGAGAGCTTGGTCGTCAGCGGCGTTAGCCACTTGCGATAAAGAAGCCTTTCTTCGGATATGGCCAACAGAAAAAGCGGGACAAGCGTTTGCTCGTCAAACGTTTCCCAGCTGACCAATTCCTGCACTTTGGAGGCATGTGCCCTCTCAAAAAGGCTTTCCGCTCCGGGGTAAAGGCGGCTCATCGCCATTTCGACGCGACAGTCTTCGAGCGCGTTGTCAATGGCCCGCTCAAAATGAGTAATCTTTTGACCCACGCTTCTGAAGTCCGTCAGACGCACATGTCCGGCTTCATGACACAGGATGCCGAGAACTTTGAGTTCGTCCTCGACAGCCATTGTCTCGGGCATCGGCATGTAGATCGTCTTTCCGTCCGTTGCGGGAACCTGACCGCCGAACTCGATTGCCACGCCGCACAGGCGTCCGAGCGCAGCCGCCACAATGGGAAGACTTTGCTCGAACACCGAACGCGGCTTTGATGTGTGATGTGCTTTCATGGGATTCTCCAAAATGAAATCCCGCAAAGGCACTCCCTCCCCGCAGGGCAATGAAGATGCCCTTGCGGGGAAAGATGACAAACCAAGAAAAAGGCGTGTCATGTCAGAAGTACAACCCTTCGCCCACATCGACGGCCGGAACCGTGACGGGAACAACGGGCTCTGAATACTCGTGCGAAACAGCCACTTGAGAAATCGACGCCTTCTCGTCGTTGTTGCCCACGAGATCTCCTTCACTTGCAGTTGTCGTCGGGTTTTCTGACGATAACTTTCCTTGCCCAACAGGCGTATCAAAAAACTCTTCCAGTTCCCTGAAGAGATCTTTTTGATTTTCATCCCCCTTCACGAAGCCCTGTAAATCAGGGCTTTCGGAGGGGCTCTCCTGTTGCGGCGAATCCAAGCTTTCGCTTGAATCTTTAATCGGCAAGTGCGAGTTGGCGTCCTCTTGCGGCACGTCAAGATCTAATGCCTCTTGTGCACTAGAGCTTTCCGTCTCCTGCGTCGGGAATGCTGCTGCGGCATACGTCGGATCGGCCATGACTTCTTCCAGAAGCGTTGCATCGCCCAAAGTTTTCACCAAAGCGGCGAGCTTCCAGAAGGGCTCCCCCGAGAAATACCCTTCAGCGGGCATCTCGCAGAGCACCTTGTCGATGAAGGCGATCACCGGCGGGATGCTGGAACTCAGGAAGGCCAAGCCCTGCAGCTTCTGACGGATTTTGAGCACCGCATTTACCGTCTTGCGGCTGGCGCGGGTCTTCCCAAGGAAACTCTCCTTGAAAAAGATCCTTGCCGAGCGCGTGACGCTCGCAATCAGTTCGGAAGCAAGACCTCCGATACTTTTTGCCAGAGCAAGCGTTTTTTCTGCAGAAACAGGCTGCAGACGAAACGTCTCGTAACCGGCATTGATGCGCTCGGACACGGCATTCACGTCAAGCTTGCCTTCCATGATCTCCTTGGAAAAAGATGGGTTCTTATCTGCCCAATCCTTCACCAAAGCGTCGTATCGACTCAAGAAGTCGGCTTTTTCCATCGAATACTGCTCAACCAGTGCGTCCAAGGACTTGAACACCTCGTTGGCCTTATCCTCGGGAATCGCCCATCCTGAGAGATACTTCACGCCGCAGCCTTCCAGAAGCACCTCGGCCTTGTGCTTGATGCGGTCAAACACACGCAATTCCTGCGTATCTATGATCGCCTTCAAGCCCAGAGACTTCGTTACTTCTTTGGGCGGCAACTGCCCGCCCGTGCCGATGGTGTAATCACCTTCGTGCATCGCGCGGGTTCCGGTCCACTGTGTAAAGCGCGGCACCACAACCACAATCTTTCCGATCAAGGCCATGTCGTTTGTGTTTTGATGATGTGTCATTTCCTTACTCCTACAAATGTTGATATGTGGGAATGTGGAAATACACTTCTCCCCAAATGGGGATTGAATGTCTTCACATCCCCTTTGGGAACTAAATCGCGTGTTAGAACCACAGATCTTCTGTTGGCTGAGCCTGCATGAGAATCGCCTCGAGCTCTTCGTCTTGAAAGTCCTTCGGAAGATTTTCGTGCGTCACCCGCACCAACCAACTCTCTGAACCTTTCCCTCGAAAAGCTTCCAGCACGCTTTCGGCAATGCCTTTTGCCTGCAAAAAATCCTTGTAGTTCACCGTACCGCGCAAAGCGCGCTTAGTGATCGCAACGCCGGCAAAGTCCGCGTGCAGAAATTCACCCATCATGGCAGTGAGCTCATCCCTGCAACGAGACTTGATGGCGGTGTACGCATCGATCTGCTCTTGCAAAGCGTCCGTGGCCTTCTGCGCTGCCGCGTAATCGGCGGCAAACTGGGTCCAACGGGCAATATCCACATCACCTTTGGGCACGTAGATGTCGCGGGTCGGGTCCTTCGGAGGTTCCTTTCGCTTAGCTACAAATCGATCAAAGAACTCGCGTCCTTTGCTGCGGATTTCCGCGATCAACTCCTCGTCACGCTCGATCACGAACTCAATGAGATCGTTTGTCGTGCGATCAAAGCACACGAGCCAGCCGTGCTGCGCTCCGCTTACCATCAGCTGGTGCTGAACCTGTATGCGGTAAAGCCGTCCGGCGGCACTCTCAAGCCCGTTTTGTCGAACGTCCACAAGCGTTGATTCGCTCGGACATTTGATCTCCACGGGCTCCATCGTCGATGTGAGTCCGTCAAAAGAAGCCCGAAAGATCGGATCTTCATCGAACTCAGCGCAGGCGGGCATGACCACGTCAAGGTGCTTCAACTCAAACATCTGGCGCACTTCGTCTTCGTGTTCGATTCCAAAGCGCACCAACGGATTGGCTGAAAGGTCTGCCGGTTGTGCCCTGCCGACCTTTTCGCACCATAGACGCCACGGCGTCATGTACGGATTGAGTCCCAAGATGACGGAACTTTCCGTAGCCGTGATGCCAGCTTGTCGCCAAGCAAACCAAGCCTCGCTGCGCTGCTCAAGATCAAGCAAACGCACGGCTGTCCTCCTCGTTGATCAAGTTCGGAGTCTCATCTTCCGCTTCTGGAAGCTGTTCCTGTGCTTGCATGGCCATTTGCTGCATGCGCAGTTTTTCCTCCGCATACAGACGGTCGTCACCTGTAAGTTTGGCTTCCACCCATCGAGCTGCGCGCTCCCAGCCGTTAGGCTGGTTTTGCGCAAAGACCATGAGCTTTCCAAGCATCTCGTCGAGCTTTTCGCGTTCTAGCGCTAGTTTCGGCACGCTCGTCTGAGCAATGGCCGTTTGTTGCGCCTGAGGCTGCTCCGATCCCGTGGCGACCATGCCGGAGAGATCTTCAGCAAAGTCTTCGCCTTCGTCGTAGAGCCCCGTCAGACTGAAAGCCAGACGAGCGCACTGAATAAAGGCTCGGGTTCGAAGCATCCTTCTTGGCCATTTGCGCCAAACCGGACTCTTTTCGTTGAAGCACTCGACCATGAACTCTTGGATCACGATCGGTTCGTCAACGCCTTTGAGCCGCATGGCGCATTCGACAAATTCGGGAAGTTCCTGAGCGCACCCGGGAACTTTGACCGTATTGCTCGAAAAAGCAAACGTCACGCCGTTGAAGTCCTTCTGACTGCGGACGATCTTCGCCCAGCCGTCAAGACTCACAACGGGAACAATGTCACCGCTTTTGCCGCGAAACGCATAGATTTCACGGTTAAAGGGATTCAAGCCAAAGTTTTCACAGACCAAGAGAAGAACCATGAGCTCTTCGTTGCTGGGCTGCCGTCCGTCAGCCTGTTTGAAGACCTGAGTCGTCAGACACTTGAGCAAGCGGTTCGGCTCAACGCCGAATTTTCCCGCCAGACGAGCAATCAGTCCCTGGGTTTGCGCCTTGGCGCCGGAAATGTCGCGACTTTCCATGATGAGTGTTTCCTTGTTTGGTGGTTTCAAAAAAGAAACCCGCTTTCAGGAGACACTCCTCCCGCATAGGGACTTGTATTTCCCTACGACGGGTGTTGAGGATTGAACGTTTATTTCTTGGCGCTGGTCGCTGACCACGCGTCACCGAAAATTGTGCGGCATAGCCCCACAATGGCCTGACTTTCCTCGGGTTCGGCTCGTATCAGAAGTGCCCGCCGCAGTCCGTATTCAAGTGAATTGGGAGAGTTGCGGAAATCCTGTGCGATCTGAGCCCAGCGCACCAGCGTGCGCGTGGAAAACGTCAAAGACAATCGACCTTCGGTAAAAAGCTTTCGAATCTCATTGGCCAACTGCACCATGCCGCCCAGCACGGGCTTCATGGCCGGAGTCAACTGACTCAAAAGCTCTTCTTCGACCTTGGCATCCTGATACGGCACTTCCAGATAACGGAAGCGGTCCAGAAACGCCAGGTTTTGCTGCTGAACGCCTGCGTAGCGCCCTGAGTCGTCACCGTTGCCGCATGAGTTGGCCGTGCAGATGACACGGAACATCGGATGCGGACGAATGATTTCTCCTGCGTTTTCGGCAAGCACAAGCGGACGACCTTCAAGAACGTCGTTGAGTCCGGCGAGTTCCCCGGCATCGGCCAGATCAACTTCGTTGAGAACCAAGACGTGCCCAAAACGCATGGCAGCTGCCAGCGGGCCGTACTGAAATCTCATCTGCGGCGCTTCACCCACGGCGTTTGCCGAGAAAGTGAAGTGCCCGATGAGCTGCGCGAATTCAAACCGAGCGTTCAGCGTCAGCGAAGACACGGGCCAGTTCAGTCGAGCACAAGTCTCGAGAACGGCACTTGTTTTTCCGCTGCCGGTGGGGCCGGTAATGAAAAGCGCGTCGTTGTTGGGTTTGCGAAGAAACCCGAGAAGATCCCGAAGCACCTCACGCCGAAAAACATAGTTCTCGTGGGCTTGAGGCACGGCAGGATTCTTGTCGTCGGAGAAGCCGAGAATCTGAAGCGACTTCGGCATCTGGATTTTCTTTTCGCCGTCATAGACGTTTGAAAAGACATCGGCACCGAAATACTTGAATTCCGGTGAAAGTGCTGTTTCTGCACTCATGGTGAGCTCCTTAAAAAAGGGAGCCCACATCCCGCATCGGGAAGAGAACTCCCGGTTGCGGGTTGGTTTTGAAGCAGCCTGTACTGCCGCTGCTTCGGTATCGGCTGTTTTTATTGTCCGTTCAGCGTACGGATCGTGTCGCAGTCATCACGAAGGACTGACCGACTATTTTTACGTGCCTATCGGTGAGCACGGCAGCAAGCTGCGTTGTCTACAGTTGAGTTTAAATGTTCCCTCAAGCAAGGCTTGAATCAAAAACGGCCATTTTTGGCAGATTTTCACCGGAGCTGTCTCCGACGGCCAAGGTACTCTGAAGGAAACCTTTAAAACAGAGGCTCCCATGCAAAATCGTCAATCTCCAAGCCCCTCAAGCGAGAGAGTTCAACGCCGAACTTCACCTCGGCTTCACTCCGCGGCAGTCTCTCACGAGACCGTCCCCGACATCGAACGTCAGCATCGAAAGACCACCGCCGATTACTCAAAGCCCGTCCTGCAGAAGACCATCGTCATTCACACCAATCCTGTTCAGCAAGCGTTCGAACACGTCTATGTTCGAGCGGACTACTCGTTGTATGCCGCCACGGCCATCGCCCGCGACCAACACCGCATCGCGGATGCCCGCAAAGCCGAGGCCGCTCTGCATGCCCTGTTTGAAAAATTTTCCTCGAGTTTGTCCGATACCGTCGCAGAACTGGGCAAGCTGATCGAAACCCAAGTGTCGGAAGAAAACCGCAAGCTGATTTACGACCACACGCGAACCTTCACGGTTCCGGCTCGCACCGGCTATTCCATGCGTTTTTTAAACCTGACCCAGATGCTGGACACGCTCGTTGCTTGGACCGACACACTGAACATCAACAATGTCATGACGCCGGAAAACTGTGACAGGAGCATTAAATCGTGGATTCGGCTCTACCGATCCTTCTGTAGGAACATCAACAAAATCCGAACCGAATCCCTACAGACCGGCAGCCAGTCGCAGGAACATTCGTAACCAGCAGAAACGGCGGGAATTCACATGAATCCTCGCCGTTATCGTTTTTCACTTCCTTGCTCAGACGATCAAATCTCCTTCTGTAGCCCTTCCAGCAATTTGCCGCTCACAAAAATCAAAGCACACAAAATAAGCGGCACGGCAAAGGCGCTGACTGCGGCAGGACACAGCGTGACGCACAGCAAACCAATAAGACTAAGCTTCACGCACATCGCCCACCTTGCCGCCCTGTACGGCGAAGTAAAGAAAAATGCGTTTCGATTCTCCTCACGTTGCATCAAGGCGCAAAAAATGACGACAAGCAGTGCCGGCAGAAAGACGGCCAACCACCCAAGCAGCATGACCAGACGCAGGAGTAAGAGCATCAGCAACATATTGATCACTTCCGCTCGTCCAAGGAGCCAACTCGCCAACGTCAGCTCAACGTCGCCTTGCGCCTGCTCGACACCGCTCAGTTTGATCAGAGACATCATCAGGTTCTCCAGACCCAAAAAATCATAAATGGTGCCTGTCGTGACAATCGCCCAATTTCCGAATACCTCTGTACTGCCTTGCCACTCCGCATTCACGATGACCTGAACGCTTGTCATCGGCATGGCGAGCGCCATCAGAATCGCCACCACGAATATCGCCCCCCAAACCATCGAAAGGAGCGTTGTTCCCGCTTGCTTATTCATGGTTTCATACTCCATTACTCCGTCTCCACAAAATCCGCAGAGGATTCAACAAGGATGGGAATTCTTCCTTTGACAACATGACCACCCGCCACCACTCCGAAATACTCACAATTAGGCAAAGCACTCAACATGGGAGCCGGCACAAGATCGGCTTCCTCTTCCGAGACACGCTCGCTGATCGATCCTCCTTCGGCGACAAGATTCTTGGCGGATGTCGAAACTCCGTGCGATTTGACCGTCGTGCGAATGCGAGTTTTGGGAATACGGTTCATCAAGAATTCCTGCGTTTCCGGGTCATTGCAGCGGAGCGCAAAAAAGTTATTAAGGTTGGCCAAAATCCTGAGCGCTTCGGCGCGATCCTTTGCCTTGGCGACGAAATCCGAAATCGTCTGTGAGGCAAGGCAAATCGAAAAATTTGCACCGCGAGCCTTGTTCAGCATCTGGGTGAGCGGTTCACACGTGAGCTCTGCTGCCTCATCCACGAACAGCATGACAGGAGCAGGCGCATTTTCGAAGTCGTACCGAGCGCCTGCCGTGGATGCCAAGTCTGCAAGCATCATGGAACCGATCGCCCGTGCCATGCCCGAGTCAGTCAGCGCATCCAGCCCTAAGTAGAGAACCCCACGCTGTTCAATGATTTTTCTTGTGTCGTAAAACGCCTCCTGTCCAACAAGCGTTTCTGGTGGCGACAGCTTTTTCCCGAGATCTCCGCCTGCCAACGCGCTCAGCAAAAGCCAAGTGCTCTGCGTTGTTTTGCTGAAGGACTCTTCGTCACGCACGGCCAGGGCGATGATGCTCTCCAATTCCGGGGTTACCATCCGTCTGCTTTGATAGAACCCGATCAAGGCCTCTAGGCGACCTGTTGCGGTCTTCTTCCCGGACAATGACACACTGCCTTCCTCTTCTCCATAAGCGTCGGTTATCGCTTTATTCAGGACTTGCTCGGCCAATTCCTGACGATTGGCGAAAAAGTAATGAAGATTTTGGAAAGTTGGTTTCCTGCCCAAAATTTCGAGTCCACAGCAGATCGTGCGCAACGCACCTCGTCCCATATCGATGAACACTTGACTGTCACTGCCCTGCCCAGGCAAGGAGTCGGCAATGCGAGAGGCAATTTCATCAACTCGAGAGAAGTTCGCCAACAGATTCAACTGGATGGACTCCTCAGGATGCCCCAGATGGAAATACAGGTAGTCCGATTCCCGTCCCGCCCGTCGACAGGCCGCCCGTATAGTCTTAACCAGTCCCTTGTCCCCCTTAGGGTCGATCACGATCACCGTGTGCCCCATAAGGATGGCCTGGTGAATGAGTATTTCCATAAAACGGGATTTGCCCGCTCCTGTCGTGCCAAAAATTGCCGCATGACCTTCGAAATTTTTGCTCGGAAGAATCAGCGGCTTTTCTTTGCCCATAGCATGCACCCAGGCGTACCCCGGCTGAGTCGCGATCACATCCTTCATGGTCTGTAGAGAACTCCAGACTTGCACTGGGTGCATGAAGCAGTCCTTGAAATGCTTCCTAAGGAATCGTCGCTTGGCCGTTCTTGCAACGGTCTCGCGGTACAGTTCCTGCCAAGGTCGTTTCAGAAATTCCGTCACGGCTTGACAGTGCTCTGCCGTCCAGGAAAAGCCGTATCCGAGCCACCGTGCGGCAACGGATTCGGACTGCACGGCCATCTTTTCAAATTCGTCGTAGGTTACCCACCGACGATGGTTTCCCATCATGGCTTCATCAAACCGTATCTGCTCAACCGCCCTACGGACGTTGAGTGCACAACGAACCGTTAAATAACTGCCCATCACTCCCAATGGGAAAAGCATTTGGGGCAGGGTCAAGGCCGCAGTGCAATAGCCGATCGCCCCCACGGCGCTGGCGAGAGCCTGTCGGCCCGGCAAGTTAGGGCCGAGTTGGCGAGCCAGTACCTGATTTTGATTCTTCATTCTCACCATCCTTGTCCAAAATGAAAGAATGATCCTTAGGATCAAAATCAAGGCTAAGGCCCGTCAAGCAAAGCCGCAGAAGTATTTCCTGCGTTTTCTGGCTGATTTTGCGTCTTTCCAATGCAGCTTCAACTTTTCTAGAGCTGCAGTACCTCCGTCCGTTCTCAAGCACACGGAAGTTTTCAATCAGAAAACCTTCCCCGTTTCGCAGTTGTTCAGACAGAGCTCGAATCAGACGATCGACAAATTGCTTTGCCTGTTGCGGGGGCATGGGTTCCTTCAAGACAACATCGCATTCCGCTTTGGCGAACGCTGCCCCCTGCTCCTTCGTCCTCCTTTCCTTGCTTGGGGCGGAGAAATCCTCCTGAGGTGCCAAGAAGCACAGGGCTGATTTGGCCTTTTTGACCTCCTTTCCTTCTGTCGACAGCTCCTCGGTCATGCCTTCCGTGCGGACGACCACTTCCATCGCCTTCGGCACCACACCGTCAGGAAACAGCAACAGAGGATCGGACAATTTGATGCAAGCACGCTTTTTCACTGCGTTCATTTCGATCGAGCAGAATGCTGTCGACTGCCCTGCCTGCATTTCGACGAGATTCTGCTCCTGCAGTACTCGCACCAATCCTTCCGGTGTCCCCGGAACATAAGGTGCTCGCAGTCTGACAGCCGCCTGATGAATGTCTGTAGCCGCGGCCTCGTTAAGGCGCAAAAAGACGCCCTGACAGGTCACGTAAACCTGAGAATTCTCGCCATTGACAGACCACAGGCCGGATGTGATGCATTCCCGCACCGCGGCAAAAATCGGCGTCACCAACGGCGACGACATCTCCGTACACGCTCGCCCCAATCGTTTTCGATCCACTCCGTCCTGCTGCATAGAGACGGCCTCGGCATCCTTGAGCACATTCCCAAGAGGCCCCGACCCAAAAACGATCGCCTCGTCGATAGCTCCGGGAATAACGTCTCCGGAGATCTCGCTGAGGTAACCGATCAACTCATTGGTGAACAAGCACCTGTACGCCAACCGAACGGAACGAAGCTCATGCTGCTTGTGGATTCGATTCTTGCGCCAGACAACGAACAGTCGTTGAGCATTTACCCGTCGTGTCCATTGCCACAATGACTCTGAAAACGGATCCCAACTTCTGCCAGCCTCATCAAGCACCTCAACGTCAAATACCTTGCCGGCGTCGTGCACCAACCCCATCACGCCGGCGGCCACCAACCACCTCGGTCTATCCTGGTAGCGCTGCCGCAAACTGGCATCTCGATCCAACAGACGCTGTTCCGCGACCATGACCGCCGCCGCAGCGCATTGCACCGAATGAACGAACAATCCGCAGGCTCCGGAGTGGTGGTGCGTCTCCGACGCCGGAAGAACGTTCACCAAGTTGATAAACCGTGCCAAGACAGGCATCAGAAGATCATCGATTTCCTCCTTGCTCAAGGCCAGTCGATTAAAAAAAAACTGAAGCTCATCGGCATACCGCTGACAGAAAAACTTTTGTTCCCGAGGCATCAGCGGAACGCCGATGACTTGAGGGTAGCCCTCGTGAACCAAGCCGGGATTGGTATGCAACGGAATATCTCGATACTGAATGCCTTTCTCTGTCAAGGATTGTGATCGGTGCCCCTGTCGCAGGTTTCTCATCAATTCAATGAGCGTCTTGAGCATCATCACTCCTTGCCAGCACTTTTCTGCAAGGCACTTTCCAATACCCCCAGAGTACGATTCACTCGACTCACCATCGTGGAAAGGCGGCGTAGTTCCGTCAACTGAGGCTCAATCAGAGCCGCCGCCATTTGCACCCATTCCGGTTCCCGCTCAAACACCTTCATCGAGACGCTTTGGGTTTTCTTCAAAATCGGCACATGTTCAGAAAGCAGATACACCTGCATACGCTCCTTGGTTTTAGCTCCCTTTCGGCGAACGTAGCCTTGATAACTGCGCGTGGATCCTCTTGCACTGTTCGCTGCCGCCGTGTTAAGCGGATAGGCTCGTCGAACAGTTTTCTCCCAGTAAAAACTCGGTATTCCGCAACGATCGTCCATACGTACTCGCGGCGTCAACTGCGTTTCCTCCGGTGAAAATGTCGTTTGGCGCTTCATGTCGTGGTACAAATCCGTCACATACAGGCCGTAGGCCAAAAGTATCTGCCGGATGCTCGCGACGGATGAACGCATCCTCTCAATCTCAGCAAAGACTGCCGACTCCATCTGTTCTTTGCTCAAGCCTTTTCTGAGCTCGGCCTGCTCCGGATCGGCCTTGAGCTCCCACTCAGTCCGCGGCATTCCGTACCCCCCACTTTGTTATTCTTTGCGGAAAGGAAGTTGTCTTCTCCGCAATAGTTGTGCTCAGTCCGACAAGCCGACTCAGCTCCCGATGCATCCTTTTTTCAAACCACGTGATCCAGTATCCTTCGCGGCCTCGGATGCAGTCCAGTCTTACAATTTGCACTGCTGCCAGACTTGACCACAAGAACGCTTCAACCACCATCGCCGGCGTAAAAGAACTGTCAATCGCCCGCACAAGCAAGCTGTTGCAGATCTGCACCGCCAAACTGACGGTTTGGGGTCTTGCCCGAAACGGCTGAGGGCGCGTGCTGTGGTTTTGTCTGACCAAGCGGCGAGCCATGTTGTAAGCGTCTTCTGATTTCACCCCGCACATCTGGGCGAAACGCTGAATGGAAGGAAGCGCAACACCAAGTGCTGCACAGCTGCCTAGAAGCTCCCCGATCTCCTGATTCTGCTCGTCAGTACCGAGCATTAACTGCTCTCTCTCGGATCCTGTCGCCCGGAATGCTTTTCGGAGATATTCAATTCGTCTTTGAGTCCGAAGTTTTGCAGGAGCTTGCATCCAGTCGATCAGGGCCACTTGGACAGGATCTCGGCAGCAATCGTGCAAGCTCTCGTACGCTCCAAGAAACGAGTAGCGAATTTGAAAATTCCTTACCAAGACTTCTACTGCCAACCTGTCTATCCCTCCCCACTGCATCAGGCGTGCCGTTCCCGGCTCCAACCCATAGCAAACGACGGCTCCAATCAGACTGCGTTTGGCAAGATCAATCGCCCCTCTCATGTAGACCCGCGAAAAGGAAAGCATGGCGTCGTGCAGGACAGTCTCCTGGCCAATCGGCTGATTTGAAGACCAAACCAACGCCTCCGTAAGCGAGTGAATCCCTGCGTTGTGAGCTTGGGGTGTCAACGGCACAACTCCTCGTATCGAAAACGGAACGATTCCTACAGCAGGCAAAATCCCCGCGTTTGCACTATTTACCAACGACGCAACCGCTGCTCTGCCAATCGGACAACACATCTGGGAGTCGAAATTAGTCGCTGCCATCGTCGACCAAAGTTCGCTTTCTGTTTTTGTTACGGCCTGGAGACCGCAGAAATTTGCTACAGACATTCCACCCCCTTTACGGCATAGCGGGCTTCTTTTCCCATGCGCACCAGCACTAGGTCTCTCACGGGGAAACCGCTCAACCCTCGCAGCAGCCACCCCAAAGACTTACGGGCTACCTGAGTCCCCACGACGACATCCAGATCGGCTAAGCTGTCGAAAAGTTCCGGAGTCAGATGCCGAGCGATGTCGGCCACAGAAAAAGACCTCTCATTAAAAGTTTTTTGCAGGCACCTGAGCAACGCGTGCCGACGGAGTTCGTCTTCGTCCCTCTCATCTAGCAAACGCAACATGGGAATAAGAGGGTCAGGCTCCCCGAGCCAAATCAGCGGTTCCCTGCACCGGTGCGTAAACATTTCCATTCCAGCCAAGGGCCGGCAAGAGACCTTCTCTCCCGACTGCAAGTACGCAGCCACAATTCGCAGTCCCTTCATGACAAGCTCTGCTCGATGACTCTCGACATATTCCACAACATCGCGATCAAACTGTCGCTGCTCGGGTTGGTCATGTGGAGCAATCAACTTGATAGGTAACACTCGGCGCCTCAGGTCGGCTTCTGGCGATACAAAATTTCCGGTTGCCACAAAAAGCGTTCGGGTAATCACTTGTCTAAGAGCGGATCTCTGTAGAACCCTTCGCTCGTAAACCGGTTCCGTGAGACATGTGCAGAGAGCTGGATATGCAGGCAGACGTTCTGCTGCATTGTCATAAAACACTGCGCCAGGGGCAGAACTTAGGCTGCTAAGGAGCTGCTTTGCGCATTCATCGGACGTCTCTGGGTAAGAGGTTTCTGCGATTGGCTCCGGAGTGGCCAGCTTGCAGTAAACTCGCGCAAGAGTGCTTTTGCCGATACCTGGCGCATTGCCCTGCACCAAGAGCATCGGCGCCCTTTTGAGACTCACTCTTTGCACGGCCTCGAGTGCTCCACAAATCATTGCCGAGGCCGTTGCCTCATCAGCAGGGCAAAAATTTGAAAAAATTTTCCTTATTTCTGCCAAGGCAATTTGGGCATCCTGCCTTGTCAATGGCTCAGTCCAGGCGTACGGCCGATACATCTCGGCATCAAAGGCCGACACCATCTTGAGTTCGGAGATATACCCCGTGGCCAACCCTAAACTGCCGTCCTCTCTCAAGAAAGGCTGCCGGCAAACCCCTTCCACTGTTGGCACGGAGGTGTGATGGGATCCTAGCAACAACCTCACCAGCCGAGTAGGCGGATCTACCGGCTCGAGGGCTTTGGATCGCCCGTCATACCGCACCATGACACAGGATTGGCTAAGCAACCTCGTCAGATCGGCTTCTTCCAGGCAGGACAAGCGTCCGCTAGCAAAATTTATGCAGTATAGGGTTTTTGCACATGCGAAGACTTTGCCAGTCTCTGCAAGAATCGCCTCGCAAGCTTCAGCAAGCTCATGGATAGGTGCCTGTCCTATGCTGACTACTGGGCACACTCGCGCCTCGAACCACCTCATGTCAAGCTCATCCAGAATCTTTTGCAGTTCGAGTCCGCATTTGCAGTGAACATCGCCATATGGAGCCGTCTCAGTAGGAACGGTATAGGTCGCTGTTGAGCCGCAAATAGGGCAACAAAAACTGGTCGAGCTCTCGGTATGCAGAAGGCCTTTTAGCCTCAGTCGCGTAATCACCGGCGCCTCGACTGGAGCATTTTTGACGAAAAAGTGGGTCATGCCGACCTCCTCTTTTTCTCAAGCTCATGCACGAGTACCACCAGATCGGCTTCCGATGCCCCCTTGATCCGTGCTTTCACCACAGCCTCCACTTCTGACGCCACCCACCTTGAGCAAATCCCTAGCTTGACTGGGGCTGGGAAGATCCCTCGAGTGATGTCTTCGTACAGCTTCGTCTTTCCAATACCGACAATCTTTAGAACGGTTTTCACCTTAAGTAGACTTTCCATCGTCGTCCTCCTTCTGAGTCGACGACCAGTATCTCAACTCTGACATTGCGGTAGCCGTTTCTGACAAAAATTGACGGATCTAAACGAGGTTCCGACTTGAATACCTTAGCCAGCGCACAGTGAATTTTGATTTAAACTCAATGAGTTACGCGATATGTGCCAATTTTTGATTTTTCTGATCACGGAACTTTTTCTGACAAAAAACTAGGAGCAGTTTCGGCATTTTTTTGCTTTTTTTTGGTGATTCCAAAAAAAATGTCACAAAGAAATAAGCTCTGGCTCAGGAACACTGTTTCGGGTAACTAACCACACCTTCATAAGTTTTCCTTGGTTCCTTTTGCGAGCCACAACGCAGCGGACATCTCCTTCCATCGTCCAGCGGAAGTACCGAGTGGATTTGACTGCATCCCGATTCGAGGGATGGCTCCCTACGTGACCATCTCCCCCGATCCAAAACTCCTCCTGTACAGGAGAACAATCACCTGCAAGTGTTGGGACGGCTCTTTCCGTGCATCCCTATCAGATGAGCTAAAATCACGGCCAACGCGGAGGCAATCTGAGTGAACTCTGCAAAATCGATGAATCGGCAGATGTCAGGTTCGGAGAGAAAGATGTTGCAGAAGCGATGACCTGGACAGGAATGGGGAACTCATTCGTGTTGGTATAAGTATTGGTATAAGTTACAAGCACCCCTGTAAAACCCCAATAAAATCAATGATGTTCGATCCCCCTCATCCCACCATTTGAAGTCCACAGATGTCCGTCGGCGTCCGTGGATTTTTTATTTTCTCCTTTATTTTCAATACCTTTCGCTTCGCCTCTCAAAAACCAATCCGCCGATGTATCTGCATCAGCGCATTTATTATCGTTCTTGATTAGTGCACGATAAATGCAACACCTCTTCAATCATCCGATGCATTGACCGTGCCAATTCCGTGTCTGCCACACGGTAAAACACTTCCTTGCCCTCACGGCGAGTGGTAGCCAACCCGGCCAGGCGTAGCAGTCGCAGGTGGTGGGCAACCGCCGGGCTACTCATTTTCACAGCAGCAGCAATATTGATGACACATTCTTCCGAGTGACACAACAACAAAAAAATGCGGCAGCGACACGCATCGCTTAATTGCTTGAAGACCTGTGCCACAGGTTCAAAACGCATTGCTTCAGGCAGTTGCTGCACTGTAGACGGAAAACTTTTGTGGTGGTCGTGTGGTAGTGGTGAGATTTCTGACATTCTATTAAATGATTGTTTAATCTTGACATTATGCCTAGGCGAGATTATAGTTCACTTACACGATTAAGCGATTTTTTAATCGTTATCTGGAGAACAGCATGAAAAAGACCTACAAGATTGAAGTGGATTGCGCCAACTGTGCACGCGAAATGGAAGAAGCCAGTGCCAAAGTCAAGGGTGTGGCCTCGGTCACGGTGAACTTTATGGCTCAAAAGATGATTGTCGAATTCGCCGACGGCGTCTACCCTGATAACGTCATGGTGGAAGTGGTCAAAGCCTGCAAGAAGGTCGAACCGGACTGCGAGGTGTACCTCTGATTTGACAACGCCGCCACCTCGGCTGGGGCGGCGTTTTCTTTTACTTATTCAATTAAACATTCGCTTAATCGTTACTGAATTTTTATACGAATCCAGCCCAACAACCGCCTCCAAAACTTGAAATCGGATCCAGCAGCAAATGACAGCCAAACAAAAAAAGATGCTCATTCGCATCATTCTGGCCTCGGCGTTTCTAATCGGCCTCGCCTTTGCACCGATCACCGGCCCTTTAAGACTTGCCCTCTACCTTGTCCCCTATCTTTTGGTAGGCTACGACATCCTGCTAAAAGCCGCTAAGGGAATTCGCAACGGTCGCATATTTGACGAAAACTTCCTCATGGCGGTAGCCACATTGGGTGCCATTGCCATTGCGATCTACGACGAGACAGGCGACTACACCGAAGCCGTAGCCGTGATGCTTTTCTACCAGATCGGCGAGTGGTTCCAAGCCTACGCCGTCGGCAAGAGCCGCAGAAACATCAGCGAACTGATGGACATACGTCCCGACTACGCCAACATTGAGCAAAACGGCGTGCTTGAGCGTGTCGATCCTGAACAAGTCGAAAAAGGTTCGATCATCGTTGTGCAACCCGGCGAAAAAGTTCCTCTCGACGGCATTGTGATGCGTGGTTCTTCGAGTCTTAATACGAGTGCCCTGACCGGGGAAAGTGTTCCGAGAAGCATCGCAGAAGGTGAGGAAGTCACCAGCGGTTGCATCAATCTGACGGGTGTGCTTTACATTAAAACGACAAAACTTTTCGGTGACTCGACAGTCTCGCAGATTTTGGAACTTGTCGAAAATGCTTCGTCCCGCAAATCACAATCGGAAGCATTCATCACTCGCTTTGCTCGTGTTTACACACCGATCGTATTCTTCGGAGCACTGGCCCTTGCCATAATTCCGCCGCTCGTTCGCCTTTGGGGCATGGGGCTGGAAGCGCAATGGGACGACTGGATTTATCGAGCGCTTGTCTTTCTCGTGATCAGTTGCCCGTGTGCTCTGGTAATCAGCATTCCGCTCTCATTTTTTGCCGGCATTGGCGGAGCGAGCAAGGAAGGCATCTTGGTAAAAGGATCCAACTATCTGGAAGCACTGTCGCAAACGGCAACGCTGGTGATGGATAAAACCGGAACCCTCACACAAGGCGTCTTTGAAGTCACGGCCGTGCATCACAACTCAATGAATGAAGACAAGCTGATTGAGCTCACCGCTCTGGCCGAAAGCGCTTCGTCGCATCCGATCAGCAAAAGTCTTCAAAAAGCTCACGGCAAAAAACTTGATCGCAGCCGCGTCAGCAATGTACGCGAACTGGCCGGCAAAGGCGTTATTGCCTCCGTTGACGGACATGAAGTAGCTGCCGGCAATGAAAAGCTGATGGCCGAGCTTGGCGTTGAATGCATCTCCTGCCGCAGCGTAGGCACCATTGTTCATGTTGCTGTCGACGGAGTCTATGGCGGCCACATCGTTATTGCCGATCGTCTTAAGCCCAACGCTGCCAAAGCTGTGCAAGAGGTTAAAGCCGCAGGCGTCAAAAAAGTTGTCATGCTCACAGGCGATCGCCAGACTGTTGCTCAGGCTGTAGCCGCCGAACTTGGCATTGATGAGGTTAGAAGCGAATTGATGCCGGGTGACAAAGTCGCTGCCGTTGAGGAAATCCTTGCCAAAAAACAAGGCAAAGTTGCATTTGTCGGAGACGGCATCAACGATGCGCCAGTTCTGTCGCGCGCAGACATCGGCATCGCTATGGGGGCAATGGGATCGGACGCTGCTATTGAAGCTGCCGACGTAGTCCTGATGGACGATGATCCGCTCAAGATCGCCAAGGGTATCAAAATTTCCCGCAAGTGTCTGCGCATCGTCAAGCAAAACATCTGGTTTGCCATTGGCATCAAGGTACTGTGTTTGGCCCTGGGGGCCGTCGGTCTTGCCAATATGTGGATGGCTATTTTTGCCGATGTAGGCGTGATGATTCTCGCAATTCTCAACGCCATCCGTGCACTTTTTGTGCGCAACCTTTAGCCGGTGTTTGCAAACTCGCGCCTCGAATTTGCCCTTTCACAGCGCGAGTTCTTTTCTTGTTTCGCTGTAGCCGTTGTACACAACCAAAACAGTTCGGGATTCGGCGAACTAAAGCGAGTCGACAAAACCTTTGTCGTGTCTCAACCTTCACGCTGAGAATTTTGACTTGCCCTTTTGATCAAAATCTCTTTTGGAAACTGCTCCCGCAAATGCCGCAGATATCGTTCCACCCGAGCAATTTGCTCCTGCATACGCTTTGCCTGATCCAAATATTCGTCAATGCGTTCCAGCAGCCAATCCGATCCTCTGGACGGGTCTTTCTCAAACTCAATAAAACGCTCAATGCACTCCAGCTTCATGCCGTTGGCTCGGCATGTCGAAATAAATCGCAACCTCTCTACCGCCTCGGCTGAATAGTTGCGCTGCCCTCCCAGACTGCGCTTGGGTTGCGGTAGCAGACCTTTTCCTTCGTAGAACCGGATTCGGGTCACCGGGCAACCTGTTTTTTGCGACAACTCACCTATTTTCATATTTTTCTCAACAATACTTGAAGCTACAGTAACTATAGGTTTTATTATCGTCTCGTGCAAATATCCCCTCTCAAAGGAACCTCACCATGCAATTTCAGCAAATACGTAGCGCAACAAGTATCGTCACCTTCGCCGGCAAGCGTTTTTTGATTGATCCCATGCTGGCAAAACAAGGCACATATCCGGCAGTCCCCGACACAACAAGCACAGGTCGAGGCAATCCGGACTGTGAACTACCGTGTCCTGTTGAAGATCTGTTTAACGTGGACGCCGTAATCGTGACCCATTTGCATTTCGACCACTTCGATGATGCTGCTGCCGAACTCCTTCCAAAACAGCTAACCGTTTTTTCTCAAAACGAAGAAGAGGCAAAAATTCTCTCGGGATACGGTTTTAAGGACGTACGACCGTTACACGAAGAAGGCGACGATTTTCACGGCATTACGCTCTATCGAACCGATTGTGATCACGGATCAAGCAGTTTGGTGACTATGGATGGTTACAAAGCTTGCGGATTTTCAGAAAAAGCCAGTGGGGTCGTGTTTGAAAGCCCGGTTGAGAAAACTCGGTTTTATCTGGCCGGTGACACCATTTATTGCCAATACGTCATTGACGCAGTCGAGAAATTTCACCCCGGCATCATCGCAGTCAATGCCGCCGGCGCCCAGTTTCCGCTGGGACATCTGCTCATCATGAATCAGTATGACATTCGCTCTCTGATTCAGCGCTTCCCCGAACTTGTCGTCATTGCTACACACGTCGAAGGCGTCTCCCATGCGACCGTAACCCGTAAAAAACTGAGAGATTTTGCGATCGCCAACAATCTGGAGAAACTGTTGATTCCAAATGACGGAGAAACCATCGAGCTCTAGATCAGAACACTAAAGTCTGACCTGCCTTTATCCTCAAGCCTGTCATCAGACAATGTCATTGAATGTGTCCGAGCAGCCTTTCTGAGAAAGATATAATTGCGACGCTCTGTTGATGTCAGGCCTCTAGCTTAAAGAGCTCTTACGGATGGGAGCAGTGGCTGTGGACGATGGTTTTGAACAGTCATCCCGTGGAGATTACAGTGGTAGAACCCTTGGTAGATCTTCAAGAATTAGCAAAAAAAACTTTCTTTTCAATACCTTTCGGTTCGCCTCATCCGCCACTCAAAAGTCCGCCGATGTTCGCTCGCATCAGCGGATTTTTTGTTTGCAACAAGGCCCTCAACCGCCAGGAAATGCTCCGAACAGATGCATTGTCATATTAGGTTATATGGTATAGTCGAAAATGGGTTAATGGTTGCAAGAAATCTGAGATCCCGAGCTTGTCTGCCGGGACTCTTTTTGCAATAGAAGAAAAACAAATTTTCGGGAGAAAACGGGTGAGTACACGACAAACCTGGTCAAGCCGCTTGACCTATATCCTGACCGTTGCCGGCGCGACGATCGGATTCGGCGCCACTTGGCGCTTTCCTTATCTCGTCGGTGAAAACGGCGGTGGCGCATACGTGCTCACCTTCATTGCCGTCATGATGCTCGTCGGCATTCCCATTATCCTTGTTGAAAACGTCATCGGCCGCCGCGCACAGGCCAACAGCGTCGACGCCTTTGCATTGGCTGGCCGTGCTCCCGGCTATTCCCCGAGTCCGTTGTGGAAACTCTTTGGCTACACGGGGCTTTTGGGCGCCTTCGGCATTCTCGCCTACTACATGGTAATCGGCGGCTGGGTGATCTCGTACATCTGGCATATTTTCCTCGGCGCCGCAGGCGTTGCCGGAGGCCTGGACCTTTCGAGTCCTATCACGAAAGAACTCACCGAAAGTTTCTATTCCGACACAATTGAACATTCCCCCTTTGCCATCACCTGTTACACGCTCGTCTTCGTTCTCATCAATTGGGTGATCCTGCGCAAAGGCGTCATTCAGGGCATCGAACGCTCGGTGAAGTACCTGATGCCTCTGTTGCTGCTGTGCCTGCTGATCATGGTGATTCGCAACCTCACGCTCGACGACGCTGCAGCCGGCGTGAGCTTCTATCTGACACCTGACTTCTCCAAGATCACGCCCCGACTTTTCCTTGACGTGCTCGGCCAGGTGTTCTTTGCCCTGTCGCTTGGTTTCGGTGTGATGATCACGCTTTCTTCGCACCTGAACCAGAAGGAAGACATGGTCAAGACAGCTGTTATTACGGGCATTATCAATACGCTGGTGGCCGTAATGGCGGGCTTCATGATCTTTCCGTCGCTCTTTAGCGCCAATCTGGCTCCCGATTCCGGCCCGTCTCTTGTCTTCAAGTCTCTGCCGATCGCATTCTCCGAAATGTTCCTCGGCAACTTCTTTGCGATCGTCTTCTTCCTGTTGCTGGTGATTGCTGCTCTGACGACGTCGCTGACCATCTATCAAGTGATCATCAGCGTGCTTGTCGAACGTCTGCGCATCAGCCTGGGCCGCGCCATCAATCTGACGCTTGGCGGCATCTTCCTGTTCGGCAATCTGCCTTGCATTCTTGCCTATGGTCCGTGGCGCGACGTACGCATTCTCGATCGCAACATTTTCGATGCGTTCGACTTTGTGAGCGGCAACATTTGCTTTGTGATCACAGCACTCGGCGCCACCATTTTCGTGGGTTGGATTATGAAAAACAACGCCAAGGACGAAATTGACAACTGCGGTACGTTGCCGCATAAAACCACCGGCCTTTGGTTTGTCTGGGTGCGTTATGTCATTCCGGTCGTGATCATTGCGATCTTCGCCTACGGACTGCGAGGCTTCTTCGCCTAACAGCGGGTTGTATCCGATCGAACTGGAAGCGCTTCTAACTTGAGGCGCTTCCTTTTTTTGTTCCTCCGGATTGCCCGTTTCTGCCAAATTCTTGTTCACTGTTGTCGTACGTCTTTCGAGCTATGGCATCCTGAAAAAGCACGGGTATCATACGAAAAGCAAAAACATCATACCGACGGCAGTCGCACGCCGTCCTCTTTGAGATTTCGGATATGCTCGGTCGTCTTTTTCAATCCGCTACCCTTGTTTTGCTTTTCGGCATATTGTCGCTGAGTGCAGCTGCCGCCCCCTTAACCGTCACCGATCTCGAGAATCGCACAATCACGCTCAAAGACACACCGCAGCGCATCGTCGTGGGGAACTACATCCTTAACTTCCTAATGGTGGGCGGAGCCGAGAGTTTGAAAAAAGTCGTCGCCCTGCCGCAGGACGGCTGGCAGGCCACGCGTTTTGGCGAATACACTGCGCTGACGAAGTCTTTTCCTGAGATCAAGAAAATTCCGAGCATCGGCGGCTACCACGACAACATTCTCAACACGGAAAAGATCATTTCGCTCAAGCCCGATCTCCTGTTGATCAACAAGAGCCAGTACGCCGACAACAACAAACGCGTCGAAGTTCTTCAGAAAGCCGGCATTCCGACCGTAGTGCTCGACTACCACGCGCTTACCGCTGCCAATCACACGCAAAGTACGAAAATCCTAGGCGAACTGCTCAATCAGAAATCCACGGCCGAAAGTCTGAATCAACGCTATCTTGAAATTGCCGACATCGTTCGCGAGCGCGTCTCCAACCTCCCCGAATCAGCCAAAGCCCGCCGCGTCTATGTCGAAACCGGAAGCAAAGGCCCAGGCGAATATGGCAACACATACAACAAGGGCGTGCTCTGGGGCGGCATTCTCAATCAGCTGCAGGCAAACAACATTGCCGCGGACATGAAGCAGCCCTACGCAGCACTTCCCCGCGAATACGTGCTAGCACACAATCCGCAGATTGTTATCATCACCGGCAGTATCTGGCAAGGCGCTCATGACACCGATCAAATGCGCATGGGGCTTTCCGTATCCCCTGAAGAAGCCCAATCGCGGCTGCGTGGCTTTGCCGCTCGTCCCGAATGGAAAACCCTTGAAGCCGTCAAAACCGGAGAGATCTACGGCGTTGACCACGGTTCTCTTCGCTCCATGGTTGACTACACGTATCTAATGGATCTCGCCAAAATCATCTACCCTGAAACATTTGCCGATTTTGATCCGCTTGCCGAATACAACCGTTTCTGGAAAACGTATCTGCCTGAGGTTGACGGCTCGGGAACGTTCTTCATCAAGCTCGAACGCTAAACCGATCGCAAAGGAAAACGAATCGTGAGTTGCGACCTGCAATACCGACTTCAAAGCCAAAAACGCCTGCGCATTCTCGCGGCCGGTGGTGTCGGAGTCGTTTTGCTTGCCTTAGCAGACCTGATGACGGGCTCTTCCGGAATGAAACTTGCCGCGGTGCTTCAGGCTCTGCTGCAAGGGCCAGAGGCCGGCACAGCTGAAGCCGTCATCGTCTGGTCCATTCGTCTGCCGATGACGCTGACGGCTTTCTTCGTGGGGGCCGCCTTATCGTTGGCCGGCCTGCAAATTCAAAACATCACCGGCAATGCATTGGCAAGTCCCTCAACACTGGGTATTTCCTCGGCCGCCGGATTCGGTGCAGCCGGCGCCATCACCGTCGGATTTACGATTTTCGGTATGCTTTGGCTCGGCACGGCACTTGCCGCTTTTTCCATGGCCATCATCGTGTCTGCGGCCATCTACTGGCTCGGCGGCCGGCGCGGCATGTCGCCTTCGACAGTGATCCTGGCGGGTATCGTCATGAACTTCTTTTTCATGGCACTGCAGCAATTCCTGCAGTACCATGCAAGCCCCGAAGTCGCGCAACTCATCAGCGGCTGGACCTTCGGAAACCTGGAGCGCAGCACATGGACCAGCACGGCAACAGCCGCTGCCGCCGTGATCGCCGCAGCGGCATATTTGATCGGACGCTCGTGGGAACTAACGACGCTCACCATCGGTGAAGAAAGAGCCCTGAGCCTGGGCGTTCCCGTACGTCGTCTTCGCGTTGTCGCTTTTGGCATTAGTGCGCTGCTGATCGCCTGCTCCGTTTGCTTTATCGGAACCGTCAGCTTCGTCGGACTGGTTGCACCGCATCTGGCCAAATTGACGCTCGGCGAAGATCAGCGCTATCTTTTGCCGGGAAGTCTTTTGACCGGCGCCATGCTGATGCTCGCAAGTTCCGTGGCCGCTAAACTGCTCTCGGCCGGCGCCGTTCTACCGGTCGGCATCGTCACAAGTCTTGTAGGTGTGCCGTTCTTGCTTGTTTTACTTTTGCGCAGCACTCAAGCCCGTTACGCCTAATCCGCGTCATTGCTTTGTTTTTGAGACCTCGAGACAATCGAGAAAATCGCTCATGCAGATTCTTTCAACCGCCATCCCCGACATTGTGCTGCTTGCACCCGCCGTCTACCGAGACGATCGCGGTTATTTCCTGGAGTCATACAACCGCCGCACGCTTGCTTCGCTCGGCATCAAAATTGACTTTACGCAGGACAGCGCCTCGTTTTCTCGGCGAGGCACACTGAGAGGGCTGCATTTTCAGAAGAGCGAACATGCCCAAACCAAACTCGTGCGTGCGGTATGCGGTCGCATTCTGGATGTGGCGCTGGATATTCGAGCGGGTTCCCCCACCTTCGGACAGTATGTTGCAGTCGAACTCTCCGACGAAAACAATCTGCAGATGTACATTCCCAAAGGGTTTGCTCACGGCTTTGCGGTCCTCTCAGAGGTCGCGCATGTGGCCTACAAAACCGACGCCTACTACGCCCCCGAAAGCGAGGGTGCGATCAATGCCACAGATCCGGAACTTGCGATTGATTGGCAACTGGACGGCACCGTTTGCCTGCAGTCCGGCAAGGACAAAGCGGCCCCTTCCTGGGAGCAATATTGCCAAGCGCCTGCTTTTCACTATGAAGGAGCTCGCAGATGATCTTGATCACGGGCGCAAACGGTCAATTGGGACAAGCACTCACCGCGCTCTGTCAAAGACGAGGCATCGCTTGCCGTGCGTATTCTCGTCAGGCATTGGACATCTGCGATCAAGCCCTCATAAAAGCTTGTTTTGACCTCGAGTCCTTCGACTGCGTGATCAATTGCGCGGCCTACACCGCCGTCGACGCCGCCGAAGATGATCCGCAAACCGCTTTTGCCGTCAATGCCGAGGGGCCCCGGATTCTTGCCGAAAGCGGCGTACCGGTCATTCACGTGTCAACCGATTATGTCTTTGACGGAAAAAATGCTGCGCCATACGGCATTGACGCGGCCGTCAATCCGCTCTCGGTTTATGGCCGCAGCAAGCGCGCCGGCGAAACTGCGCTTCTTTCAGGGGGCTTTTCGGGCCTGATCGTGCGCACGGCATGGCTTTACAGTAAGAAAGCGGACAGCCGCAATTTCTACCAAACCATCCGGCAACTCGCATCAAACCGAAACAATCTACGCGTCGTCAACGACCAGATCGGCGCACCGACGCTTGTCGACGATCTGGCAAAAGCATTGGTTTCGCTCTACGAACAAAAGGCACACCTGCAGCCGATGCGGCTTTTGCACTTTACCAACGCAGGAAGCGGCTCGTGGTATGACTTTGCCTGTGCCATCGTGCGGCATCTCGATTTGTCCTGCTACATCGAGCCCATAGCTACGAGCGACTATCCGACAAAAGCAAAGCGACCGTCCTACAGCGTGTTGTCACTCAACTCGCTGCAACCTTACGCAATTGAGCCGCGGCATTGGCTGACGGCATTGACGGAAGATTCTTCCCATGTTTGAAAAAAACATTCTCGTCACCGGCGGCGCCGGATTTATCGGAACCAATTTCGTGGCGTACTTTGCACGCACCTACCCGAACTATCGTCTGATTGATCTGGATGCGCTCACCTACGCGGGCTCTCGCTGCGCTTTTGACGCTCAAAAACAAATGCCAAACGTCGTGCCTGTCGAAGGTGACATCCGCAATGCCGAGCTCGTTCGCGAACTCCTCGAAAAATACGACATCACGGGCGTCATCCATTTTGCCGCTGAAAGCCACGTCGACAATTCCATCGTCGATCCTCTGCTTTTTGTCGACACCAACGTCAACGGAACCGTGGCGCTGTTAAACGAATCCCTTCGCTACTGGAAACGCAGGGGCTGTCTGGCTCAAGCCCGCTTTCATCACATTTCTACCGATGAAGTCTACGGAAGCCTTGGCGAGGAGGGCTTTTTCATTGAAAAAACGCCCTATGCGCCCAACGGTCCCTATTCGGCAAGCAAAGCCGCTTCGGACCTGCTCGTTCGCGCCTATTGCCGCACGTACGGCTTGAACGCGACGATTTCTAACTGCTCCAACAACTACGGCCCCTGGCAACACAGCGAAAAACTCATTCCCACCATCATCCGCAAGGCTCTTGCGCACGAAGCGATACCGCTTTACGGCAACGGCCGCAACGTGCGCGATTGGATATGGGTGATGGACCACTGTCGCGCCGTCGACAAAATCTTTCACGACGGTCAAGCCGGCGAAAGCTATAACGTGGGCAGTCACGAGGAACACTCGAATCTGGACATGATGCGCATCGTCTGCCATCTGTTGGATCGACTCGAACCCTGGAACGGACACCACTACGAAGAGCTCATCAAAAACGTCACCGATCGCCCCGGTCACGATTTCCGCTATGCCATTGACGCAAGCAAAATCCGCCGTGAGCTCGGCTGGAACCCCGAAATGTCATTTGAAACCGGCATCAAACAAACGGTACAGTGGTATCTGAACCTTCATCGCCAACTCGCAAACCAATAAAAAATAAACGACGAAGACGAAAGATAACGGCAAAAGACACCTTTCAAAAGAGAAATCTCACAGGGACTGAGCTATGGGGCACACTCATCCGCACGACCATGACCATCATCACGAAAGCCTATTGAGCGGGCACGACCGACCGGTTCACACCGACCTGAAACTGAGCATCGAGAACCTTTCTGTGTCGTTCGGCCGCAAAACCGTTCTTTCGGACGTTTCGGCCGACATCGCAGGCGGCGAACTGGTCAGCGTCATCGGTCAGAACGGTTGCGGCAAAACCACATTGCTCAAAGCCGTGGCAGGGCTCGTGAAAGCAACCGGGCGAGTGCTCGCCACCGAAAACGGCAAAACCCTCTCCAACAGCGCCGTGGCGTATGTCCCTCAGCTCACCGCCGTCCAGAGTCGCCTCACGGTGTTTGAAATGGTGTTGCTCGGACTCGTGAATGACCTTTCACTTACGGTCGACGGCAAAACGTTTGACCGCGTTGATGCAGTACTTCACGCCATGCACATCAATGAACTGGCCTCCGAACCGGTCCTGTCTCTATCGGGCGGCCAAAAGCAACTCGTTTTCATGGCACAGGCTTTTGTTTCCTCTCCGCGCGTGTTGCTGCTTGACGAACCCACAAGCGCTCTGGACCTGCGTCATCAGCTCATCGTGATGCAAGCGGCACGCCGATACACCGAGCGCACGGGTGCCGCAACCGTGTGCGTCGTGCATGACCTGATGGCAGCCGCCCGTTTTTCCGACCGTCTCATCATGCTTGACCACGGTCGCGTGCGAGCCTGCGGCACTCCCAAAGAAGTATTAAAGCCCGATATGCTCGAAGCCGTGTATCGCGTGAGCACTCATGTGGGCCTGACCGAACCGGGCTTTATCAACGTGGTGCCGATCGAGCCGCTCTGAGCTAAGCGCATACAAAAGCACCGGGCGAGAAACATTCGCACCGGTGCCTATCGTCGACTCCGAGAATCAGCCGTTACATTTTGGCAACTTTGGTGAGCTCAACGTCAAAAATCAGCGTAGCGTAGGGAGGGATCACACCGGGGTAACCCTGTGCGCCATATGCGAGATTGTAGGGAATCGTAAGCTTGCGCTTACCGCCCACCTTCATGCCTTCAATGCCCTGCTCCCAGCCGGCAATCACCATGCCCTGTCCAAGCGGGAATTCGATCGGCTCACCGCGCGGGATGCTCGAATCAAACACCGTGCCGTCGGTGAGTTTTCCCGTATAGTGCACGCTCACAACCATACCGGGCTTGGCTTCTTCTCCGGTACCAACCAGCACTTCATCAATTTCAAGCTCGCCGGGTTCGGGCACTTCCTCCACCTCGAGAAGCTCAACTTCAAATTCGAGCGTTGCATTGGGAGGAATCACGCCGCCGGCGCCGTATTCGCCGTAGCCGTATTCAGGAGCAATCACCAGCTTGCGCTTGCCGCCCACCTTCATGCCGGCAAAACCTTCGTCCCAACCGCGGATCACCTGACCGGCACCAAGCGTAAAGTCAAACGGCTGGCCACGCGGAATACTCGAATCGAACACCGTGCCGTCGGTGAGTTTGCCCGTGTAATGCACGGTGATGCGCGCGCCTTTTTTTGCTTCGGCGCCGTCGCCGACCACGATGTCGGTAATCTGAAGAGGTTCGGTCATATTTTGGTTTCCGTTGTTTAGGCCGTCGGTTTGCGGCCAAATGGTTGAACTTGGCCCGTATCTTGCCGAGATTTCCTCGTTGGAGCAAATCTTAGGACTCTCAAATGCTGTTTCTAGGCAAGTTACCTTATTGCGGCTTATCGAAAGTCTAGGTAAAGTAAGCGCAACAATCGGTACGTTCTACCAAAAATTCTCTTTTCTCGGATAACAGATGATGAACTCGACAAAGCATTTCAACCAGTTTTGGTGGTGGCACCTCCCATAGGGCGGGTGCGCTTTGTCACGTCACAACAACGAGTGAAGTTTGAAAAGAAGAACCCGCGGACAACAAGGTCAGCGGGTTTTTTCTTATCCTCAAAAAACCACCAGACAAGGTCCGCGGATCAACAAAAAAAGGATCTGCAAAATGAAGTCTGCCGTAACACACAAGGATCTTTCCTTCGTCCTGCCGCCAGCTCCCTGCTGGCGCTTCTGATGTTTCTCTCAGCTTGGCATCTGCATGACAAACAAAACGACGGAAAAGGAAATCCAAAATGACACCGGCTCTTGAACTTCTCTACGCTTCTCAGGACCTTTCGAGCGAACAAACCGAAGAACTCTTTACCAAAATCTTTAACGGCGAAACCGACCCGGCCGTCTTTGCATCCATTCTGACTGCCCTCAAAATGAAGGGTGAAGCTCCTTCTGAAATTGCAGGCGCAGCTCGTGCCATGGTTCGCGCCGCACGGCATTTTCCTCGTCCCGAAGGTATTGAAATCGGCGAAATCGTCGGTACGGGCGGCGACGGCAAACAATCAATCAACGTTTCAACCATTGCCGCACTCGGTGCCGCGTCCAACGGTCTATTCATCGCCAAACACGGCAATCGTTCCGTTTCGTCGAAAACCGGCGCCTCGGATCTGCTGACCGCCTTGGGATTTAATATCGCCCCTGACCCCGAACAAGCGGCCGAACTCCTTGTCCGCACAGGGTTTGCATTCTGCTTTGCTCAGCTCTACCACACTTCCATGAAAAACGTGATGCCGGTACGTTCCGCTCTCGCTACCCGCACCATCTTCAACATCCTCGGCCCGCTGACCAATCCTTCGCATCCCGACTATGCCGTCATCGGCGTTTACGACACGGCTCTGATCAAACCGGTCGCACAAACGCTCAAAGAACTCGGCATGAAACGCGGTTTTGTCGTACACGGCAGCGGTTACGACGAAGTTTCCGTTTCCGGTCCTTCGGAATATGCCCGACTGTATGAAAACGGCGACATTCAGACCGGTCGTTTTACGCCGGCCGATTTCGGCATCACGGCCAAGTACACCGAAGAAGACGTCAAAGGTGGCCTGCCGGAAGAAAACGCACGCATCGCGCAAGCCGTTTTGAGCGGCTGCGGCAAACCCGCACACAACGACATGGTTTGCGCCAACATGGCGCTTCTGCTTTTAGCCGGCAACCGAGTTCAATCGATAGCCGAGGGCGTAGAGCTCGCACGCCAGACCCTTGCAACCGGACACGCCCTCGGAATCGTCGAAGCACACCGCGACTTTGCCCAGAACGGTACGCTCGCGCAAGCCGCTTAAACCACATTCGCTACAAGAGAGGACACATCAAAATGCTGTTGAATCCGTTTTTTGGCAAGTTCGGCGGTCAATTCGTTCCCGAGCTGTTGATTCCGGCCTTGGATCAGCTTGAAAAGGCTTTTGTCGAAACAAAAGATGATCCGAGCTTTCAAGCCGAACTCAACGGGCTGCTGACCACCTACGCCGGTCGCCCCACGCCGATTACGCTGTGCCGCAATCTCACCAAGGGCACCAAGGCCAAGCTCTATCTCAAGCGAGAAGACCTCGTGCACGGCGGAGCACACAAAACGAATCAAGTGCTCGGTCAAGCCCTTTTGGCAAAACGGATGGGCAAAACGCGCATCATTGCGGAAACAGGCGCAGGCCAGCACGGCGTAGCCACCGCCATTGTCTGCGCTCTGATGGGCTTTGAATGCCGCATCTATATGGGCGCTAAAGATGTAGCGCGTCAAAAGCCCAACGTGCTTCGCATGGAATTGATGGGCGCCGAGGTTTATCCCGTCACCGAGGGAGCTGCCACGCTCAAGGAAGCATGCAACGCAGCTTTGCGTGACTGGGCCGGTAGCTTCGAAAACACGCACTACATGCTCGGTACGGCAGCTGGTCCCCATCCCTACCCCACGATTGTGAAGCAATACCAAAAAATTATCGGTGAAGAAGCCAAACGCCAGTTGATGGAAGTTGAGCATCGTCTTCCCGACGCCGTTGTGGCATGCGTGGGAGGCGGCTCCAATGCCATCGGAATCTTCACGGACTTCATCAAGGAAAAAGACGTCCGACTGATCGGTGTGGAACCCGGCGGCTTAGGCATTGAAACGGGTGAGCACGGCGCACCGCTCGGTCACGGCCAGGAAGGCATTTTCTTCGGTGCAAGATCCTTCAATATGCAAACGCCCGACGGACAGATCAAGGAGTCATATTCCATTTCCGCAGGCCTTGACTTCCCGTCGGTGGGTCCGGAACACGCATACCTGCAAAGCATCGGCCGCGCACAGTATGTCAACGCCACCGATGAAGAAGCGCTGCTTGCGTTCCGTGACTTGTGTCTGCATGAAGGAATCATTCCGGCACTCGAAAGCAGTCACGCGCTCGCGCATGCACTGCGAATGATTCGAGAAAATCCCGACAAGGAACAGATCATTCTGTGCAACCTTTCCGGCCGCGGCGACAAAGACGTCAATCAGGTGCTTGATCGTTTTGAGCGCATCGGACTCTTTAAGGACGGTCACATGAACCGCGAGGCTTACATCAACGCCACAACGCTTTGACCCCAAGTGATTTAGTGAAGGACAACCATCATGACCGATCGTTTTGCAAACCTCTTTAACGCGTTGAAAGCCCAAAAGGACGGTGCTCTGGTTCCGTTCGTCAACCTATGTGATCCGACACCAGAAAAAAGTCTCGAAATTTTGGAGACCTTGACTGAAGCCGGCGCCGACGCTTTTGAACTCGGCATTCCGTTCTCCGACCCCAGTGCCGACGGTCCGGTGATTTGCCTCAGCTCCAAACGTGCACTTGCCAATGGTTCTGACACGCAAAAATGTCTGCAGGTCGTACAACAGTACCGAGCCAAACATCCCAATATGCCGATCAGCCTCATGATCTACATCAACCTCGCCTACGCACCAGGGCTTGATCATTTCTTCGCTCAGTGTCATGAAGCCGGCGTTGACGCAGTGCTGATTCCCGACATTCCAAGTTCGATGCGCGCCAGAGAATCGGAATGGGATACAGCTGCACGCGCGCACGACGTACAGCTGATCAGTTTGGTTCCTCCAAACGCCGATGCTGACAAGATACGCCGCATTTCTCAACACAGCGAGGGCTATATTTATCTGATGTCGAGAAGCGGCGTCACCGGTACAGATCGCGCCGCCGGCATGCCCACGCATCATGTCGTCGAACTCATGAAAGACGCCGGCGCCCCGCCTGCCTTACTCGGTTTCGGCATCAGCAAGCCCGAACATGTCGCCGAAGCAATGGCTCACGGTGTTGACGGCGTTATCGTCGGCTCGGCCTACGTGCGCATCATCAATGAAAATCTCAACGACGACCAAGCCCTCAAATCCAAGCTCGCCTCTTTCACCCAACAAATGAAAGAAGCGACCTGCGGGCGACTGCTCGCCTGAAGTTCACGGGCGCCTTTCAGGCGCCCTTAATTTTCTGCCAACCTACAGCAGCGACCAAAGCATCTCGAGTCGCACGGCAAACATCATTGAAACCGCACAAAAGGTACAGCCCACCGCCACACGGATCAAAAGACCGATGCGGCTGAGACGCGCCGTGCGAACTTCGTTGTTTTTCATGACTTCGGAGAGCACTTGCAGTGCGTATTTGAGATCCCTTATGCGACGCTGAGCCGCTGTTTCTGTTGCCTGCTTCGACGAAAGAAACTCGAAGGCCAGATCCACAAACGGCTCTGAAAAGTCATACCCCCAAGTCGGCATTGTGCCAATGAAAAAGACGTAGCCGGCCGTCACAATGGAAACAAGCAAAAACGCTATGTCCAAAGCGATGGTGCTTTTTGCGATGCTTTCGATAGCTGGATTTTCAAAAAATGTCAGGCTCAGGTTCAAAAGCGCAAAGTCCGCGGCGATCACCAACGACGCAATCCAGAGAAACTGCTTGCTGCGCTGACTTTGCGAATTGAACACATCAATCGACTGGCGTTTGAACGCCGCTTCTGACAAGGTAAGCAGCTACGTGAGCAACGCCATATGGCCATCGGAAAGTTTCTCGACATTGTTGGCGTGCTCCGTTTCGAGCTTGTCGACGAGCTTTTGCACCTGCTGCGTCTTGGGAAGTTTTTCCATCGCACCTCCTTAGCCATTTGACTTCACAAAGTTCAGGGCTCCTGCTCTTTTTCCATCTCGCACGCATGCCCGGTCAGATCGTCGGACTTGGCCGTGCGGGAACCGAGAAACCACAACAGCACCGAAACCATCGTAAAGCTCGACAGCACCGCCGCAATCGGCATAAGCGTCTTTGCCTGAAGCCAACCGATGACAAGTCCGCTCAGAGAAGCCGCCGCGTATTGCAACACACCCAGTACGGCCGAGGCCGTCCCAGCCAGATCACGCGGCACAGAATACATCGTCTCAGACGTAAGACCGCCAAACAAAAGCCCGAGAGACGCCACCACAAAAAAGAGCCAAACGATGCTTGCGATCTTGCTCTCCAATCCGATAGACAAAGCCGCTACCAACAAGAAGCACGCGGTCGAATGCACGGCAAAACTCACCGCCATGCACGTTTCAACGGCATCACCCGCAACATCCGAACGCTTACCAAGCCAAATGCGATCACGCCGAGCGAATTGAGACCGAAATAGAGACTGAATTCGGTGGCGCTCGCCTGAAAAAGCGTCACGTAAATGAAGCTCGAAGAACCGATGTAGCTAAACAACGCCCCCATGAGCGAAGCAAAGGAAAGCGTCATCAGCCAGTAGCGACGACAGCCGATCAACCGTTTGACCGCGTTGCCGAAGTCGTTATTTCCCGTCTCGTTTTGTTTTCCGGTCTCGGGAACCATCAGCCAAACGGCAAGCGCTCCCAATCCTCCGCAGACAGCCAGTATCCAGAAAATTCCCTGCCACTGCACATGCAGCAACAGATAGGCGCCGATCACCGGTGCAAGAATCGGGCAAACCGACTGCACCTGCATGAGAATCGTAAAAATCGTTGCCGACTCTTACGACGCCGATATGCTCGCTGCCGTCAACGCGCTAGAACAGTTCGGCGGTGGCATTGTTTTGGTGAGAAACGGTCAGGTCGGCCGATCGCTAAAACTTGAAATCGCAGGACTCATGACGGCAGCAAACTGGAAAGAAGTGGCTCGTCAAAAAATTGACCTCGTCGAGACGGCGCACAAAGAGTTCGGCATTGCCGACAATGTGCACCCGATTATGGCGCTGAGTTTTCTGGCACTCGCTGTCATTCCGGAATTGCGCATAACAGACAAAGGACTCTTTGATGCGGTTTCTTTCAAGCACATCCCTGTAGACGCAAAAACCAACATGTGACCACTAAGTCACATGTTGGCCAATTTGTATTCGCTGCAGCCGTATGCGCGGAGGAAATCAGAGACATTTTCTGACAACCGGATCGGGACATAGCTCAAAGCTGTCAATCGTTTCAAGCAAAAATCAAAAAACTTGTCTACCTATTCAGTCATACCGCGAGGAACTGTCAACCAATTTCAGGCAAGGTCAGGTCACAGAGCAAAACTGAAAATTTCTTCAGCGAATTGAAAATTTTTACAATAATATTCTTCAATCAATTGAAGATTTTTTCTATTTACACATGTTAGAAACGACACCCGCCGCACAATCGTCACTTCTGACCCGAACAATCCAACGCGAGATTGAGCAAGAGTCGCCTGTTCGTGCCGTTCTGATCTTCGGACCAAGGCGAATCGGCAAAACCACATTGCTTCGTCAGATCATTGGCCAAAACGGTTGCCGTTGGTTCAACGGCGATATAGAGGGGAGCGCCGCCGATCTAAGATTTCAGAGCCAGGGCGATGTTTTCAATGTCCTCAGTCAGGCGCCCAATATCGTCATTGACGAAGCTCACAAAATTGCCGACATCGGAACAATCGTCAAAGTTCTGGTCGATGCAAACGAAACACTGCAAAATCCGTGCCGTATCTACCTCACCAGCTCATCGTCTTTCTATCTGTCAACACTTAAGGAATCAGCACTTGGCCGCGTCGTCTCACGCAAGATGTGGCCGTTTTCGCTTTACGAACTCGCTCAGCGAATCTCCTGGGGCACGGTAAATACGTACCTAGAGCGCTTTCTCGTCTACGGCCTCATGCCAATGGCCTGCCTTGAGCCGGAAAAAGCGCGTTCATATCTGGAAGACTATTGCGAAGGCTATTTGCTTCGAGATTTCTACGAACAAGAGTCTGTCAAGCATCCTCAAATTGTGCGAAAGATTCTGGTACGTTTGGCCCACTACGTCGGTTCGGAAATCTCCTATGACCGACTGGCTCAAGAAGTCGGAATCAGTCGCAACACTGTTGAAGACTATGTTGAACGCATGCAAGCACGCTCAATCATCCAGATTTGTCAGTCCTTTTCTCGCAACCTTGCAAACGAGATGAAGAAAGGAAAAAAGATCTATTTCTTTGACAACGGTGTACGCAATGCTCTCATCGGTAACTTCCAAAGCTTGGCCGGCCGCAGCGACGCCGGCGCGCTGTGGGAGAACTTCTTTTTCATGGAGCGCCGCAAGCTCATCGATACGCTTCGCACCGGAACACAAACCTATTTCTGGCGCACGACCGGTTCGAATCCCAGAGAAATCGACTTCCTTGAGGTTCTGGACGGAAAAATCGAAGCCTTCGAATGCAAACTCTCCCCGCAGACCAAGTCAACACGGCATGCTCAATATTTTCTGAAAAATTATCCCGACAGCACGGTTTCTGTCGTACACCCCCAAGACTGTATGCAACTTTTCCAAGATGCCTACCGAAGCAAGTCCGCGGTTGATTCTGTCTCCGAACTTGGCGCGCTGCTTCGCGGCTGAAAACCTGACCTCCGGTACTCTCGACAAAGACAACGATCAGAAGAGAACGCCCTGGCGTTCGTTTTGCTCTTCAACGGGAGAACTCACCGAGAGCCCCAGCAATCGAACGCCTCGCGACGGAATATCAACGTCCGTGAGCAATGCCGTTGCCGCCCGGACAATCGAGTCTTTGTCCACCAACGGGGCTTCGGCCGTCAGACTTCTCGTCACGGTGCGGAAATCAAAAAAACGCACCTTTAGCGTCAATGTTGTGCCGACAAACCGACTGCGGTTAAGCCGCTTGAGCAAATCGTCGGCCAGTACTCCGATTTCTTCCAGAACGAAAGCCCGATCCGGAATGTCCACTTCATAGGTCACCTCGCAACCCACGCTCTTGCGAACGCGCTCCGACTGCACCGGACCATCGTCAATGCCGCGCGCAAACTTGTAGTACGTTACGCCCGCTTGCCCGAAATGCGACACGAGTTCTGCCAGGGGCATTTTCAAAAGATCCGCTCCGGTCTTGACTCCCATCTTGAGAAATTTTTCCTCCGTCACAGGACCCACGCCCCAAAACGCCTTGATGGGAAGCTGTTCAATGAAGTGCTGAGCCCGAGAAGGATGAATCGTGCACAGCCCGTCGGGCTTGCGCCAGTCGGAGGCAACCTTTGCCAAGAACTTGTTGTAGGAAACGCCGGCGCTTGCAACCAGGTGCAACTCGTTGCGAATGTCTGCCTTGATCCGCTTGGCAACATCAACGCCAAGAGCGATTTCCATTTTGTTATTTGTGACATCGAGATACGCTTCGTCAATCGAAATCGGCTCCACCAGATCTGTATACCGGTGAAAAATCTCGCGGATCTGCATGCCGACTTCTTTGTAATGACTCATGCGACCTTCGATAAAGACCAGCTGCGGACAAAGCATCTTGGCTCGCGAACTCGGCATGGCACTATGTACGCCGAATTTTCGGGCTTCGTAGCTTGCCGTCGCCACCACGCCTCTCGAATCGGCGTGCCCCACTGCCACAGGCTTGCCGCGCAACTCCGGATGGTCACGCTGCTCCACGGACGCAAAAAACGCATCCATATCGATATGGATGATCTTGCGGTTGGTGACGTTGACAAATGTAGGTTCGGAAGTGCTCATGGCAAAAAGAATACTGATATTTCCTCTCAACTTGATCGCATCCGTTTTCTGACGCAAAGAAATTTGTCCGTTTGATGCACAAACACTCGTCTTCCCGTTACAATCAGCGCCTTTTCCTGCTTTGTTCAAATGCAGGCTGTGTAGTGCTCCGAAGCCTTGAGCCTGAAACTGTCTTTTTAAGTATTGCGGCTATTGGGCGCCCGACCTATCCGGCGCTGAAGGCTTGAGCCGCTCATGAACCAATTTTCAAACCGACTTTGTTTAATTAAGACGGTGCACCCAGTGCACAGCCCTTTTGTTGTGCCAATAGACGACAAAATCGGTCTCTACCAAAAATAAGTAAAACTGTGACCAATCTTTTTTCCGAACTCGGTCTGCCCAAGGCCGTCGTTGACGCTGTTACCGCTCTTGGCTACACCTCTCCCACCCCGGTTCAACAACAAGCCATTCCTGCCCTTTTATCCGGCCGCGATGTCTTGGCAGCCGCTCAGACCGGCACCGGTAAAACGGCTGCCTTTGCCCTGCCCGTCATCTCGAAGATGCTCGCCGTACCGAAAGCACGAGCATCCAAAAAAGTGCGTGCGCTTGTGCTTGCGCCGACACGCGAACTAGCCGCACAAATTGACGAAAACATTCGTGCCTATTGCGCTCAAACCGAACTCAACACCGTTTTGATCTTCGGCGGCGTCAACATACGTCCGCAGACGGAAGCTCTGCTCAAAGGCTGCGACTTTCTCATCGCCACGCCCGGCCGTCTGCTCGATCACGCCGGTCAGCTCAATGTTGATCTTTCCGAAGTGGAATTCCTCATTCTCGACGAAGCCGATCGCATGCTCGACATGGGCTTCATCCACGACATCCGCCGCATCGTCAAGCTGCTTCCCGCCAAGCGTCAGACTCTGATGTTCTCGGCAACGTTCAGCACGGAAATCCGTGAGCTCGCCGACTCCTACCTCAACAATCCCGTTTCGGTTGAAATTGCCAAAAACAAAGAAAGCACGCTGATTTCTCAGGAGGCCTGGAGCATCGCCAAAAAGCGCAAGCGCGAGTTGTTGCGCGACCTGATCGTGGACAATCAGTGGGATCAGGTTCTTGTCTTTACCCGCATGAAACACACAGCCAATCGTCTGGCTTCTCAGCTTGAAAAAGACGGCATCGTCGCTGCCGCTATTCACGGCAACAAAAGTCAATCGGCACGCACCAAAGCACTTGCCGGATTCAAAGACAAAACCATTCGCGTGCTGGTGGCAACCGACATTGCCGCTCGCGGCCTTGACATTGAAGGGCTCCCGCACGTCATCAACTACGAATTGCCCAATGTCGCCGAAGACTATGTACACCGTATCGGCCGCACGGGGCGCGCCGGCGTTCCCGGTCACGCCGTGAGTCTCGTAAGCGACGATGAAAAGGATCTGTTGTCGGCCATTGAAAAACTCTTGAAAAAGCGCATTGACCTCAAAAAGGCCGAAGGTTACGAAGGCGAACCGCCCGCCGACATCGTCGCCGACGAAAAGGAACGCGATGCCGCACGCAAGCGCGAACTTGAAAAATTGCGTGAATCCCGCCGCAAGCAGCGCAAAGAAAAGCCAGCAAAAACCGAAGTTGCCAAAGAAGTGCACGAAGCCGTCAAACTGGAAGCTCAGTCCGCCGGCATTTCTGACAATCCTGACGAACGCTTCGAAAAGAAAATTCGCCGCAAACCGCAGCAAAAGACGGTAGAGGCGCAGCAGCCGCAAGTCACCAAGAATCGTCGTGCGCGTCGAGAACCGAATCCCATCCCCCGAGGAAACAACGGTCAGATCGCACAAGATACCCGTCGCTCCAACGAGCGCAACGGCGCCGGCAAGATACGTCCCGCACGCAGAGGCACTCCGGGCACTGATCGTCGCTCTTTGCGCGCTTCGTGGGAACCGACCGATCCCTTTGCTCCGGAGAATCAGGCAATTTTCCTGCCCCAAACGATGCCCGGAAACTTCCGTTCACACCAGCGCAACAAAACTCGCCCGGACAACCGTCGCGATCCTGAGGGCAATCGATTCGGTCAGGAACGTCGTCGCAGCAATGCCTCGAATATCAAGTCGACGGTGCAGCGCGCGCCGAAAACGGCCTATTCGGACTCGCGATTTGAGTCAGTGAGTTCAAATTTGCCGCCGGGCATGATTCTGCGCATGCGCCGCCGCTAAAATCCCCGTTATGACCGCTCGCCAATCTACTTTTTCATTTCGCTTCGGCGCCGCTGCTCTTGCCGCGGTCGCCGCGTTTATTGCCGGCTGCGCCGTGCAGCCCGGCATCGAAGGTCAGGCCATAGATACGGAATCTCGTCCCGAGACCAAGAACCTGTCGGCGCTCATGGAGGCAGGTGACCGCAAACAGCTCACCTGCACCTCAATGCAACCTCTGTCGGCTCAGCGCGCCCTCAACGACATTGTGTTTTCGTGCCCTGAGTTTGACGTACAAGCCACATTGATTGAAATGCGCGATGCGGGCTGGCGTTTGATAAGCGTTGACATCGGAAGCGAAACATCGCACGACGGCGTCGTGGAGATGCCGCTCACCATTCAGATCATCAAGCTTTTCTAACGCAACAATCCTTGCAACGATGCGCCGCCGATTTATTTCGACGGCGTTTTTCTTTCCTTCTGCCGCTTTTCCGCTTTCAAGTTCCTAGAATGGATGTGCCAAGATCTCAAGGTCTTTTTTGGAGAACCAATTTCTTATGTCCACTTCTGTTACCCAACGCTTGCAAGCTCTGCGCGACGAAATTCAATTCCTTGGGCTAAACGCCTGGCTCGTTACATCCGCTGATCCCCATCTGAGCGAACACCTGCCGGAACACTGGATGTTTCTGCGTTATCTTTCGGGCTTTACGGGATCCTACGGCTGCATGGTCATAACAGCCGATCGCGCCCTTCTTTGGACCGACAGTCGCTATTGGGAGCAAGCCGCACGACAACTTGAAGGCTCCGGCATCGAACTCATGCGTTTTGGCGCAGAAGGCGTCCCCAACGCTCGTCAATGGCTCTGTGAGAACCTTCCTGAAAATGCACAGGTCGGCTGCGATCCGCTTACCATTTCCGAAAACGACTTCCGCCGCTTTGAAATCGCTTTTTCCGAACGCGGAATGATTTTGACGGGCTACATTTCTGTGACCGATCACGTATGGAAAGGCCGTCCTCATCCCGATGTCGCTCCTATCTCGGTCTTTACGAACGCTCAGGAGTCTGTCGCCCGTAAGCTCGAAAAGGTTCGCAAAGCCGTGCATGCGGCAGGCGCCGACTCGCTTTTACTCGGCACGCTTGAAGACGTTGCGTGGCTCACCAATTTGCGCGGCAGCGACATCGCGTGTACTCCTGTTTTCACGTCCTATCTCCTCGTCACGGATGAAGACGTCACGCTTTACGTTGATCCGACGAAAATCCAAACGGCCGACGTCAAAAAGCACCTCAAGACAAACGGCATTTCCGTTGTCGCCTACTCCGATCGTCGTGCACACATCGCTCAGCACCTCAACGGGCACCGCGTGCTTCTTGACGCCGATGCCGTCAACCACGCCGTCTATGCCCTTTTGGAGCAAGAAAGTTCCGCTTATGTTGTAGCCGGAGAGCGTCCCACGGCGCTGTTAAAAAGCCGCAAAAACAAGGCTGAGCTTGAGCTTTTGAAAGAAACAATGCGGCAAGACGGAGCCGCTTTATGCGAATTTTTCGCTCGACTCGATGAAATGCTCTGGGATGGCGAGACGCCCACAGAGCAGGAGCTTGCCGAGATGCTGCACGCCGAACGCGCCAAGCGCAAAGGATTTGTGTGTGACAGTTTCCCCGCAATCGTCGCGTTCGGCGCCAATGCGGCCTTACCGCACTACAACCCGCTCACGGGCAACAATGCCAGCCTTCAGTCGGACGCCGACACTCTGCTTTTGATCGACTCGGGCGGCCAATACGAAGGCGGCACCACCGACATCACCCGTACGATTCTGATCGGTCGCGCCACGGACGCCATGAAATCAGATTTCACAGCCGTTCTGAGGGGCCACATTGCTCTTGCCACCACCGTTTTTCCGAAGGGCGTGTTCGGCAGTCAGCTCGATACGCTCGTGCGCGCTCCCCTGTGGGAGATCGGAGCCGATTTCGGGCACGGTACAGGTCACGGCGTAGGTTTTTTCCTTTCGGTACATGAAGGCCCCGTGAGCATTTCCCCCCGAGCTCCTGTCAAAGAAAGCTCCCGCGTCGTCCCGGGACTCGTACTCTCCAACGAACCCGGACTTTATCGTGCGGGGCAATACGGTATCCGCACGGAAAACCTGGTGACCCCCGTGGTTGACGAAACCATGCTTTCAGCCATGCAACCGATGCTGCGCATGCAAACGCTTTCTCTGGCACCGATCGAGACGCGGCTCATCAAAACCGCCATGATGACGCCGGTGGAAATCAACTGGGTCAACGACTATCACAATCGAGTACGCGAAGAACTCATGCCTCTTTTGAGCCCTCGCGCTCGCAAGTGGCTTGAGCGAGCCACTGAAATTATTTGACTGCTTTTTGGCACATTCCGACTACACTGATCTCAATCAAGTCTCTAAAATCAAGGGTTACTACTGCTTTGGGCGTCCCATTTTGCCCGCAAAGCTCGGCACAATATGGGATTCACCCCGACTAGTCAGTTAAGTCTTACAAATTCATATGCTCAAACGGCGTTGTCAACGGCTCGGGTGCGCTGTGCACGCGGGCTCGGCGGCGTTGTTCTCAAACAACAACATGACTTTATTGCCTCGCTCTTTCGCTCGTGCGGGTTTTGCCGCTTGCGCCGGACTGATGTGTTCCGCTTTGTTGCTTACGGGATGCCAGGAAAAAAAGGCTGTCCAGGTGCAACGTCCGCCGAATCCCGTCACTTACGTCACTGCCACGATTGCCGATGAAAACATCTGGGTTGAAGCGCTGGGCGAAACCGAAGGTGTTAAGCAAGCCGAGGTGCGCGCACAAGTTTCCGGCATCCTTGAAAAAATTGCCTACAAGGAAGGCGATCGCGTCAAGGAAGGCGATACGCTCTTTTTGATTGATCAAGATACGTACCGTGCCGCCTACAACGCTGCCGTCGCCGAACGCAAGCAAGTTGAAGCGCAACTTGTGCAGGAACGGCGCGAAGCCGAGCGATACAAGCGGCTGTACGAATCCAAGGCCACCAGCAAAAAAACCTGGGACGATGCGCAAAGCGCCGTAGACATTCGCGTTGCGAACCTTCGCATGGCCAGGGCCAATGAAGAGAGTGCCCGCATCAATTTGGAGCGTACCGCCGTCAAAGCCACCAGCGACGGCATCGTGAGTCGCTCGCTAGTCAACACAGGCACGCTTGTAAGCGCCACCGACACGCTTCTGGCTACGATCACGCAGCCCGAAGAAATGCGCATTGTGTTTGCCGTGAGCGAACGCGACCTTGATGGCGCGACCATCACTCTCGAGAACAAAGTGCGCTTGCGTCTGGACAACGGAAAGACAGTGGACGCCAAGCTTGATTATGTTGCTCGCCAGATTGACCCCACAAGCGCATCGCTGATGATGCGCGCCAAAGTACCCGCCGGAACGCCAGGCGTTGTTCCCGGTCAGTTTGTGCACGTTCAACTCCAAACGCGCGTTGAAAAACACGCAATCCGTGTACCGCAACGCTCCGTCATTCAAAAGCCCGACGGAACCTATCAGGTATACGTCATTCGCGGCGACGTCGCTCGCGCGGTTCCCGTAACAGTCGGCCTCTGGAAAGACACGGACTGGATCATTCTTTCGGGGCTCGAAGCCGGAGACAAAGTCGTAACTGATCAGATTCAACGTATGCGCGATAAGCAGCCTGTCACGCTTGTTGAAAAGAAGTAACGGCGGAGGTTGCGAAACAAAATGCTCAGTGACCTTTGTATTCGACGGCCAATTTTTGCCACCGTTCTGTCTATTCTGATCGTTCTGGCCGGTATTGTTGCTATGCGCGTACTGCCTATGTCGCAGTACCCCAATATCACCCCTCCCACCGTCACCATCTCAACTCAGTACGAAGGCGCCAATGCTCAGACGCTGGCTCGTACAGTGGCCGCGCCGATTGAAGATCAGCTCTCAGGCATTGAAGGCCTCATCTATTACACCACTTCAATTCGAGCCAACGGCGAAGTGCGTATTCAGTGCGTATTCGATGTCGGCACCGACCCGAACTACGCCATGCTCGAAATCAATAACCGTGTGCGTACGGCCGAGCGTCGCCTGCCCGAGCAAGTTCGCCAAAACGGCGTTAACGTGCGCAAGCGCTCCGATGAAGTGCTCATGATGGTGGCGATGTACTCGCCCGACGGTTCTCTCACGCCGACGGAAGTGGCTGACTACGCCCTTTTGAATGTTGTCGACTATCTGAAACGTTTGCCCGGCATCGGAGACGTGAACATCTTCGGCAATACCGAAAGCGCCATGCGCATCTGGCTTGACCCACAGCGAATGGCTCGTATGGGCGTCACGGTTCAAGATGTCGAAGATACTGTCAACGACAAAAATATGGAGCGCGGTGCGGGCACCATCGGCGGCATGCCGACAACTTCCACGCAACAGCTCTACTACACCACGCAAAGTCCCGGTCGTCGTCTGACAACAGCCGAATTCGGCGACGCCATCGTTAAAAACGACGCCAACGGTTCTCCTATCCGTATCCGCGACATCGCCGACGTGGAAGTCGGCAAGCGCAGTTATGAAACCGTGAACGTTTTTAACGGTAAACCGTCCATTACGATCGGTATTTATCTGCAAACCGGCGCCAACTCCATGGCTGCCGCCGAGGCTGTCAAAGCCGAACTGGATCGCGTCGCCAAAGATTACCCCGAAGGCAAAATCGCTCATGAAATCACCGACGACACGACGGTGTTCGTGAAAGCCTCCTTGCACGAAGTGCTTAAAACATTGGGTGAAGCCGGTCTGTTGGTGTTGATCGTGGTGTTTTTGTTCCTGCAAAACCTGCGAACGACACTCATCCCGATGCTCGCTGTCCCGGTCTCCCTGGTAGGCACCATGGCCGGCCTTTGGGTCATGGGCTTCTCACTCAATACGCTAACGCTCTTTGCCATGACGCTCGCCATTGGCATCGTGGTTGACGACGCCATTGTGGTGTTGGAAAACATTGAGCGTTTGATGCGCTACGAAGGGTTAAGCCCCGTTGAGGCTGCCAAAAAGGCCATGAAGGAAGTGGCGGGTGCCTTGATCGCCATTGTGCTCGTGCTGTCGGCCGTGTTCACGCCTGTGGCATTCTTGGGCGGCATCGCGGGCGAACTGTACCGACAATTTGCCATCACGATTGCTGTGAGCGTCTGTTTGTCAGGCTTTGTGGCTTTGACACTGACGCCAGCCTTGTGCGCCGTGCTGCTGAAAAACGAAAAGCCCAGTACCAACCGGTTCTTCCAAGGCTTTAACCACGGCTTATCGCGTTTTACGTTCGGCTATCTGCAATTCGTGAAACTTGCTTTGCGTTTCCGTTTCCTCACGGCCGTCTTGTTGGTTGCCGTGATTGCCGGCTGCTGGCAATTCGTAAAAACGACTCCCACCAGCTTTGTCCCAAACGAGGACCAGGGCATTATCCGCATGAGCATGCAGCTGCCCGACGGAACGTCCTTTAACCGAACTGTTCAGGAAACCGAAAAAGTTCGCAAAGACATTACTGAAAATCTGGACAATGTTCAGAGCATTCTGGTGATGACCGGCTTCGACACGCAAGCAAGCGACATCCGTCCCAATACCGCCACATACATCGTTCGCCTTGTCGATTGGGATTTGCGCGAGAAAGACTCTGCGCAACTGCGCCGAGAAATGCAGGCCATTGCGGATAAAAGTGCCGATTCCGTCTCGGTGACTACGCTGCCCGCATCCATTCGCGGTCTCGGCTCCACCAACGGCTTTACGGGCTTTTTGCAAGCGCGTGGCAATGATGATCCTGCCGCCTTAAAGCAAGTCACGGACGACTTCATGGCCGCTTTGGCTGCACGACCGGAATTGACCAGTCTGCGCACGTTGTTGCGCGCCAATATTCCGATGCTGCGAGTTGAGCTCGATGAAGACAAGGCCATGCGTCTGGGCATCTCGACAAGCCAGGTCTACGATACGCTCTCAACGCTTTTTGCCGGCAACTACGTCAATGACTTCACGCGTAACGGCCGCACCTATCGCGTCATCATCCAGGGTAATGCAGAGTCTCGCCAAACGCCTGAAGACTTCCGGCGTGCCTGGGTCAAAGCCTCTTCGGGCGAGATGGTGCCGCTAGGTTCGCTTCTAAAAGTAAGCCGCATCTCCGGCTCCGATTCGCTTCGCCGCATGAACGGCTATCTGGCTGCACAATTCATGGGAGCGGCGGTTGAAGGCGTCAGTTCGGGCGAAGCCATCCGCATCGTGGAAGAAATTGCCGAAGAAATTCTCCCCGAAGGCTACGGCATTGAATGGACCGGTCAGGCGTGGCACGAAAAACGAATCGGAGCTTCCTCGTCGACGGCTATCTTTTTCGGTCTGATCATCATCTTCCTGATTCTGGCTGCTCTTTACGAGCGTTGGTCGCTTCCGATTGCCGTGGTGCTGGCGATTCCCTACGCCGTATTGGGCGCCTTCGTTTCGCTTTGGTTCAGGGGCGCGGCCAACGACATCTACTTCCAGATCGGTTTGTTGGTGCTGATCGGCTTGACAGCCAAGAACGCCATTTTGATCGTGGAATTTGCCGTGATGAAGATGGAAGAAGGCTTGAGCGTTTTTGATGCCGCCATTGAAGCCGCCCATCTGCGTCTGCGCCCGATTTTGATGACCTCTCTGGCCTTCGTTCTGGCCGTGATGCCGCTCGTGTTTGCCACGGGGCCGGGTGCTGCCGCCCGCCATTCCATGGGTACGGGTGTCTTCGGCGGCATGTTGGCCGCCACCTTCATCGCCACCATTTTCGTGCCGGTGTTCTTCACATGGTTCGTCCGCAAGAATAAGAGCGGACGAGCGGCGGAACCTCAGGTGCTGATCGACAACACCAAGCAAGGCACCGAAACTGCCCCGGAAGCCGAAGCGACCTCCGACAAGAAGGACGCCTGATGAACCCAAAGGACAGCCGTCGATTCGGCGGCATTGAACGGCTTTACGGGCAAGCTGCGTTTGAGGCCATCACCACAGCTCACGTCTGCGTGGTGGGATTGGGCGGTGTCGGCAGCTGGTGCGCCGAAGCGTTGGCGCGCAGCGGTGTCGGCACCTTGACGCTTGTCGACGGCGATACGGTAGCCGAAAGCAACATCAATCGACAATTGCCAGCTCTGGAAAACACGCTGGGACAAGCCAAAGCCTCCGTGCTTGCCCGGCGCTTTGCCGCGATCAATCCTGAAGGCAATTTCCATTCGGTTGAGCATTTCATTGACGCCGACAATCTGAACTCCATCATTCCGGCTAACGCCATCATTGTCGACGCCATTGATTCGCTGGCCGCCAAAGCCGCTCTGTCGGCCTGGGCTCGCCAAAACAATCGGCTGATCGTGGTAAGTGGCGGCGCCGGCGGAAAAACCGATCCGGGCGCCGTGACGGCTGCTGACCTTTCGCGCACTCAGGGCGACGCACTTTTATCCAAGTTGCGCACCGTTTTGCGCAAGGACTACGGCTTTCCTGCCGGCGCATCAGATCCCAAAAAGATCCGGAAATTCGGTATCACTGCGGTCTTCAGCACTCAACCGGCCATCAAAAGTGCGGTGGCCGATCGAGGCCCCGAATTTGCCAACTTCGGTACGGCCATGCCGGTAACGGCTGCCGTCGGACTCCGGCTTGCCGCCGAAGTTCTGCGCATTCTCTCCGAAGCAGCATCAAGCAAACTCGGCGCCGAATAGTACAATGCAAGCACCAGACCAACGGAGTCAATCAAAAAATGTACAAACGCATTCTCGTTCCCACTGACGGATCCCCCCTTTCGATTGAGGCCGTGCGCGGCGCTGCCCGTTTTGCCAAGCCTCTGGGTGCCTCCGTTGTTTTGATCACCGTAATCGAGCCCTACAGCTACACCTCTCTTTCCGAATACCGTCCCGAATCAATTGACGACTATGACGAAAGAATGCGCGCTGTCGCCGAAGAGCGCCTCGCGGATGCGCGTGCCATCTTTGACAAGGAAGGCGTGCCTGTGGAGACCGTTGCCGTCAAATCCTTCTCGCCTGCTGAAGCGTTGATCGAAACAAGTCAACAGCAAAACTGCGACTGCGTCTTCATGGCCAGCCACGGTCGCAAGGGCTTGGCAGCCGTACTTCTTGGCAGTGAAACGCAAAAGGTTCTTACCCACTCCAAGATTCCCGTGATGGTTTACCGCTGATCCTTCGGTTCCTCACACAAACAAGCCGCAGCCGACCGTGCTGCGGTTTTGCTTTGCGCAGTACTTGATATTGTCCGACCTCATCCCCATATAGGCGGCAAGACGGATGGGAAAGGCTTTCCTTGCATCCGTATTTCGATCAACTTCTTTTGTGGATTGCTTTTCAACAATGGCTGACCTTGACAACCTCAGCGCCGACATGGACGCGGCCAACCTGTACACCGAAGAAATCGTGACCGACCGCAAGATGGGCACCATCCATGTGCTCACGCCGATCACGCCCGAAGGCGCGAAGGACCCGACGCGCGCCCCGATCTTTACCGGCGAAGTGCAGATCATGACGCAGATGGGACCGCTTCCGATCTCTTTTGACATCCCTGCCGCCAGCGTCGCCGAAGCCGTTGCCAAGTACGGCGAAGCCGCTAAGGAAGGCGTACGTCAGACGCTTGAACGTCTGCAGGAAATGCGTCGTGAAGCCGCAAGCAAGATCGTCACGCCCGGCTCCCCCGGTTTCGGTGTGCCGCCTTCTTCCGGCAAGATTCAGATGCCTTAATTCGGCAAACAATTTTTTGAATCCGAACTCTGTCGTTTTCTTGCGAGGCGGCAGAGTTTTTTGTTCCAAAGTTTGGATTCGCCGTTTCGGATGCACTGAAAAACAAACGCAAAAAAGCCGCTGCATCCTTATCAGACACAACGGCTTTACGACGTCACCGCCGGAAATTCCTCTCCGACAGAAAGACTCAGCAACGAATTAACGGAGCTTGACTTCCTTGAAGTTGACGTGCTTGCGAGCAACCGGATCGTACATGTTACGTTCGAGCTTGCCCGTGGAATTCTTCTTGTTCTTCGTCGTGGTGACGAAGTAGCCGGTACCGGCAGTCGATTCCATCTTGATAATTTCGCGTGCACCCTTTGCCATGGTTCAATCTCCAATATTAGATTTCGCCGCGGGCGCGAAGATCCGCGAGAACCGCATCGATACCAACTTTATCGACAGTGCGCAGGCCAGCCGTCGTCAAACGCAGGCGGACCCAACGGTTTTCACTCTCGACCCAGAAGCGACGATACTGCAGGTTCGGCATGAAACGACGCTTGGTCTTGTTGTTCGCGTGCGAGACTTGATGGCCGACCATCGGCGACTTGCCGGTGACTTGACACACTCGTGCCATCGCTAACTCCCGTAATAAGAAAAAAGTTAAAAACGCTTCACGCTTCGCCGTTTCATATCAAAAGCGTGAGCGCGAAAATCGAAAGAACGTGATTATACGACAAAAAAGAATCCTTGCCAAGCATCTGGCAAAGATTTTTGAGCTTCGACATCCTCGAAAAGGAAGACGTCTACTTTTGTCGCGGAGCGGCATTGTACTGAATTTGAAGAGAATTTCCAAACAAAAGTAAAAACGCGCGTTTCTTTTTGTCGGCGCAGTTGACTCTGGACGCCTTGTTTGCAGGTCAAACCGGTTCACACGAAAATAGCGTTCGCAACAGGAACGTTCTTGCCGCGAACGCTATTTCTGTTTTGGTACGCCGTAATGGTGCAGTAGCAACTGACTTTGCGGCATGGTCGAACACACAGAATCCATAGGGCTACCAACGTAGCCGTACACCGTTTTGCGATAATGGTGCCCGCACCATCGTAACTTTTATCTCATCGTGTCTATGCAAGTCATCCTCGCTCAACCTCGCGGTTTTTGCGCCGGCGTCAAACGCGCCATCAAAATCGTCTCCCGCGCCATTGAGGTTTACGGCGCGCCGCTCTACGTGCGCCATGAGATCGTTCACAACCGCACCGTTGTCGAAGAACTCAAGGCCAAGGGCGCCATCTTTGTTGACGACATCTCACAGGTTCCCGACGGTGCAACGCTTATTTTTTCAGCCCACGGCGTCCCCCGCGGCGTCTCAGACGAAGCCCACGCTCGGCCACTGCGCATTTTTGACGCCACCTGTCCTTTGGTCACCAAAGTACACCGTCAGGTCGTCAAGCTTCACAATAACGGCAAGAAAATCATCATGATCGGCCACGCCGGGCATCCGGAGGTCGAAGGCACCATGGGGCAAATCGACGAAGGCATCTACCTGGTCGAATCCGTGGATGAAGTCAACGCGCTTGAGCTTGAAAGCACATCCGACGACTTGAGTTACGTGACGCAAACGACGATTTCCGTGGACGACGCCGCCGAAGTAATCTCGGCACTCAAAGCCAAATTCCCGTCCATTACCGAACCGAAGAAAAACGACGTCTGCTACGCCACGCAGAATCGCCAAGATGCCGTCAAGCGTCTGGCCGATGCCTGCGACCTCGTATTGGTTGTGGGGTCCGTTACCAGCTCCAACTCCAACCGACTCCGTGAAGTAGCCGAACGACACGGCTGCACGGCCAAGTTGATCGATACGGCCGCCGACATGCAGGAAGATTGGTTCGAAGGCGTCAGTACGGTGGGCATCACAGCCGGTGCCTCCGCTCCCGAATTTCTGGTGCAGCAGGTGATCGAACGACTTCGCTCGGTATACCCGATGCTTACCGTCACCACGCAAGACGGCGACGAAGAAAACGTAGCCTTCCCGATGCCACGCGGTCTCTGGGACAGTGACCTTGAGGCAGCACGGGCCCAAAAGGAAAACCGCCATGGATAACCGCAACACCTATTCAATGCCGGCCCCCTGGGGCGGAATCATTCTTTGGGAAGAAAACGGTGAACTCGCGCGCATTTGTCCGACGATTGACTCCATACAGGAGCCGTCACCGGCCCCGCAAGCCATTGCAGACGTGATGCAACAGCTCGAAGCTGTACTCAGTGTGCCGCAAGCCACGTCTGAGGAGCTGCGCGAAACGCTTTTTGGAACGAAAGCCTTTCGCAAACTGCCGGAATTTACGCGCCGTGTGCTCGACATCGTCAGCCGCATTGAACCGGGGCAATGGATGAGCTATTCGCAGGTGGCTCAAACCGCAGGCAATCCGGCTGCCGCCCGCGCCGTCGGACAAGCGCTCGCACACAACCCATTTCCGATTCTGATCGGCTGTCACCGCGTGTGTGCTTCCGCTCATCTGGAAGGATTCGATATCCTTAAGCCCGAAACATTCCGTCCGCAGGCCTATTTGGGCGCACCAGAGCTCGCTGCCGTCGCGCAATGGCTGCGTCTGGCGGACTTCTCTCTCTGAAAGGAAAGGTTACCGATGGCCAAGCACGCCAAACATGAAAGTGCCACTCCTGCAACCGAATGGCTCAAAGCCCACGGGGTGACGTTTCGAGAATTCTCTTACGACTATGTCGAGCACGGCGGCACGCACAAAGCTAGCGAATCCCTGGGGCTTGACGAGCACGCCACCATCAAAACGCTCATTATGGAAAATGAGTCGGCCAAACCTCTGGTGATTCTCATGCATGGCGATTGTGAAGTGTCGACGAAAAATCTCGCCCGACAAATCGGCTGCAAGAGTGTCACACCCTGCAAACCGGAACAAGCGCAGCGCAATTCCGGCTACATGGTTGGCGGCACGAGCCCCTTCGGCACCCGCAAGAAAATGCCCGTGTACGTTCAAAAAACGATTCTTGAGCTGCCGGAAATCTTTATCAACGGCGGCCGTCGCGGCTACATCGTCGGCATCCCGTCGTCGGTTCTCACTGAAAAACTGGGCGCCGTTCCCGTGGACGTTGCGCTAGAACAATAACCCTATTCGCGAGAAAACATCTTGGCTCTTCCGTTTGAAATTGCCGTCGGACTGCGCTACACGAGAGCCGGTCGACGCGGCCGTCGCAAAGACGGTTTCATGAGCTTTATTTCGGGCATTTCGGTCGCTTCCATCGCCCTGGGCGTCATGGCGCTCATCATCGTGCTTTCGGTGATGAACGGCTTTCAGAAGGAAGTACGCGACCGCATGCTCTCCGTGCTGTCCCATGCCGAGGTCTATAACCTCGCGGGCAGTGTCGGCAACTGGCAGGACACACTCGGCACGCTTAAAACCGCCGAAAGCCGCATCGTCGCGGGCGCGCCTTTTGTCTCCGGTCAGGCTTTGCTTTCGGCCGGCGCGGGCGTTCAAGGCGCTATGGTTCGCGGCATTGATCCGGCAGCCGAACCGTCGGTGAGCGACATCCCGGCGGCCGTCCGCATGGGTTCGGTCGACAATCTCAAGGCAGGCAGCTTCGGCGTCATTCTCGGGCGTGATCTCGCACGCCAGCTTCGTGTCGGTCCCGGCGACAAAGTCACGCTTATCGTCTCCAAAGGCAATGTCACCCCCGCCGGTTTCGTGCCACGCATGAAGCAGATGACGGTGATGGGACTCGTTGATTCGGGGCACTACGAATTCGACAGCACTTTATGCGTAATGAATGTCAAAGACGCCGCTACGCTCTTTCGTACGGGCGGAGCCACCGGCATACGGCTGAAGCTTTCCGATATGAACGAAGCTCCGGCTGTCGTGCGCTCCATTCGTCAGCATTTGCCCTCGGGCTGGTACGCCACCGATTGGACCATGCAAAACCGCACCTGGTTTGCGGCCGTTCAGGTGGAAAAGACCATGATGTCGATCATTCTGTTTTTGATTGTGTTGGTGGGCGCTTTCGGACTGGTTTCGACGCTGGTGATGACAGTGACGGAAAAGCAGTCCGACATTGCCATTTTGCGCACACTCGGAGCTAGTCCCGGCGCAATCATGCGCATTTTCATGATTCAGGGCAGCATTGTGGGCTTTACGGGTGTTGCCGTCGGTGTCAGTCTGGGGCTCTTGATCGCCTGTAATCTGGACGTCATCGTGCCCTTTATCGAAGGCATCCTCGGCGTCGAATTCCTGCCCAAGGAAATCTACTTCATCAGTTCCATGCCGTCTGACCCGCGCGCAAGCGACATTGTTCCCATTGCCGTTCTGAGTTTTGCCATGAGTCTGATTGCAACGCTTTATCCCTCTTGGCGTGCCGCCCGCACGCGTCCTGCCGAGGCGCTTCGTTATGAATAAGTACGCTATTGAAGCTCAAGCCGTCTGCAAACGCTTTTCCGACGGTACGGGACACTCCATTGACGTTCTTTCCGGCGTGACGTTTGCGGCGGCCCCCGGCGAGGTACTCGCCATCGTCGGCGCATCCGGTTCGGGCAAGTCGACCCTGTTGCACATTCTGGGAGGCCTGGATGTGCCCGACAGCGGGCGCGTTCTCATATGCGGGCAGGACATCGGAACACTTTCGGACAAGGCACTCGGCGACATGCGCAACCGTTCGCTGGGTTTCGTGTATCAGTTCCATCACCTGCTGCCCGAGTTTACGGCGCTTGAAAATGCCGCCATGCCTCTTTTGATTCGACGCACCCCCAAAGAAGAAGCGCTTGCCAAAGCCAAGGTCGCGCTGGACGTGCTGGGACTTTCAGAGCGCCTCACTCATCTGCCCAGTCAACTCTCGGGCGGCGAACGACAGCGCACCGCAATTGCACGCGCCATGGTGGCGGATCCGGCCTGCATTCTCGCCGACGAACCCACCGGCAATCTCGATCGAGACACGGCGCTGGAGGTCTTCGATTGTTTGGTCAAGACCGCCAAGGCAAAAGGCACGGCCGTTGTCATCGTCACGCACGATCTGCAAATTGCCTCGCGTTGCGATCGGGTGCTGCGCCTGGCCGCCGGCGTCATCGAAGAAGTCTCCGGCGTTTGATTTTGCAGGCAATCCGCCATGTTCCCGCTTATCGACACGCACTGTCACTTCGCCGAATCGTCCTTTGCGGATGACGACATCTTGCAGGCACGAAAGCGGGGACTGGTGCAGGCGCTAGTCTGTGCCACGCACTCGGGCGACTTTGAGGCCGTGCAACGCACAGCCTGCACACTGCAGTTCGGCTATGCGCTGGGCATTCATCCTTTGCTTCTCCAAACCCCAGAACAGGTCGCGCAAGAAGTTCGATCCCTTGAAGTAGCGATTTCTGAAGCACAAAAAGATCCCCTTTTGTGTGCCGTGGGAGAAATCGGCATTGACCTCTATCCGCAAGCCTGCGCTCTGCCGCTTGACTCACAACTGGAACTTTTCGAGCACGTGCTCGCAATTGCTGCAAAAGCCAGGCTGCCCGTGAGCGTACACAGCCGCAAAGCGCTACAGCATGTTTTACCGCTTTTGAGACATTCGAGGGTTTCCGGCGTACTGCACGCGTTTGCGGGCTCCTACGAACAGGCACGACAAGCCCTCGCCATGGGTTTTAAGCTCGGTTTCGGTCCTTCGTTGACTTATCCCGGATCCAAACGCATTCGCGAGATGTTTGCAAAGCTTCCCGAAGACGCCTTCGTGTTGGAAACCGATGCGCCCTTTATGCTCACGGCAAACCGCCGCGCGCAAGGCGTTCAAATTGCCCGAGCCGTCGATCTTTTCGAAGTCCTTGAAGCTGCCGCGCAAATCCGAGGTCTCTCTCTTGAGGAAACGTCGGCCCTGAGCACACGCAACGCGCACGCCGCCTTTACTCGCCTGGCGGCCTCCTGATTTCCTCGCGCTGTGTCCTGCCGCGACCTTTGCTCCTGTCGGCCTGTGGTATTCTGACTGCATCACCGTGCCGGAGTCTTCCTGCATGGAAAGCTTTTACTCTCCTCACCTCTTTTTAGGAGCATCTTTCATGTCTAACCATGAGGTTGTAGTGGCCGTCATCGGTCTGGATCAACCCGGCGTCATTGCGTGCGTCTCTTCTGTGATCACTCGTCTGGGCTGCAACATCCGTGAAATGACCCAATCGACCCTGCACGAACAATTCGCCGGTATCTACCTTGTGGATAAGCCGCAGGAACTCTCCAACGACACGCTCAACGCGGAAATTGAAAAGGCAGTCGCCCTCAAAAAGATGCGCTTGACCATCGTCACGCGCGACTACGAAGAACCTTCGGGCGAACCGGTGCCGAGTGAACCTTTCGTGATCTCTGTCTACGGGCCGGACCGAAACGACATCGTCGCGACCTTCTCTCATATTTTCGGCGCACAACAGATCAACATTTCCTCGATGCGAGCCTTCCCGATCGGCGAAGGAAGCTCCATGCAGGTCTTTGAAGTCTCCATCCCCACGGATCTCGATACGCGCAGCCTGCATCGCGTGCTTCTGGAGCGCGCCAAGTCGCTCGGTCTGTCGCTTACCATGCAACACCGAGACATCTTTGAAGCCGTCCATCGCGTCACCGTCATCTGAGGCGATCGCATTTTTTTCGAATTTCAAAACGGAGCCAAACAAACATGCTGACTGAACGCGAGGTCCTTTCGACTATCAATATGCTTCGCAGCGAGCATCTCGATGTGCGCACGGTGACGCTCGGCATCAACCTTTTTGACTGCGCAAGCCACGATTTCGACGTCTTCGAACTTAAAGTGCGCAGCAAGATCCTCAAGTACGCCAAACGTCTGGTGGAAACCTGCAACGGCGTAGGCGACCGCTACGGCATTCCCGTCGTCAACAAGCGCATCGCCGTCTCGGCCATCGGCACGGTTTGCGCAGGATTTTCGACCGATCAAATGGTGCGCGTCTGCCGCATCCTCGACGAATGCGCCAAAGAAGTCGGCGTGGACTTCGTCGGCGGCTTCGGCGCCCTGGTGGAAAAAGGCATGACGCCGGGCGAGCGCAATCTCATCAATGCGCTGCCTGAAGCCTTGGCCACAACCGATCGCATCTGCTCTTCGATCAATGTGGGCTCGACCAAGAGCGGCATCAACATGGATGCCGTAAGCCTCATGGGCCAAAAAATCGTGGAAACAGCCAATGCAACGGCCGACCGCGACGGCATCGGCTGCGCCAAGCTCGTTGTGTTCTGCAACATTCCTCAGGACGTGCCGTTTATGGCGGGCGCCTATCTCGGTGTGGGCGAACCCGATGTGGTGATTGATGTCGGCGTCTCGGGCCCCGGCGTTGTCAACAAAGCACTGCAGCGCGCCATTGAAGAATCCGGCCGTAAGCTCACTCTCTCGGAAATTGCCGAAGTCATCAAGCACACCGCCTACAAAGTGACGCGCGTGGGTGAACTGATCGGCCGCGGCGTAGCCAAAGCCATGAACATTCCCTTCGGCGTTGCCGATCTCTCGTTGGCTCCGACGCCTGCCGTCGGCGACAGCGTGGGTGAAATCTTCCAGACGCTGGGGCTGTCTTCGATCGGCGCTCCGGGGTCGACAGCCATCCTCGCCATGCTCAACGACGCCGTGAAAAAAGGCGGCGTGTTTGCATCAAGCCACGTCGGCGGCTTGTCGGGTGCCTTCATTCCGGTAAGTGAAGACAGTGCCATTGAAGCCGCTGCCCGCTCCGGCGCTCTGACGATGGAAAAACTCGAAGCCATGACCTGCGTGTGCTCGGTGGGGCTTGACATGATCGCTATTCCGGGCGATACGCCTGCCGAAACCATCTCGGCCATGATTGCCGACGAAGCCGCCATCGGCATGATCAACAGCAAGACCACAGCTGTGCGCATTATCCCGGTGCCGGGCAAGACGGTCGGCGACGTCGCAGTATTCGGCGGCCTTCTCGGCGAAGCTTCCATCATTCGCGTCCCGGGCGGCGACTCGCAGAAATTCATTGACTTCGGCGGTCGCATCCCGGCTCCGATTCACAGTCTCAGAAACTAACCGTCCTTTCATGCGGGCAGCGTTGTCGTTTCGGCGCTGCCTGCCGTCTTTTTTCCTCCCGACCACTCCGCTCTCTGTCGAGCTTTCCAGAAGGAGGCCGAGTTCCGTATCCAACTTCATTTGTTGCGCAGATTCGGCCCGTGTTCAAATTCTTCTCGCTTTGCTTGCAAAACCCGCGTGATGCGCTAATATCGAAGCAGAAAAAGAAAAAACTTTTCGCTTATCAACTCGACAGAAGGCGTCACGATGAGGCTATCCGGCGCGGCTATCACTGTTTCGAGTTTGTTTCTCAAAACGAGCTGCAGCCAATAAGCCCCGACGCTTGAGAAGGGGTGCTTATGAAAATCCTGATTGCCGTTGACGGCAGCATCTATACCGACCACGCACTTGAATTCCTTGCTTCGCGTGAAGGCTTCCTTGCAAGCTCGCCCGAAATCGAAATGCTCTCCGTCGTGCCGCAGATCCCGGCCGGCGCCCTGCGCTTTATCGAGCGTGAAACACTTGAGGGCTATTACAAGGATTGTTCTGAAAAGATCTTCAAGCCCATCCGCAAATTCCTCAAAGGCAAAGACCTTCCTGTTGAGGAAGTCTACGTCGTGGGCGATCCGTCCGAGGGTATCGCCGACGAAGTCGATCGCACCAAGCCCGATCTCGTGGTCATGGGCTCGCGCGGCCGCTCGAGCCTCAAGGGGCTTTTCCTCGGCTCCGTCACGCGCGGCGTGCTCGCCCGCACCAAGGTGCCGATGTTGATTGTTCGCTCCGACCTGATTCCGAAAAAGGACAGCATGCGTGTGGGCATTGCCGTTGACGGTTCGCCGCAGAGCAAAGCTGTTGTGCGTTACATCCTCAACAATCTCGACTTCTTCGGAAAGGACTCCAAGTTCTATCTGATTCACGTCACAAGCGACATCAGTCTCACGCTTCTTGCTGGCGTCTCCACCGGTGCGCCGCAACCGCTCAAAGGCACGGATCTGGAGGCCATCAAGGAAGAGACATACCGAGAAGCCACCGAAGACATCGTACCGATGCTTGACAAGGCCGGCATCGAATATGAGAAGGTTTGCGTCGAAGGCACACCGGGTGACGTACTTGCCAAAGTCGCCAAGAAAAAGAAGCTCAGTTTGATGGTGATGGGCACTCACGGCTACGGGCGCTTCAAGAGCGCTGTGCTCGGATCAACGGCAATGCGACTTCTTGCCAAAGGCGAAGTGCCGGTGATGCTCATTCGCAAGTGATAACCCCTAAAGCGCGCAGTCGCCAGACGCGGCGGCCGGAAAAAACACCCCATGCGCCGCCGCATCTGTTTATAACTGCGCTATGATCGAATAAGGTATTTTGGTGAGCGAGCAACCACAGTCCGCACCAAACCGTTTCGGTTTTTTCTTCACATTGTGAGCTCGACGCTTTTCGGGCGCCGCACTCAAGAAAGAACAAAGGAAATAGACGTATGAAAATTCTCGTTCCTATCGACGGCAGCAGCTACAGCGAAAACTCTCTGTCCTTTGTAGCCTCCCGCACGTCTCTTCTGGGTCACACCCCCGAAATCGAGCTTCTGGTCGTGCTCGATCCTCTGCCCGCCCGCGCGGCACGCTTGGTCGGCAAGGATTCGCTCACGCGCTACTACGAAGAAGAAGCCGAAAAAATCTTCGAACCGGCACGCAAGTTCCTGTCTGACAAGCACATCACGGTGACCGAAGCCTTTATGGTGGGCGATCCCTCCGAAAAGATTGCCGAAGAAGCCGTGCGTCTTGACGCCGATCTGGTGATCATGGGGTCGCGCGGCCGCACCGCTCTTGCCGGCCTCTTCCTGGGCTCCGTGACAAACGGTGTTCTCGCCCGCACCAAGAACCCGATTCTGATCGTGCGCAACAAGGCCGTTCCCGAAACGGACGCCATGCGCGTAGGCATCGCCGTTGACGGTTCCAAGTTCGGCGTAGCTGCCGTCAAGTACCTCGTGCGTCACAAGGAGCTTTTCGGCGAAGGCGCTTCGTTCTATTTGATCAACGTCGCAAGCGACTACGCCGGCGCCGTGATGCCCGACATGGCAGGCATGGCACTTCCGGCACTGTCCGAAAGCGAAGTGCTCGAACTGCAGAAGAAGGAATTCGGTGAAGCCGTCGATCCGATCCGTCCGATTCTTGCCAAAGCCGGTCTCACGCCCAAGGAAGTTTGCCTCGTGGGCAACCCGGGCGACGAAATCGCTGCATTTGCAAAGAAAAAGAAGCTCGACCTGGTGGTGATGGGCAGCCACGGCTACGGCCGCTTTAAGAGTGCCGT
>ENA-ORUG01000183-ORUG01000183.1-human-gut-metagenome-genome-assembly--contig:-NODE-183-length-78656-cov-72.525757_pt1 | contig 78656 bp, 65 predicted proteins | sample MGYA00242079_ERZ509207 | MGnify/ENA primary metagenome ERZ509207 (study PRJEB26280, sample SAMEA2338780) | human gut metagenome | biome: human gut; feature: human-associated habitat; material: faeces...
CGCGAGCTGGGTTCAGAACGTCGTGAGACAGTTCGGTCTCTATCTATCGTGGGCGTATGAAATTTGCGTGGCTCTGACACTAGTACGAGAGGACCGTGTTGGACCGACCTCTGGTTTACCGGTTGTGCCGCCAGGCGCACCGCCGGGTATCTAAGTCGGGATCGGATAAGCGCTGAAAGCATCTAAGTGCGAAGCCAGCCGCAAGATGAGAACTCCATTGAGGGTCGTCAAAGACGATGACGTTGATAGGATGCAGGTGTAAAGACAGCGATGTCAAAGCCGAGCATTACTAATTGCCCGAACACTTTCTTTATATGGTTCATAGTTTCAACTGTATGTATAGTCTGAATGGTGCTGAAAGTTGTAATTCAACAATCAACATTCAACATTACTTATACGTTTGCTTGTGTGCAAATACGTCATACCCCATTATCAGGTGGTTATTGCGGTGAGGTCCCACCTCTTCCCATTCCGAACAGAGAAGTTAAGCTCACTTGCGCCGATGGTACTGCAATGCAATGCGGGAGAGTAGGTAGCCGCCTTCTTTTATCAGAGCCTCAGATTTCGAAAGATTTCTGAGGCTTTTTTTTTGTTTTCCCACAGATTTCACAGATACTCACATATTTTTTGTATCTTTGCAGCATGAATTGGACAGATAGGATACGACAGGTGAAGATTTACTGGGTGATAGCAGCGGTTTTGATTGCTGTCGCCTCTTTGCTCGTGTCTCATTTGCTGGTGCGGGATCTGGCACTGGAGGAACGGAATAGGATGGAGGTGTGGGCAGAAGCTATGCGCTCTCTCAATAAGGCGGATGAAAATACGGATCTGAGTCTGGTGCTCAAGGTGATTAATGAAAATCATAGTATCCCTGTCATCGTGCTCGATGACCAGAATAAGGCTCAAACCTTCAGAAATGTGGAGATTGAGGCTAGGGATGAACAGGATTCCTTGCGTCAGGCTTCTCTTATCGGACAGCGACTGCTGGCTCAGGGCAAGAATATCAAGATAGAACTTGATGACTCTGCCCATGATTATCTGCAGGTGTGTTATGATGAATCGGTGATGATACGCAGGCTTTCTGTTTATCCCTATATACAATTAGGGGTCGTGCTGCTCTTTGTGGTCATCGCTATCTTTGCTCTGCTTATTTCCAAAAAGGCGGAACAGAACAATGTATGGGTGGGACTGTCGAAGGAAACCGCTCACCAGTTGGGTACTCCTATCTCCAGTCTGATGGCCTGGATTGAAATCCTCCGTATGAATTATCCCGATGATGAACTGATTCCTGAGATGAACCAGGATGTCAAGCGGCTCCAGTTGATTGCCGACCGATTCTCCAAGATCGGTTCGCTGCCGGAGCCGGTACCAGCTAGTCTGAACGAGGTGCTGGAGCATGTCATAGCGTATATGGACCGTCGAACATCTCGGAAGGTGCAGCTGGTGAAGGAAATGCCTTCTCATGAAGTTATCGTCAGGATGAATGCTTCCCTCTTTGAATGGGTGATCGAAAACCTCTGCAAGAATGCCGTAGATGCGATGGGTGCAGGAGGCGGACGGATTACCCTTCGCTTAATGGAAGCTTCACATCGTGCCATCATTGAAGTCGAAGATACAGGTAAGGGAATCAGAAAGAAGGATTTGAAGCATGTATTCCGTCCCGGTTTTACCACAAAGCTGCGTGGCTGGGGACTGGGACTGTCGCTGGCGAAGCGAATCGTGGAAGAATACCATCATGGCAAGATATGGATAAAAAGCAGCGAACCAGGTAAGGGTACAACCTTCAGAATCGAACTCAAGATGGATTCCTGAGCCTGAAAAAGCCAGAAAATGGCAAATTATCCGAGAATAATCGTTTAATAATGAGAGATTTTAGTGATTTTTACATAAAAAATTATTTTATCTCAAAAATTATTTGTAACTTTGCAGCCCGAAACCAATATGGTATATATTGAATTATGTGTAATATAGAGTCTTTTAAGATTGATTTGAAAGCTTTGCCTCAAGGGGTAACAAACTTGGAGTTTAAGCTAGACGATGAATACTTTCAGGCAATAGACGCTCCTGATATTCAGAGAGGCGAGTTGCAGAGTAGTCTGTCCATCAACAGGACGGACGACTTCTTCGAGCTCAATTTTCACACAGAGGGAGTGGTACACATACCATGTGACATCTGTCTGGATGATATGGACCAGTCCATTGAGACCGATGACAGACTCATGGTCAAGTTCGGAGACGACTACTCAGAAGAAGATGACCTCGTGATTGTGGCCGAGAACGAAGGAATGCTCGATATCTCGTGGTTCATCTATGAATTTATAGATCTTAACATTCCCATCAAGCACGTGCATGCACCTGGAAAATGCAATCCTGCTATGATTGAAATGCTCCAACAGCATTCTGCCGCCCGAAGCGGTGAGGAAGACGAAGAAACTGTAGATCCACGATGGGCAGCTCTTTTAAAATTAAAAAAGTAAAATTCAAAAATTAAAACATTTAAAAAATTATGGCACATCCTAAAAGAAGACAGTCAAAGACACGTACACTTAAGAGAAGAACTCATGATAAGGCAGTAGCTCCTACATTGGCAGTTTGCCCTAACTGTGGTGCATATTATGTTTACCACACTGTTTGCCCAACTTGCGGATACTATAGAGGCAAGGTAGCTATCGTTAAGGAAGCAGCTGAATAATGGGTAAAATCAATGCTGTAATTACAGGTGTGGGTGGATACGTGCCAGACTACATCCTCAACAACGAGGAGTTGTCTCGCATGGTTGATACTACAGACGAGTGGATTACCACCCGTGTGGGTATCAAAGAGCGCCACATCCTTACAGAGGAAGGTCTCGGAACCAGCTACTTGGCACGTAAAGCTGCTAAGCAGTTGATTCAGAAGACTGGTGTGGATCCAGACACAATCGATGCCTTGATTGTGACAACCACAACACCTGACTACAAGTTCCCTTCTACAGCATCTATCGTCCTCGGTAAGCTCGGATTGAAGAACGCTTTCGCATTCGACTTCTCTGCAGCTTGCTGTGGATTCCTCTACACTCTCGATGTTGCGGCAAGCATGATTCAGAGTGGAAGATACAAGAAGATCATCGTCATCGGTGCAGACAAGATGTCTTCACTGGTTGACTATACCGACCGTGCTACCTGTGTGCTCTTCGGCGACGGTGCCGGCGCAGTTCTTGTAGAGGCTACAGAAGAGGAGAATGTAGGTGTTCAGAACTCATACCTTCGTACCGATGGACAAGGCTTGCCTTTCCTCCACATGAAGGCTGGTGGTTCTGTTTGCCCTCCTTCACACTTCACCGTAGATCATCGTCTGCATTATCTTTATCAGGAAGGTCGTACCGTATTCCGTTACGCAGTAACCGATATGAGCAACGACGTGATGAAGATCATGGAGATGAACAATCTGAAGGCTGATGATGTGAACTGGGTGATTCCTCACGAGGCGAACCTCCGAATCATCGAGGCAGTGACCAAGCGTGCAGGAATTCCACTTGACAAGGTGGTAGTAAACATCGAGCGTTACGGAAATACCAGTGCTGCTACAATTCCATTGGCACTCTGGGATGCAGAAAGCCAGTTGAAGAAGGGTGACAACATCATCTTCACAGCCTTCGGTGCAGGTTTCGTACATGGTGCCTCTTTCTATAAGTGGGCATACGATGGTGCTGCTTGCGGCAAGTAAGACATATCAAAAATAGGATAGAATAATTATCTATATAAGGAAACGCATCTTTCTTACTTCATCTATAATATAGTGAATAAGCAAGGATGCGTTTCTTTAGCTTAAAATCAATTTTTATCGTATGCATAAAGCAGGTTTTGTAAATATCGTGGGTAACCCTAATGTGGGTAAGAGTACGCTGATGAATCAACTGGTGGGCGAGCGTATCAGCATCGCTACCTTCAAGGCGCAGACCACTCGTCATCGTATCATGGGTATCGTGAATACCGATGATATGCAAATCGTGTTTTCGGATACCCCTGGCGTCTTGAAGCCAAACTACAAGATGCAGGAGATGATGCTCGCCTTCTCGGAGAGTGCATTGGCTGATGCCGATGTGCTGCTTTATGTTACTGATGTGATAGAGAATCCTGAGAAGAACATCGAATTCCTGGAGAAGGTGAAGAAGATGAAGATTCCGGTGCTCCTGCTCATCAACAAGATTGACCAGAGCGACCCGAAGAAGTTGGGAGATATCGTGGAAAAATGGCACTCTCTGTTGCCGAATGCCGAGATTCTTCCTATTTCTGCGAAAAACAAGTTTGGCGTGGATATGCTCCTGAAGCGTATCAAGGAGCTGTTGCCTGAGTCGCCTGCGTTCTTTGACAAGGACCAGTTGACCGACAAGCCAGCCCGTTTCTTCGTATCGGAGATTATCCGTGAGAAGATTCTCCTCTACTACGACAAGGAAATTCCTTATGCTGTAGAGGTGAGAGTGGAGCGGTTCAAGGAGGATGATACTCGCATCCACATCAATGCCGTGATCTACGTAGAGCGTGACTCTCAGAAGGGAATCATCATCGGCCATCAGGGCGTGGCTCTGAAGAAGGTGAACACCGAGAGTAGAAAGGCATTGGAAAAGTTCTTCGGCAAGAAGATATTCCTGGAGACCTTCGTAAAGGTTGATAAGGATTGGCGCAGTTCTCAGCGAGAACTCGATGCCTTCGGATATAATCCGGAATAACAACTTTCTCCTCCCTGAATGTAATCGAGGGAGTGACTCTCGCCAGAGGAGCGAGGGCCGGAGCAAGGTCAGCTTCGGCAAATTATTAACTTGGATGCAGAGACCACATCCATGATACCTCCTGAAAGGAAGGAGGCGAATGACTATTTATGGCAAATTTAGTAGCAATCGTAGGTCGCCCTAACGTGGGTAAATCTACTTTATTCAATCGTTTGACTCAATCTCGTCGCGCTATCGTTAGTGATACGGCTGGTACTACCCGCGACCGTCAGTATGGCAAGTGCAGCTGGAACGGCAGAGAATTCTCTGTGGTGGATACCGGTGGTTGGGTCGTTAAATCAGATGACATTTTCGAGGATGCTATCCGCAAGCAGGTGTTGGTAGCTACAGAAGAGGCCGACCTGGTGCTCTTCCTGGTAGATGTAAACACCGGTTTGACCGACTGGGATGAGGATGTTGCCCTCATCTTGCGTCGTGCCAAGCTGCCTGTAATCCTTGTTGCCAACAAGGTGGATAACAGTGCTGAGTATTATGAGGCTGCCGAGTTCTACAAGCTGGGCTTGGGTGATCCTCAGTGTATCAGTGCTGCAACAGGTGGTGGTACGGGTGACTTGCTCGACATCATATTGGACAAGCTTCAGGATAATCCTGAGGAAGTTATCGAGGAGGATATTCCTCGTTTCGCTGTGGTAGGTCGTCCTAATGCAGGTAAGAGCAGTATCATCAATGCCTTCATCGGTGAGGATAGAAACATCGTTACCGAGATTGCCGGTACTACCCGTGATAGTATCTATACCCGTTACGATAAGTTCGGCTTCGACTTCTACCTGGTAGATACTGCCGGTATCCGCAGAAAGAACAAGGTGAGCGAGGACCTGGAATTCTATTCCGTGATGCGCTCCATCCGTGCCATTGAGAACAGTGATGTCTGCATCCTGATGCTGGATGCCACCCGTGGTATCGAGACACAGGATATGAACATCTTCCAGCTGATCCAGAAGAACAACAAGAGTCTGGTGGTGGTAGTCAACAAGTGGGACCTGGTAGAGGAGAAGAACCAGAAGGTGATCGATACCTTCGAGAATGCCATCCGCAACCGAATGGCTCCATTCGTGGATTTCCCTATCATCTTTGCTTCTGCATTGACCAAGCAGCGTATCTTCCGTGTGCTGGAGACAGCCAAGGAGGTTTACCAGAACCGCAAGGCTCATATCGGTACTTCCAAGCTCAATGAGGTGATGTTGCCTATCATCGAGGCTTATCCACCACAGAGCGTGAAGGGTAAGTATATCAAGATCAAGTACTGTACACAGTTGCCTAACACTACGATTCCATCGTTTGTGTTCTATGCCAACCTGCCACAGTATGTAAAGGAGAACTATCGCCGCTTCCTGGAGAACAAGATCCGTGAGAACTGGTCATTGCATGGTTGTCCAATCAATGTCTTCATCCGTCAGAAGTAATTGAAGCGTAATGGATAGGACGCCCTGAAAGGGCAAAAGCATCTATAAAATGAAGAAACTTTTGTTTTTTATGATATTCAGCATGGGGTTGGGACTTTCTTCCTGCAAGGAGGAGAGTCCTGACCCTGGCTATTTGGCAGGTATCGCAGCCAAGGGATATTACGACCTGCTCCTGGAAGGAAAGTATGAGGAGTATGTGGCTGGTTTCAACCAACCTTACCGTATTCCGAAAGGATATCACGAGCAGCTGGTGCTCAATGCGGAAATGTATGTGGAGCAGCAGCAGAAAGAGCATGCAGGCATGAAGAAGATTGATGTGCTGAATGCCAAGGCTGATACCGCCCGCCATGTGGCTGATGTCTTCCTGCAAGTGGCTTATGGAGACAGTACCAAGGAACAGATCGTGGTTCCGATGGTAGAGGTGAAAGGTGAATGGAAAATGAGATAAGTATCCGATTTCAATAAGAAAAGCTATCTGCTTGCTGGCAGATAGCTTTTCTTATTGAAATCGGATTTGAAACTTTCTGTTTCTCTGTTTTATTTCTTCTCTTTCATTTCCACTTCCTTCACCTTTCTGAAGAGGTCGGAAGCGAAGACGAGGTCGTTGAGCTGTTCGTTGGTAGAAGACATTACCTGGTCCTTGTTGCCCTGCCATTCCTTGTGACCCTTGCAGATGAAGCAGATGTTCTCACCGATACCCATTACAGAGTTCATATCGTGGGTATTGATGATGGTTGTCATATTGTAATCCTTGGTGATGCCCGAAAGGAGTTCGTCGATGACGAGCGAAGTCTTTGGGTCGAGACCCGAGTTCGGTTCATCGCAGAAGAGATATTTCGGATTCATCACGATGGCGCGGGCGATGGCAACACGTTTCTGCATACCACCCGAGATTTCGCCAGGGTATTTCTGCTGGGCGTCAATCAGGTTGACACGGTCGAGACATTCCTGTGCTCTCTTCACACGTTCCCTGTAATTCATATTCGAGAACATATCGAGGGGGAACATCACGTTCTCCAGCACATTGAGCGAGTCGAAGAGGGCTGCGCTCTGGAAGATCATACCCATCTCGCGTCGCATCATCACCTTCTCCTTCTTGCTCATCTGCACGAAGTCGCGACCGTCGTAGAGTACCTTTCCGCTGGTAGGTTCGAGGAGTCCGACAAGGTTCTTCATCAACACGGTCTTTCCCGAACCACTCTGTCCGATGATGAGGTTGGTCTTTCCCGTTTCAAATTTCACACTGATATTATCGAGTACGGTCTTGTCGCCGAAAGCTTTTGTAAGATTTTGAACTTCTATCATAGCCAGAGTCTTTAAGAGAGTAATTGAGTAAGGAACACATCCGAGAAGAGGATGAGAACGCTGGAGCATACCACGGCATCGGTGGAAGCTTTACCTACCTCTACCGAACCACCTTCCACGGTGTATCCAAAGTAGGAGGAAACACTGGAGATGATGAATGCGAAGAAGAGACTCTTGATGATACTCATCCATACAAACCACTGGTTGAAGGAATGCTGGAGTCCCAGGGTAAGGTCATCCGGCGGGAGAATATGTCCGATGAATGCCGTACCGTATGCACCGATGATGCCCATCAGAGATGAGAAGATGACGAGGAAAGGCATGATGGTGACCAGACCGAGAATCTTGGGCAGCACCAGATAGCATGCAGAGTTGACACCCATGATGTCGAGTGCATCGATCTGCTGGGTTACTCGCATGGTACCCAGCTCGGAAGCGATGTTGGAACCCACCTTTCCGGCGAGGATGAGACACATGATGCTGGAAGAGAACTCCAACAGCATGATTTCTCGGGTGGTATAACCCGAAACCCATCGAGGCATCCATGGACTCTGGATGTTCAGTTTCATCTGGATACAGATGACTGCACCGATGAAGAATGAGATGAGGAGTACGATGCCGATGGAATCGACTCCCAGCTGAGACATTTCCTTGATATATTGCTTGAGGAACATGCGCATACGTTCTGGTCGCGAGAACGAGCTGCCCATCAATATCAAATATTTACCGAAGGTGGTAAGCCATTTTTCTATTATCATGTCAATATTCTATGAATTTTGCTGCAAAATTAAGCAAAATCCTCTAAAAAACTGCAATATTATGAATAGTTTTAGTTTTTTAAGGTGATATTTCCCCGTTTTTTATTATTTTTGCAGTCAAATTAGCTAATTATGGACGAAATAATGAATTCAGAGCAGCAGTCTTCTGACGACAGATTAGTACTGCGAACAGAAGGACTGGTAAAGCGCTATGGCAAGCGAACCGTTGCCAATGGTGTAACCATCAATGTAAAGCAAGGTGAGATTGTGGGCTTGCTCGGACCGAATGGTGCGGGTAAGACTACTTCATTCTATATGACCACCGGACTGGTGGTACCTAATGAGGGACATGTATATCTGGGTGATCAGGAAATTACCAAGTTTCCTGTGTATAAGCGTGCCCGTGCCGGAATCGGCTATCTGCCACAGGAGGCGAGCGTATTCCGCAAGATGAGTGTGGAAGACAATATCATGTCGGTGCTTGAGATGACCGGCAAGCCAAGAGCCTATCAGCTTGAGAAACTGGAGAGCCTGATCAAGGACTTCGACCTGCAGAAGGTGCGCAAGAACCTGGGCGACCAGCTTTCCGGAGGTGAGCGCCGAAGAGTGGAAATCGCACGTTGTCTTGCCAACGATCCTAAGTTCATCATGCTCGATGAGCCATTTGCCGGAGTCGATCCTATCCAGGTAGAGGAAATCCAGCATATCGTTTGGAAACTGAAGTACCGCAACATCGGAATCCTCATCACCGACCACAATGTGGATGAGACACTTACCATCACTGACAGAGCCTATCTGCTTTTCGAAGGCCGCATCCTCTTCCAGGGAACTCCGGAGGAGCTGGCAGAAAACAAGACAGTGAAGGAGAAGTACCTTACAACCAGCTTTGTGCTTAGAAAGAAGGACTTCCAGCTGCTGGATGAGCAGAAAAAAGCAAGAGATAAGGAGTAATTAGGTTAAAAAAACAAATTTTTCTCTTATATATTAGGTATATCGGCTAAAAATGCGTAATTTTGCAAGCCGATTGTGTAAAAGGCTTATCCTGGAGCGTCAGGGAGAGCCTGAACCGATTGAACAAGATAATAATTAATAATAATAAAAATAAAAAATCAAGATGAAAGTTTCATTTGAAAATCCTGACAAGATTAATGGTCTTATGACTCTCGTTGTAGAGGAGGCAGACTATAAGAACGAAGTCGAGAAGACATTGAAAGATTACCGAAAGAAGGCTAACGTTCCAGGTTTCCGTCCTGGTCAGGCTCCTATGGGTATGATTAAGCGCCAGTTCGGTGCATCTGTAAAGATGGAGGCCATCAACAAGCTCGTTGGCCAGGAGATTTACAAGTATGTACAGGACAACAATATCCAGATGCTCGGCGAGCCTCTCCCATCAGAGAAGCAGGAGCCAGCTGACCTGGAGAAGGATACAACCTTCACATTCATGTTCGACATCGCTGTTGCACCTGAGTTCAAGGTTACTCTCAACGGTCGCGACAAGGTTGATTACTATAATATCAAGGTTGACGATAAGATCCTCGACCAGCAGGTAGAGATGTACGCTCAGCGTGCAGGTAGCTACGAGAAGGGCGAGAAGTATGAGGAGAACGACCTTTTGAAGGGTGATATCCGTGAGCTCGACGAGAACGGTAACACCAAGGAAGGTGGTATTACTGTTGAGGGTGCTATCCTGATGCCTAGCTACATCAAGGTAGAGGAGCAGAAGAATCTCTTTAATGACGCTAAGGTGGGTGATGTAATCACTTTCAACCCTAAGAAGGCTTATCCAGAGAACGATACAGAGGTTTCTTCTCTCTTGAAGATCGAGCGTGAGGCTGTTGCTGACTTGGAGTCTGATTTCAGCTTCCAGATCACAGAGATCCAGCGCTTCAAGAAGCACGAGGTTAACGAGGAGCTCTTCAAGCAGGTATTCGGTGAGGATACTGACGTGAAGGACGAGGCTGCTTTCCGTGCTAAGATCGCTGAGGGCTTGCAGGAGCAGTTGGTTAACGACTCTGACTACAAGTTCATCCTCGACGTTCGCGAGCACTGCGAGAAGAAGGTTGGCGAGTTGACATTCCCAGATGCACTCTTGAAGCGCATCATGTTGGCTAACAACAAGGACAAGGGTGAGGAGTTCGTAGAGAAGAACTACGAGCAGAGCATCAAGGAGTTGACATGGCACCTCATCAAGGAGCAGCTCATCAAGGCTCAGGATATCAAGGTGAACGACGAGGATATCAAGGAGACCGCTAAGGAGGCAGCTCGTGCTCAGTTCGCTCAGTATGGTATGACAAACATCCCAGAGGAGTATATCGAGAACTATGCTAACGAGATTCTCAAGAAGGGTGACTCTGTTGACGCATTGGTAGATCGCTCTATCGACCGTAAGTTGGCTACAGCTCTCAAGAGCGCTGTTAAGCTCAATGAAAAGGAGATTTCTGTAGAGGATTTCAACAAGATGATGCAGGAATAACACTTTTTTGAAAAAAAACTTCAAATTAATACGAGGTTATCGACTTTTTTTATTATCTTTGTTCCACCGAATGAGATAATGAGGTCGATAACCTCTTTTTTGTTCCTTATTTTGAAGAAAAAAGTAATATAGATATGAACGATTTTAGAAAATATGCTACCAAGCATCTTGGTATGAATGGGATGGTGCTTGACGACGTGATGAAGTCGCAGGCTAAGTATTTGAACCCTTATATCTTGGAGGAGCGTCAGTTGAACGTTACCCAGATGGACGTGTTCTCTCGCTTGATGATGGACCGCATCATCTTCCTGGGTACAGAAATTGATGATTATACTGCCAACACCTTGCAGGCACAGCTGCTCTATCTCGATTCTGTAGATAGCGGCAAGGATATTTCCATCTATCTGAACAGTCCTGGCGGTAGCGTTACTGCCGGTCTGGGTATCTATGATACTATGCAGTTTATTACCAGTGATGTAGCTACCATCTGTACAGGTATGGCTGCTTCCATGGCTGCCGTATTGCTCGTTTCAGGTCAGGAAGGCAAGCGTTCTGCCTTGCCACATAGCCGTGTGATGATTCACCAGCCATTGGGTGGTGTTCAGGGTCAGGCTTCTGATATCGAGATTGAGGCTCGTGAGATCCTGAAGATGAAGAAGGAACTCTATACCATCATCTCTGAGCATTCTCATACTCCATACGACAAGGTTTATGCTGATAGCGACCGTAACTACTGGATGACTGCCGAGGAGGCAAAGGAATATGGTATGATTGATAATATACTGGTACGCAAGTAACGGGACGGTATATCAAGATTGCTATATATAATATAAGGTATATATTATAATAAGGTATAAAGAAGAAAAAGGAAAAGACATTATGCCAAAGAAAGCATGTAGCTTCTGTGGAAGAAGCGAGAATGAAGTGAAGTTGTTGATCACCGGTATCAATGGCTTTATCTGTGAGGAGTGCGCCAAGCAGGCATTTGAGATAGTGCAGCAGACTGGCGTATTGAATCCAAAGGGCGATGACGCGAAGTTTGCCTTGAAGCAGGTGCCAAAGCCTATGGAGATCAAGGAATATCTCGATGAATATATCATCGGACAGGAACAGGCCAAGCGTCATCTTGCCGTTGCTGTCTATAATCACTATAAGCGTCTGCAGCAGCCTGAGGATAAGGAAGGCGTGGAAATAGAAAAGAGCAACATCATCATGGTGGGTAGTACCGGTACCGGTAAGACATTGCTGGCACGTACCATTGCCAAGTTGCTCGATGTACCTTTCACCATCGTGGATGCTACGGTATTTACCGAGGCTGGTTATGTAGGTGAGGATGTGGAGAGTATCCTCTCCCGTCTGCTCCAGGTAGCCGACTATAATGTGGAGGCTGCCCAGCGTGGTATCGTCTTCATCGACGAGATTGACAAGATTGCCCGCAAGAGCGATAACCCATCTATCACCCGCGACGTAAGTGGAGAGGGTGTACAGCAGGGACTTTTGAAACTCCTGGAGGGAACTATGGTGAACGTACCGCCAAAGGGTGGACGCAAGCATCCTGATCAGGATTACATCCATGTGGATACCAAGAATATCCTCTTTATCTGCGGTGGTGCCTTCGACGGTATCGAGCGCAAGATTGCCCAGCGCCTGAACACCCACGTGGTAGGCTACAACTCTGTACAGAATGTTGCCAAGGTAGATAAGAAGGATCTGATGAAGTACATCCTGCCACAGGATTTGAAGTCATTCGGTCTGATCCCTGAAATCATCGGTCGTCTGCCTGTGCTCACCTATCTCAATCCTTTGGATAGAGATGCGCTGCGCAAGATCCTGGTAGAGCCAAAGAACTCTATCGTGAAGCAGTATATGAAGCTCTTCGAGATGGATGGCATCAAACTCAGCTTTACAGAGGAAGCACTCGACTTCATGGTAGATAAGGCTGTGGAGTATAAGTTGGGTGCCCGTGGACTTCGTTCTATCGTAGAGGCAGTGATGACCGATGCGATGTTTGAGGTACCATCCAAGAAGATCAAGAAGTTTGAAGTGACATTGGATTATGCCAAGGGACAGCTCGACAAGGCTCATCTTGGACAGCTGGAGTCTGCGTAAGGAGGATTCCGGCAAGCATCTTCTTTGTAAATATAATCAAATCAGTTGGGAGAGAATCCCGGCTGATTTCTATATACCATATAAAGACATATAAAATTAAAGTTGGATATGACGGAACAGGTAAATCTTACAGAACAGTTGAAACATTATTTCGGTTTCGATTCGTTTAAAGGCGAGCAGGAATCTATCATCAGGAACCTGATGGAAGGCAACGATACGTTTGTGTTGATGCCTACTGGTGGTGGCAAGAGCTTGTGTTATCAGCTTCCATCCTTGATCATGGATGGAACAGCTATTGTTATCTCACCACTGATTGCCCTGATGAAGAATCAGGTGGATGTAATCAATGGACTGAGCGAAGACGATGGCGTGGCTCACTATCTGAATTCATCTCTGAACAAATCGGCTATTGAGAAGGTGAAGGGCGACATATTGAGTGGCAAGACCAAGCTCCTCTATGTGGCACCGGAATCTCTGACCAAGGAAGATAATGTAGAGTTCTTGAAGACCATCAAAATCTCTTTCTATGCCGTGGATGAGGCACACTGTATCTCTGAGTGGGGACATGATTTCCGCCCAGAGTACCGACGCATACGCCCTATCATCAACGAAATAGGCAAGGCACCGGTCATTGCCCTTACGGCAACGGCTACCGACAAGGTGCGTACAGATATCAAGAAAAACCTCGGCATCGTGGATGCCAGGGAATTCAAGAGTTCCTTCAACCGTGCGAATCTCTTCTACGAGGTGCGCCAGAAAACCAACGACATCGATCGCCAGATTATCATGTTTATCCGTCAGCATCCAGGTAAGAGTGGCATCATCTATTGTCTGTCCAGAAAGAAAGTGGAAGAACTGGCTGAAGTACTCAAGGCAAACGATATCAAGGCTGCTCCTTATCATGCAGGTCTGGATTCTGCAACCCGTTCGCAGACTCAGGACGACTTTCTGATGGAGCGTATCGATGTCATCGTGGCGACTATCGCCTTCGGTATGGGTATTGACAAGCCGGATGTAAGATTTGTCATCCACTATGATATTCCAAAGAGTCTGGAAGGTTACTATCAGGAGACCGGTCGTGCCGGACGCGATGGAGGAGAAGGTATCTGCATCGCTTTCTATGCACGCAAGGATTTGAGAAAACTGGAGAAATTCATGGAGAACAAACCTGTGGCTGAACAGGATATCGGCCGACAGCTCCTGCAGGAGACTGCCGCATACGCTGAATCATCTGTCTGCCGCCGCAAGATGCTGCTCCATTATTTCGGAGAAGAATATGATGTGGAAAACTGCCACAATTGCGACAACTGTCTGCATCCTTCCGTGAAGTTTGAGGCTAAAGATGCCCTGGTAGTGGTATTGGAGGCTGTGGCTGCCGTGAAGGAAAACTTCCGTCAGGAGTATATCATCGATTTCGTGAAAGGCCGTGCCACCGACGACATCGTTTCCCACAAGCACGACAACCTGGAAGAGTTTGGTGCCGGTGAGGATATGGATGCCAAGGTATGGAATCCGGTAATCCGCCAGTCATTGATAGCCGGTTATCTCAAGAAGGATGTAGAGAACTACGGACTCTTGAAGTTGACTGCTGCCGGCAAGCGTTATCTGAAGAATCCAACCTCTTTCATGATCGTTGCCGACAAGGAGTTTAAGGACGATTATGTAGAGAGTGCTCACGAAGGCAGTAACAACGGAGAAGCACTGGATCCAACTCTCTTTGCCATGTTGAAAGACCTGCGTAAGAGTGTGGCGAAAAAGCGCAAGTTGCCACCATACGTCATCTTCCAGGATGTATCGCTGGAGCAGATGGCTACCATGTATCCGCACGACTTGCAGGAGTTGCAGAACATCCAGGGCGTGGGAGCTGGTAAGGCAAAGCGTTATGGCAAGGAATTCTGTAAGCTGATCCAGAACTATTGTATAGAAAATGAAATAGAGCGACCAGAGGAGTTGCGCGTGAAGACCGTTGCCAAGAAGTCATTGCTCAAGGTGAATATCATCCAGAGCATCGACCGACAGATCGACCTCGAAGATCTTGCCAGCGCCAAAGGTTTGGAGTTCGCTGATCTCTTGGACGAAATCGAGGCAATCGTGTATAGCGGAACCAAGTTGAATATCGATTATTTCATCGAAGGCAGGATGGATGACGACAAGATCGACGACATCTATGACTATTTCATGGAGAGCGAAACAGACGACTTGGATGCGGCACTCGATGAGTTGGATGAAGACTACACAGAAGAGGACATTCGACTGATTAGAATCAAGTTTTTGTCCGAACAAGCCAACTAATCACGTTAAATAGCATTAATAAGGTAAGATTTTCGTAAAAAGCGAACTCTATCTGAGAAATTATTGCTAAATTTGCACGCAATAAATTTTTAAAGGTTACAATATGTCATCATTTGTTGCAGATAAAATTGTAATGGACGGTCTCACTTACGACGACGTCCTTCTGATCCCTGCTTATTCAGAGGTACTACCAAAACAGGTAGAGTTGAAAACCAAGTTCTCTCGTAACATCGAGTTGAACGTTCCATTCGTTACAGCAGCGATGGACACCGTTACCGAGGCTTCAATGGCGATTGCTATCGCCCGCGAAGGTGGTATTGGTGTCATCCACAAGAACATGACCATCGAGGAGCAAGCTCGTCAGGTGGCTATCGTGAAGCGTGCTGAGAATGGTATGATTTATGACCCTGTCACCATCCGTCGTGGCAGTACAGTGAAGGATGCGCTGGATATGATGCACGACTATCATATCGGTGGTATTCCAGTGGTGGATGACGAGAATCATCTCGTTGGTATCGTGACTAACCGTGACCTTCGTTTCGAGCGTCACATGGACAAGAAGATAGATGCGGTAATGACCAGCGAGAACCTGGTTACCACTCACATCCAGACCGACTTGGTTGCCGCAGCTGCCATCTTACAGGAGAACAAGATTGAGAAGCTCCCTGTAGTTGACAATGAGAATCACTTGGTAGGTTTGATTACTTACAAGGACATTACCAAGGCAAAGGACAAGCCAATGGCTTGCAAGGATGCCAAGGGTCGCCTTCGCGTGGCTGCCGGTGTAGGTGTTACTGTTGATACCTTGGACCGTGCCAAGGCTTTGGTTGAGGCTGGTGCTGATGCCATCGTTATTGATACTGCTCATGGTCACTCTAAGGGTGTTGTCGAGAAGCTCAAGCAGGTTAAGGCTGCCTTCCCACAGGTAGATGTAGTAGTAGGTAATGTTGCTACCGGCGAGGCTGCCAAGTATTTGGTAGAGAATGGCGCTGATGGCGTAAAGGTAGGTATCGGTCCTGGTTCTATCTGTACCACCCGTGTCGTTGCCGGTGTAGGTGTGCCTCAGTTGAGTGCTGTTTATGATGTATATTCTGCCTTGAAGGGTACAGGCGTTCCTCTGATTGCCGATGGTGGTTTGCGCTATTCTGGTGACGTAGTGAAGGCTCTGGCTGCTGGTGGTAGCTGCGTAATGATCGGTTCATTGGTAGCTGGTACTGAGGAAAGCCCTGGCGATACTATCATCTTCAACGGCCGTAAGTTCAAGAGCTACCGCGGTATGGGTTCTCTCGAGGCTATGGAGCAGAAGAATGGTTCTAAGGACCGTTACTTCCAGGGTGATACCAAGGATGCCAAGAAGCTTGTACCAGAGGGTATCGCAGGTCGTGTTCCTTACAAGGGAACTGTACAGGAGGTTATCTACCAGTTGATTGGTGGTTTGCGTTCTGGTATGGGTTACTGTGGTGCTGCTACTATCGAGAACTTGCACAACGCTAAGTTTGCCCGCATTACAAATGCCGGTGTATTGGAGAGCCACCCACATGATATCACTATCACCAGTGAGGCTCCTAATTACAGCCGCCCAGAATAATTATTTGAAAAGTAATATGAGATTTTATGCGCTTTTTGCAGCTATGCTCCTTTCGGGGAGCATAGCTTTTGCTCAAAACGACGACCCTACTATCATGACTATCAATGGTCAGCCTGTCAGTCGTTCGGAATTTGAATATTCTTATAACAAAAACAATTCCGAGGGCGTGATTGACAAGAAGACAGTCAATGAGTATGTTGACCTATTTGTTAATTACAAACTTAAGGTTTTGGCGGCATTGGATGCCCGTATCGATACAACGGCTTCTTTCAAACAGGAGTTCCTGCAGTATCGTGACCAACAGGTACGTCCGGCGATGATCAGTTCGGGAGATGTGGAGGCGGAAGCGCAGAAAATTTACGAAGAAGCGAAACAACGTGTCAGTAAGTCGGGCGGAATGGTTCATCCTGCCCACATATTGATCCGTTTGGGACAGAAAGCCTCTGCTGCAGACCAGGAAACGGCGCGACAGAAGGCTCAATCTATCTATCAGGCTCTATGCAAAGGAGGCGATTTCGCCGGATATGCCAGAAAGTATTCTGATGACCAGGGTTCTGCCGTCAAGGGCGGAGACATCTCCTGGATATCAAGAGGGCAGACGGTGAAGACTTTTGAGGATGCTGCGTTCTCACTCAAGGTGGGAGAAATCAGCAAGCCAATCCTCTCGGAGTTTGGCTATCACATCATCAAGCTGATGGGAAAGCAGGACTTCTATCCTTATGATTCGGTGAAGAACGATATCCTTCGTTTCATCGATGCCAAGGGAATCAGAGAAAGAATCATCAACGAAAAGTTGGATTCCATTGCCAGGACGTTGCCTGCGGGAAGTGACCGTGAAACCGTCTTGGATCAGAAAGCTTCAGAATTGTCGGCTCACGACAAGAATCTGAAATATCTCATGCAGGAGTATCACGAAGGATTGCTGCTCTATGAAATCAGCAACCGGATGGTATGGGAGAAAGCAGCGAATGATGAACAGGCACAAGCTGCTTATTTTGCCAAGAACAAGAAGAAATACAGATGGGAGCATCCCCGCTTCAAGGGTATTGCTTACCATACAAAGGATGCTGCCGATGTGGCAGCGGTCAAGAAATGCGTAAAGGGTAAGCCTTTCAGCCAATGGGCAGAGTTGCTTCGAAGGAAGTTTAATGCCGATTCGGTGGTGCGTGTCCAGGTGGAGGAAGGAATCTTCAAGAAGGGAGATCATCCTGTAGTGGATTCACTGGTGTTCAAGACAAGCGCCAAGGTAGAGAAGGTTAAAGGATATCCTTACGATGCTACATTCGGAAAAATTCTCAAGAAGGGACCTAAGGAATACACGGATGTGAAAGCCTGGGTGATAGCCGACTATCAGGACCAGCTGGAGAAGGAATGGGTGGCAACATTAAGAAAGAAATATCAGTTTGTGGTGTACCCTGAGGTATTAGCCACGGTAAACAAACATTAAATATAAAATTCAAGCAGAATACAGATCTATGAAGACTGGATATAAAATGAGTCTGGCGTTTATCGCATTGCTCCTTATCATGGGCATGAGCGCAAGCGCCTCACGTATGGGCATGAGTCGCCATGCTTCGGTTGCCGACAGTGATTCGGCAAAGTTGGAAGCGGTGAACGACTCGCAGTCAATCGACCCGGGAAGTATTGTTGACGAGGTGATCTGGGTAGTTGGAGATGAGGCTATCCTCAAGTCTGACGTCGAGGTTACCCGCTTGCAGTCGGAGGCTGATGGCATCAAGTTCGTCGGCGATCCAGACTGTTCTATTCCTGAGCAGATTGCCGTGCAGAAACTTTTCCTGCACCAGGCTGCCATCGACAGTATCGAGGTGTCTGAGTCGGAAGTCATGCAGGGCATCGACGACCAGATCAACTACTGGGTTTCCATGATTGGATCCCGTGAGAAGCTGGAGGAATACCGCAAGCAGAGCATCACCCAGATGCGCCAGCAGATGCATGATGATTTCAAGAACCGCCAGCTCATCCAGAAGATGAAGCAGGAACTGGTGAAGGATATCAAGGTATCACCTGCACAGGTGCGTAAGTATTTCAATGACTTGCCTACAGACAGTATTCCATTCGTTCCTACAGAGGTGGAGGTAGAGATTCTTACCATGCAGCCTCGTATTCCTATGGAAGAAATCAGCCGTGTGAAGAACCAGTTGCGTGACTTCACCGACCGTGTGAATAAGGGTGAGACTACTTTCGCTACTTTGGCTCGTTTGTACAGTGAAGACCCGGGTTCAGCCCGAATGGGTGGTGAGATGGATTATATCGGACGTGGTATGTTGGATCCTGCATTTGCCAATGTGGCATTCAACCTGACTGACCCAAAGAAGATTTCCAAGATTGTGGAGTCTGAGTTCGGTTATCACATCATCCAGTTGATTGATAAGCGAGGTGACAAGATCAAGTGCCGTCATATCCTGCTCAAGCCAAAGGTTTCACAGGAGGCTATCGACAAGTCTATCGGTCGTCTGGATTCCATCGGTAATGATATCCGTGCCAAGAAGTTTACCTTCGAGGCTGCCGTAGAGGCATTGTCTGATGATAAGGATACCCGCAACAACAAGGGATTGATGGCAAATACAGCCCAGGCAGACAACCGTACCTCTAAGTTCCAGATGAAGGATCTTCCTACAGAGGTGGCACGTGTGGTAGATACCATGAAGGTAGGCCAGATTTCTGCACCTTTTACCATGGTCAACAGCAAGGGCAAGACTACCTGCGCCCTGATCAAGTTGGTGAGTAGGGTAGAGGGCCATAGAGCTACCATTACTGAAGATTTCCAGGTAATGAAGGATGTCGTCCTTGCCAAGGAAAGAGAAAAAACGTTGCATGACTGGGTGGTTGACAAGATTAAGAAGACCTACGTTCGTATGAATGATCGCTACAAGAATTGCAATTTTGAATATCAAGGTTGGGTTAAATGATCAATAACAAGCAACATAATATTAACAAGAACGGGCATAGAATCTTTTTCATATTGATTCTATGCCTATTTGGGTTTTGTCTGGTGCAGGCTATGCAGGCACCTAGGAAGAAACATAAGAAGCGCCCGAAGGGTGAGAGAGTCTATCTTCTTCATGCCGATGAGCTGCGCTACGATATGTTTGGCAGAAACCCTGATGCCCAGATTGTAAAGGGCAAGGTTTCGTTTATGCACCAGGGAGGTCATCTCACCTGCGACAGTGCCTATTTCTATCAGGGTACCAACTCTGTGAAGGCTTTCGGTCATGTGCATTACCGTCAGGGTGATACTTTGTCGCTTACCTGCGAGAGGGCAGAATATGATGGTATGATGCAGATGATGCATGCCCGCAGAAATGTGGTACTGCACCATCGCAGACAGACCCTGAAGACGGACAGTCTGGATTTTGACCGTCTGTATAACATGGCGAACTTCTTTGACGGAGGTACGCTCATCGACGGTAAGGACCGACTGGTTTCCGACTGGGGAGAATATCATACCGAGACCCGAGAGGCAAAGTTCGTCTTCAATGTGAAGTTGCGCAGTGGTAAGGATGTGGTTACCACCGATACCTTGTATTATGACGTTCCAACCTCTACCGCCCACATGGTGGGACCTTCCAAGATTGTTTCCGGTTCCAGCGTGGTGCATACGGCAGATGGTTATTATGATACCAAGACCGATAAGGCTAAGCTCTTCGGCCGTTCTACCTTGGTGGATAAGGATAAGTCGATTACCGGTGACAGTCTCTACTATGTGAAGAATGGCGAGAGTACGGGTTATGGCAATGTTGTATATGTGGATAAGAAGAATAAAAATTCACTTACCTGCAACTATCTCCGTTATAATGAGAAGACGGGAATGGGATTCGCTACCAAGCGACCTGTAGCCATCGACTATTCTCAAAAAGATACGTTGTGGATGCATTCAGATACTATGCGCATCTATACTTTCAATATCAATACAGATTCGGTATATCGCAAGGTGCATGCCTATCCGCATGTCCGTGCTTTCCGCAACGACATGCAGGCTATCTGCGATTCCCTGGTTTTCAATTCCAAGGATTCCTGTATGACGATGTATAAGGATCCTGTTATCTGGAATGCCAACCGGCAGATACTCGGTGAGGAAATCAGAGCTTATATGGCAGACTCCACCATCCGCTTTGCCCATGTCATCGGTCAGGCTCTCTCTATCGAGCAGATGCCAGACAGCGTACATTATAATCAGATTACTTCTTCTGAAATGAAATCCTATTTCGAAAAAGGAGAAATAAAGATGACGGAAGCAATCGGCAATGTGCAGACGGTCTATTATATGACCAACGACAAGGACAGTTCCCTGGTGGGACTCAACTATCTGGAGACCGATACCATGCGTATGTATCTGGGAGCAGCCAGAAAGTTGGATAAGATCTGGACCAATAAGTTTACCAGTACCATGTATCCGATTACCCAGGTTCCGCCTGCCAAGTATAAGCTACCTAACTTTGCATGGTTTGAGGACCTCCGACCAAAGGATAAGAATGATATTTTTGTTTGGCGTGGCAAGTCGAGTGGCACGGAGTTGAAATCCATCAAGCGCCATGAGGCACCTTTGCAATCCCTGAAGAAGGAATCTCTCAAGAAGGACAAGGAAAAGGCTGAAGCTGAGACTGCCTCAGGGAAAACTGACAAGGAGGCATCCAAGACAGCTTCTAAGAAAACTGTTCGTGCAGCTTCCAGAAAAATCTCAAAGGTAGCGCCAAAAGTTACCAAGAAAAACAAACGTAAATAAAAAAAGAAACGACGATGAGTGATGTCATCCAACTTTTACCAGATTCTGTTGCCAATCAGATAGCAGCAGGAGAAGTGATACAGCGACCAGCTTCTGTCATCAAGGAGCTGGTGGAGAATGCTGTTGATGCCGGCGCCAGGAATATTCAGGTGGTCGTGGTGGATGCGGGTCGCACCAACATCCAGGTCATTGATGATGGCAAGGGAATGTCGGAGACGGATGCCCGCCTTGCCTTTGAGCGCCATTCCACCTCTAAGATCCGTAAGGCAGACGATCTCTTTGCCCTCCGTACGATGGGATTCCGAGGAGAAGCTTTGGCTTCTATCGCTGCCGTGGCACAGGTGGAACTCAAGACTCGTCAGGAGTCTGACGAGATAGGTACCCTCGTAGCCATATCGGGTTCCCGGTATGAGCGCCAGGAACCTTGTGCCTGTCCTGTGGGAACCAACTTTTCTGTGAGCAATATCTTCTACAATGTTCCTGCCCGCCGTAAATTCCTGAAATCGAATTCTACCGAGCTCAATAATATCCTTACCGCTTTTGAGCGCATTGCCTTGGTGAATCCGCAGATTTCGTTTACCCTGCACAACAATGGCACGGAAGTGTTCAATCTTCGGGCTGCCAATCTGCGCCAGCGTATTCTGGATGTGTTTGGCAAGAAGTTCAATCATGATCTCTTGCCCGTCAATGTAGAGACAACCATGTGCAAGGTTTCCGGATTTGCCGGAAAACCGGAGGCTGCCCGCAAGAAAGGAGTGCATCAGTTCTTCTTTGTGAACGGCAGATACATGAAGCATCCTTATTTCAACAAGGCGGTGATGGCGGCTTACGACCGTTTAATTCCGGTAGGAGAGCAGGTGCCTTACTTCCTCTATTTCGAGGTGGATCCTAAGGACATTGACGTGAACATCCATCCTACCAAGACCGAAATCAAGTTTGAGAATGAGCAGGCTATCTGGCAGATTCTCTCGGCTGCCGTGAAGGAGAGCATCGGTATGTTTAATGATGTACCTACCATCGACTTCGATACCGAGGATAAGCCGGAAATCCCGATGTTCAATCCGGAAGAGATTCCTTCGGCATCGGCTCCGAAGATCAGCGTCAATCCAGGATATAATCCTTTCAAAACCCGTTCTACTACTATGGCGAAGCCTGTAGGAGCCGGTTTTCCTGGTCCTTCCAGTACCAAACCGGAGATAGACCAGAACTGGGAACAGCTTTACGAGGGGTTGAAAGATCAGGATGAACAGCAGCATACGATGGAACTCTTTGATGAGCCCGAACAGGCTACTGCTGCAGGTACTACGGCTAACAGTATTATAGCCGAGAAGTCGCCATCCCATTATCAGTATAAAGGCAAGTATATCATGACTGCCGTGAAATCGGGATTGATGATCATCGACCAGCATCGTGCCCATGTGCGTATCCTGTTCGAACAGTATCTCAAGCAGCTTGCCGAGCGCACCTTCCATTCCCAGAAGGTTCTCTTCCCGGAAGTGGTGCAGTTCCCGATGTCGGAGAAGGTAATCTTCGAAAAGATCTTGCCGGAAATGAACGGGATGGGATTTGAATTGGAAGATCTGGGAGGTGGCAGCTATGCCGTCAACTCCGTACCTGCCGGTCTGGAAGGTATGAATCCGGTAAGACTGGTACAGGATATGGTATCCAGTGCTGTGGAGAAAGGAGTCTCTGCCATGGATGAAATCAACCAAGCCCTGGCTCTTTCGCTTGCCCGTCAAGCAGCGATACCGCACGGACAGGTGTTGAGCAATGAGGAGATGGAAGGATTGGTCAATGGACTTTTCGCCTGCGAGAATGTGAACTATACTCCTGATGGTAAGTCGGTGCTCTGCATCCTCCAGCAGCAGGAGATAGAGCATCTTCTGGGGTAGTTGCTTCCATCATCAAGGAATGCTATATATAATATCGAAGATTGCTATATATAATAAGGTGTAGTTAAACTGAAAGTTAAAAATAGATAGGTATGAAAAAGATATTTGCTTTGCTGGCTTTGGCTAGTGTTTTTATGGGAAGTTTTGCTCAGGACGTAGTTCCTGAAGAAAAATATAGTATTGCCACCAATTCTTTTGGCAGTAATTGGTTTGTGCAGGCTGGTTTGGACTGGAATGCATGGTATTCTGCCGAAGAGAGAGGACACGATCTGTCGAAGAGTCCTTTCAAGAAGTTCCGCAGCAATCCGGGCATCTCCCTGGCTTTCGGTAAGTGGTTTACGCCAGGTATCGGTCTTCGTACTAAGATTCAGGGATTCTGGGGAAAGAAGGTGGATGCCGACTGGAACGAGGATACCAATGAGGGCAACGGTAACAAGTATTGGGTAGCCAATGAGCAGGTGATGTTCAACCTGACCAACCTTTTCAAGGGTTATAAGGAAGAGCGCGTCTGGAACATGATGGCGTTTGCCGGTGCCGGTGTGGGCCGATCGATGACTCACGACAACTATGCCATGAATTACAGTCTGGGTCTTCATTCGGCATGGAAGGTGGCAGAAAAGGTTCAGCTTTTTGCTGAGGCTGGTCTGAATACCTTCGATCATAACATTGATAATTGTGCAGGAAGTGCCTCCCAGTCTTGGACCCGCCGATGCAAGAATTACTATTTCGAATTGGGTGTTACCTACAATCTGGGCTCTTCCCGTTGGAGAAAGGCTCCGGATATGGATATTGTTGATACGCTTCACCAGTCGGAACTGGATGCCCTGAATGCTGCTTTGGAAGATGCCAATGCAGAAACCGAGCGTTTGAGAGGACTTTTGGAGAAAAAGCAGGCTGGAGAGAAGGAGACAGAGCATGCTACCGACGTAGCTCCTGCAGATTCAGAAGAACAGTAAGTTTTGGCTAAAATAGCCTATATAAAGGGCATTTTTCCCCGTGGAAAATGCCTTTTTTCATGTTTTTTCAACGAAAATGAAAAAAAAGTCGGAAAAAGTTTGGTGGAATCAAATATTTGTAGTACCTTTGCAACCGCTTACGAAAAGTAAGGGCGCTTAGCTCAGCTGGTTTAGAGCATCTGCCTTACAAGCAGAGGGTCGGCGGTTCGAATCCGTCAGCGCCCACAGGGGTGTTCCCTGTGATTCACATTTGTGGTTGCAGGGATTTTTTTTAGGGCGCTTAGCTCAGCTGGTTTAGAGCATCTGCCTTACAAGCAGAGGGTCGGCGGTTCGAATCCGTCAGCGCCCACAGGGGTGTTCCCTGTGATTCACATTTGTGGTTGCAGGGATTTTTTTTAGGGCGCTTAGCTCAGCTGGTTTAGAGCATCTGCCTTACAAGCAGAGGGTCGGCGGTTCGAATCCGTCAGCGCCCACCAAGTTAAAAGATCTTTCAGCAATCGTTGAAAGACCTTTTTGTTTTAATTAAAGCTAAATAATTCTCAGTTTTTCTGTTTTTTCGTAGGAATTCATTAACTTTGCACCCTATATTAATAATACGTATTGTTATGAATTTAGATTTATTGACAGCCATATCACCTATAGATGGTCGTTACAGGGGAAAAACAGAGCAACTCGCTAACTACTTTTCAGAGTATGCTCTCATCCGTTATCGTGTTCGAGTAGAGATAGAGTATTTCATTACTTTATGTGAGTTACCATTGCCGCAGCTGGCTTCTTTCGATCAGTCGCTGTTTGAGCGTTTGCGTGACATCTATCGTAATTTCAACGAAAACGATGCTCAGCGTGTGAAAGACATTGAGAAGGTTACCAACCACGATGTGAAAGCTGTTGAGTATTTTATCAAGGAAGAGTTTGACAAGATTGGTGGCTTGGATGCCTACAAGGAGTTTATCCACTTCGGCTTGACATCTCAGGACATCAACAACACCAGTGTGCCTCTTTCAGTGAAGGAAGCTCTGGAGGAGTGCTTCTATCCTCAGGTTGAAGAGCTGATTGCCCAGCTTCAGACTTATGCTGATGAGTGGAAGGATGTACCTATGCTGGCTAAGACTCATGGTCAGCCTGCTTCTCCTACCCGTTTGGGCAAGGAAATCATGGTTTATGTATATCGTCTTACCGAGCAGCTCGATTCTTTGAAGGCTTGCAAGTTTACGGCTAAATTTGGTGGTGCTACCGGTAATTACAATGCTCATCATGTAGCTTATCCTGAGTATGACTGGAAGGCTTTTGGCAACAAGTTCGTCAGCGAGAAGCTGGGCTTGGAACGTGAGCAATATACTACTCAGATCAGCAACTATGATCATCTGGGTTCCATCTTTGATGCCATCCGCAGAATCAACACCATCATCATTGACTTGGACCGTGACTTCTGGATGTACATCTCTATGGATTACTTCAAGCAGAAAATCAAGGCTGGTGAGGTAGGTTCCAGTGCCATGCCACACAAGGTGAACCCTATCGATTACGAGAACAGTGAGGGTAACCTCGGTATTGCCAATGCCATCCTCCAGTTCCTGGCACAGAAGCTCCCGGTTAGCCGTCTGCAGCGCGACCTTACTGACAGCACCGTACTCCGTAACATCGGTGTGCCTCTCGGTCATAGCGTCATCGCCATCCAGAGCACATTGAAGGGCTTGCGTAAGCTCATCCTTCATGAAGAGAAGTTGCAGGAAGACTTGAATAATACCTGGGCTGTAGTAGCTGAGGCTATCCAGACCATCCTTCGTCGTGAGGCTTATCCACATCCATACGAGGCATTGAAGGCGCTTACCCGCACCAATACCCATATGACAGAGGAGACCATTCATGAGTTTATCAAGGGATTGAATGTAAGCGATAGCGTGAAGGCAGAACTGATGGCTATCACTCCTAGCAATTACACCGGTATTTAATCAAAAAGCAGTTTCCCTAACGGGCACCAAGGATATATCAAGACATATCATATATAACATAATTAATAATAATAGATTTATTAACCCGGCCGTGAGGCTTTTATATTGAATAAATTATGGATTCAGAGTTCGAGAACAAACCACAGAGTCAATCGTCTGAGAGCGAGAACACCCGAGAGGGCTTCAACGCAGGCGGTTATCAGAAGAGTTATCGTAGTGTAGGTCGCACACAGCGTCCACGTATTAACAGTCATCGCCCATCATTCAACAGCGATAGAAGTAGCAGTAGTAGCGAGGGTGGCTTCCGTCCGGAAGGCTTCGGTGCTGGCTTGCAGAGCAGTTCTACCAGCTCTAGCAGCGAGCGTCCACAGCGCAGCTATGGTAGCAGCCGTGGCAGCTATGGCAGCCGTCCACAGCAGGGTGGCTACAACAGCCGTGGTAGCTATAACAGCAACCGTGGTGGTTACAATGGTCGTCCTCAGCAGGGTGGCTATGGCAGCCGTCCACAGCAGGGTGGCTACAACAGCCGTCCTCGTTTCAATAATAACGCAGAAGGTGCCGATCTGCATCCATCAACTGGTGGCTATCAGCCACGTCAGCAGGGTGGTTACAATGGTCGTCCTCAGCATGGCGGTTACAACAGCCGTCCTCAGCATGGTGGCTACAACAGCAACCGTGGTGGTGGTTATGGCCGTCCTCAGCAGGGTGGTTACAATAGCAACCGTGGCGGCTATGGTCGTCCACAGGGTGGTGGCTATGGCAACAAGCGTGGTGGTGGTTTCCGTCAGCACACTCCAGGATACGATCCAAATGCTAAGTATAGCATGAAGAAGCGTATCGAATACAAGGAGGAGAATATCGACCCAACAGAGCCATTGCGCTTGAATAAGTTCCTTGCCAATGCTGGTGTCTGCTCTCGCCGTGAGGCTGATGAGTTCATCCAGGCTGGTCTGGTAACTGTCAATGGTCAGGTAGTTACCGAGTTGGGTACTAAGATTCTTCGCACCGACGAGGTGAAGTTCCATGATGCAGTAGTATCTTTGGAGAAGAAGGTATATGTATTGCTCAACAAGCCAAAGGATTACGTGACAACCAGCGACGATCCTCAGCAGCGCAAGACTGTGATGGACCTCGTAAAGGATGTATGCCCTGAGCGTATCTATCCTGTAGGTCGTCTCGACCGTAACACAACAGGTGTACTCCTGTTGACCAACGATGGTGACCTGGCTTCTAAGCTGACTCACCCTAAGTTCTTGAAAAAGAAGGTATATCACGTACACCTCGATAAGAACCTCACTGCTCACGATATGCAGCAGATCAGCGAGGGTATCACTTTGGAAGATGGCGAGATCAAGGCAGATGCAGTAGCTTATGCTGACGAGCGTGACAAGTCACAGGTAGGTATCGAGATCCACAGCGGTAAGAACCGTATCGTTCGCCGTATCTTCGAGAGCCTCGGCTATCGTGTAACCAAGCTCGACCGTGTACAGTTTGCAGGTTTGACCAAGAAGAATCTCCGTCGCGGTGACTGGCGCTTCCTTACTGAGAAGGAAGTAGATATGCTCCGTATGGGTGCTTTTGAATAAGGATAATAAGATATAATAAGAAAGGAGACTATCTGTTTAGTCTCCTTTTTAACCTATTAATTAACAATGGAAAAAGTAAAAAGAACTAAAGTCGTTGACTTGCTCAAGAGCACAGCCTACGACTCAATCGTGAATGTTAAGGGATGGGTTCGTACCCATCGTAGTAGCAAAGCAGTCGATTTTATCGCTCTTAACGATGGTTCTACTATTAATAATGTTCAGATAGTAGTCGACCCATCAAAGGTCGATGAAAATCAGCTTCGTCAGATCACCACTGGTGCCTGCATCAGCGTAGTGGGTACTCTGGTTGAAAGCCTGGGTGCCGGACAGAGTGTTGAAATCCAGTGCGACAGCATCGAAATCTATGGTCTTTGCGGCAACGACTATCCAATGCAGAAGAAGGGACAGAGCTTCGAGTACATGCGTCAGTATGCTCACCTCCGTCTCCGTACCAATACCTTTGGTGCTGTGATGCGTATCCGCCACAATATGGCGATGGCTATCCACACTTACTTCCACGAGCATGGATATTTCTACTTCAACACTCCTCTCATCACTGCCAGCGACTGTGAGGGTGCAGGTCAGATGTTCCAGGTAACAACCAAGAACCTCTACAACCTGAAGAAGACAGAGGATGGCAAGATCGATTATTCTGATGATTTCTTCGGTAAGCAGACTTCATTGACTGTTTCTGGTCAGTTGGAGGGTGAGCTGGGTGCTACGGCACTCGGTGCTATCTACACCTTCGGTCCAACCTTCCGTGCAGAGAACAGTAATACTCCTCGCCACCTGGCTGAGTTCTGGATGGTAGAGCCAGAGGTCGCTTTCCTGGATATGGACGGTTTGATGGAGCTGGAGGAAGACTTCATCAAGTATTGTATCCGTTGGGCACTGGAGCACTGCAAGGACGACCTTGCTTTCTTGAACAAGATGATCGACAAGGGCTTGATTGCTCGTTTGGAGGGCGTTTTGAATTCAGACTTCGTTCATCTTCCATATACAGAGGGTATCCGCATCCTGCAGGAGGCTATCGCCAACGGCAAGAAGTTTGAGTTCCCATGTGAGTGGGGTGATGACCTGGCTTCAGAGCACGAGCGCTTCCTCGTAGAGGAGCACTTCAAGCGCCCAGTCATCATGACCAACTATCCAAAGGCTATCAAGGCATTCTATATGAAAATAGACGAGGAGGAGAGCGGCTTCGGCGGCAAGAGCGGTCAGACCGTTCAGGGTACCGACGTACTGTTCCCACAGATTGGTGAGATTATCGGTGGTTCTGTCCGTGAGGAGAGCTATGACAAGCTGATGGGTGAGATTGAGGCTCGCAATATTCCTATGAAGGATATGAGCTGGTATCTTGATACCCGTAAGTATGGTTCATGCCCACACGCAGGTTTCGGTCTCGGTTTCGAGCGTCTGATCCTCTTCGTAACCGGTATGCAGAACATCCGTGACGTGATTCCATTCCCACGTACACCAAAGAATGCAGAGTTCTAATCTTCGTTGATATCAACGAAAACAGAATATAGGATAAGTGAGGCTTCTTTTTAGGAGGTCTCGCTTTTATTTTGCCAACTAAGCTCTAGGTTTTGCTTATTTTTACATCTTTTCTTCCTCATTCTCATTATTTTATTGTACCTTTGCACCTAAAAATATAAAATCGTAAGAAAAATGGGAAAGATTATATTGACGGGCGACCGTCCAACAGGTAAACTTCACCTGGGTCACTACATCGGTTCCTTGCAGCGCCGAGTACAGCTTCAGAATGCTGGTGACTTTGACAGAATGTTCGTATTCATGGCAGACGTTCAGGCTTTGACAGATAACGCTGACAATCCTGAGAAGATTCGCCAGAACATTACAGAGGTAGCACTCGATTATCTTTCTGCGGGTCTCGATCCACAGAAGTGTACACTCTATATCCAGAGTATGATTCCGGAGTTGGCTGAGTTGACTACCTACCTGATGAACCTCATCTCTGTATCTCGTGTTCAGCGTAACCCAACCGTGAAGACTGAGATCAAGATGCGTAACTTCGAGGCAAACATTCCTCTCGGTTTCTTCTGCTATCCTGTGAGCCAGGCTGCCGACATCACCGCTTTCAAGGCTACAACCGTGCCTGCCGGTGAGGACCAGGAGCCTATGCTGGAGGTAACCCGTGAGTTGGTTCGCCGCTTCAACCAGACTTATGCGCCTGTATTGGTAGAGCCAGAGATTCTGCTTCCAGAGATTGCCTGCTGCCGTCGCCTTCCTGGAACCGATGGTAAGGAGAAGATGAGCAAGAGTCTCGGCAACTGCATCTACATGAGCGATGACGAGAAGACTGTCTGGAAGAAGGTGAAGAAGATGTCTAACGGTGAGCCACGCATGAGCATGGAAGAGCCTGGACATCTGGAGGGAAATGCCGTGTTCACTTATCTGGAGGCATTCTCTACTCCTGAGGACTTCGCTGAGTTCTGGCCGGAGTTCAAGACTTTGGACGAGTTGAAGGAGCAGTATGTGAAGGGTGGTATCGGTGATGGCACCTGCAAGAAGTTCCTGAACAGCGTCATCAACAAGATGCTTGACCCAATCCGTGCCCGCCGTCATGAGTTTGAGCAGGATATTCCTGAGGTATTCAATATCCTGAAGAAGGGTAGCGAGGATGCCCGCGAGTTTGCTGCCCAGACTATGGACGAGGTTCGCAAGGCGATGCGCATCGACTACTTCAGCGATGCTGCCTATATTGAGGAGCAGGCTGCGAAATATAAAATTTAATGTTGAATGTTTAATGTTGAATGTTGAGTTAGGCATGCGCCCTATAATTCAACACTCAACATTCAACACTTAATTATGAATAAACGAATATTGCAATTAGCGGTACCGTCGATAATATCCAATATCACGGTACCGCTTTTGGGTTTGGTAGATGTCGCCATCGTCGGACATATCGGCGATGCAGCGTATATCGGCGCCATTGCCGTGGGCTCGATGCTCTTCAATGTCATCTACTGGCTGTTCGGATTTCTGAGAATGGGAACCAGCGGAATGACCTCGCAGGCTTTGGGCAGGAGGGACTTTGCCGAGGTGGTGAGACTCCTGATTCGTTCCCTGGGCATTGGCGTGGGGATAGGACTGCTGTTCTTTATCCTTCAGAGATGGCTCATCGGATGTGGATTGTGGGCTATGTCGCCGGAAGCGGATGTCGTGGAACTGGCTCGCAGATACTGCTATGTCTGCATCTGGGGAGCTCCCGCCGTGCTCGGACTCTATGGATTCACGGGCTGGTATATCGGTATGCAGAACACGCGCATTCCGATGGTGGTATCGCTCTCTCAGAATGTGGTGAACATCGTAGCCTCTCTGGTGCTCGTCTTCGTCTGCAGGATGACGGTAGAAGGTGTGGCACTCGGAACGGTCATCGCCCAATGGTGGGGATTTCTGATAGCCTGCGTGCTCTATCGGCTCTACTATCGCCGGTTGGGCAAATATGATTATCGCCAGCATCTCTTTGCCTCAGAACCGCTGAAGCGATTCTTCTCCCTGAACAGAGACATTTTTCTCCGTACTGTATGTCTGGTGGCTGTAAACCTCTTCTTTACAGCAGCCGGTTCCAGAGAGAGTACACTGGTGCTGGCAGTGAATACCCTGCTGATGACGCTCTTTACCATCTTCTCTTATTTCATGGATGGTTTTGCGTATGCGGCAGAGGCTTTGAGCGGCAAGTATTATGGAGCCGGGAATAGGGAGGCGTTCCGGGAAGTGGTGAAGCGGACGATGGGCTTCGGTGTCGTGGTGGCGATTTTTTTCACCTTATTATATATAGTGGGTGGAGAAAACTTTCTCTCTTTGCTGACCAGCGACAGGCAGGTGGTGGCGGCTGCGGGTTCGTATCTGGGATGGGCGGTGCTTATTCCGATGGCAGGTATGTCGGCATTTGTCTTCGATGGCATCTTTGTGGGCATCACCCAGTCGAAGTCTATGCTTTGTTCCACCGCTGTAGCTTCTGCTTCATTCTTCGGAATGTATTTCGCCCTTCATCCTTTGTTGGGCAATCATGCCCTGTGGCTTGCCTTTATTCTCTACCTCGTTTTGAGGGGTATCGTATTATTCGTCATTTACCGTAGAAAACTGCGGTAAATGGCGAATTGTGTTTTAATAGAATATAATAATAGAAATAACGCACATTGTTCTTGAAAAATTGCACACTTGAAATATAGTGTGCGCATTTTATGGAAAAACTACATTAATTTAGTTTAAAACTTACGCTTTTATTCTTTTTCTTAGCATAATTTTCGTACTTTCGCAGAATAAAATTTAAAAATATAAAGAGTAAAATGACAGCAGAAGAGTATTATCAGGAAGGAAATGCCTGGCGAAAGCAAGGCGACTTCAAGCGTGCCCTCGACAGCTATATGGAGGCGATAGCTCTCGATCCGGAGAGTCCTGCCGTGGCAGCCAAGGAGATGCTGGATGATATCATGAGCTTTTATTGCAAAGACTACTACAATCCATAGCAATCTGTTGTGGACAGCAGCAGTTTTGGCTACTCCAGTGAAGAATGATAATATAAGAAAAAGAAAATATATAGAATATGAGCAAAATTAAAGGGGCCATTGTGGTCGATACGGAGCGTTGCAAAGGATGCGCACTCTGTGTAGAAGCTTGTCCTCAAGATGTCATCGCATTGGCTCTGAAGAAGGTCAATGTGCATGGCTATCGCTATGTTGAGGCTGTCAATGCCGATGCGTGTGTGGGGTGTACCTCGTGCGCCATCGTCTGCCCTGACGGCTGCATCACTGTTTATCGTAAGAAGGAGGACTAAACAATGGCAAATCAAGAAGTAACATTAATGAAAGGCAATGAGGCGATAGCCCATGCCTGTATCAGATGTGGTGCGGATGGCTTCTTCGGCTATCCTATCACACCTCAGAGTGAGATTATAGAGACGCTGGCTCTGCTCAAGCCTTGGGAGACATCGGGTATGGTGGTTCTCCAGGCAGAGAGTGAGGTGGCGGCTATCAATATGGTTTATGGTGGCGCCGGCGCCGGCAAGCGTGTCATTACTACCTCATCCAGTCCGGGTGTGGCTTTGATGCAGGAGGGTATTTCCTATATGGCAGGTGCTGAGATTCCGGGTGTCATCGTCAACGTGCAGCGTGGCGGTCCGGGACTGGGTACCATCCAGCCATCTCAGAGTGACTATTTCCAGGCTACCCGTGGTGGTGGTAACGGCGACTACAATGTCATTGTGCTGGCTCCTGCTTCTGTTCAGGAGATGGCAGACTTTGTGGATCTTGCCTTCACCCTCGCCTTCAAGTATCGCAATCCGGCGATGATCTTAAGCGATGGCGTGATCGGACAGATGATGGAGAAGGTGGTGCTGCCACCGGTAAAGCCTCGCCGTACCGAGGAAGAGATTGCCAAGGAGTGTCCTTGGGCTACCATCGGTCGTCCAAAGAGTCGCCCGGTCAACATCATGACCTCTCTGGAACTCAAACCGGAGGTGATGGAGGCACGCAACATCGCCCTTCAGGAGAAATATCAGAAGATTCGTGATACCGAAGTAAGATATGAGATGGAGCAGATGGAGGATGCCGACTATGTAATCGTAGCCTTCGGTAGTGCGGCACGTATCGCCGAGAAGAGCATCGAGAATGCCCGAGAGCAGGGCATCAAGGTGGGTCTCTTCCGTCCTATCACCCTCTGGCCTTTCCCTGAGAAGGAACTCCATGAGCTGGCAAAGACCAAGAAGGGCATTCTGGTTGCCGAGATCAATGCCGGTCAGATGGTTCAGGATGTGCGCCTGGCTGTGAATGGACAGGCTCCAGTAGAGCACTTCGGTCGCCTGGGCGGCATTGTGCCGGAGCCGGAGGAAATCGTTGAAGCATTAAAGAAGTTAATAAAATGAATGATATAATTTCACCAGAGAATCTGGTATATAAGAAGCCTACGCTGATGAACGATACCCCGATGCACTATTGTCCGGGTTGTTCGCATGGCGTAGTTCATAAGCTCGTTGCCGAGGTCATCGAGGAGATGGGCATGGAGGATAAGACGGTGGGCGTTTGTCCGGTGGGCTGTGCCGTCTTCGCTTACCGCTATTTGGATATCGACTGGCAGGAGGCTGCCCATGGCCGTGCACCTGCTGTTGCTACGGGCATCAAGCGTTTGTGGCCAGACCGTCTCGTCTTCACCTATCAGGGTGATGGCGACCTGGCGTGCATCGGTACCTGCGAGACTATCCACGCCCTGAACCGTGGCGAGCATATTGCCATTATCTTCATCAACAATGCCATCTATGGTATGACGGGTGGACAGATGGCTCCAACCACCCTGTTGGGTCAGAAGACCGCTACCTGTCCTTACGGACGAGAGGCTGATCTTCATGGTTATCCACTGAACATCACCGAACTTGCCAGCCATCTGCAGGGTACCTGCTATGTAACCCGCCAGAGTGTGGAGACCGTGGCAAGCATCAAGAAGGCAAAGAAGGCAATCCGCAAGGCTTTCGAGGCAAGTATGCAGGGCAAGGGTTCCAGCCTGGTAGAAATCGTTTCTACCTGCAACAGCGGCTGGAAGCTCTCACCTGTTGAGGCAAACAAGTGGATGGAGGAGAATATGTTTAAGCAGTATCCTAAGGGCGACCTGAAGGATACAACAAATTTGTAAGAACAATGAAGACAGAAATCATTATATCCGGTTTTGGTGGTCAGGGCGTCCTTTCGATGGGAAAGATCCTGGCTTACTCAGGACTGATGGAGGACAAGGAGGTGACCTGGATGCCTGCTTATGGTCCGGAACAGCGTGGCGGTACAGCCAATGTAACGGTCATCGTGAGCGACAGCCGCATCTCTTCGCCTATCCTGAGCCATTACGATGTTGCCATTGTGCTCAATCAGCCATCACTCGATAAGTTTGAGCCGAAGATCAAGCCAGGTGGCATCCTGATTTATGATGGTTATGGCATCATGAATCCACCTCAGCGCAAGGACATCACCGTTTATCGCATCGATGCGATGAACAAGGCTGCTGAGATGAAAAACTCCAAGGTGTTTAACATGATTGTTTTGGGCGGACTGCTGAAGGTTTGCCCTGTGGTGAGCACCGACGGTTTGAACAAGGCACTCTTCAAGTCGTTGCCAGAGCGCCATCATAACCTGATTCCACTGAATATGAAGGCTGTGGAAGAGGGTATGAAAATCATTGAGAAAGTAGAACGATAAGTTTTAAAATAGTACGCTAAGTTAGAGACAATAGGTCGATAGCTTAGCGGACTGATATTAATCATTTATAGATAAGCCGTATGACTAAAAAATCCAACTATCTATTATCCCTTTTCGGGGCATTATTGCTTTCATCTCCGATTCAGGCTCAGAATCTGTTGCCAAAACCGCAGCAGGTTACGATGGGCAAGGGCGTGTTTAAAACCAGCGACGGTGTGAAAGTAGAAAACCAGGTAGGCGCTGATGCCGAGAACATCTATACCAAGGCATGGAATGCCAAGGTGAACGATGCTGCCAAACGGGTGGTGAAGTTCACCAAGCTTGCCAACGCCTCTTCGCCGGAAGCATACAAGCTTCATGTGGCACCTGATGCCATTGAAATCAGTGCCGCCAGCAGCGAGGGTTTCCTCCGTGCCTGGCAGACCATGGAGCAGCTTACCACCAAGAAGGGCATTGCATGCTGCGACATCGTGGATGCCCCTGCCTATAAGTGGCGTGGATTGATGCTTGATGTTTCCCGTCATTTCTTCCCTATTTCCTTCCTCAAGAAGCAGATTGATGTGATGTCGGAATACAAGTTCAACCGTCTCCATATCCACCTGACCGATGCTGCCGGATGGCGCATTGAAATCAAGCGCTATCCTCGACTCAACAACTTTGCAGCCTGGCGTTCGGGTAAGTTATGGAAAGACTGGAATGCCAATGGCAACAAGTATCTGGAGCAGGGCAGCGAGGGTGCCGAGGGTGGTTACTATACCCAGGATGAACTCCGCGACCTGGTGAAATATGCTGCCGAGCGTGGCATCACCATCGTTCCGGAAATCGAAATGCCGGGTCATTCTGAGGAGGTGCTTACTGCCTATCCTGAGTTATCCTGTACCCATGAGCCATACAAGCAGGCAGATTTCTGTCCGGGCAACATCGGAACCTACGATTTCCTGGAGAATGTCTTGAAAGAGGTGATGGATATCTTCCCATCTCATTACATTCATGTGGGTGGCGATGAGGCTGCGAAGAAGTCATGGGGCAGTTGTGCACTCTGTCAGAAGAAGATGAAGGAGCTGGGCATCGACAACGTAGATGGATTGCAGGCTCATCTCATTTCCCACATGGGCAAGTTCCTGAACGAGCATGGCAGACAGCTCGTGGGTTGGGACGAGGTGATTGCCGGAAATCTCTCCAAGAATACTACCGTGATGGTTTGGCGTGGCACCGAACTGGCACACGAGGCTATCAAGCATGGCTACGATGTGGTGATGTCGCCGGGAGCTTACTGCTACTTCGATATGTATCAGGATGCGCCGGGCACCCAGCCTGTGGCAAATGGGGGTTTCATTCCTACCGAGAAGGTGTATAGCTACGTGCCGGGAAGCGATCTTCCTGAGGCAGAACGTAATATGATTACGGGTGTGCAGGCGAACCTCTGGACCGAGCATATTCCTACTCCAGAGTATGCTGAGTACATGCTTTATCCTCGTGCCTTGGCTCTGGCTGAGATAGGATGGAACGGAACCAAGACCAAGAACTATCCTGAGTTCAAAACCCGTGCCTTGGCGCAGGTGGAACATCTGAAGGCTGAAGGCGTAAATCCATTCGAGCTGAAGAAGGAGATTGGTGAGCGCAAGGAGAAGATGAAGCCGGTGCAGCATAAGGCTGTGGGTGCCAAGGTTACCTATAATCATGCTTACAACCGCTATTATCCTGCAGCTGGCGAAAAGACGCTGGTGGATGGTAATATGGGCGGTTGGGCTCATGGCGATGGACGCTGGCAGGGCTTTATCGGCAAGGATTGCTTCGATGTAACCATCGACCTCGGCAATTCTACCAAGATCAGCAGTGTAGGCACCGATTTCATGCAGAGCTGCGGTCCTGAGATTTTCTATCCTTCTCAATATACAGTATCAGTTAGTGAGGATGGCAAGAACTTCACCCAGGTATTCGACAAGAAGTATGAGTCGAGCAAGGAGCCGATTCTGAATTTCAAGACACTTACCTGGAAGGGCAGCAAGACAGCCCGCTACATCCGTGTTCAGGCAAAGCCAAGCAGCTTCGGCGGCTGGCTGTTTGTTGATGAGATAATCGTGAAATAATACGCCCTGAACCAAACGGTCACCGGCCGAAGGGAAAGTCATCATGTGTGTCTGAAGTTGACTATGTAATTTAGGAAATTGATATGATTGAGATTAGACATATTGCAGAGAAGGAACAGCAACAGTTGGCTGCCATGTATGAGCGTCATGGCTTTAGGCATATTCCTCAGCGCCTTGGTGACTCAGGACATACCGCCACCACCATATTTATGGTCAAGGAGTTGTAGGACAACGTCTACGAATGTTGCCTCTTTAAATCACAACTGCAAAATAGAATCTCCAGAGAGAAATCGAGTAGCTTATGCTCCTTGGTTTCTCTCTTTTTTTGTTTGATCAGTTAAGTGACGTCTTTCGTACCTTTTGATTATGAAAATTGGTACGAAACCATGACGGTGTGTAGTCTTACTGACACTTGATTTTTGTGGCAAGTTCTGAGTAAAACGTGAGCAAGAAATGTTAAATCTTGGAAAAACGGACAAAATTACGTCTAAATCCCTTGGAAAAACGGACGGAATATAGTACTTTTGCCTTGGAAAAACGGACAAAATGCATCCGTTTAATATTAGAAAAGAGGACAAAAATGATTAAGCGTAAGATAGACAGATATTTAGCTGACTTTTTCGATGCCCATAAGAAAGCGTTGATGTTGACAGGAGCAAGACAGATAGGAAAAACATATTCTATCCGTCGTTTCGGTCATGAACATTTTGAAAGATTCGTTGAAATCAATTTCATTGAAAATCCGGGTTTGGTAAAGGTCTTCAGCAAGGCGAAGAACTGTCAAGACATCTTGTTGCGTCTCTCCACAGTGACCAGCCAGGATTTAATAAAGGGTAATACTCTTGTGTTTTTTGATGAAGTGCAGGAATGCCCGGAAATTGTAACAGCCATCAAGTTTTTGGTGGAGGAGGGGAGTTATCGCTATATTTTAAGTGGTAGCTTATTGGGGGTGGAAATTAAGAATCTCCGTTCTGCTCCAGTGGGATATATGGATGTAAAAGATATGTATCCGCTTGATTTTGAGGAGTTTGCAACTGCTGTTGGTATCAACGATAGAATTATAGATGTTTTGAGGAAACATTTTACAGAAGGGACGCCTGTAGATGAATTCATCCATGAAAAGATGATGGAGGTATTCCGCCTTTATCTTATTGTAGGTGGAATGCCTGCAGCTGTTGATAAATATCTGGCTACCAATAATCTGCAAGATGTAATGGCAGAGCAGCAGGCTATCATACGTCTTTATAAGCAGGATATAGCGAAATATGACCCTGACCATAAATTGTATATTCAAGAAATCTTTGACAGGATTCCTGCTGAGCTTGATGCCAAGAACAAGCGTTTCATATTGAAGAACCTGAATGAAAACATCAAGTTTTCACGTTATCAGAATAGTTTCTTGTGGTTGAAGGATGCTGGTGTAGCTTTGCCGGTATATAATGTTGAGGAGCCTACTGTGCCTTTGATTTTGTCAAGCAGCCGAAACTTATTCAAGCTGTTTATGGCAGATATTGGTCTTTTGGCAAGTCTTTATGCAGATGGCATTCAGCTGAAGATTTTGGATAACGAACCGTCCATCAACTTTGGTTCGATATATGAGAATGCGGTGGCACAAGAACTCCAGGCGCATGGCTTCCAGTTGTATTATTATAACAACAAGCGGCAGGGTGAACTGGATTTTGTGATAGAGCAAAATGGTGAGGCGTTGCCTTTAGAGGTTAAATCGGGCAAGGATTATGAGCGTCACAAAGCGCTTACGAATGTGATGAACTCTACAACCTATCAGGTTTCAAAAGCCTATGTGTTGTGTAACGATAATGTGAAGAAGGTGGGAAAAATCACTTATCTCCCTATTTATATGCTGATGTTTATCAAGAATGAACAGAAACTTCCTACCCAATACACCCTTGATTTAAGCGGACTGGTTTAAGGAGTTGGTTTAACTAACCTTTAAATTTTGGAGTACCTTTTGATTGTGAGAATTGGTACGAAAGAAACAACAGAAGAATGGATGAGTAGGGATGATGTAGATGGGGAAGGTGATAACAAACTAAAAGCGTAAACCTGATTTTACTTAGGCTTACGCTTTTAATCATTATCTTTATCTTCTGTTTTTCCAAGGAGATTGTTCTGTCCAATTAGGAGTGAAATCTCCGTTGGCAATTCTTAAGCCGATACCATACCATAGGTTGATGTCATCCAAAGTTCCAGATACATCCCATGATGGAGAGTATTCATCCTGTGGCATATGGTAGGTACGGGGACCTTTGTAGCGGTTGGCATCTTCTGGGTTGATGTAATCTCTGCCTCCTTCTGCAAGGATGACAGGAATTCCAACCTTGGCAAAGCTGAAGTGATCGCTTCGGAAATATCCACCGCTGCTTTGATTTCTAGCCTGTTCCACTGTTCTTCCTTGTGCCGCTGCAGTTTCCTCCACCAGTTGGTCTGTATTGGTATCTCCATAGCTACTGATGATGACGTTGTTGACCTTGCTTTGAGGGGCACAGCCATCAATATTGATATTTGCCACCGTTTTCTTTGTAGGTACCAATGGGTGCTGGGTATAGTATTCGCTACCCAGAAGTACTGCCTCTTCTGCAGTGACAGAGAGAAAAAGGATGGAACGCTTAGGCTGCTGCTTTTGATGGGCAAACTTCCTGGCGAGTACCAGCAGGGCAGCTACGCCTGAGGCATTGTCACTTGCTCCGTTATAGATACTGTCTCCATCTACCGGTTTCTGTATGCCGAAATGATCCCAGTGGGCAGAATAGATGAGATACTCATCTTTCTTGTCACTGCCAGGAAGAATGGCTGCTACATTATGGGAATTGGATATATATACGTCATTTTTAAGTTTGACATTGCTTTCTGCCCTGAGATCAATTGCCTTGAATCCTGGTTGCTTGGCTGCAGCAACTGCCTTCTCGAAATCCATGCCTGCTGATTTGAACAGACGTTGGGTGGCAGGAAGGCTGATCCAACCTTGAAGTGCCACTTTGTCTGCATTTCCCTTGTCGGATACTAAACTAAGGTTCTTGCTTCCCCAAGATGCCTGTACTACGTTCCATCCGTAGGAAGCAGGTTGGGTGTCGTGGATAACCAGAACGCCTGCAGCATCCTGTCGGCTTGCCTCTTCAAACTTGTAGATCCATCTGCCGTAGTAGGTCATGTCCTTTCCCTTAAACAGACTGGGATTGTAATATCCTGGGTCATTTACCAGGACCAGAACGATTTTTCCCTTTACATCGAGGTCTTTATAGTCGTTCCATCCATATTCTGGAGCATTGATTCCAAAGCCGGCAAATACGAAATCAGCTTTGGGAATATTGACGGTCTTCTTTCCTCTCACAGAAGTGATGATAATGTCATCCCAGTTTTTGAGGGACACCTTTCCACCCTTTGTCTTCACCTTGATACTTCCGCCTGCTGGCTGGGTAGCTACTTTCAAGAGTGGCACCTTTTGGTAGTAGCTGTCGCCATTAGCTGGTTTCAAGCCGATTTCCTTGAATTGGCTGGCGATGTAGTTGATGGTCTTGGTTTCGTAGGGGGTGAGCGGAGCACGACCTCCAAAAGAGTCCGATGCTATGACCTCTTCCCATTTACGGAAATCCTTTTCATCCTGGGTTACCTGAGCCTGGGCTGTGAATATTGAAACTGCCAAGGTTACGATGAATGTTATACTTTGTTTCTTCATATCAATCTCTTTTTTGATGGGTATTTAAAACGATAGCTATTTCAAGGTTGTTTTTCTACTCCTCGATCAGCTTGTTTGCGGAACTCTCAATGGTTGGGATTGGCCAAATATAGCCATTTGTTGCTGGTGTAATGTGAATTTCCTTCACTGTACCACCTTGCTTGATGAAGTCTTCACCTCTTCGGTGAATATCAAGGCTACGGATACCTTCACCAATGAACTCTGCTCTTCTCTCATTATAGATAGCAGTCTTGAGTGCTTCTCCTGTAAGTGAGCTGATATCAATCACATCATCACTCTCTTTTACAGAACGGCGCCTTACCTCGTTGAGGTATTTCCTGGCTGACGGTTCGTCGCCATTCTGATAGTAGCTTTCAGCCAGGTTCAACAATACTTCTGCATATCTGAATACAGGTGTCCAGTCGAGATAGTTCTGAGAGTCCTTGAACTTGGTGGAGATTGGCTGGGTGCCTACCTTGCCTGTGAGTTCTTTCACACGGGCATCGTTTGTTATAGAATACTCAGCCTTGCTGAGGATACCGGATGTATAGTCAATGACAAAACGGGTTCCATCATAGAAGTAGTAGGCTGGTGCACTCTGGCGGCTTCCCCTGTTGGTTTCACTCATTGGGAAAGAGAATATAGTTTCATTGGTAATGAAAGGAGATTTAAATAAGTTGGATATGTCACCCTCCAGGCTGTATCCTTTCACTGCCAATCCTTCCTCGATGGCTTTGTCCCATTGCCCCTGTTCCATATAGATGCGTTGACGAAGTACATGGGCTGCACCTTGGGTGGCACGTGTGACGGCATAATATGTTCCTGCTGCAGCAGGAAGGTTGTTGATGTTTTCATCACAGAGATCTTCCAGTATCTGTGCATCTATCTCCGCCACAGTAGAGCGTTTCAGGTTGTTGTTGCCTGTATTGTCTTCACTTTTAAGGCGTAGGGGAACAGACTTTGCATCCTTATTCAACAGATAAGGCTGGGCATATAGGCTATTGAGATAATAATAGCTCAATGCTCTTACAAACTTGGCTTCTGCTACCCATTTTCCGTAGTTGTCTCCAGCAATCTCCTTGGCATCGTTTATCTTCTCCAGGAACGTGTTGGCATTGTTGATGGTTTGATAAAGTTTGGTCCAGGTTTCGGTATTGTCCGATGTGGTTTGTCCCACGGTCATCTCATATGAAGCGATAGCCTCATTAGCGTTGACGCTTTGGTTGATGAACTCATCACCTCTGGCTACGTTGAAGTTGAAGAGACGCAGACCAATGATACTCTTTGCTGAACCATATATGCCAAGGAGGTTTGATTCTATGTGTTGGGAATCTGCAAATATCTCCTTGTCGGTGAGGTTGAGTTTGGGTTCCTTATCCAGGTCATCAGCGCAGCTTGAAAATAAAGCCAGTCCAATGAATCCAATTGCCAATATCTTATTATAGTTCATATTCATTTCTCCTATTTAATTTAGTACTTGTCTCTATCTCTAGATGACAAGATTAGAATGTAACGTTAACACCAAAAGTAAATGTACGGGCCTGAGGCGCAGTATTATGATCTGTTCCGCCATTTAAGTTGGCTGAGTTTGTATTGGAAAGCACTTCTGGGTCAAGACCCTCGTATCCTGTAAGGACAAAGAGATTCTGTGCCTGAGCATATACTCTGAGCTTGGAGATACCCGCTTTTTCCAGGAATGGCAGCTTGCCGAAGGTATAGCCTAATGAAATGTTCTTCAGGCGCAGATAATCTCCGTCTTCTACCCAGTCAGTGATAGGCATTGCACTACCGTTGGAATAGTTGTCACCCCAAACTGGCTTGGCGTATTTGGCGTTTGTTCTGTCTTCTCTCCAATAGTTGTTCCATACATCCTTGGAGTTGTTCCACCAGCGTACATCACTCATGGTAGCCTTGGTTCCATTATAAATCTTGTTGCCACCTGAGAACTGGAAGAGAACTGAGAGGTCAAAGTTCCTGTAGGTGATATTGTTGTTCCAGCCGCCATAAAATGTTGGCAGGGTATTGCCTGCTATGACTCGCTTGATCTTACTCTCAGGATATGACTTTCCATCTTCCGTGAAGAACTTTCCTTCCTTCTCGAACTCCAGGAGTACCTTGGTGCCGTCTTCACCATAGAAGATACGGCGTCCAGTCTTCTCATCGATTCCACCTGTAGGATAGAGGTAGAGTTGACCGATGCTCTTGCCAGGAACAGTAATGTTCGTGGTTTCAGACAAGCCTGTGGATATGATTTCCTGCACATTATCACTCAGCTTTTCCACTCGGTTGCGGTTGGTGGTGAGGTTGAAGGAAGTGCTCCATGAGAAATCCTTCGTGCTGATGACAAGGGCGTTGATGCCGAGTTCGATACCACGGTTGCTCATCTTTCCGGCATTTGATATGATACTGTTGCCAGGAACACCCTTTGATGGTGCAACAGGAACGGCAAGAATCAGATCGGAGGATGTGGTAGTATAGTATTCCAGGCTCACATTTACCTTATTGAACAGATCTGTTGAAAAGCCAACATTCCATTTCTCACTTGATTCCCACTTGAGGTTTTCCGTATCTCCAATTTGACCGATTACATACGAACCGTTATTACCATAGTAGGATGAAGAGTAATACGACTTGGAGGCGTATTCATCAATGTTGGTATTGCCCACGATTCCCCAGCTTGCCTTCAGACGCAGATTGGCCAGGATATTCTTCAATGGAGAGAAGAACTTCTCTCGGCTTACATCCCAGGCTGCTGATACACCGCCGAAGTTACCCCAGCGGTTGTTCTTGCTCAGAGCCGAGAATCCGTCACGACGGAAGTTAACAGAGAAGATGTAGCGGGAATCATAATCGTAGTTGATACGTCCCAGATAAGAGAGAAGCTCACTTTCCGTAATCTTGCTGTCGCTGGCTACAATGTTTGAGAAGGGACCCTCGAAGAAGTTGAACTTGGCTTCGTTCAGACCGCTTTTCTCTGCTCCCCACTGGTCATAGGATTTGCTATAGCTCTCCACTCCTGCCAGGATGTCAAAGTTGTGGCTGCCCAGAGAGAACTTGTAGTTGGCTGTATTGGTCCAGGTGTACTGGCGGCTACGGATGCTATAGTTTTCTGCCGTACCGTTCTGTTCTACGCCCTCCACTGTTGTGGCTGCAAAGAAGTTACGGTCTTCAATCTTCATGTAATCCACTCCATACTGTGTTCTCAATGTGAGTCCTTTGAATGGGGTCACTTCTGCGAATGCGTTACCGATGAGTCGGGTGTCTTCTGTCTTGATGACACTTCCGCTTTCAAGGACTCCGATAGGGTTGGTAAGAGGGAACTGGATTGTATTCGGACCATATCCCAATCTACCGCCCTCCTGGTATGGAGTTCCATCTGAGGCATAGGCAGGAATGTTCGGTGCATCACTCAGTGCCAGACGGGTGAAGCCTGAATAGGAAACCAGTTCTCCCTTTCTGGAACGGTCACCGGTTTGCTGCTTCGATACAGAGCCGGTTCCCGAGAAGCCTACCTTGAGCCATTTGTTGGTTTGTGCTGAAACATTGGTGGTGAGACCTGTTTTCCTATATTCATCTCCCTTCAGGATACCGCTTTGCTTGTTGAAGTTGCCGGAGGCATAGTAGAGCACCTTGTCATTACCTCCACTGATTGACACTGTATGGTTCTGCTGAAGTCCCGTGCGAAGTACATAATCCTTCCATTGGGTATCCACATAGCTACCGTCTGCATTTTTCATCAGGTTGAAAGCCTTGTTTCCATATTGTGATTTATAACTATTGGTGAGCGAGATTTCATCTGTTCCATAGCGGTTCTTTACAGCCAGGTTCTTGAAATCTACATACTGCTGTGCATTCATGACATCAAAGAATTTGGATGCGTTGGCAATACCTACCCAGCCATTGTATGAAACCTTAGCATTGCCTTGCTGTCCTTTCTTGGTGGTGATGAGCACAACGCCATTGGCTGCTCTGGAACCATATACAGCAGCTGCTGCAGCATCCTTCAACACGTCGATGGAGAGAATGTCGTCAGCATTGATGTCTGCCAGAGCGTTTACATCACCCAGCTGGGCATTGCTTCCGGTCTGTACCGGTACGCCATCCACGATATAAAGAGGTTGGGTGCCGGAGGTGATGGAAGCCACACCTCTGATTTTCACGATAGGTGCCTGGCCTACATTACCGGATGGAGTGGTGAGACTCACGCCGGATGCTCTTCCCTGAAGGACCTGGTCAATGGAGGTGACAGGTACATCCTTGAAGGTCTTGTTGTTGATGGATGAGATGGAAGATGCAACATTCTCTCTTTTCTGGGTTCCATAGCCAATGACGACTACTTCATTCAGGAATCTTTGATTTTCTCTCAGCTTTACCTCCACAGGAGTTTCTGTATCATAAACTTCCAGGTCGATTGGGCGATATCCTATATACTCTACCTTCAGTTTAAGAGGAGCTTCTACCTGAGTGTTGAGCGTGAAGTTTCCGTCTGTATCTGTGACCACACCTTCCTTCTTGTCTCCTTTCACTACTACAGATGCACCGATGAGCGGTTCGCCGGTTGTGGCATCTGTGATATGACCTGTTATCTCTGATTGGGCGAATGATACGCTTGGAATGGTGGCGACAGCAATCCCTAAAACAATTTTATTAAATATTTCCATAACGTGCTAACTTTTGATGGTTCTGCTTTTGTGATTCTCTCTTTCTCTCTGTTTCCTATTTCTGTTCAGCAAGGAGATTTGGTAAGTATTTGGCCTGTTGCGCTAGAAGTTTTCTGTCCAGGCGCAAGATTCCATACTGGTGGTTATACTGTTCTCCTGTCGAAAGTATCCATACCAGGAATTTTGTTACTTCAATATCGTTATCGTCGTATGTAAAGCCGATCTTTTCCGTTGGAATCTGACTGGCCTTGTTGCTTTCAAGTACATCGAGAAGCTGATCGATATTGCTCTCTTCTGACAGTGCAGCTTTCTCTTCCTTGTTATAGCTGATGTTCAAGATACTGATGTTATCCTTTACCTTGCGAGAAGAGAGATCATAGATGTTGCCAAGAGTGTTGAAGCTTACTCCTTGTGGATCTTTAGAAATGGCACTGATGAGGAACAGATCATCTCCAACAATTCGTTTTCCACGGAAGCTGGTGTTGTCTTTTCCGTAGAATTCTGCAAATTCTCTTGAAACAGACTCTTTGTCATTACCGGTGTAGATGACGATGTCGCTGAACTTGTTCTTCTTGTCCTGTTCGTCCAATTCTTCATTTTCAAAGTAAAGAGCCTTGATCTTCTTGGTAGTGAGCTCCTGGTTTTCCAAGCTCTTGGCAGCTTCTGAATCCTTGGATGTTATGGGAAGAATTGCGTATGAGCCGAAGAATACAGTTTTCTTATCTGTTTTTTCCGATGGATTTACATCAGAAAGCAGGATATTGAGTAAACTGCTGTTCTTGGCAGCCTGAGTCTTTGCAATAGCAAAATTGGCCTCTGGCTTTACTTTCTTGTATTCAGCAATCCATTTTTCTATGAGTGGACGTACAAATCTTGGCGCGTTGATATATACTATGCTGTTACCAGAAGTGGTTGACTGTGCATAATCTGCAACATTGCCAGCTGATATGGCTAATGTCTGCAAACTTAATATGGATGTGATGATAGCTGTATAAATCTTCTTCATAATGATGGAACTTTTATGCTGTTAATGACCTTTTAAATAATTATATACCTGAATGAGATTCTTACAGTTATGTAAGGTACCTCTTTAAATTATGATTTGTAACACATTCGTTTCATATCTTATCTCCTTTTAATTTTAATGAGTGAATTATTTTTTCTGAGTGCAAAGGTACGGAGTTTTCCGCATATGGGCAATCACCTTCTGGTGGTATATTGACTCCCCTACAAGGGGTAGTTCTCATCACATATTTGTGGTAGAGAGTGTGATTTTGTAGCTTTTTTGCTTCATTTTTGTATTTGTATAGCAGATTTGTGGTAGGAGAGATTAACTTATTCTTGGTATTGCTCTTCTCGGATTTTTTTAGTATTTTTGCATCCGAAAAGAAAATGGTTTCATTAAAGATTTAAAAGAGTATGGTTAGAATATTAATTGTATTGGTTGCGATGTTGCTATTGGGTACTTCACCTTATTATAATAATATAAAGGCATGTACCTCAGTTCTAGTATCGGGTAAGGTTTCCAAGGATGGTAGGCCTTTCATTTTGAAGAACCGTGATACTCCATCCTTGGATAACCTGATTGTTCAGCGAAAGGGAGAGAAGTACAGGTATATTGCTGTGGCCTCTGCTTCTGATTCCTTGCCGGAGAGTGTCTGGTCAGGGCATAATGAGAAGGGATTTGTCATCATCAACACTGCTGCCTACAATCTGAATGGCGACAGTAAGATAAGTGACGAGAAGGATGGCATCATCATGAGAAGAGCCCTGGAAATCTGTGCCACCGTTCAGGATTTTGAGAACCTGATAGACAGCATCAGTCCCAGGAACTCCAATTCCAACTTCGGTGTCATAGATGCCGAGGGTGGTTGTGCCTACTATGAGGTGGGAGTCAATCAATGGAAGAAGTTTGATTGTAATGACCCATCGGTTGCTCCTTACGGATATCTCATCAGGACCAACCATGGTTTTATTGGTGACAGAAAGCTGGATGCAGGAGTAGAGCGCTACATGGCCATCAATGAGTATATGACACAGGCAAGTTTCTCAAATAATCTGGATGCCGTTCATGTATTGCGTACTGTACCACGTTTACTGAAGCATGGATTGACCCACATTGATTTGAATGACCTGGAGCCGGAAGATGATTCCCAGCAGAAGTTCTTTCCCTTCATAGATTATATTCCCCGCTATCTTACTGCTTCTGCAGAGTTGATACAGGGTGTAAAGGAAGGAGAGAATCCTTTGTTTACCATAGGATGGAACATCATCGGTTCTCCTCTTGCCACTGTCGCCATACCATTGATGATCACTCCTTCCGGTGTACTTCCAAAGGTGGTACTTAAAGGGGAAGACGGAGGTAGTTTGTTATGTCATTATGGTTTTAAGCTCAAGGAGCGATTGTTTCCTCTTCGTACCAAGAGCAGAAGCAATTACATCGATATTGCTCAGCTCATCAACAAAAAGGGTACTGGTATCCTACAGCAGATAGAGCCGATTGAGAGTGAGATTGTTTCTCGAGGTGAAGTGTTGATTGATAAGATCAGAAGTTCCAAGAGTTATCCAACGAAGGGAGTGGATGCCTATTACAAATGGGTGGATAGCTTCATTATAGATGAATATCAGAAGCATTTTGGTATCTGAATCTCTTCCTTACAGATATTGTTCATGAAAGTTTGGAGAGGGTGTGTCATAAGTCCATGACGCACCCCCTTTTGGTCTTTATACGGATAATCTCCAATGTTCTGTTAGTTTATCCATCCAAGCAGGGACACCAGATAGGCGTTCCAGTTGATGGCAATTTCGTTTGAGGCATAGCTGCCAACGTTATCCTGGTAGGATTCATCTGGTATGTTGGAAGCATAGGCTGGTACGAATTCGGCATCTTCCTGTCCCTTGTTGGCTCCTCCAGCTACAAGACCAGGTACTGGCTCCTTGATATTGTCGGCTGCAGAGATACGGTGGTGGATATTCATGACCCTCTGGGTGCCGAAGCCTGTCAGATAGCAATAGCCTGTGGCGTTACGTCCAAAGAAATAATCTAAGGTAGAAACGGCGGCTTGCCTATACTTGCTGTCCTTTGTCAGGGCATACTCGTACATTTGGGCAATGCCTCTTCCCAGGCAGCTTTCAGAGTTGCTTCCCCAGTGGAAGTCTTGGGCGCTGTTGCCGAAGATACTGTGGAATGAAGAGGTAGCCAGTTCTTGGATATCCTCATCACATTTTTTTTTAAGAGATTCTTTGATCTCTTTCATAGGGAGCTTGCCGGCGTCAGGTGTGCCAAGGAGTTCCTGGTTTACCCATTGGAAGATGCCCAGACCTGCCACGTTACCCCAGGATGGAATGCTGAATTCATCTGGAACAAACTGTTTTGCCTGTTCCAGGTAGGATGTTTCAGAGGTTGTGAGGTATAGTTCTGTAGCTGCCCAGAAGAACTCGTCTTCTGTGTGGTTGTCTCCATAACCACCCGTTTGGATGGCTGGAGAGAATTTCTTGTTGTTTCCATCCTGATCATAATACACCGTGGGGTGTTTCACAGCCCATGCGTATGCTTTTTCTGCTGATTCTATGGCTTGTTGGCAGAAGCTTTGGAACTCAGGGAATCTTTGGTAGATTCTGGCGGCCAGTGCCATGGTGGCAGCAAAGTCGAGAGTAGCGGTGGTGGTTTTCTGTACCACATAGCGTTGCTGCTTGCAGTCTTCTGGCATCACGAATCCCTCAAAGTTAGGGGTGGTGAGTTTATGATATACTCCTCCATCGGTTGGATCCTGCATGGTGAGCATCCACTTCAGGTTATACATCATCTCATCCAGGATATCCGGTATTTTATTGTCGGATTCCGGAATTTGAAGATTGAGAGAATTGAATCTATCCTGATGGAGTTGGTAGGACTGCAGAATCAGTCCGAGGGTAAATCCAGAATTGACGATATACTTGTTATAGTCGCCAGCATCGTACCATCCCTTGGGAGAGGATATGATGGTTCCCGCCGGTCTTTTAGTGGTTGCAGCCGAAGGATGCACCATGACATGAGTATCCAGGTGAGCTGCCGTTATTTTTGTTGGAAATTGTTTCTGTTTTTATAAGATTTTTACCCATTTGTGTTACTTTTCCTTGATTTTGTGATGGTCGGGTATGTTATTTAAGTGTTTTTGCGCTTTTCTTAATCAAATATTGTATCTTTGCAACAAGGTGGCAATTATAGCTACAAACATCAACATCGAAGATATGAGAAGTGTTTTATTCATCGTATTAATATTGGTAAGCATTATGATGGAAGCAAAGATTCGCAAACCTCCAGTAGCAGGTAGTTTTTATGCTGACGATGCCAAGGAGCTTCGCCAGGATGTGAGAGATTGTTTCTCTCAGTGCAAGAATCCTGTCATGGAACATGTACAAGCCGTTATCGTACCCCATGCAGGTTATGTGTTTTCTGGAGTAACGGCAGCATCGGCTTTTGCAGCCATCCATCCAGAGGCAGAATATGAACATATCTTTCTTCTGGGACCAAGCCATCATGTTTATCTGGGCAAGGCTTCTATTAATGAAGGTGCTTCTGCCTACGCCACACCTTTGGGCGAAGTAGCTGTAGATACAGCCCTTTGCAGGGATTTGATGGCTAAAAGCGATGCCTTTACCTATGTACCAGCAGCACATGAGAGTGAACATTGCCTGGAGGTGGAACTGCCATTCCTGCAATACCACATGAAGAAGATGCCTCCAATCGTTCCGATCATCATCGCAACTCAGGAACTCAGTACACTAAAGAAGATTGCCGGCTGCCTGAAACCTTATCTGAATGAAAGAAATCTTTTCGTTATCAGCAGCGACTTCTCTCATTATCCTGCCTATATGGATGCCAAACTGGTGGATGGACTCACCAAAGACAGCATCATGACAGGAAAGACAGAGGCTTTTGTAAATGCCACTCTGCATAATCAGGAACTCAATATCGGCAATTTGGCAACGAGTGCCTGTGGCATGGCTCCTATTGCCACCTTGCTGATGATGACAGAAAAGAATGCAGGGATTCATCCACATCACATCATGTACTGCAACTCCGGTGATTCACGATACGGAGGAAAAGACAAGGTGGTGGGCTATCATTCTTTTGTATTTACCACTCAAGCTGCCAGCTTTGAATTGACTCAAGATGATAAGAAGATGCTTAAGTCTATCGCTTATCATACCATCGAGGCTTCTCTTGAGGGAAAGAAGTATGAGCCTAGCGGACTATCTGATATGCTAAAGACCCACTGCGGTGCCTTTGTTTCTCTGCATAAGAAAGGGAGATTAAGAGGCTGCATCGGTCATTTTGGTGAAGATATGCCATTATATCAGACTGTGGTACAGATGGCTAAGGCGGCAGCCTTTGAAGATCCCCGCTTTTATGGGGTTACATTGGATGAACTGGATGATATCGATATTGAAATCTCCGTGCTCACTCCGATGAAGCGTATCCATAGCATTGATGAATTTCAATTGGGCAAACAGGGTATTTTCATGCGCAAGGGATATCATACGGGTACCTTCCTTCCACAGGTGGCTGATGAAGTAGCGTGGTCGAAGGAGGAATTTCTGGGCCATTGCGCTCAGGACAAAGCCGGAATAGGATGGGATGGCTGGAAGACGGCAGAGCTATATACCTATGAAGCCATCGTATTCTAGTGGCTAGATGATTACAAATATTCTAAATCTTTAGATATGATGAACGAATGCAGATTTTATAAGAAGCTGGACGGGGAAGGGAGGTATGCAACCAATACGGTTATGTGTGAACTTTGCCCTCATTGCTGCGTCATCTCGGAAGGCAGGCATGGGAAATGCGGCATCAGATGGAATTTTGAAGGGAGGCTTTACTCTGTGGTCTATGGCAAGCCCTGTGTCTTGGCTGATGACCCTATTGAGAAGAAACCCTTGAATGAGTTTCATCCGGGAACCCGCTGTCTGTCTCTGTCCTGTACAGGTTGTAACTTCCGCTGTCTCAACTGTCAGAACCATGACATCTCTCAGGTGCTTCCATCTAATGTTGACTTCTATGAGTTGTCTCCTCAGGAAATTGTAGAGATTGCTGTCAAGCATCATCTGCCAGGTGTCGCCTTTACCTACACAGAGCCGCTTACCTACTATGAATATATCTATGACATAGCCCAGGAAGCGCATAAGAGAGGACTTTGGAATATTCTGGTATCAGCAGGTTACATCAATCCGGAACCCTTGAAAGAGATAGTATCTTTCATAGATGCAGCCAATATCGACCTCAAGGCTTTCTCCGATGAAGTATATCAGAAGCAATGTGGCGGTCATTTGCAGCCAGTTCTTGACACTCTTCTTACAATGAAGGAAGCAGAAGTACATCTGGAGATAACAAACCTCTTGATTCCAGGGGTGAATGATGATGAAGGTATGATAAGGGATATGTGCAGATGGCTCAAAGATCATGGCTTTGCCGATTGCCCACTTCATTTCAGCAGGTTCTTTCCTCAATATAGGATGAAAGATTCTATACCTACTCCAAGAGAAACCTTATATCTAGCCCGTAGGATTGCAGAGGAAGAAGGAATCAATAAGGTATATTTAGGAAACATTTAAAACAGAAATAATTGATTGAAATTACAAAATAGCATCTAAATCCTGCCAAATTGACCATTTCCGCATGACATATTTAGGCATTCCCCAACTTTTTGGGGAATGTTTCCACATTCTTTCCTCATTTTCCACACTATTCATTTTTGGTACAAAGGACATAAGCTTCTGATTATCAATATAAACTAATTTCTATCATCTTTTTGGCACGCAGATTGTGACTATGATTAGCGGGTTCAATAATGAATCCACAAACAAGTAAGTAACATCAATTAGTAACAATTTTAAAAAGATAAGATTATGAAGAAGTTTATGTTTGCAGCTATCGCAGCTTTGGTTATGGTTTCAGTAAGCAACGTTTTTGCATCAAGCAAAATGGTAAGTAACGCTCAGGTTGCTCCTGTTGATACAGTAGCTCCAGATGCTCCTTCAGATACATTGGCTGTTGGTACTCCTATCCAACCACAGGCTGGTGTTGAGGATTCTACCCAGCAGGAGAATGCCACAGAGGCAACTACAGAAGCAACTCCAACAGAGACTACAACAGAGAATGCTACAGAGACAACAACAGAGAATACCACCGAAGAGACTCCAGTAGCTACAGAACAGCAGGCTATTGCTGAATAATAGAGAAAATACAGTTCTTTTTGTAAGCGTTATATAGGAATAATAGGGATATTATTATCAAAAAAGTACTTATACTTATTTTAGTTTCAGAAGAAATTGCATAATTAGTAAATACTTGACAAGATTTTTAGTTCTGTGTTAGTGAAAAGGGAAGTCTGCTGGCAGTGATGCCGGCAGACTTCTGTATTTTCTCGTTTTTCTCTTGTCATATTATACCATTCGAGTTTTTGCATACAAAATTATAAAATATATTTGAGAAAAAGAGAGTTTTCATATAAAAAGTTATCTCTCTTCTTTAAGAGTGAAGTAGGATAAGTGAGCTTATAACTTTGAAAACATATCCTTAATTATCTATAAAACTTTAGACTAACCCATCTTATAATGAAGTTTATTGTGTATATTTGCATATTATAAGTGGGTTTAAGGCAATGGCAAAGAATACAATGGCTAACAAACTTCCTAGGAAGTTGATTCAGAAAATGGAAATCGTGGGCGAACAAATCAAGCTTGCCAGATTGCGCCGCAACCTGAGCATGGCTCAAGTTGCAGAAAGAGCAACATGCTCAGAAGTTACACTTTGCAAGGTGGAGAAAGGATTACCAACGGTTTCCATCGGAATCTACCTGCGTGTACTCTATGCTCTTCAACTGGATGATGACATCTTGCTCTTGGCAAAGGATGACAAGCTTGGAAGGGCATTGCAGGATATGGGACTGAAGAATCGTCAAAGAGCATCTAAAAAAGGATAGAAATGGAACGACTGTTTGTTTTCGCTGATTTCCATCGGAAAATACTCCAATGCAAGTTGGTTTTTGAATTGGTAAGAAAGGAGATTATTTATGTCAAAAAAGAAGATATTCAGATGCCAGGAATGTGGGTACGAGACCGAAATATATGAGGGACGTGGTTTCATGGGGCAGCACATTGAAGCCATGTCTTGTCCAGACTGCAGGAACATAGTACCTCTAGTGGTGGGTGGAGTGATAGGTGATGCTGCACCTAGCTTCAACTCCCTTGTGGGAAGACTCTGCCTGAGATGCGGATCGGACAGGATTCACAGGTGGGATATGCACACCTGTCTCAAATGCGGGGGCAGGATGCAGCCCACTGGCGAAGAAGAGTTCTGGACATAAAGTCATTGTTTTAGGATAGAAAGACGAAGAAAGCAAAAAGGGCTAGCCCCATTATCAGGACTAGCCCTCCGTTTTAATTATTTTCCCGATGCAATGAATGTCATCTTGAAAGCTGCATAGCACTTTAAGAAAGATTACTTAACCTCAATGTGCTTAACATCGTCTTTCTTCTCCTCCTTGGCAGTCTTAGGAATCTCAATCTTCAAGACACCATCACTGACCTCAGCGGAAATCTTCTCCTGGTCAGCATCCTCTGGCAAAGCGTAACTCTGAGAGTAGCTGCTGTAAGAGAACTCACGACGCAAGTAATGCTCTTCCTTCTTCTCCTCCTTCTTCTCCTCCTTGTTCTCGATGGATACATTCAGATAGCCATCCTTGTCGATGTTCATCTTGACCATATCTTTCTTCAAACCAGGAGCTGCAACCTCCATCGTGTAAGCTGTAGCACTTTCCTTGACGTTGATTGCAGGAGCTGTTGCGTTCATGTGTGGCATTAAGCTTGTATCAAAGAAGTTGTCATTAAACCAACTGTTCAACCAATTTGAAACACTGTTATTTCTACGAGCTAACAACATAATGTAAAACCTCCAAATTCTATTTTTCTCATCCTCTCTTCGCCTTCCGGCTCTGTCGGGATTTCTCATTGTTTTTAATTTATCCTTTTTAATAATGATCGCTTCGGCTTTCGAGGCTCAAGGATTTCAAGAAACCCTCAAATGTCATTACTTAGGGTTCTTATCGTTCCCCTTGCCCTTTCGGCTTCGGCTTTCACTCTATGTAGAAGCAAGTTGCGTGCCAACCCGTTTTGTATATTTGGAGTGAACAGTTTTTGCCAATCTTGGCAAAAAACTCTGTAAGATTGGCATTAAAGGATAATTAATTTAAACTTTGCTGCCAAAACTTCATGCTTTTTTTAAATCTGTTTTTCAATCCATGCCATCAATACCGCTACTGCATATTGCTGTTCTTCTCTTGTCAGCTGTCTTCCGGCAGGTATATGATGCCATTTGAAGAAACATCCACGGCAGCAGCAGCCTGTAGCATGCTGGGCTATAAATACAGGATGCCCTCTCATCGGCGTCTGCTTGCCGTCATTGGGAATCACGGCAGGAGCAAGGCGTTTGGCAACGAAATCCTCTGCATGCTTACGGATGGTTTCCAGGCCATTTTCTGCAATATATTCCTTATCCCTCTTCGAAAGGTGAAAACGGCTGCGGAATGCTGATTTGGAAAGTCTTTCAAACAGACCTGTCAAGTCATACTCTTTGTCTGGAGAGGTATGGTTTTCCTCGTTTTCTGAAGAGACAGTATCTTTCTGATAATCCTCTTTCTCCTCTGGAAACAAATTGAGTTCTACATATCTGGAATGGTTTGCCCTTGAATCTTTTTTCATATCTATTTATCTCCTATATCTGTTTCATCCTTGCAGATAGATACATTCTTATCGAATTTACAAATAATGGAATGCATTTATGATTTTTCAGTCTCCAGTTCCAGCAAAATTCTCTTTGCTTCCAGTCCTCCTGCAAAACCTGTCAGGGAACAATTGCTGCCGATAATGCGATGGCAGGGGATAAGGATGCTGATGCCGTTGGCTCCGATTGCTCCAGCCACGGCTCTGACACAATTGGGATTGCCTATACTTTGAGCGATTTCCTTATAGCTTCTGGTTTCACCGTATGGTATATCAAGCAATGCATTCCATACTTTTCTCTGGAAATCTGTTCCTACAGGATGCAACGGAATTTCGAATGACCTGCGGATGCCTAAAAAATATTCATCCAGTTGCTGCCTAGCCAGCTCCAGGACAGAAGATGTCTCTATCTTGAAATCTGCGTTCATATACCTTGCTAGTCGAAGCTTATTGCGCTCTGCACATGGCTTTTCGTTCCAATCACATAGACACAATTCATCACCCACTGATGCCAGAATTAACTCTCCACAGGGCGAGTTGTAATATTGGATGTTTATTTGCTGCATTCTATCAAATACGATTAAACTTCTTGCAAAAATAATAAATATTCTCAGATTTCGCAAGATAAAGTACAATATGGCATTCTTATTTATAATATATTATACTTTTATTGAACTTTTCTTTGAGTTTTGTCATATTTTCATTAACTTTGCCAGCAAAACTATCATTAAGAGTTACCCTTTAAAATAAACGTATTATGCAGATATTATTGGCAAATGCCAAAATCATGTTTGATAAGGCTGATAGGGCAGCTGTTTCAAAGCCACTTTTCCAATCTGTGGCTGAAATGTTGGCTGCAGAAATGGCTAAGCTGGACGTAGAGGAATTGGCTAGGCAACTTGATTGCAGCCACAAGATAGCTTCGGAAAATTGGAAACGCTATCGTAATTTTATGGCTGCAGAGAAGATGCCTGCCATACTTTCCTACAATGGACAGGCGTATAAGCATCTACGCGCCAACACTTTGGGAGAAGAATCCCTGCAGTATGCCCAGAAACATCTCTGGATTACCTGCTTTCTCTATGGATTGCTTCGGCCGATGGATGGCATCGTGCCTTATCGTATGGAGCATTGCGTGACGCTTGAAGCTACAAACGACAAGCCGATCAATCAATTTTGGAAAGATAAACTGACCGATGTTCTTATCCACAGTGTGAAAGCTGACGATGGCATACTTATCCATCTCTCTACGGCAGAATATGAACATCTGTTTGATTGGAAGAGAATTTGCAGGGAAGTGAAAGTCATCCAGCCCCTCTTTTATGTTCGCCAGAAGGATGGTAGGCTGAAAATGCAGGCTGTGTGGGCTAAATCCTGCCGTGGAGCTATGGTGAGATACATTCTAAGCAACCAACTTGCTACTCCAGAAGAATTGGCAGCCTTCAGTTACGAAGGTTTTGACTACGCACCAGAATTAGGAGAAGTGGCTTTTCCGCATTTCGTTCGTAATATAACAAAATAGTACTTTCTTACTTTTCCTACATCAAAGATGATATCTTAGAAGACAAGGGAGCGGACTAGGCAATGCTTTAGTCCGCTCCCTTGTTTAATTTAGTTTAAATCATGAACAATTCTTGTTTATCTCTAGGTAAAATTGTATCTTTGCCGTGGAGAAAGTTATGTTCAATGCTTTTGAACTTAAGTTCAGAACCTTTGAACTTATATTCAAAGCCTTTGAACATAGGTTCAAAGGCTATGAACGAAGCTTTCTACTAGGATTAGAAACAATTATTATTCGTAATAACATCAATTACTATTAGGAGAGGAAATAATATGGCAAAGTACAAGTTACAGGAGCTGCCTGATTTAAATAATACCGGCAAGCGTAAGGTTTATCCCAAGATGGTAGTCAACCGGACTCTATCTCGCAAGGAGTTTATCGAAAGGATGCAGGGTTATCATCGTGGTATTTCGGCAAGCACCACGGAGGCTGTGCTGATGGATGTGGAAGATATGCTGGTTGAGATGCTCTCCATGGGCTATAATGTGAATCTGGAGGGCCTCGGTACCTTCTCTTTATCCTTGGGCTTCGAGGATGACAAACCTACGGAGATGCAGGGAGATGACGACAAGATGACCTATCGCAAGGTAGGCGTAAGAGATGTGAACTTCAAGGCATCTCCCGATTTCATCAAGTCTGTGAAGCAGGTAGCCGACCGTGATCTGGAGCGGGATATGGGTGGCGTAAAACTGATATTGAAGAAGAAATATACCCGAGAGGAGCGCATCGCCCGAGCCTTGGATGTCATCGATGAGAATGGCTTCATCGGTCTTACCGACTATGCCTATATCAACAACCTGAGCCGCACCGCCGCCTCATTGGAGTTGAAGGAGATAGCCCATGACGAGACTGTTCCTATCCGCTCTGTGGGTCAGCACAGCCATAAGGTTTGGGTGAGGAGAAAAAAATAAGATAAAGTATGATTTCTCATCATTTTCTTTGGTAGTTAGGAAATATTATTGTAGTTTTGCACAAAGAAAGAAAAAGTCTAAAAAGTAGTAGATATGGAACAGAAGAAGAAACGCGTATATCGCAAGCGCATCCCTTATGGCATGATGAATTTTGAGGATGTTAGAAAGGATGATTGCTATTATGTGGATAAGACTCCGTTCATAGAAGAAATAGAGGCAGCAAATAAGTTTTTCTTTTATATTCGCCCTCGCCGCTTCGGCAAGAGCCTTACCCTTTCTATGCTCCAGAATTACTATGATGTGAACAAGAAGGATAAGTTTGAGCAGCTCTTTGGTGATCTTTATATAGGTAAGAATCCAACCCCTGAGCGTAATTCCTTTTTGGTGCTGAATCTGAATTTCTCTGTAGTTGCAGCTGGTATCGACGATTATAAGGCTGGTTTGGACGCTACCTGTAACATGGCTTATAATTTTTTCTGTGATGTTTATCAGCAGTATCTTCCTGAAAATATCAAGGAGGAAATGAACAAGCAGGAAGGGTGTATCGACCAATTGCAATATATCTGTCAGGAGTGTGATAAAGTTGGTCAGCAAATCTATCTCTTCATAGATGAGTACGATCATTTTACCAATAAGATTCTTGCTGAGCCGCAATATATGACCGGTTATCGCAAGCAGACGCATGGCGAAGGCTATCTGCGTCTCTTCTTTGATGCGGTGAAGGCGGCTACAAGTACATCCTTGAAGCGTGTTTTCGTAACAGGTGTCAGTCCTGTGACGATGGATGATTTGACCAGTGGTTTCAACATCGGCACCAACTATTCCTTGAGCGCCGAGTTTAACGAGATGACGGGATTTACGGAGGAAGAAGTACGGGAGATGTTGACCTACTATTCTTCGGTTTGTCCTTTCCGTCATTCCGTGGATGAACTTATCCAGGTGATGAAGCCATGGTATGATAACTACTGCTTTGCTGAGGAGGTTTATGGAGAAACAACGATGTATAACTCAGTGATGGTGCTGTATTTCATAGACCAGTATATTAGTAGCAGATGTAGAATCCCGAAATATATGATAGAGGATAACATCCGTGTAGATTATAACAAGCTTCGTATGCTCATCCGCCACGACAAGGAGTTTGCTCATGATGCCAGCATCATCCAGCATCTGGTTACGGATGGATTTGTTACGGGAAACTTGAAAAGGGGATTTCCTGCCGAGAGCATCAACGATCCGGACAATTTCGTCAGTTTGCTCTTTTACTTTGGCATGTTGACCATTGATGGAACCTATCGTGGCAAGACCAAGTTTGTGATTCCTAACGAGGTGGTTAGAGAGCAGATCTATGCTTATTTGCTGAGCACCTATAAGGAGAACGAACTGGCTTACGATACCTATCAGAAGAGTGATTTGGAGAGTGGCTTTGCTTATGATGGTGATTATAAATCCTATTTCGGCTTTATAGCTGATGCCATCAAGCGTTATTCTTCGCAGCGTGACCGACAGAAGGGTGAGTCGTATGTGCATGGCTTTACCTTGGCGATGACTTGTCAGAATATGTTCTATCGCCCTATCTCAGAACTGGATAACCAGGCTGGTTATGCCGACATCTTCCTGCGTCCGCTCTTGGAGAATTATCCGGATATGGAGCATTCATATATTGTGGAGTTGAAATATTGCAAGTCGGATGCCACCGATGAGCAGGTGGCGAAGCTGAGAGAGGCAGCTATCGCTCAGGTTAATCGCTATGCAGATAGTGATGTGGTGAAATCTGAGGTAAAGACCACCCGCCTTCACAAGATTGTTGTGATATTCAGGAGCGTGGATATGGTGGTGTGTGAGGAGATAGAATAATGTGTTTTGCTGCATTTAAAATCTGATGCTGAATGGCGTTTTTGTGTCTTAAAGTGAAGAAAGTCGTTCTTTTCTTTGGCATTTCCAATTCTTTTCGTTAATTTTGTGGCATTAATTTAAAAGAAAGGAATAAGATGGAAACGATTAATATTCAGTTTCAAGTACCTTCTACAGGTCAATATACGCTTGACGAATTTGTCGCCAAGCTCAAAGACTATGCAGAAAAATTAGCCAGTTCTATCTCCAAGTCTGGAAATGGTTACCAGGAAAGATATATGAGCCAGGCAGAGCAGGAAGCCTATGTGGCAGAAAGTCTCAACCGTGCTCTTGATGAAATGGAAGCTCATAAGAAGAATGGGACTAAGCCGATGGATGCTCGTGATTTGTTGAGAAGACTTCGGGAAGAGGAGGCGTAGTATGAAGGTTAAGATTTCACTTATAATCTTTACCAGGAAGGAGATTCCGTTATTATTGATTTGTTGACAATCTATGATAAAGGAGAAATCTCTAATATCTCTGATGAGTTTATCAGCTTTTTGCTTGATAAACGTGAAAATGGATAATATGCAGAATAAATATCTGGAAAAATATGGCTGCAACAGTTTTTAATCAAGCACAGCTTGAACTATTAGATATGATGCAATGGGTAAAAAGCCCGGAGGTATTAGCTGAATTGAAGCAGGTTATTTCTGATTTCTTTGCCAAGAAGGGACAGGAAGAATTAGATGCAATGTGGGAGCGTGGGGAAATGACAGAAGAAAAGCTGAAGAGCTTTGAGACATTGCACGAAAGAACTTCTTATTGAGGATTAAGGAATTTGTAAATTGTGTGATTGTGGAACTTTATTGTATTTCATAACGAGGATTGCCTTTTAGTATTTCAGATGCTGAAAGGCTTTTTTGTATTTTAAAGTGAAGAAAGTTGTTCTTTTCTTTGGCATTTCCAATTCTTTTCGTTAATTTTGTAGCGTCATTTCCGAGATGGCTGGCAAAGGGATGCTGGCTGAGAAGTCTGGGGATTGGTACTATTTTATGAGAAAGACGTTTACTCGTTTTCTTCCGGCTTGTTGGAACCTAGGAAATTTCAAGAATCGCTTAGAAGGAGGCAGATGTGAGCGCCTATGCATATTCGTATATATGCAGCACGAAGTGCGCCCTTTCGTAAGGAGGGGTGTGCTTGGTGCTATACTATATATACTATGGCGGCGTAGGCTCTATCACAAAGCACTCTTGGCGATACAGGTTTTCCTAGGACCTACAACAAGCAAGATAAGGCAAGTGATAGAACTCCTACGCCGTTTCTTGTAGATATAACTTCATGATTGAAAAGAAAAAATCTTGCTTGGGGAGTTGGCAAGAAGTGAAGAAACGAACCAATGGAAACCAAACAGTATAACAGCCTCTTTTCCTTCATTTGGAACATAGCGAATGATGTGCTTGTACATGCCTTTGAAAAGGGTGACTACAAGAAAATCATCCTCCCTTTTATGGTGCTTCGACGTATCGACGTGTTGTTGGAACCTACTAAGCAACAGGTCTTGGATAAGAAAGCCTTTTGCGATAAGAACGGCTTGACGGAATATGAGCCTTTCCTGACTAAGGTGACGGGCTATCCTTTTTATAATACATCTGCCTTTACTATGAGTACATTGAAGAATGAAATAGATCCTCAGCGACTCAAGATGAATGTCATCGAGTATTTCAATGGCTTCTCGGAAGATGTGCAAGATATTATCGACAAGTTCAAACTCCGTCAGCAAGTGGATAACTTGACAGAAGTTGGTCGCTTGGGGTCGCTTTTGGAGAAGTTTACTGATGGAAACATCAACCTTTCTGTCAATCCAGTGATGGAAGAGACAACCGATGAGAATGGAAATGCTGTTATGGTGGAACGCTTACCTGGACTTGACAACCATACGATGGGAACTATCTTTGAGGAGTTGCTTCGTAAATTCAATGAGGAAAACAATGTAACAGAAGCTGGTGAACATTTTACGCCTCGCGACTACGTTCGCCTGTTGGCAGACCTTGCTGTCGTGCCTATCAAGGATAAGTTGGCCAATAACACTTATCATATTTATGATGGTGCTTGTGGTACAGGTGGTATTCTTACTATTGCTCAAGAAGAGATAGAGCGTATCGCCAAAGAGCAAGGAAAGCAGGTGAAGACAAGTATTTTCGGTCAAGAATTGCAAGCTGATACCTATGCTACCTGTAAGGCGGACTTGATGATTTCGGGCAATATCAACAAGTTTACGTATAAGCTTGATTCGGGTGAGCATCAGTATATAGCCTTTGGTTCAACAATTAGCCAAGATGGTCATGCAGGAGAGAAGTTCGACTTCTGTATCTCCAATCCTCCTTTCGGCACACCTTGGAAGGAAGACTTGAAAAACTGGGGCTTGGGAGATAAGAAGGAAGTAATTGATCCTCGGTTCGTCCATAGTTCAGATGCCTCCTTGACAACTGCTTCTGAACCAATCAGTTTTATTCCAGACATAGGTGATTGTCAGATGCTTTTCTTAGCAAACAATGTGAGCCGTATGAAGGATACGCCTCTTGGTACCCGTATCGTAGAAGTGCATAATGGCAGCTCACTATTTACTGGCAATGCTGGGGGAGGCGAGAGTAACTTGCGCCGATACATTATAGAGAATGATTTGCTTGAAGCTGTCATCGCCATGCCTGAGAAGGACTTTTATAACACTGGTATTTCTACTTATGTTTGGGTGGTGACCAATCGTAAGGAGGAACGCCGTCGTGGTTATGTCCAACTGATTGATGCTAGCAATATCAGTACGCCTTTGCGCAAGAACTTGGGCGAGAAGAATTGTGAGACAACAAAGGAAGACCGCCGTCGTATCCTTCAACTTTTGATGGATTTCAAAGAAACACCTGAAAGCAAGATATTCCGCAATGAGGAGTTTGGCTATTGGCAAGTTCCTGTGCTTCGTCCGAAGAGAGACAAAGAAGGGAACATCGTGATGAAGAAAGGAAAGGTTGTTATGGCGAAGAACCGTAATGAGGTAGAGCAAATACCTTTGCTTTATCCAGGTGGCATCGCAGCATTCTATGAGAATGAAGTGAAACCATACGATGCTGAGGCTGAGTTTGGAGAACCTGTTGTTGGTTATGAACTTTCTTTCACCAAATATTTCTATAAACCTGTGCAGCTCCGTAGTCTTGATGAGATTATGGGAGATATAAATGTGCTGGAGAGTGAGACCAAAGGATTGTGGGATGAAATTATGAAGTAAGGTATATGGAAAAATATAATGAATATAAGGATAGTGGAGTACAATGGCTCGGGGAGATTCCGAGCCATTGGAAGATGAAACGCTTGGCATCTATGTTTGTTGGAGAGGTAGAGATAAATAAAAAATATCGTATAAAGCGTGCTTTTAAATTCAATTATGGTGACTTGGTTCCTAAAAATGAAGTCGGTGATTTAGAGGAGTATAAAAATGTATATACGAAATATTCTCTTATTAAGAAGGGTGACATTATTATAAATGGATTAAACTTGAATTATGACTTTGTTTCTCAAAGAGTAGCCTGTACTCCTGATGAGGGAATAATTACGTCTGCTTATGTCGTTTGTCGTCCAAGAAAAAAGGTAAATTATAATTTTTATACATATCTTTTTAAAGGGATGGATAGCATGAAATTGTTTCATGGGATGGGAAGTGGTATAAGGTTGACACTTTCATTTAAGGAATTGAAAAGGCAATTATTGCCAGTACCACCCGAAGAAGAACAGGATGCTATCGTCTTTTACCTCGACATAAAGTGTTCGAGTATAGAAGTCCTCTTGGCAAACAAAAAAAAGGAAATCACGTTTCTTCAAGAAATGAAGCTGCGTGTCATAACTGATGCCGTAACCCGTGGGCTCAATCCGAATGTGAAGTTTAAGCCAACTAATATTCCTTGGTTACCTGAGATTCCTGAATATTGGAAGATAAAACGTGCGAAGAACATGTTTAAAAAAGAGCAACGTCCAATTCTATATGATGATGAAATTGTAACTTGCTTTCGTGATGGAGAGGTAACATTGAGGAAGAATCGTAGAACTTCTGGCTTTACCGAAGCAACGGATTATAGTCATTATCAGCATATTTGCAAAGGAGATTTGGTAATACATCAAATGGATGCTTTTGCAGGTTCTTCTGGTGTGTCTGATTCTGATGGTATGGGAACTCCGGTATTGAGTGTTTGTACACCTAAGATAGAAGGTATAGACAACTATTATTATGCACATGTTCTACGCATTATGGGCAAAAATGGTTTTATCCTTTCTTTGTATCGAGGAATACGTGAACGTTCATCTGATTTTCGGTTTGATACATTTATTAAGCAATGGCTTCCTGTTCCACCAATAGAGGAACAACACGCTATCGTCTCATACATCACCGAGCGAGTAGCAAAGATAGATTCTCTGGTAGAGAAGTTGAACAAAGAAATTAAGTGTGTCAAGGAATATAAGCAACGCTTGATAAGCGATGTTGTTACAGGTCAAATTAAAGTGTCTTAGCTATGAGTAATGAAAATAATAATTCTGGTTGTTTTGCAATAGTATTAGGTATTATAGCAATAGTTGTTGCATAATACTGGGAATATTGAAGCGGCTAACGGTGCAGCAATATTTTTGCTATTGATAGTAGGAGTTATTGGTGTTGTATTGTATATAAAGAATAATTAGGTTATAGTTATGGATACATCAGAAACAGGTCTTGAAAAGATTATCGTGGATTGGTTGCGAGATAAGAATGGCTATGAGCAAGCTACTCCTCACGATTATAATAAAACTTTTGCCTTGGTGGAAAGTTGGGTGGAACGCTTTGTCACGGTTACCCAACCCGACAAGGTGAAGGAGTCCATGTGCTTTGCCTCGCCCTCCGAGCGACAGAAATTCTTTACTCGCTTGTCTGGGGAAATAGGCAAGCGGGGAGTCGTGGATGTGCTTCGCAAAGGATATAAGTTTAATGGCAATACCTTCGACCTCTATTACCCGCTTCCTTCGCAACTCAATCCGAGTGCCAAGGCTGCTTACAAGCAAAATATCTTCGGTGTCATCCGACAGGTGAGGTATTCTACCCAAAACACCAATGAGATAGACTTTGTTGTATTCATCAACGGTCTTCCTCTTGCTACCTTCGAATTGAAGAACAACTATACTGGACAAACCTACGAGAATGCCATCAAGCAATACCAGATGGAACGTGATCCTAAGGAATTGCTCTTACAGAAGAAACGCTGTGCCGTCCACTTTGCCGTGGATGATCAGCAAGTATGGATGTGTACCGCCTTGGCGGGAAAGAACTCTTGGTTCTTGCCATTCAACCGTGGTGTGAATGGAGGTGCTGGTAATCCTGTTGTAGAGAAAGATACGATGACCTCCTATCTTTGGAAAGATGTCTTTACTAAAGCTACGCTCAGCAATATCATCGAGAACTTTGCGCAAGTAATCGTTTCTAAGGAAAAGGACAAGGCGACCAAGCTGATGAAGACCAAGGAAGTGGTAATTTGGCCACGTTATCATCAGTTGGATGTCGTACGTTCCTTAGTTGCGCATACCAAGACGCATGCCATAGGTCGTAGATATTTGATTCAGCATAGTGCTGGTAGTGGTAAGTCAAATTCGATTACTTGGCTTGCCTATCAACTCGTTACTCTTCTTCAGAAGCAAGAACCTTTCTTTGATTCTGTCATAGTTGTCACCGACCGTGTCAACCTTGACAAGCAGATGAGAGATAATATTAATGCTTTCCAAAGGTTGAGTAATGTGGTGGGATGGGCTGATAAATCGGATACGTTGCGACAGCTCTTACAAGGTGGCAAGAAGATAATCGTCTCTACCATCAATAAGTTTAGCTTTATCCTTGATGAGATAGGTTGTTCGCTCAAAGACAAGCGTTTCGCCATAATTATTGATGAGGCTCATAGCAGTCAAAACGGAGCGATGTCGGCAAACTTAGCTACGGGGTTGTCTGGCAATGCGGCTCCTAAGCCATATGTAGTGCCTGAAGATACTGGCTATATGATGGCTGCAGAAAATGGTTCAGGTGTAGAATGGGAACCAGAGGAAGAGGACACGGAAGATAAAATACATAGAATACTGAAAGGACGTAAATTGGCGAAGAATGCTGATTATTACGCTTTTACAGCTACGCCAAAGAATAAAACCTTGGAAATGTTTGGTGAAAAATCATATGATGCAAATGGCGAAGTTACGTTTAAGCCTTTTCATGAATATACAATGAAGCAAGCTATCGAAGAAGGTTTTATCTTGGATGTGCTGAAGTATTATACGCCTTACAAGTCGTACTATCGTATATTGAAAGCAACGGAAGATGATCCTCGCTATGACAAGAAAAAGGCGCAAGGTAAACTTCGTGCCTATGTGGAGGATCAACCTGAGACTATCGAGAAAAAAGCCGAAATTATAGTAGAGCATTTCTGCAAGAAGGTGTATATGAAGATAGGTGGCAAGGCTCGTGCAATGTTGGTTACTTCATCTATCGAGCGAGCTATCGAGTTTTCTAAGGTTATCACCCGAATGTTGGAAGAACGAAATAGTCCTTATCGTGCCATCGTTGCTTTCACTGATAAAGTCATCGACGGAAAATTAGTGACGGAGTCAAGTCTGAATGGATTTCCTTCTGCTGAAATAGAGTCGAGAATGGAGGAAGAACCTTATCGAATCTTGGTCGTGGCGAATAAATATCAGACGGGATATGACCAACCATTGTTGCATACAATGTATGTGGATAAACAGTTGTCGAGTGTGAAAGCTGTGCAAACTTTATCACGTTTGAATCGTTGTCATCCCAAGAAACAAGATACCTTTGTGCTTGATTTTGCTAATGATCCTGAAGTTATCAAGCAGTCTTTCCAAGAGTATTACAAGACAACGGTCTTGGTGGGCGAGTCAGATGTGAACAAGTTAAATGACTTGACGGAAAAGATAGAGGGATACAATTTCTATGTGCAAGATGACATAGATAAGGTTGTAGAACTCAAGCTGTCGGGCTCGGATGAAGACCGTCCAAATATAGATGCCATTTTGGATGGTGTGACCATGAGATTTAAGGAAGAACTGGATGAAAATGAACAAATCGATTGTAAGAGTGCCATCAAGAATTTCTGCCGTTGTTATCCTTACTTCTCGGCGATAATGCCGTTCGAAAGTCCAGATTGGGAGAAACAATATGTATTCTATTCGCTATTGGTGAAGAAGTTGCCGAAGTTGAAGATAGATGATTGTACAGATGGGCTGCTTGACAATGTGGATTTCGATAAATATCGTATGGTCAAGGAAGAGGAGCGTCAACTGGTGTTGGAGAATGAGAATGCAGAGGTGAAACCTGTTCCTGTTGGTCTTGGTATGGGGATGCCTCAGCCAGAAATGGAAGCCTTGTCGAATATAGTCAAGGACTTTAATGAACTTTTTGGAAACATTGACTGGAAGAATCGTGATGAAGTACAAAGGCAAATTAACGAGTTACCTAAGCGTATTGCTAGCAGCGTGGATTTCGTCAATGCTGTAAAGAATGGGGATAGGCAAGTGGCGCAGATCACCTTCAATGATGATATGGTTGCTATCGTAGCTGCCATGTTGGAGGAGAAAACAGAGTTTGTGCAGACATACTTCAATAATCCTGATTTCCAAAACTTCGTGAATGCGCGGGTTTATCAGGCTGCAGTCAGTCAGTTGAGATAGCAGAAGCGAGATAGGCATAGATTGCGTACATTGTGGATTCATGTATTGTGTGTGTTTCTGCCTAGTTGCCCCTGATTTGCAACAAACTTTAACGCTGTTGCCGCTGATTTGCGACAAAAAAGTAGTATCTTTGCCCCTGATTTGAAACAAATGCGTATGTTTAGACGAAATATCATCAGTAAACTGGAGGCTTGGAAGCAAGACAAAAAGCATAAGCCCCTTATCCTGAGAGGAGCTCGACAAGTTGGCAAGACAACTGTGGTCAATGAGTTTGGCTCTCAGTTTGATAATTATCTATATTTCAATCTGGAAAGAAATGAGAATGCCAAGTTGTTCGAGATGGAGATTCCTTTAGACGACCTGGTGAATATGCTGTATGCCAGTGCCGGTAAGGTTAAGAAAGAAGGAACTACCCTTGTTTTCATCGACGAGATTCAGAATTCTCCTAAAACCATAGCACTTCTTAGGTATTTCTATGAACAGAGACCTGATTTGTATGTTATTGCAGCTGGCAGTCTGTTGGAGAATCTGGTGGATGTTAAAGTCAGTTTCCCTGTGGGAAGAGTACAGTATCTGGCTTTGCGACCTTGTTCGTTTTCGGAATTCCTGGGAGCTATCGGTAAGAATAATCTGCTTGCCGTACTCTCGCAGAAGGCAGAATATACGGTTGCCTTCCATGAACAGTTGATGCATCTTTTCAATCAATATACCATTGTGGGAGGTATGCCTGAAGCTGTGCAGCAGTATGCTGAAACCCAAGATGTCATTGGTATCGAAGATGTTTATGAAACTCTGGTGCAAGCCTATAAGGATGATTCTGAGAAATACGTCAGAGGCAATAAGTTGACAGACGTGGTGAGGTTCATCCTCTCCTATGGTTGGGCTTTTTCGGGTGAGACCATTACGTTGGGCAACTTTGCCAATTCTGGCTATAAGTCAAGAGAGGTGGGCGAGGCTTTTAGATTGCTGGAGAAGGCTATGCTCCTGGAGTTGGTTTACCCTGTGTCTTCTACCCAGTTGCCGATTATCCCTGAGACCAAGCGAATGCCAAAACTCATCTGGTTTGATACGGGATTGGTGAACTATCAGGCGGGAATCAGAAAGGAAATCATTGGTTCCACCGATATGGTGGACAGTTGGCGTGGGCATATTGCAGAACAAATTACGGCTCAGGAGTTATTGGCTTTGGAAGATAGGGTGGGACAGCATCGCTCGTTTTGGGCAAAGCCGAATAATGGTGCAGAGGTTGATTTCATTTTTACTCATAACTCCAAGCTTTATCCGATAGAGGTAAAGAGTGGAACCAATGCCCATCTCCGTTCTCTCCAGGTATTTATGGATAGTTCTGATGTAAACATAGCCATCCGTATCTGGTCAAAGCCTTATTCTGTAGATAAGGTCAAGACCATTCATGGCAAGGAGTTTACGTTGATCAATCTTCCGTTTTATCTGATAGGTAATTTGCGGAACGTATTGGATGCTGTTGTAGATGAATGAGTGGTAGATACAAAAAAGAATTCAGCAAATTAGCATCTTGGCTATTCAACTCCTTGTTCCAAGATATATGCAGGTTGGCAGCTCGTTACCTTGGCTTTTACCAAGAAGATGTAAGTTTTCCGTTAAATATTCTATTTTCTGATAGGTATTTCGGAAAAATTGCCTATTTTTGCAATATGAATTCAAAACGAAGCAATTATGGCATTGAAATTATATCCTGTAGGAATCCAAACATTTGAGCGTATTCGAAAGGAAAACAAGCTCTATATCGACAAGACGGAATATGTCTATCGAATGACACATTCTGGTGGATGTTATTTCTTCTTAAGTCGTCCACGCCGTTTCGGTAAGTCACTTTTGGTGTCCACTTTTGAGAGTTATTTCTCTGGAAAGAAAGAACTGTTTGAGGGGCTTGCCATCGAAAAGTTAGAGCAGGAATGGATGGAATATCCTGTGCTGCACTTCGACATGAGTGGAGGTAAGCACATGGAGAAGGAGCAGTTGGAGGATTATCTCTCAAATCGTTTGGAGGCAGAAGAGAGAAAATGGGGGATTACCCATTCTAAAAGAGGTGTAAATGATCGTTTGACAGAATTAATTACCACCGCTTATGAAATTAGTGGCAAGCAGGTGGTCGTGCTCATCGACGAGTATGATGCGCCTATGCTCGATGTAGCTCATGAGAGAAAAACTTTGGATGAGCTTCGCAATGTGATACGCAATTTCTATAGCCCACTCAAGATGTGTGAGCCCATGCTTCGTTTTGTCTTCCTGACTGGCATCACCAAGTTCTCGCAAGTGAGCATTTTTAGCGAGTTGAATAACATCAAAAATATTTCGCTGGATGATGAATATGCTGGAGTTTGCGGAATCACCAAGGAAGAATTGCTTACCCAGATGAGTGAGGATATAGATGTGTTGGCAGAGGCACTGGAGATGACAAGAGAGGAAACTATTGCTAAACTCAAGGAAAATTATGATGGCTATCACTTCTCACCAGCATCCCCTGATGTGTTTAATCCTTATAGCTTGCTCAACTGTTTTGATGATAAGAACTTCGGTGCTTATTGGTTCAGCTCAGGCACACCTACCTATCTTATCAACATGCTTCGCAAGTTTAAGGTCTTGCCAGCCAAGATAGGCAGGTCATTGGCTCGTTCCTCAGCATTCGATGCACCTACGGAGAACTTGAAGACCATCACGCCTTTGCTCTATCAGAGCGGCTACATCACCATCAAGGGCTATGACAAGATGAGCCAACTCTTCACGCTCGACTTGCCTAACAAGGAAATCAAGGTGGGCTTATTTGAGAGCCTTCTGCCTTATTATTTGGAAGGCATGTATGCCGAGGAGGGAGATGTGGCAATCGCCCAGATGTCTGTCTTGATTCGCCAAGGCGACATGGATGGTGCCTTGCGCTTGCTCCAGGAGTTCTTGGGCACGGTGCCTTATTGTAACAATACCAATTACGAGGGGCATTACCAGCAGGTGCTTTTCATCATCTTCACTCTCTTGACTCACTTTGTGGTGGATGTGGAGGTTCACACACCGAATGGAAGGGTGGATGTAGTGATGGAGACAGAGGATACTCTCTATCTCATCGAACTGAAACTCAACAAGAGCGCCCAGGCCGCCATGCAGCAAATCAACCTCAAGCAATATGACCAGCGTTTTGCGAGATGTGGCAAGCCGATAGTAAAAGTTGGTGTAAACTTTGATGCCAAGAAAGGGAATATTGAGGATTGGACCATAGAACCATAAATAAGAGTCCACTTTTAATAGTGGTAGCAACCCATAATAAAAAAAAGACCGAGTAACTTTTCTATTGGAAGTTGCTCGGTCTTTTTGGGTTGGAGTAGAATTAAAACTGCCTTATTCTGCCAATCGGATGCTCATAGGGCTTACGGTGATGAGGCGCTTCTTGTAGAGGTCGCCAATGGCACGCTTGTAAACCTTCTTGCTCACGTGGAAACGCTCGTAGATGTCGTCGGCCTCGCTCTTGTCGCCAAGGTTGCACTCGCCATCGTTGTCCAGAAGATACTGGTAGAGGGTTTCTGCGAAATCGGCAGTCTGCTGAATACCGGTCTTCTGCAGGGTAACGTCTATCTTTCCGTCAGGACGAACTCTTCCTATGTATCCCTTCATCTTGTCACCCGTGTGGATGTACTGGAAAATCTGATCCTGATAAAGCAGACCCGGATACTGGTTGTCGATGATAACCTTGAAGCCGAGGTCGGTCTTCTGCCAGATGAGGAGATCCACCTCATCACCATGCTTGTAGTGAGGATGGTCTTCGTTGAGATAACGCTCTATCTTGGCAGAGGCAACGATGCGATAGCTCTCCTCGTCGATGTGGATATGCACGATGTAGGAGTTGCCAAGCACCATGCGCTTCTTCTGCTCGCGGAATGGACAGAAGATGTCCTTCATCAGTCCCCAGCCCAGGAAGGCTCCGTATTCGTTGACCCATTTTACTTCGAGATAGGCGAAGTCGCCCACCTTTGCCAAAGGGGTTTCGGTGGTTGCAATGAGACGCTCTTCCTGGTCGAGATATAGGAAGACATCCAGCTCGTCGCCGATGCCAGCGTCTTCAGGAACGTAGCGGGATGGAAGGAGGATTTCTCCCTCGTCACCACCATCGAGATACAGACCGAAATCTACTTTCTTTACGATGCGAAGGCGATTGAAATCGCCGAGTTTTATCTTTTTTGCCATATAATATTACTTTCGAGAATATAAAATGCTTTTGCCCTTACAGGGCGACAGGTTTGCGTCCGTAATTACCCAGGGTGTTGCCCTGGGCTAGGAGCTTCTGCCCTTTCAGGGCGTTTAGATGCAATCTATGGATGAGTCTGGTTCTTCTGCAGAAACTTCTTTATTGTTATCAGCAGTTTCTTCCTGGATATCAGCAGCTCCTGCCTCTACCGTCTTCTCAATCATTCCATCCTTGAGATGGATGGTGCGATCGGTGATGGACGCAAGACCCTCATCGTGGGTAACGATGACGAAAGTCTGACCGAATTTGTCTCTCAGGTCGAAGAAGAGCTGGTGAAGCTCTGCCTTGTTCTTAGTGTCGAGGCTTCCTGATGGCTCATCGGCAAGGATGACGGCAGGATTATTGACCAAGGCTCTTGCCACGGCTACACGCTGTTTCTCACCACCAGACAACTCGGCAGGCTTGTGGCTGGCTCTGTCGCTCAAGCCCATGAATTCCAATAACTCCTCGGCACGTTCCTTGGCTTCCTTTCTGCTCTTTCCGGCGATGAAGGCAGGAATCATGATGTTCTCCAGGGCGGTGAACTCTGGGAGAAGCTGATGGAACTGGAAGACGAAACCGAGATGCTGGTTGCGGAAATCGCTCAGTTTCTTGGTGCTGAGGCTGCGCACATCAATGCCGTCCACTTCTATGCTGCCACTATCTGGCTTGTCGAGGGTACCGATAATCTGGAGAAGAGTGGTCTTGCCGGCACCACTAGGTCCGACGATACTTACCACCTCGCCCTTGTCAATATGCAGGTCGATGCCCTTAAGCACCTGCAGGGAGCCGAAGCTCTTGGTTATACCTTTTATATCAATCATTTTCTAACTCAAAATTATTTTGCAGGCAAAATTAAGCAAAATATTTGGAAATGCCTAATTTTAAGAGATAAAAAGAAATAAGGAGGGATATAAAAAAACAAAACGAGCCTTATTCTTGCAAATAAAGCTCGTTTCAGTACTCAATTCTGTATTACTTTCTATAAAATGTATGTGTTATTTCACCCCATCGGCATCGCCGGTGGTCTTCAATCCGTTGCTCTTTTCGCGAGGAGTGATCACAATCCATCTGGATGTTCTTGATGGAGATGTTGTTGCACTGGCACTGTTCGTGTATTATTATATATTGGTTCTTTTTATATGTAATCTACGATAAACTCGTAATAATCTATGTCTTAGTATTACGAAAAGCTCGTAAAACGTTAAAATATAGCTGAATTTATGTTTTTTAACGTAGATTGTTTTGTGTTTATACGAAAAGTTCGTAGATTTGCAGCGTGATTTAGAAACAAGAATGTTGAATTTAAAAGAATAAAGATAGAAATATGGAAAAGCTGACGAATCAGGAAGAAGATATTATGCTTCGGATATGGCGATTGGGACGATGTGCCGTGAAACAGATTATGGAACTGTTGCCAGAACCTCGTCCACCTTATACTACAGTGGCTTCTATTGTGAATAATCTGAAGCGCAAGGAATATGTCAAGGCGGAGCGGGATGGTAAGGGGTATGTCTATTCTCCACTCATTGCCGAGAGCGATTACAAGCGGAAGTTCCTGTCGGGTTTCGTGAGCAATTACTTCAAGAATTCCTTCAAGGAAATGGTTTCCTTCTTTGCCAAGGACGAGAAAATCAGTCCCGAGGACCTCAAGGATATCATCCGTGAAATTGAGAGTTCGGAAGAATGACTCGAGAACTTTGAAGAATAAATCAAGCTTTCGGAAGAATAATTATTAAGTTCATTTCAAACAAAAATCGAAACTGTATGGCAATATATCTTATAAAAATCAATGTAGCCCTGATGCTCCTTTATGGATTTTATCGCCTCACGGTGAGCCGCGATACTTTCTTCGGTCTTCGCCGCCTTACCCTCTGGCTCATTTATGCCGTTGCCCTGATGGTTCCGGCACTCAATCTGGAATATTGGGTGCGCGATACACCAACGATGGCGAGTATGGCGAATGTATATGCCGACACGTTTTATCCCGTGGTGGTTGTAAAGGCTCAGGCTCCCAGCATAACCTGGATAGATATGCTGCTGGGCATCTATTGGGCAGGAGTTGCCGTTCTCTCATTGCGTTTGGTATGGCAGCTCTTCAGTATCATCCGCCTTGCTGCTATTTCCCGGAAGCAGGAGGTGGAAGGCATTACGGTACATCTTCTCAGAGGCGAGGGGAGTCCGTTCTCCTTCTTCCGCTGGGTGTTTATGTATCCATCTACCCTGGAGGGCAAGCAGTTGCACGAAGTGATGGTTCACGAGTGCACCCATGTTTCGGGTCTCCATTCCCTGGATACCCTCTTCTCCGAGCTTTTCTCCATCGCCTGCTGGTTTAATCCGTTTGCCTGGCTGATGAAGCAGGAAGTAAGAATGAATTTGGAATATTTAGCCGATGAAAGTGTATTATCTGATGGTAACGCGCGCAAATCCTATCAGTATCACCTTCTAGGTTTGGCATATCGACAGCCGAATGAATCGACCAAGATTGCTAATAATTTTAATTTATTACCTCTTAAAAAAAGAATTAAAATGATGAACAAACGTAGAACAAGTGAAATAGGCAAGGCGAAGTACCTCCTTTTCGCACCTTTAGCAGGAGCGTTGCTTATGGTGAGCAACATCGAGAGTGTGGCTCGTGAGATTGGCGAGCAGATTCCGGAAGTAGCCGAGGTTCAGCAGAAGGCTGAGCAGGCTCTGAATGCTGATGTGGTTGTGGCGAATCCGACGGCTGAAGAAGCAAAAGCTGCCGCAGAAGCCAAAAAGGCAGAAGAAGCTAAGGCTGCTGAATTGGCAAAGTCGGAAGCTGAACAGAAGGCGGAAGCAAAGGTTTCTGATGCGACAGCCCCAGCCGATACAACCAAGAATGTGGTTTATGACGTAACAGAGACAATGCCGCAATTTCCTGGTGGTCAGGAAGTGCTGATGAAGTATCTGGCTACAAACATCAAGTATCCGGCTTCCGCTGTCAAAGCCAATAAGCAGGGCCGTGTGATTGTAACCTTTGTCATTCAGAAGGATGGTAGCGTTACCGAAGCCCGAATTGCAAGATCTATAGATCCGGAACTGGATGCCGAGGCTTTGAGAATCGTGAAGGCGATGCCTAACTGGACTCCTGGTACACAGGATGGTAAACCGGTAAACGTAAAATATACCATCCCTGTTGTATTCTCTCTTCAGTAAGATGTAACCCCAGGGAAGAAAGAAGTAAAATAGAATATCAATTTCGGGTTATAAAACAACTCAATAAAAAAGAGCATAAATCTCAACTCAATAAAAAAGAGCATAAATCTCATCTCATCAATAGAGTATGAATTCTCTATTGACATGTAGAATGAAAAGGGCGGTTTTCTTGCGTGATGCAAGAAGCCGCCTTCTGCATTTTCTGCATCATCAGGCGTGATTTTTCCTTAGCCAAGGCTTGCATATCCACGGCAACATCGTCTTCATCTACGATTTCCACGCCCGTCATCGTTTCTATCACATCCTCCATGGAAACTACGCCGCGAAGGCATCCGTATTCATCTACGATAATGGAGATGTGCTCTCGCTTTTCCAACATCTTTTCCCAAATCTGATATATCGATTCATCCTCGTTGAAGGAAAGAATCGGGCGCATCAGCTCGGATAATCGGGTTTGAAATTCATCGTCTGAAACCGATTTGAGAACCACATCCTTCAGAACGTAGCCCACGATATAGTCCTTATTGTTATCATATACAGGAATGCGTGAGAAATTCCACTCCTTCTGTTCGTAAAACTCCTTGGTGGTTAGATGCATATTAGCAGATTCTACCACGATGGATGGTGTCATCACCTCTTTTGCCTTAACTCCAGCCAGACGGATGCAGCTCTTGATGATCTTGCTTTCCGATTCACGGAAGATGCCTTCTGTGGTTCCTACATCTACCATGGCAGAAACCTCTTCGCGGCTCATGGAAGCCTGGTGGCTCTTAGGCGTGAATACCTTTGTGATAAGTTCTGAGAGCAGTACCAGAGGGTAGGTGATGAAGATGAGTACCCGGATGATCTTGGTGGATGGCATTGCCAGCGAGCGCCAGTAAGAAGCACCGATGGTCTTCGGGATGATTTCTGAAAGCACCAGAATCAGCAAGGTGAGAATGGCGGAAATGATACCGAAGTATTCTTCGCCAAAGAGTTTGATAGACTCGGCACCCACATATGTTATCTCAAGCAAGATAGGTATTATTTCCGAAGACTGCAGTTGAGGATGTAATGGGGTACATTACATCTGTTTTGATTCGATATGATCGTATTGGTAAATATCATCATAGTTATGTTCTATTTTTCTGCAAAGATATGGATAAAACTATGAATCTGATGTTATTTTGTTGAATATTAGTGTGTTTTAATATGTTTTTAGTAAATATTTGTAAAGGATGTTATTACTTGGCAACTGGTTATTTTAGTGATTTATTAAGACCAAAGGGGAAGAAAACCTATTCTTTCCCCTTTGGTCTATAATCTTACAGTTGTATCTTTACAGCCTTTCCGTCATATTCCACGCTCTTGCTTGCCTGCATAGGCTGGTCGCCTGCGCCGCAATCAGCGCCCACCATCACGATGTGGAATCTGCGATGCTGGAGCATTCCCTTATAACTGCCCTTGCGTGGAGCGATGTTCAGGGTTCTGTCTGCTTCATTCCATACAAACTTGATTTCTGAGAATTTACCTTTCTCATAGTTGTAGTTGTCGCCCTCATCCTCATAGAGCGTAAATTTGCCATCAGCACCAGGATAGACACGGATTTCCAGCTCATCCCAAGGCTTCTCTGAACAATGCTGCACTTCAGGACCGAATGGCAGAATGGTACCAGCCTTGATGAATACAGGCATGATGTCGATAGGACAAAGGCGCTGGATATCCTGACCGCCCTCATACTGGGTGTTGCTCCAGAAATCATACCATTTATTACCCTTTGGCAAGTAAACATTCACAGGCGCAGCTGCCTTCCTTACATCAGGATAGATGATATGACCCTTCTTCTCCTTATCCTTCCAAGTGTATAAAGGATCGGTTACCGGCTTCACCAGAATGTTGCGGCCAAAGAGATACTCATCGTTCAGGCGGGAAGCCTTCTTGTCTGCCGCATAATCCATTACCAGGGCACGCATCATGCTTCCGCTATTCTGTACACAGTCGCCAGCCGTACTGTAGATATAAGGCAAAAGGCGATAGCGCAGCTTGATGGCCTTAATCATAGCATCATAAGCCCAGTCGCCCTGCTTTCCGAATTCATACAGTTCGCTTACCATCGGCGAAGAACAGTGGTTGCGCATCAATGGCATGAAGGTTCCCCACTGCATCCAGCGGGTCTGCAGTTCCTGAATGGCAGGGTTCTTTGGATTCTGTTCAAACTCCCAGTAGAAGAAACCACCCAGGTCGGTGTTCCAGAATGGGATACCGCAGAGCGAGAAGTTCAAGCCCGATGGAATCTGATTCTTCATCTCATTCCAGGAAGCCACCACATCACCGCTCCAGCAGAGGGTGCCATAATGCTGAATACCGAAACTGCCGCTTCGGGTCATCTGGAGCGAACGCTTTGTGTTGCCCTTCATCGCTCTCTGGTGCTCGTAGATGCTCTTGTTATGCAATAATGGGAAGGCATTCTTCACTCCAAGCCATGAACCATCGAAGGTCTGATAGTTCTCATCGCCCGGCTTCTCAAAATGGTCTGGCTCCGTAGAATCGGTCCACCAGGCATCAAAGCCCATCTGGTAGAGATGAGTAAGATACTTCCAGTAGAGGTTGCGAGCCTTCGGATTGAAGACATCGTATGGCATCACGCCACTGTTTCTTGGCCACGTTTCGAAAGGAAGGAGGGCATTCATCTTCTTCAGTTCACGATACTGCTCTGTCCAAGGACCAAAACTTGCCCAGATGGAAATCATCAGATGGGCATCGTTCTTGTGAACATATTTCACCATCTCTTCCGGACTCTTCAGACGGGGTTCTCCCTGTGCCTTCATCTGCTTCATATCGGTCGGAAGATACTTGGCATAGGCTGGGTCGCCCACCTTATTTATATAGTATGGGTTCTGGAACTTCATCGCATTCCAGTTGGAGTCGCAGCCCCAATACTGCCAGTCCTGCACGATGGCATCAGTAGGAATCTTCAGTTCGCGATACTTGTCCAATACGCCAGCCAGCTCATCGCTTGTCTTATAGCGCTCACGGCATTGCCAGAAGCCCATCGCCCATTTCGGGAACATCGTAGCCTGTCCGGTGAGTTCACGGATGCTGGCGATAACTCCATCCTGCGTACCATCCTTGTACATGAAATAGTAGTCGGCGCAGGTTCCCACTTCGCTGGTAAAGGAAGTTCGGGATGGCTGGTTGCCATTATCCTTGGATGCTACTATATCATTGAAATAGGTTTTTCCTGCATTGTCCCAGTAAAGACCATAGCCTTTCTCGCTGGTGAAATAAGGGATGGCGATATAGGTGTTATGATTCCAGAGTTCGATGTTCTTTCGGCCACGCTGATTCATATAAACATCACGCAGCTGTCCCAGACCATAGATGGCCTCGTCATCAGCAAGACGGAAGTCCTGCTCTATGCGGTACTTGCCCTTGTTGGCTTCGTCCTTGCGGGCTTCCAGACGGGTCTTCGTATCGGTAAGTAGCAGCTTTCCATCCTTCGAAAGGAAGCGGATTTCGCCAGTCTGCTGATTCAGTTCAACGGAAATAAAACTGGAATTGATTTTTACAATATCACCATTTTCCTGTATTTGAACGCCCTTCAGCTGCTGAGGCTTCAAGATGACAGAATAGCTTTTCTTCTGAACGGGAGCACCAAGTCCAGCATCAGATTTCAAGATACGGACGATGGATGGAGAATAGAATTCGATGGTTACATTCTGCTGAGCCACCTGACGGGTGATAGACTTGGCAGCCGCACCTTTCTGTGTGCCTGCCACCTTTACGCTCTTGGCGCAGAGTTCACTTGGAATGCCAACGGAAGCGATGCCCAAAAGGGCAATGAGAGATAAATTCTTTAGCATACTTTTGTTTATTATATTAGAGGGTTTATGATTTGTCCAGTTCTAAATATCCTTAATTCCGCAACACTATAATTTAACTTTATTTATAAGTTCCTGAGCAAC
>ENA-ORUG01000189-ORUG01000189.1-human-gut-metagenome-genome-assembly--contig:-NODE-189-length-77465-cov-5.621341_pt1 | contig 77465 bp, 64 predicted proteins | sample MGYA00242079_ERZ509207 | MGnify/ENA primary metagenome ERZ509207 (study PRJEB26280, sample SAMEA2338780) | human gut metagenome | biome: human gut; feature: human-associated habitat; material: faeces...
AACTCAATTCTATCACTATATCTTTCCGCATTTCACTTTTTTGTAGTAACTTTGCTTTTAAAAAAACACGTACGTCTTTTTTCGGAAACACGTACATGTTTTTGGAAAAAGACGTACGTGTTTTCTGAAGGATATAATGAGGTTATAATATGTGTGATTCTATAGAATCTATATGTTATATAAACAGATGTTGTATTGATATTTTGCTTGATATAAGCCGTATATCGTGACAGGAGGTTTTCGTGAGGTGCTCGAACTAGCGGATGGAAGATAGTTATGAATGGCGTTTTTCTGTGTGAAAAGCCGTTTTATACTGTACTTATGCTTGGAAAAAGCGAATCTCAGGGAGTTCTGTTTACAAAGTGTCATTTTGCTAGAACAAGGGAAACTAATATTCCGATCTATCGCAAAAGGTGATCTTACTTTTGTTGATTATTCCATGGTGTATTTACTAATGTACGCATGTACATTAAATAATAGAAGAGAAAAATGATTGATTTAAACGATCGTTTTAATTAGTCATTTGCAAAGGTACGCATTTCTTTGACACTTGCAACCCTTCTGTGTTATTTTTTTCATGCCTTATTCGCTTTCTTATCAATAGGATAGGCTATCCTTTACGAAACAAGCTCTTCCTTCCACAAACTCCCCTTTGTATCTCTCGAAAAACGCAAGATCTAAACGATGGTTTAGACTAGTCGTTTTCTAACGGTAGTCTGCTATCAGAAAATAGCTAAGTGCTTAATTAACACTATTATTAATATTAAATTCTAAATTATGAACAGAAAGATTTCTACATTGTTAACGGCGGGTCTGCTCGTGGCAGGGTCGCTGTGCGGTAGTGCCTTCGCTCAAAACTCTATTCAAAGTTTATTGGGCTTGGGTAGTGCTGTTACGGAACTGAAATCCGGAGCTTATGTGATGACGGATGCCAACGGTTTAGCGTATGGTTTTACTTCTGTAAGCGAGGATGGTGTATTACAAGAAGGTATTCTTGATTATAAAGCTACTTCTATTGCGGATGACAAGAAAGATGATGTAAAGCAGTATATCTGGAAAGTTACCGTAACAGAGAATTTGGGCGCTTATTCGTACAAATTTGAGAATGTAGCCACAGGTAAGACTCTACGTGTCAACACGACTGCTGGTTCAGAGGCCGTAGAATTGAATAGTGCGGCTTCTGGAAATGTGATTAAAGATGTTTTTGCATTTGGAGCTACTCAAATCGGAACAACAGGTAAATATACTGCAAGCGAGAAGGCTCTATTCGCTTATAACGGGAATAAGAGTGATGTATTCCAGTTAAAATGGAGTGCTGGTGGCTCTTTAATTTCAACTACGGCTTCGTCTTTTGATTTATCTTTCTATGCGGTAGAATCAGAGGAATTAGGGGCTGTGGGAGCTGATGAGTTGAATGATTTGTATAACACGGCAGGTTTCTCTTTCGTCTCAAAAAGATTGGACTCCGATCAGACTAGCGAGCCTAATGGTAATCTATTCAATGAGAAAAGAATCGTTGCCCGTTATGTGCCTTCTGACTTGAGAGTGGACGCTACTTCTTATCCTTCCTATTCAGGAAGTACGGCTGATTTGAAGATTCCCGCTGGTATGTACTTCTTTACAGAGAATGCACCTGATAAGGATGATTGTAGCGGAACTAATGCTGTTTCTAGCGGTTATAAAGCTTGGATGGACGCAACTGTCTTGGTTTTAAGCTCAACCGAAACAGTGGAAGGTACAAATGCGGGACGTGCGTCTGGTGATGGATTCATGTTGGTAGAGAAAAAGATCAGCGAGTTGAATTTGTATCAAGGAACTTCTTCCAACTGGAAAGCCGCTGGCGATGAGATCTCCATAAACAACGCTAACTTCCGTGTACAGAAGAGTTATTCCGAGGGCTATCCGTATGAGTTGAACGTGGATCGATTCCGTTACCGCAAACAAGCGAGCAAAGCGGATCAAGCAGATGCCAAGGTGAAGTTGCATATCTTGAAGCACAATGACAACTACTATTTGGCCACGACTTCTACTTTGACGGATGCTAGCAATAACCCAATTAACTACTTTATATTCAAGCAAGGTGCTGCCGGGATGAAGAGCGGTATTGAGTTGTTGAATACAGAGGCGAAGGTTTCTGCTTATACAATCCGTGTCTTAGATGGTAAGGGTGTCGATAAGAAAGACATCAAGAGCGTATATGGAAAGTATTTGACGAATGCTGTTAAGAGAGGTTCGTTCCAATTTGTTGCGAAAGCTAAGGTTCTTTCTCAATTGGAAACTCCGGCTTATCAATGGGCTATTTCCAGTGTAGACGATACATATAAAGTGACATTCACGAACCGTGAGACCGGCGAGTATTTCCAAGCTAGCTTGTTCCCGAAAACTGATTTAGGCGAGAATGTTTACGAATTGGCTACAGATAACAAAACAGTTACCGCTATCTACGTAAATGAGAACACATATCGTGAGGCAGAGGGCGATGATGCTGATATGCAACAGCTAATCGTGGAATTGACTCCGGCAGAAGTTGATCCATACGCTGGTTTCTTGAACGTGGACAATGAGACTTTGGTGACGATGGCTTTTGCTCGTGATAACAACGAGACTTCTAATAAGTGGTATGTGGCAGCTACCGAAAATAATTTGCCTTTAGCAGTTTCAAAGTATATATTGAATAAGAATGATAAGTTCGCAAATGAGGTATCTGGCGCCGCTCAATGGCAATTGGTGAAAGAGGATAACAAACGTACGATCATCGAGCGTAGCTTTGTTTATAACAAGGATGGACGTGTGACTGTACAAGCTAGAGGTGATAAGGCTTATGCCTATGTTTATCGATTGCAGTATATCAATGATGGCATTGAAACCGAGGAATACTTCCCGGCAGGAAGTCCTAACGTGTCTGCCCAAGAGGAATTAGTTGGCGAAAATAACACTACACGTTTTGTGATTAAGCAAGCTGCTGATGGTTCTGTTTATTTGATTGAGGTGACAAGCACAAGCTCAAATATCGCTTCTATTTTAAATGCGAATACGACGTCTGTAGTAGACGCTACTTATAAGGCTTCTATCGACGAATGTCAATATACTACTCCGTCTTCTGTTTATGCATGGCCTATCGCTACAACTCCGAGTAGTCAACAAGATTGGTTATTGAATACTTACTTGATTGTTGAGGCTCCGGAAATCAGCTATCCCGCTGAGGAAGGACATATTTCCCTGATAAGCGAGATGAACAACTATATCTCCATGAACGAGGATCGTGATGGTATCGTTGTAAACGAGAATCAATATTCTTTCTACTTACAGGTAACAGATAAGGATGCGGTAGTTCCTTCTTTCTATATCTCTAACAAAGGTACGGTTGAGGATGGTAACAGACTGTTCTTATTCAATCCGAAAGACTCTGTAAACTACTATGTGGCAGACGGTACATACGACAGAAAGTATCAATGGAACGAGGATGACACGAAGGCTGTCTTCAAGCCGGCCACTCTTTGGGAAAGTAAGGATACTTTGACTACGATCGTTAAAGGTAACAAGGTTGCCGTGGCTAAAGAGGCTGATGATGAGGGTGTATTAGGAGGCTTGGACAACTTCAAGGTTCAGATCATCCAGTGTGAGGACGACGAGAACGCTTATCGTATCCGTTCTGTAGCTGATAAGGGTTCTTATTTATATGGTGTCAACGATAAATTGTCTTGGAGCGGTAACAAGAAAAACGCTATGCGTTTCACTATCGCTGCTGGTGATCCTACTTCCAATGAGTCTATCGCTGATGCTGCCGAAGGCATCAAGGTTATCGTTGGCAACGGTACGATCGAGATCCAAGGTGCGGCTGGCAAGATGGTTTCTGTAACGAACGTTCTTGGCAAGTCTATCGCTAACACGGTTCTTACTTCCGATAACGCTACGATCGCTGCTCCGGCAGGTATCGTTGTGGTGTCTGTAGAAGGCGAGGAAGCTGTTAAGGCAGTCGTTAAATAAGAATAATGACGATAAATAACATAAATCGAAAATCATTCCTGCGGGAGTTGTAGTGATTCAAGTACCCCGTGAGGGCGAATAGGCGGGAATGGATTAATATTAATACTAAAGTAATAAATTAAAGTTCATCCACCGTTGCCTCCGTGAGGAGGGAAGGTGGGAAAAAAATAGCCTCGGTCGTTTCTGCGATCGGGGCTAACTTTTGAGCGGCCCTTTCATGAGTTGTTCTTTTTATGTAGCTTTCCTGTATGTTTCAGTAGGATAAATGTAGATGTTATTGAAAAATGTATATCTTTGCTTGCTATTAGAAGGAAAAGCAAATGAGGAAGTTTATGAGAAAGATCGGATTGTTGTTGATTGCCGTGATGATGATTTTACCGGCGATGGCTCAGGTTTCTTTCGGCGTACGTGCCGGAGGCGCTTATTCTTCGTTGATCCAGAAAGTGGAGGATACGTATGAGGCGGGAGCCCGCTTCGGTTTCAGCATAGCGGGTTTGGCGGATATTCCTTTGAGTAAGAATAAAAAATGGTCGCTTCGTCCTGAGGTGGCGTTCGTAAACCAAGGTGGCGCTTATTATTCGAATCAGGATATACATGGGATGGCGCTTCATAATAAATGTTGGTATTACTCTTTGCAGATACCCGTGAATGTGGCTTATACGTTTACCTTCACGGACGTTCATCTGTCCGTATTCGCCGGTCCTACCTTTGATTGGTCCTTGTTTGGCAAGATGAAGAGCCGAGAGACCAATCCGGATCTCCATTTCGGCGTATCCGAGGAGAAGGATTTGAAACCTTGCGATTTTGGCATGAACGTCGGCCTATCGGTAGAATATAGTAACTTTTTCTTTTCCGTAAGTTCCCTATGCGGCATGATAGACCGCCGTGCCTTGAAGCGTGACGGCGAGACTTCCGTTTATCAAAATAACGTGACATTCTCTTTGGGGTATTACTTCCGTAAGTGATGAGTATCTTCATAATAACTTGAAAAATAATTAGATTTGTTTGGTATTTCGGATAAAACCCGTACCTTTGCAAGCCGATTATTATCAAATTGTACTAAGAGTTTAGTTCTTAGCACGTTGTTGCATCATGTGTCCGTTGTGACAATGTTGGTAAGGCTAGTTTTTTGAGTTATTAATTAATTTAATTTTTAAGCAGTGGATACTTTAAGTTTTAAGACCATTTCTGCAAACAAGGCAACTGTAAACAAAGAGTGGGTCATTGTTGATGCTGAAGGCCAGACGTTAGGTCGCCTTTGCGCTAAAGTAGCGAAGCTTTTGCGCGGTAAGTACAAACCCAATTTCACTCCGCACGTTGACTGTGGTGATAATGTAATCATCATCAATGCAGACAAAGTCGTTCTGACTGGTAACAAGTGGAACGATCGTATTTATTTGAGATATACCGGATATCCCGGTGGACAGATCGAGTATACTCCGGCTGATCTTTTGAAGAAAGGTGGCGACCGTCTGTTCCGTAAAGTAGTAAAAGGTATGTTGCCTAAGAACCGTCTGGGTGCAAAGTTGTTGAACAACATGTACGTTTATGAGGGAACTGAGCACAAGCACGAGGCTCAACAACCTAAGTTAATCGATATAAACTCATATAAATAATCACGATGGAAGTAGTAAATGCAATAGGAAGACGTAAAGCGGCAGTCGCTCGCGTATTCGTTAGCGAAGGTACGGGAAAGATCACGATCAACAAACGTGAGCTGGAAAAATACTTTCCTTCTTCAATCCTTCAGTTTATCGTAAAGCAGCCGTTAGCAAAGTTGAACGTCGCAGAGCAATATGATATTAAGATCAACCTTGACGGTGGTGGTTTCAAAGGTCAGTCTGAGGCTGCCCGTTTGGCTATCTCTCGTGCGTTGATAAAGATTAATCCGGAAGATAAGGCTGTCTTGAGAGCGGAAGGATTCGTAACTCGCGATCCTCGTGCTGTTGAGCGTAAGAAACCGGGTCGTCCGAAAGCTCGTAAGAGATTCCAGTTCAGTAAACGTTAATGTTATTTGTGAGTCCCTTACAAGTAAAGCGAAGCGTTTAGTATCTAAATTATCGGGATTCTTTTTACATGTGGACATGCGGAAAGACTACCTGATGGTTGAAATTAAACAAAGAAAGTAAACGATTTAAGAAAAAAACAATGTCAAGAGTAAATTTTGATCAATTATTAGAGGCTGGTGTACACTTCGGACACTTAAAAAGAAAGTGGAATCCCGCTATGGCTCCTTATATCTTCATGGAGCGCAATGGTATTCATATCATTGACCTTTATAAAACAGTTGCTAAAGTAGACGAAGCCGCTGAAGTTATGAAGAACTTGGCTAAACAAGGCAAGAAAGTTCTTTTCGTGGCTACCAAAAAACAAGCTAAACAAGTTGTCGCTGATAAGGCTGCTTCCGTAGGTATGCCTTACGTTATCGAGCGCTGGCCGGGTGGTATGTTGACCAACTTCCCGACGATCCGTAAAGCTATCAAGAAGATGGCTACTATCGATAAGATGACAAAAGATGGTACATTTGATAATCTTTCTAAGAGAGAAAAACTTCAAATCACTCGCCAACGCGCTAAGTTGGAGAAGACTTTAGGTTCTATCGTAGACCTTACTCGTCTTCCGTCAGCGTTGTTCGTTGTAGACGTGATGAAAGAGCATATCGCTGTTCGCGAGGCTAACCGTTTGGGTATCCCTGTATTCGGTATGGTTGATACGAACTCTAATCCGAACAATATCGACTACGTTATCCCGGCTAACGATGACGCTACAAAGTCTGTAGAGGTTATCTTGGGCGCTATCTGCGAGGCTATGAACGAAGGCTTGCAAGAGCGTAAGGCTGAGAAAATTGACGCAGAGGCTGCTGAGGAAGCTCCGAAAAGAGAGCGTAAGGCAAAAGCTGCTGTTAAGAAAGAACGTACGAAGAAAGAAGACGACGATGCGTTGAACGCTAACGTTGCCGGTAAGTTCGCGAAAGACGAAGAATAATTCGATTGACAATTGACGTTGACAATTGACAATTAGAATACAAATACAATGGGCAGTTGGCTTTTGACAGGATTTGTCAATTGGCAACTGTCCATTGTCAATTTTTGAAAGTATAAACATTTTAAAGATAAAGGAAATAAGATTATGGCTGTAACAATGGCTGATATTACCAAGCTGCGCAAAATGAGTGGAGCTGGTATGATGGACTGTAAGAAGGCTTTGACAGAGTCTGACGGTGACATCGAGAAAGCAATGGAAATTATCCGTAAAAAAGGACAGGCTATCGCCGCTAAACGTTCTGATCGTGAGGCTGCCGAGGGTTGTGTGTTGGCTAAGAAGGATGGCGAGTTCGCCGCTATCATCGCTTTGAAGTGCGAAACGGACTTCGTGGCTAAGAATGAGGACTTCGTGGCTTTGACTCAAGCTATCTTGGACGCTGCCGTGGCTAACAAATGCCGTACTTTGGACGAGGTGAAAGCTTTGCCTATGGGCAAGGGTACTATCCAAGAAGCTGTTACGGATCGTAGTGGTATCACTGGCGAGAAAATGGAGTTGGATGGCTACTGCGTAGTTGAAGGTGCTTACACTACTGTATACAACCATATGGGTAAGAACCAACTTTGTACGATCGCCGCTTTCAACAAGGAGTCTGAGGAAGCCGCTCACAATATTGTTATGCAGATCGCCGCTATGAATCCGATTGCTATTGATGAGGCTGGTGTTCCTGAGTCTGTAAAAGAGAAAGAGATCCAGGTTGCTATCGAGAAGACGAAGGCTGAGCAGGTGCAGAAGGCTGTAGAGGCTGCATTGAAGAAGGCTGGTATTAATCCTTCGCATGTAGATAGCGAGGCTCACATGGAAAGTAACATGGATAAGGGTTGGATCACGGCAGAGGATGTAGCTAAGGCTAAAGAAATCATTGCTACTGTTTCCGCTGAGAAGGCGGCTAACTTACCTCAACAGATGATCGAGAATATCGCTAAGGGTCGTCTGGGCAAGTTCTTGAAAGAGGTTTGCTTGTTGAACCAAGAAGACATTATGGATGGCAAGAAGACTGTAAGAGAGACAATGAAGGAGATCGATCCTGAGTTACAAATCTTGGCGTTCAAACGTTTCACTTTGCGTGCTGAGTAATTGCGGTAACGTATTTGATATAAAGAAAAAGGCGATACAACTCAATGTATCGCCTTTTTTATGAAGTATAGCTTACTTGCCCATAGAAGATATACTTACTTGTCCAATGCAATATATCTTACTTTGCCAAGTAAGTATATCTGTTTAATTTTTTCTTATTTCAATGCGGCCAACGCATCCTTAATACGTTTGATCGCCTCTGCGATATTCTCATCGCTGGTAGCGTAACTCATGCGGATACACTCGGGTGCCCCGAAAGAGGTACCACCTACGCAAGCTACGTGCGCTACTTCTAAGAGATACATAGCTAAGTCATCAGCGTTGTTGATTACACGGGTTCCATCTGTCTTGCCGTAATAATAACTACATTTGGGGAATAAGTAGAAGGCGCCTTCCGGCTTATTCACCTCGAAGCCCGGAACTTCTTTCGCTAAATTAACGATTAAGTCACGACGACGTTCGAAGGCCTTACGCATTTCCTCAACGGGTTCTTGTGAGCCTGTATAAGCCGCTTCCGCCGCTTTTTGAGATACGGAGCAAGGGCCAGAGGTATATTGTCCTTGTAATTTATTAACCGCTTTCACGATCCATTCCGGTCCGGCGATGAAACCGATACGCCAGCCAGTCATCGCATACGCTTTGGAAACGCCGTTTACGATAACCGTACGGTCTTTCATTCCTTCGATAGAAGCGATGCTGTTGTGTTTACCAATATAGTTAATATGTTCGTAGATCTCATCCGCTATAACGATGATATCCGGATGTTTTTTCAATACTTCCGCTAAACCTGCCAATTCCTCGGCGCTGTAAACAGAACCCGTCGGGTTGGAGGGGGAGCAAAGGATTAACGCTTTTGTCTTAGGCGTAATAGCGGCTTCCAGCTGAGCTGGAGTGATCTTGAAATCTTGCTCGATACCAGCCGGAACGATAACGGGAGTTCCTTCCGCTAACTTCACCATCTCCGGATAGCTTACCCAGAAAGGGGCAGGGATGATAACCTCGTCCCCCGGATTTACCAATACCATGACCGTGTTACAAACGGATTGTTTGGCACCGTTTGCACAAGAGATCTGGCCTGCTGTATATTCCAGTCCATTCTCGTTCTTCAATTTGGCAACGATAGCATTACGTAATGCCGGATAACCCGCTACGGGAGAATAACGTGAGAAATTATCGTCAATCGCCTTCTTCGCGGCTTCTTTAATGAAGTCGGGAGTATTGAAATCGGGTTCTCCCACACTTAAGTTGATAACATCGATACCTTGAGCTTTCAACTCACCGCTCTTTTGTGACATCGCCAATGTTGCTGAAGGCGATAAACTCGCTAAACGATCTGAGACTTGTGTCATGACATTGCTTTTTGTATAGGTTGTTTTATTATTATGCGACAAAAGTAATCAATAATCGGAATTCTTGCAACGTTCTGATAACTATTTAATGTTATGCAGCACATGCCCCATACGTTCTTTCTTCGTTTTCATGTAGAATTCGTTGTATGGATTTGGTTTCACCTCGATAGGAACGTTCTCTACTACCTCAAGTCCGTATGCTTCCAGACCTACGCGTTTTACCGGATTATTGCTCATCAGGCGCATTTTCGTTACGCCGATATGACGTAAGATCTGTGCTCCGACACCATAATCTCGCTCATCCGCTTGATGGCCTAAATGCAAGTTCGCGTCCACCGTATCCAAACCATCCTCTTGGAGCTTGTATGCTTTCATCTTCTCCATCAATCCGATGCCTCGTCCTTCTTGGTTCAGGTAAACGATAACCCCTTTGCCTTCTTGGTCGATGCGGCGCATAGCCTCGTGCAGTTGCTCTCCGCACTCGCAACGCATGGAACCGAAGATATCACCTGTAGCGCAAGATGAGTGCACGCGTACTAAGATAGGCTCGTCTTTTTCGAATTTACCCTTTATCAAAGCTATATGCTCTAATCCATTGCTTTTCTGGCGGAAAGGAATGAGACGGAAATGTCCGTACTCGGTAGGGAGATCTACCTCTACGCCGTTCTCTACGATCGATTCGGTCCGGAGGCGATAAGCGATCAGGTCCTTGATGCAAATAATCTTGATATCGAATTTCTTGGCTACCTCAATTAATTGCGGCAGACGTGCCATGGTTCCATCCTCGTTGATGATCTCGATCAAGGCTCCGGCGGGATATAAACCGGCTAACCGGGCCAAATCCACGGCAGCCTCTGTATGACCCGCACGGCGAAGTACGCCACGAGAGCGGGCACGGAGCGGATTGATATGTCCGGGACGTCCCAGATCGGATGGCTTGGTCTTTGGATCAGCCAGCGCCAAGATCGTTTCCGCACGGTCGTACATGGAAACGCCGGTCGTACATTTCCCTCCTAATTTATCTACTGTTATCGTGAAAGGAGTACCTAGTAAAGAGGTGTTATTGGCAACTTGCATATCCAGCTCCAACTCTTGGCAACGTTCTTCCGTGATCGGGGCGCATAATACACCTCGTCCGTTTTTCAACATGAAGTTGATTTTTTCCGGGGTTACTTTCTCGGCCGCGATGATAAAGTCTCCTTCATTCTCCCGGTCCTCGTCGTCTACAACGATTAAGAACTTTCCTTCACGGAAATCCTCGATAGCTTCTTCGATGGTGTTTAATTGAATCTCGCTCATATTTATTGATTATTTATATCCGAGTTATTTTTTTAGCAAATGTAATGAATATATCATATTGATCAGCTCCTTACTGGTCTTTTGTACCATAACGATATCATGCCGTAGCAATTTACGTTGGTACGTAGCCAATAGGTAGATCGGCAATCCCAGTGGGAAGAAAATACCGATAGCCAAAGCAAGTTTCCCGTTTATATGCTTGCTTAGCTTATTATTGTAACCTCCGATGACCGGGTAGTCCATCAATTTATTCAAGAGCAAATTCTGGTCGGAATTACTTAATTCCTCCACGATATTTTCCGTGTCTTGAGCTAACAGTTCCGCTGTGTTATCTTTTCCTCCTTGTTTCCAAAATGTCAGATAATTGATCCAACGTTTATGGTTTGTCAGATAAGTCGTACTTTCTTCCACCAATTTCTCCAGTTGGGGGAGGGTGGCCTCATAATCGGGGGTGTATATGATCACCTCTTTCCGTTCCACTTTTCGCCCTTCACGCTTACCTATTAAGTTCTTCAAGGCATTCACGTAAGTGTCGGCATTCAAGATAACAGAATCTTTTACCGCTTTATAGGTTAGGAATATACCCATAGGTGTTAGGACCACGGAGCTAAGCCACATACCTTCCCATGCGTCCCAAACGCCGTCGCGTGCCATCTTGAAGCCCATATTATCTATAATATAATAGAAGATAAACAAGATTACCGAGATAACGACCGGCACGCCCAACCCTCCTTTACGGATGATGGCTCCTAAGGGCGCTCCGATAAAGAAGAACATGATGCAAGCGAACGATACCGTGAATTTCTTATGCCATTCCGTCAAGTGGCGGCGTACCTTATAGGCCTCGTCGCCAACCGTGGCCGCGCGGAAATAATAGTCGGTCTTGATATTCTCGATCGAGGATTTGGCCCGACCTAATAAGGCGGCTTGGCTACTCGCTGCTTGCGCTAGGTAAAGACTGTCGAAATCTAACTGGATGGTAGGAGTGATTACCGGCAATTTTTCCTGCCGCTCGTCTGGTTGCCCCTCGGCTTCACTCTCTTTTTTAGCCCGTAAGGACTTTAGTGTTTTTACGTATGAGGCATCGTAAATGCTTTTTGCGTTCACGTCCTTGATGCTATCCAAGCGTACGCCCATCGAATCGATAGAGGTTTGTAAATCCTTCAAGTTTTTTCCCATATATTGGTTCTGCATGAAAGATTCGTCGGTACGGTTGAAATTCGCATCGAATTCAATCAAGATATCCTTGCTGCTGAATGATTCTCGTCGATAGGGGACGGCGGTTCTCGCTTGCGTCGTGTTGGCTTGGCTTTTACCTACGTTCTCGAAAGATTCTCCGTTGAATAAAGATAGGACAAGGAATAATTTATCGGCGGATGTCTTTAGCCGTCCGGAGTCCGCTACGATTACACGGGCGTTATTGAATCCTTCCGAATAATCATAGATCATCACGTCTTTTAATAAACCGTCCTTCGGGTCCTTTTTCTTCACATATACATTGAATCCGGGAATATCTTTGTAGAATGAACCTTCCGGAATATCCAATTCCGGTGATTTCTGGCGCATGGAATATAATAATGTATATAGCTTGACTTGGACAACGGGCATTACGTTGTTTTGGAAGAAAAAGGCTCCCACGCTCACGAATAGGAGCGTTACGATCAAAGGACGCATGATATGTATCAATGATACCCCGGCAGACTTCATGGCCAGTAATTCCAGACGTTCCCCTAAATTTCCAAAAGTCATTAATGAGGCTAATAGAATAGCCAAGGGAAGTGCCATTGGGACAAGGAACAAAGCCGCATACATAAACATCTCCGCTAATACAGGGATGCCAAGGCCTTTTCCCACCATATCGTCGATGTATCGCCAAAGAAATTGCATCAACACAATAAACAGACAAATACCGAATGTCATAAGAAACAACGGCAGGAATGTCTGCAGCATAAATGTATATAATCGTTTTATTCTCAACATTGCCTAATCTGGTTGAAGTGGCAAAAGTAGTGTAAAAAACGATAACACCCCACAGATTTCTGTAAAACTACTCTAAATACCAAGCGTTCGCTTCAAATCTTCCACTTGCGAGTCCCATAAATTAATGGAATCTTTTTTCTCCCCGGGTTCGGAGAAATCCGTAATCTCAAGTGCCGTAGAACCTGTTAATTCGATTGTATGGATTATAAATTCGAAATAAGCGTTCTCATCTTCCTCGTCTACCCAGCGGTAACGGATAAAGTTCTCCGGCTTGGAGTCGATCACTGTTGCCTCTTGGGCCTCTTTACTCCATTTAAAGGTATAGAGATTATCATTTATAATGACCTCGTCGGCGAACCAAGCGGAAAGTCCCAAAGCGGTGGTTAGGTGATTCCACAGGCTTCGTCGTGAAACTTTATCGAAAATGTATTCGATATGAAACTTCTCTTTCTTCATTGTTCTTATCCTTATATTTGCCGCAAGATACGTAAAAGATTTGAAAACGACTAATTTTAATGATGAAAAAAGTATCTAATAACTAACTGTTTAGGTGGAGACCTTAAAAATTAAGCGAATTTTTTTATTGAAAATGTTGTGTAATTCAAAAATAACCCCTACTTTTGCACCGTCAATAAGAGAAACAGTGACAATAAAATGATGGCGAGATAGCTCAGCTGGTTAGAGCGCATGATTCATAATCATGAGGTCCCCGGTTCAATCCCGGGTCTCGCTACCTAGAAAAGGAGGTCGATTTTTCGATCTCCTTTTTTTATGTCCTTTTTTCTTTTGCTATCAGATGGTCTTTTGGGAGGATAAAAAAACCTGAACAATCTTTCTCGTAAACGATCTTGATTGTTCAGGCAAAATAATTATGTAACCTCGCGGTTATGTTAATTAGGTTTGCCTACATCATAATTTAAGGGTAATTATATATGTAAGCAGGGTCATAGGGTAAAATTTCGCAAATTGCTTTGCTTGATTTATAAATACAAAGATATGTATGTCTAAATGTTTTGAGTGATGGTATTTGTCTCGATAGGAGAATGTATTTCTATCATATAGATAACGCACGCCTCGGAAATCATCTGAAGCGTGCGTTTAGCATATAAAATTTAAATCTAGTTACCCTTGTTTATGTAGTGACCCTGCTGTGATTTTTATATGCTTACCCTAATGTCTGTTGCGAATATATTCATAATATTCATAGGTTGTATCTTTATTTGATCGGTATTTATATCAGCTTAGTGTGTAAAACTATCAACAGGTGGAGTGAACCTTGTGATGAAGCGGGTTTTCGTTAGTGTTTAAATAAAGTTAAGACGGTGTTCGTGTCAATATCATGGGTATTCCTATCACGGAGAATGCGGTTTTTGAGAGAAAAACAGCGCACGCCCGAAATTCTCTAATCTCGTGACGTGCGCCAAAGCATATAAAAATTGAGGGTATCTTAATTCATTGTTATATGTTGGATAACGGTTGCCCAGTCAGCAATTGTAATATTAGCCGAAACTTCTCCGGAGTACTTGAAAGTGATCTCGGTGCGTTTTCCGGGGGTTGCAGCGAATAATTCTCCATTTTTGTCTTTTTCGCTAGAAAAAATAAGATTGCCGTCCTTGTAAAGCTCTACCGTTATATTTTGAGCCGGAAAAATGGCTTGGGTTTCTGTTGTCAAATTACCTTTTTCGTCAAAAGAAGCGGGGAAAGCGAATTCAACCTCTTCTCCTGTTGGGTTGCCATTGTAGTCCAATGAGCTTTTTGTATTTTTAATTCGATATTCAAAATTTCCGGCATTACTCCCTAGATACTTGATCAGTCCTTTTGTTGAAAGCTGGAAAATTGAAGTTTTGCGAATGATTTGTAATTCGTTTGATACGGTGGATTTTGTTGAAGAGTTCTTATGAAGCGTAACTTGTCCATAGAACAAATCGCTCGGAATATTAGCTATGCCGTTATTCTCTTTTAGGCTGACTTGCAAATCGGATATAATATTGGCTTTGCTCATGTTTGAAATCTCTTCGTTTCCAGAATTGATTCCACTCCATGCGATCACGGTTATGTCATTACTGTTCGGACAGTTAATGTCTATAGCCCGGCGAGATAAAATTGTAGATTTGTTTACATTAATCTGCTCGAAGAAATCGTTGTTTTGATCGAAGACAAATAATGTAGCTCCATTCACCTCTCCCTTGGTCGTAATGTCGTTACCATCTGAATTCATTGCTTTTAATACCACGGAGAATGGTACTTCGGCTTGTTCAATAACCTCACTTGTTGTTGCTACTACGTCATTTGAATCATCCGTGCAAGCGGAGAATGACAAAACTGTTAAAATAACAGAAACCGCAAATACGCAATTTGCGAAAAAATTACCCCTTTTCATGACCCTACTTTTTATATGCTTTACCCTTAATCTAAGTGACTTGGTTTTTTTGACCGCCCCTCAACGGTCTTTCCTTATCACTACATCGCAAATGTATGTATAAAAATCATAGGTTGTATCTTTTGTGATGGGTATTTTTATCAAAAAAGCGGGTAAAACTATCATTATACCTCTATATTCCTCTGTTGATGCATGTTTCGGATGATGATTAAATAATGTTAATGGGTTTATTCCTGTCAATTTGAGTGGTAAATATATCATCGCTGGTCCTTATTGATAGCCTTGCCTCTGTTGTGTGATAGGAATGCAGTTGTTGTTAACGTCTATTAAAACGACAGTAAAAAACGTTCGTTTAAATCTTGCGTTTTCATGTGCATAAATTATGAAGTCTCATTGATAATCATGTTATTTTTTTATTATTTTTATCCAACTGAATAACTGAAATTTAAATAAAATTTTTGACCTTTGTAAGGCTGCAAAAAAGTTGAAGATAAAAACGCAAGATTTAAACGAACGTTTTTTACTGGCGTTTTATATAAATAACATCTTAATAATCAATGATATGAGATCAAAAGGTTTTAAAGCGAAATTTATGATGGCATTTTGGGGCTTGTTCGTTGAAGCTCATTATATTGCTGCGAACAATGATACAATGGAGGGCTCTCAAGGAATTCTACCTTTTATCATTTTACTGATAGTGTCCATATGTGTAATAGCTTTTTTGAGTTATTATATGTATAGGTTGAAGAAAGAGAATATTGCCAAAGGTGGTGAGCTTATGGCGAGAAACGATGAGCTTCTTCGGTCTGTCGATGCGTTAAGCGTAAAAAATCGGGAGATCCAACAAATGTTGGTCAATAAAATCCGTGAGACTGATAATTGGAATAGGGATAATGAGGTAGAACGGGAGGATTTGAAAAAGCGCCTTGAGGAAATGGAAAAGCTCCATAATTCGTTTTTTGTTGAAACGATTCATGAAATGCGTACTCCACTATCGCTTGTGCTTGGTTCGTTGAGTGAGTTGTTGCAACGTAAAAATGATATTGACTCTAGTGAAGCGACTCAATTATTGTCTGCTTACCGTAATACTTTGGCTCTTCAAGACCTTATCGAGCAATTGCGAAATACCCGTCATGGAGATGACGTGGCAAACCATCTTCGGATAGCTCGTTATGACATGATCAGTATAACAAAGCAGATTTGTGATTTATTCGTGGACTGGATAGCCATGAATAATGTGGAATTTCATATTAATACCCAAACCTCTGTTCTTTGGGTCTGGATAGATCGTCGGAAGATGGAGTTTGCCTTGCGTGTACTTTTATCTAATGCGTTAAAAAATACCTATCGCTTTGGAAAGATCTCGATCAATATTTCCGTGGTGCGCTCGAATGGCAAGGCTTATTGTTCTTTCTCTATCCAAGATGATGGGTTAGGAGAAAGCGAAAGTACCCGTTTGGGTTTGAAACAGATCGTGGATATGACAGAATCTTCCGGCGCTATTTTCGAAGGAATTTCATCGGAGGACGAGACGGGAACCCAATATACGATATTGATTCCATTGGGGAGAAGCCATTATATGGAACGTGCCGTGGAATTCATCGAGCCGGATGGTGATCTGGTAAAGCTGAATGAGATGCAGAAGGAGGAGATCGCCGAGTTGATCCAAGTTGTTCCGAAAAAGAAAGAGACCGGGAAGAAAATGTTGGTGATTGATGACAGTGATCAGATCCGTTGGTTCCTGCGTCATGTTTTTGCCAGTGAGTATCATGTTTCGGAAGCTCATAATGGCCAGGAGGGTGTAGAGATCGCGCGAGTTGAACGGCCGGATTTTATTTTATGTGACGTGATGATGCCCGTTAAAGATGGGCTTGCTACCTGTCGTGAAATCAAAGGCATCCCAGAATTAGCGCAAGTGCCGGTTGTCTTGCTAACCGCAAAGGTAGAGAGTGAGGATGTTATAGCTGGCATTGAATGTGGCGCCGATGATTATATAACCAAGCCATTCGATGTAGAGGTGTTACGAAGTAAGGTAAACAGTTTATTGAAACGTAGGGATGAGATGAGACGTTTCTATACGTCGAATTCTGTAGGTGCGCATCCCGAGGGAGAGAAAACGGTAAAGAAAGATGATTCCCCTTCCAATCTTTTTATGGATGCGGTTATCTCAACGATCGAGAAACATTTGGATGACCCTAGTTTTGAGGCGAAGATTTTGGCGGATTCTTTAAACATGAGTCTCCCTACATTATATAGAAAGATAAAACTCTACTCGGATAGTAGTATATTGGAGCTTACCCGTATGGTACGTTTGAAGAAAGCCGCCGAGCTGATCAGTATGCAGCGATACTCTATCCAAGAGGTTTCGGAAATGGTCGGCTTCAACGATACCGCCACTTTCCGTAAGCGTTTTACGGAACAATACGGCGTCACTCCTTCACAGTATCTGCCGGGTAAGAATTAATCGTTTTGCCATTTCCCGAATAATCGTCGGGGAATGGCAAAATTTTTTATTTGTTTTTTGAAACGATATTTTTCAACCTCTTTTTGATAGCCTTACAACGGTGCTAATCAGCCCGAAAATATCCCGAATGAAAATTTATAGTTTTACCTCTTATTTATGAAAGTAACACCTATTTACTTTTTTTTATCGTCCAAATACCTTTGCAATGTCATTAACGAACAACAGATTGGTCATGGGGAAGATTTGAACAAAGAGTTCTTGTTATGTGACTGAAAACTTAAAAAGCAATTGAGAAAGAAAGGTTTATATAAAAGATTTATTAACTCATAAAATTATATGTATATGAAACTTAGAAATTTATTATTCGGGACAATGATCGCTTGCGTGTTCGCGGCGTGTTCAAACGAGGATGATCCTATCCCTAGCGTGGATCCGACACCGGAGACAGGGATTGCGGATCTTACAGTTGTGGTAAAGAATTTGGCAAAGAATACACAGACAAAAGCTGCTGATGATTCTAATGCTAAAGAGGGCGAAACTGCGATTCACAATTTGTTTGTGGTACTTTATAATGAGGATGGGACATTCTTGCAAGTTAGTGATATTACTGCTAATAAGGATGAAGAGCAAACTAATTCAAACAATGAGATTCAGTTTAAGGGATTAAAGGCTGGTGCTTCTTATCGTGCGTTGGCTTTCGCTAATGTCCCCAAAGAGGCTCTTACTGCAACTGCTAACTCTTTTGATTTGACATCTGCTTACTATGTCTTAACCGGTGCAGAAGCGAATGGATTGCCTATGAGTAGTGGAATTAGTCCAGTATTCACTCTTGCTGAAGGTGAAAATTATTATGGTTACTCAAACGCTACAGGAGGAAACAGTATTGAATCTGGAAAACCTTTAGGATTAATTAGAAATGTGGCTCGTGTGGAATTGAGTGCTCTTTCTTTGGATATGACTCAAGTCAAGGTTAATAATAGTCAAAAATACAAATCAGGAACAATTAAGTTTGTGCCTAAAGATGTTTTTGTATTACATGGTCGTAAAAAAGCGAATGTGGCAGACCAAAGCATAAGTAATACTGCGTGGTTCAATCTGCCAGATAAGGTTTGGGGTAATATTGCCGCTACTTATGAAACAGCTAATAGTGATGATTATTATTCCGGAACCAACTCTAGTAACTCATTCGGCCGTTTTGCTGGAACTGTCGATGCTGCTAATTATATAAAGGCATTGAGTACAGCAGAAACAACATATACTCAGAATTGGGATGGTACTGCTATTACCGGAAGTAAAGCAATTACTCTTGCTAATTCTTTATATTTTTATGTGTTGCCTAATGATCAGACAAAAGCGGCCAGAGAACAAGAAGATCCGGAAGAAGAAGGCCAGGCTTTCGTCTTGGATAAAACAACTTTGGCATCCGAATTGGTAATCAGTGGTGAAGTTTATATAAAAGCTATAATGAACGATAACACATCTTGGACATTCGGCGAAGAGAGTACTCCTGTATTGCGCTATTGGCCGATAAAGATTGGTATCGATGGATTAGATAGTGAAGACACATATTATGGTCAGGTACATAGAAACGTGGTTTATAACATTTCCGCTACTATCGCAGGTAATGGTTATGCAGATCCTACTCTTCCTAAGGGGGATCCTACAGCTGACTTGTTTGTAAAGACAATGGTTATGAACTGGGGTACAGCCACTCAAGCTCCTGTTATCGAATAATACTTATTCTTTGAATAATAATCAAAAGGCATTCTCTATCAACAGGGAATGCCTTTTTTGTTATAAATATAATATGTCAATGCCCGTTGGCAAAGTTAGAAAGTCAAAAGATTTATGTTTAAGAAGTTGTTCTCTCCGGACACGCCCCAGATGCCATTCTATGTGTAAATAATCCAAATCATCTACCATATCTACCATTATTTATGTAATCTTTTGATTGTAAATAATTTATCTTGTGGTGGTAGATAGTGAACATCTACCACTACAAACTTCGATCTACCATCATTAGGTTACCGGAAAGATTAGCACGAACAATTACTACTAACGATAAATAATGTATAACATTCTGCATTTCAATAAATAATAGTTTTTTGCATAGAAAAACAAAAGTTTTGCTATAGAGAAACTTTTGTTTCTTTAGTATGAAATAAAAGTTTCTTCAGTATGAAACCACTAACTTCACCTATTGAAACTCTTATTGGCTTTAATCCCTTTGTCTGTCTCTTATAAAATCGTATAATACTAAATATACGAGTCCGCAAGCTTGGGAAGTGATTTTTTTGCGTTTCCCGTAAGCGTCTCCGCGATGCCGTCTTTTTTCATAATTATCCATATCCTACCTTTGTGCTCAAAAAAAATGGAGAGCAACTTACTCTTTTCTCGCATAATAGAAGATTATAAAAATCACTTGCGTGAATCCTATGACAATTATTTAAGTTTCGAGGCATTTTGTGCTCCCTATCACATCCGTGTAAAAAATATCCGCCAGTGGATGTGGCGTCATGGTCTAACAGTCAGTACCTTTTATTATAGCGTACTACTGGAGAAGTACAACTCTGACCCTGACTTCATACTTCCCTCCCCGGCCGGAAGTAGAAAGAATGTTTCCAGCCATACAGGTAAAACCCATACTTATACATCTTCCTCACCGCAAGCGATAAAAGGCATTTGTATCACATTCCCTGACGGTATTGTGATTAACATCCGTCAGACTACCGCTTCCGAGCTTACTAAACTCATCGATTCCTACAACAAACTAAATGACCGTAACCATGTTCAGCCTAAATGAATCCCTCGTTTACTATCTCTATCCCCGTTATATCACAGCGGGCAAGGGGATTGAATGCCTTTATGAGCTTATTCGTTCCCAGATGGGAGCCGATTCCCTGAACGGGGATGTATATCTGTTTTTTAATAAAAAAAGGGACCTGGTAAAAATACTTCATTGGGATACCGATGGATTTATCTTATACCAGAAACGATTGGAAAGCGGCACTTTTGAACTGCCCCGTTTTAAGCCGGACGAAGGGCTATGTAAGCTTCAATGGGAAACTTTCTTCATGATAATCAGGGGTATCCCATTGCGTAGCAGACGGTTAAGGAAACGCTTTAAAATATAGCGATTGTAATTGTACGCTATTGACGTACAGATATTTAATCGCTATATTTTTTGGATAAACGCGTTATTATCCATACCTTTACCCCATGAATTACGGGCGGATAATAACCATGTTGGAAGAACAGTTGCGCTTTTCTAAAACTCAGAACGCGCAACTCATCGAACAAAACGCAAGACAGGCAGAACTGATCAGCCGGATGGCTTCTCAGATCGAGACATTGACCGCGTCCGTTCATTCACTCGAACAGGCTTTACTATCCAGGGACGCTTCCCTGGAACAGGCATTGGTTACTAAACGTGCGTTAGGAAAATTAATAAGCAATAAATCAGAAAAGATTGTTACAGCTCCACCTCCCTGTTCGCCATCAGATGAGACACCCCCAAAAAAAGTAGCCCCCTCCGCCAAGGAGCGTGGTAACAATAACGCCAAGCGCAAGGAGCATTTTGACTTGGAGGTGCGGGAACACGACATTTATCCTTCACGGTCCGGTTTCCAGCCTGAGCTTGGCAAGTTCCTGAAAACCGTAGACTCCATCCGCTATGAGCTCGTTCCTCCCCGTTTTATCAAACATATCCATCACCTGCATTATTATCGATACCGGGGAAATATCATATATGGCAATCTTCCTGCCACGCCCCTGCTCAATTCCTCTTATGACGCCTCCTTTATTGCCGGCATACTACAACTGCGTTATATCTACTCCATGCCGGTGGAAAGGATTATCAAGTTTTTCGGTGAAAGCGGTTTTGATATAAACAAATCCACCGCGCACGGACTGATAAAAAAAACAGCGTGGTTGTTCGACTCTCTGGAGCAGGCCCTGGGGGAGGCGGTCCGTCAGGATGAATATCTGCATATGGACGAGAGCTATTACACGGTATTGGAAAAGGGAAGCAAGTCCTCTACGGGGAAAGCCTCTCGCAAGGTCTATATCTGGGCGGCCCTGGCCAGTCATCTGAGGCTGGTCCACTTCTTCAATGAGAATGGTTCCCGTGCCAGAAAGGTCTTAACCCAATATATAAAACCGGATTATCGGGGAGCCATTCAAACGGATGGTCTGGGAGATTATAAAATACTGGAGACGGACGAATATCCACACGCCGTGCGTCTGGCATGCTTTCAGCATTGTAAACGAAAGTTCCTTGACATTAAAGAAAACAAGGATGCCCGAGAAGTCATAGAAATCATCAATAAGCTCTATCAAAAGGAACACGAGATGCCCGCGGGATACTCACCGCGGCAGATAATGAAATACAAAAAGAAGCACGCCTCTCCTATATTAAATGAATTAAAGCGGAAACTGCTGGCCATACAAGCGGAGAAGTCGACCTTGCCTAAAAGCTCTTTGGGGAAAGCGGTGAATTATGCCCTCAAGGAATATCCCGCGTTGTCGAATTATATACTTGCGCCGGAATACGAGCTGGACAACAATGCGATTGAGAGAATAAACCGGTACATCAGTTTGAGTAGAAGAAACTCACTCTTCTGTGGAAGTCATCAGGGCGTAAAGAGAGCCGCACTGATATATTCACTGGCATGCTCATGCAGGATGAACAATATCAATACTTTTGAATACTTTAAAGAATTACTCAACAAGGCTGTCTCACTGAATCCGAATACCGATAAAAATGTGTTGAGAGAATTACTGCCCGACAAATGGAAAAAAAGATAGCAACGCGGAGACGCTTACCGTTTCCCATTAAAACATGGTAGATGCAGAATGAAAATTGTAGATGTTATTCCATCTGCAACCACTATATAACATATTTATTTACAATAAGTATGAGGTTGAATTGTAGATATTGTAGATATTCTCATGAAATAATATTCCGGCTCTTAGGTTCAAGACATATGGGATCGCCATCATAAGGAAAAGATAGTAAATTTTGTAGTCTCCGGATCAATTTATAACCAGAATTATACATGCAAAAAAGGCACTCCCGATAAAAGGAATGCCTTTTGGACGTTATTCAAAGAATAGATATTATTCGACAACTGAAGATTGATTTGCGCTACCCCAATCAAGAACCTTTGTCTTAACAAACAACTCAACAAAGTCTGTTGGAGGAACAGTAGGATCATCATATCCTCTACCGGCTAAAGTTGCGTCAATACTGTAAATTATATTACGATGGATCTTTCCATCCTTTAAATACTCAGCCGTAGCTGCTGCCATTTCATTCGTCGCAGCAATTTTAATAGGCCAATATGCTGTTTTCTCCGCATAGTTGTATACTGCATCACTTCCGCTCTTTTTAGCATTTTCGAGCTTATAAGTACCTTTAACTACAATTTCAGTTGCAAGATCCTCTGGTTTGAAATTTTCAGCACCATTCATTTCACGAGCAGCCTTAACTTGGGGATTTTCGAACACATAGAATTTAGGGGCGATTGTGATAGTCGCAGACACACCATCTTCAGTTGCGATATTCTGTACCAATGCGGTGGCTGGTAAACTGGCCTTGTATCCTTCAATAATAGAACCTCTCATATTCGTAAACATAGCGTCATCATTCACGAAATCTCCTCTATAACCTGAAGCATAATCTGTAGCATTAGCAGCATAAGTTGCGGACACATTACCCCATACGGTATTGCTAACGACATTCCACCAGCTATTGCCATTACCCATATCTGCTGCATTGGACTTCGTCCGCCCATGCATGATGAATACACATTCTGGTACAATCGTCGCAATTCCTTCAACGTATACATCTTTTGCAGCTCTAGTCATGTCTAAGCTAAGTCCCGTAAAATCAATGCGCGCTACATTTCTTATCAAGTACAAGGGATCTGCTACAAGAATATGTTCACCTTCTCCCGCTGTTTTAGTATATCCATAATAGTTTTTACCTGCTTGTAAAGTGAATGGATCAGACAAACCACTACTCATTGGTAAATAGTTTTCTGCGAATCCGGCAGCTGGCATCGTATATACAGGAGATACAAAGTTGTCAATTGTTGTACCAGCCAGTGAGATTTCAGGCATATTAGCAAATGCGATAGCACGTAATTGCGCACCTTCTGTCAGTCCGGCAAATTGAACCTCATCATTATCCGCAGCAGCATCCTCATTGGCAATATCAGAGGTTGAAGCGACAAGCGCTCTAGTTTCAGCATCATAAAGAGCAACTGTTAAGTTTGTAATTTTAGCTTCATTTTCAGTCTGTGTCCCCTCCGCTGCAGCTTTAGTCAAACTTCTAGCCACATTTTTCACAGAAATAGTCAGTGTTGCGTTATTTTCCCCTGTTTGCGGTTGATCCGGTCCTACGATAGGATCATCCTCGTTTGAACACGCCGCGAACACGCAAGCGATCATTGTCCCGAATAATAAGTTTCTAAGTTCTATTGGGGAATGGTTATAGGGGGTTGTTCTTTAGTTGATTAGGCTTTTGTTGTGTGAAGGGAAGTAACAACTCAGTAGTATTAATTACCCTCAACGTTACTTCTTTAATCGAGGTTTTTATTACATTTGCCGTATGATCTCCCGTCAGGGCGAGACTCCGCTGGAAAAAACAATTTATGTATTGAAGAATATGAAATCTATTTGATATGTCCCCATTTAAAGAAAAAGAGGCATACTTCCGACGCTTGCTCGACGTAGCGAATGTGAATGCCTTGTCCCCCAAGGAGCGTGCGACGTACGATGAGAATCTGAAGATCTACCGTGACTGGAAGGCCACGATGGAGTACGCCGTGGAGGAGGCGGAAACAAAAGGTAAAGCAGAAGGTGAGCGTTTGGCTACCCTACGCAACGCTCGTAACATGAAGAAAGCCGGTGTCGATCTTTCATTAATCGCCGAATGCACGGGGCTTTCGTTGGAAATAATACAAAGTCTCTGATCTGATAAGCCAGTTGCGGACTGAAACTATAGCGGATGACACGGATCTTGGGGAGAAGTATCTTTCTTGATCCGTGCCATACGAATCTGAAGTAATATCCGTCTCATGCGTCTAATACGCCATTAAACCGGTCTATTGCCTGTCTTTTACTAGCATCGATGATTTTCGCGTATACTTGTGTGGAGATGATGTTCTTGTGTCCTAGTAATTTACATACTGTATACAAGTCAATGCCAAGAGCTAGTGAAAGAGTGGCGAAAGTATGGCGGCTTACGTGAAAGGTCACTTTCTTGTTCTTGATGCCGGCGGCTAAAGTCCAGCCTTTTAATACCTGACATATAATCGTGAGGCTAGGTAGATGGAATATCAAGCCGAGCCTGTCATTGTCATTCTCATTCTCCCTTGCGGGAAGGTATTTTATCGCTTCCTCGGACAATGGGAGATAAATAGCCTCTTTCGTCTTTCTTTGTATGATTTGTAAACGGAATTTATCATTTCCTTCTTTTTGCATATCTTCCCATCTAAGAGCGGTCAAGTCGCTGATCCGGAGTCCGCAGAAACAGCAGAACAGAAAAGCCTTTTTTACCTCTGGGCATACGCAATCTGTCCGGATTAACCTCTTTAGTTCCTCTAGGGTCAAATAAGTACGCAGGCTGGTAGGTTTGTGGGGTTTTTCGTCTGTATCCAGCGAACCACAAGGATTCGAGAGGATCAGTCCTTTTTTGACCGCCTTATTGAGTGTGACATTCAGGAGCCGGTAATAACCGTGAATCGTGAAGTCGCTTTTGAGGTAGGGTTGTTTACGCAAGTGAGCGATGAAACCTTTCACGAAACCGGTATCTATGTCCTTAAGCAGGCATTGCGGCATATAGTCTCTAAGATGATTGGCCAGACTTCTTAATCGTAGGGAATAGGCTTTGTCGCCATGCGCAGATTTATCGGTGGACAATTCCGAGAGGAATTCTAAAAGTGTTTTTTTCCCGAGCCCGTTTATCATACGGACACCGTAAATCTCGTTCTGAAGATCAATGATCCGTTGTGCCTTGATACTATTGGCCAAGCGCAAAGTGATCCGGTTCTTATCACGGTCTTCAGGGAAACGTTCCGGGGTGAGGTAGAGCTTGAGGAACTCATAATACCTCTTCCCTTTGTAATAGATGTCCAGATATATGGACAGGTTTGCGTTCGACAGTTTCTTGAACCGGAGCTTTACGGGCTCTTTCGCTTTCATCTCATTCTTTTTTCTTGCCATGATTTTGCTGAATTTAAGTGATTATGTATATTTGTTACTAGGATGATCCGAGTACCACCCCGGTAGCATAAAATACACGGATTGAGCCTGTTTTTGTAGGTGAAAGTTGCAAAAGGTAGGGAAACCTATCACTTTTATGAAATTGATACATTTGTCTCTTATTATAGAGAGTTCTGCCTATCAGCACCACGATATATCCTTTCTATTTTTGTCACATATTAATGTGAGAACAAAAAATATTATACTATGAGATTCAAGAAATACATTCTTTTATCGTTGGTGCTATGCGGATTTGCCGCTTGTTCCGATGATAATGAAATAGAAATTCCAAAGGCTCCTGTCTTGGAGAAAGCTCAACTAGCTTTGGCTATCAAGAGTGAGGAGGGGGCGGTTACGAAGACCGGAGAAACTACTCCAACGGATGCGGACGTGAATACGCTAACGGTTGGGGTGTTTGGAGTTGATGGATGGAGTGTGATATATACAAAAGATGCTACTCCTAACTCTGATGGGACAAAGGATGTCGGTCCGCAAGAAGTGTATGCGGGTGAAGCTCATGTAGTGGTTGTGGCGAACGCTGCTCCTGTTATCCAAACCGAATTGGCAAAGGCTAAGGATATAACTGACTTTATTGAAACAACAATCAATCTGTCTGACGAGACTTTGACAAAAGGCTTGACGATGAGTAGTAAAGTGCTTGACGTGACATTAGTGGCAAATACGACCAACTATATTGGTTATGATGATGAGGTTGGTGATATAACGGTAAAAGATATTTCTGGTAAGGAAGTTTATGGCGCAGGCCCGGTTCCCTTGGTTCGAGATGTCGCTTCGATCGCTTTGGCTGGTGCAGACATAGGTAATCCAGAAAATGCGAATTATGAAAGTAAGTCCTTCGTTTTGAAGGAGGTCTTTATCGCTAGTGCGAAAGGTGTATCAAGCGTAGCTTCTACTGAGGAGTGGGGGACGATCGAGAAAGATTTTTTTGGAGATACCCATTTTGGATACTTAGATTATAAGGTAGGTCTACTATTTCTAACGTCTCCGAATAATATCGACGAAGGTTCTTACAAAAAAGGACTCCAGACGAAATATGACGCATTGGCAAAGAAGCATGTTGAGAATGATCCAGCCTTGAATCATGAATTTTATGTTTACGAGAATACAAAGGGTGAGGTGAAGTCCGGTGAATCTAACGTCAATGAGGCTTATGCCAACCATACCTTATTGATCGTAAAAGGTGATTATACCTATCTCCCGCAAGGTGCGAAAGAATCTATTACGAAAGAGAATTGTTATTATGCGATTCCTGTCGGAGAAGAAGTGACGATTGATGGCACGGAAAAAAGGAGTAAGTTTTACGTCCAACGTAACTACAAATACGAGATCTCTTTAACGATTATCGGCCCCGGTTCCGAGATCCCATACGACCCGATGATCTCCACCAATGTGAGCGCATCCGTGAAAGTGGAGCCATGGAACGTGAAGACTATCCATGAGGAAGTAGAATAAAGCAATATAGGGTAAAATAATTGATAAGAAAAAATTAGGATTATGAAACACATACTGTTTACAAAGGAATTGCTTCTCTTGGTTGTGGCTTTGTTCGCTATTATAGCGACTAGCTGCATCAAGGAGGATTTGGATCAATGCTATACGCTCAAACTGAAGGTCGAGAATATCAAGGGAGACGATATAACGGAATACGGATGGATGGAATCTACCGATCTGTATATATTCGACGAGAATCTGAATTACTTGGAGAAACGTCGCTTGGATAAGAACTTTATCCGTTCTCGCAATGAGATTGTTTTGGATGGCTATACCGCCGATCGTAGTTTACGTATCGTGGCATGGGGCAACGTGAATGCCTTGGGTGAAAAGCAATCCGTATCGGAGGCCCAGACCATAGAGGACTTGAAAGTGATGTTGAAAAGCCAAGATGGTTTGGCAGTTACCCCGGACAGCCTTTATTATGGTAGCGAACAAGTGTTGACAAAAGCCGGAGGCGTAGCGAAGGAGACTGAGATCGTGATTCGTCCGAAAGTGGGTACGGTCACGATCGAGACCCGAGGGTTGCAAGAGCAACTCGGCAGGATGGGGTTGAGAAGTTCCGTGGATTGCGACTTCTACTTGAATAATACATTAAGTGGTTTTGATTACCGTGGCACGCAGATTGGCGATAGCGTATATTATAATCCGGAAGGTGCGTGGAACGAGTCCGGGGTTGAATGGATAACCCCTACTATGCAAACCGCTTGTCCGGGACAGGATATGGCTGTGTCGATAAGCGCCAATGGAGTCTCGTTAGGCTCGGCCAAGGTAGACGAGAATGGTGATCCTATTTATACGAGCGCGGGAGAGAATACCCATCTGATCCTTGAATGGGGTGAGGGCGGAACCTTATCCGTCCGGGCAACCGTTCGTCCTTGGGGAGTAGTGGAAGAAGATATTCCGATGCATTAAAGGGTACCTCATCATATATAATTAAGAAATACGATACGAACATGAAATTATTAGCGAACATATTTTTATCCGGTTTGGCGATTCTCGCTTGTGTGAGTTGTTCTAAAGATGAGGATCCGGTTCTTCCCTTGGAAGGCGCTAAGCTGTCCGTCGCTGTCAAGGCGTCCGGTACGGCTACGAAAGCCTATAACCCCAATGACGTGAATGAGTTGGAGGGTGAGGCTTATATCAATAATTTGGCAGTGGTAGTATTTAATGAGACCGGTACGGAACTGCTCGGTTATAAATGGGAGGCTCTTTCCGGGGCGGAACATTCCGCCATAATAGCCGATGTGCCGACAACGAAGGCTGTCCGGGCACGGATCATTGTCTTGGCGAACGTACCGAGAGATTTATTATCTACCGTTTCTACCTACGATGAGTTCCAGACTCGCTTGGTAGACCTCTCCTCGCAATCGCAAACGAACCTAACGATGAGTAGTCAAGTGATCGTTACAAAATCCGCTTTATCTGAGGAAGATAACTATTTAGGATATACGGATCTTGGCGATCAGAATGTGGATGGCATCTCCGACCCGATCCTTTTGACCCGTGTAGCCGCACGTATTGATTTGGTGAATATATCCACTCGTTTTGCCGGAACGCCGTTCGCCGGACGTGAGGTGCGAATCGATGCGGTAGGTATCTACAATATGAAGACAAAGTCTTACTATTTCAGTGAGGCGGATTGGGGAGAGACAGAGGCTCCCGATGCCGTGCGAAATTCGGAAGATACCTCGTTCGAGGATCTGTTGGTAAATGATGGCACTTCGATATCCAATACGCCATTCGTTCATTATGTAATGGAAAATATGAAAAGCGACGATCACACGATGATCGCCGTAAAAGCTACCTTACGGGGAAATTCCAGTTATCAGGACCATACGAAAATCTTCACGGCGGTGATCAATGCGGGTGGCTTGCAGAACGGCTATGATCATAATTTCATCCGTCGCAACTACGTTTACCGTCTCCGTATTTATTTTGACGGCGAAAGTTTCGACAATATTCCCGTAACGCCAGACCCGGGCCCAGGTCCGGATCCGGAACCCGAGGTAGATACCAACTTGAATATAGCCGTGCAGGTAGTAGGCTGGGGCCCGGTAATGCAACATCCGGTAATAGACTAAGTAATGGAATCATAGGGAATGAAATTTAGTATAAACAAGAAAAAACATAAGGATATGAAACTAAGACATTTATTATTAGCCTCCTTCGCCGCATGCGCTTTCGCCTCCTGCTCGGACGATAGCTCGAATGGCATCGAGATACCGGAAGAGAACTATCAGATGATAGACGCGAACGTCTCTCTTACCGCTACGGCTTTGGATGGGATACAGACAAAAGCGGCTGATGCAGGAGAAAATGGCAGTAATAACGAGCAATTTATAAAGAGCCTGACCGCTTATTTATTTTATGCGGATAATGACGATGATGCGGCTAACGATAAATTTGCGGCCATGAAAACAGTGGAAGCTTCCGACTCTAAAAAGTTGCGAACGATTGAAGATATCGTTGTTAAAGTGAAGGCTACGGCGGCAGGTGAAGTTTCTTCTACGCAATTGAAAGTGGTGATCTTCGCGAATACAGTGCTTGATAAAATTCCTTCTACATGGGGGGATATAACGAACGGCAAGCTTTCGAATATCGTAAGTTTTGCGGATGTACATGCGTCAACTCAAGCTACTTATGTCCCGATGTTTAGCCAGATTGTCACAATCGGTAGGCTTGTGGCAGGGACGGATTACGATAATTGGGTAATAGCTAATGATCAGTCTGTTAAAAATACAAAACAAGCTAATATAGGCTCCAGTCATACGACAATCACTAAAGTCGGCGACCAATGGACTGAGGGTGAAGCTTATTATCCTGTGGAGAACTCGGCTGATAATATTTCCTTAACTCGCCATGTAGCCCGTGTCCAACTTCAAGCTATTGATTGCGACTTCAGGAACAATTATGCTAACGCATCATTTGAGTTGACAGATGTATATATTGCCAACGCTAGCAATACTTCCCTTATCTATGCTGACGCAGAACCGTATAGTTTGGATAAAGCTACCACTTATTCTCATGGTTGTAGTTATCACCGAGATGATTATTTTTTAGTAGCTGGTACTACAGATGTAAAGGCTTTGCATAAGCAAATGGATAAGGGGATAGATATCGCAATGACGGGTCATGATCATGCCTCAAATATGAATGAGGATGGTTCCATAAATTATAATGGTAAAAGTTGGTTCTTGTTTGATGATAAAACAGTTAATGGGGATGAAGCTCATAAAGAGATGCCTCAATTTTATGTGTTTGAAATGAAGGGGGATAAATCGATGCCTTCAGATTCGGATAAAGGTGATTCTCCATCTGGAAAAATACAGACCATGTTAATTCTTCGAGGCAATTGGTATCCAAATGGAAAAACGGAAGGACTCGGTAATGATGTGGTTAAAAGAGATCGCTACTACCGTATACCGATTAAACAAGATGCGACAAGTGTTGTTATCGGTGTACAACGTAATACTATCTATAAGATATATGCTACGATAACCGGTGAAGGCTCTAAAGACCCTGACACAAGTGAGTTAAATGCTTGCATCAGTTTCAGTATTAAGGTTGAGCCTTGGAAAGTCATCACGCAAACAGAGGATGATGTTAATTGAATAGGCTATTTTATATTTAAATAAACAGCGAAAGGCGGGGTTCGGAATTTCCGGACTCCGTTTTTTGTCCTATGATGGATGGATTTGCGCCCTGCATAGGTATCCCTATCGCCTAAGATAGCTTTAACCACACCCCCAAAAAGCATTTTCTGATATGCTAGTTTTACCCCTTAAAGTTGAAAGTTACGCCTATCGTGCCGAATAATGGATTCCTCTAATTTTGCTAGCGTAAAACAAGAGAAAAATTCAATCCATTATGAAAATAAAGAATATACTAGCATTATTATGCTTCCTTTGTATTGGAGTGTCCTGCTCCATGGAAGACGATATTTTGAGTGGTGTGGATACGAAAGGACCTGCAGGTATCGATGCCACAGAGCTTTATGCCTCATTAGATCTCTCTCTCCTTGTAGGGAATTCGAATGTTACTACGAAAAGCTCTGAACTTACTGGGCCAACTGACGGAACGGAGGAGAATATGACGAAGGATGAGAGATCTGTTTCTGATTGTTACATCGCTATCTTTAAGTATGATTCCAAGACTAAGAATGTAGGGGACTTTTTAACTTCTTATTATTCCTCGAACGGATCGATAAGCGAATCCCTAATTTTTAAGATTCCAAAAGATAAATCAGAGCGTACGGATCTCAAGATCGTGGTAATCGCGAATGCGGCAGCGTCCGTATCCAAATATGGCTTAGCTTCAGCTAGCCAGATTTCTTATGCGGATTTAAAGGGTAAGACCTTGGTTGAGGTTCCTAATGTTTTTGTAAAAGTAGGGGAAACTGAAATAGCAAAGGGAGATGGAGGAACCTACCCGGATAATAAAGGAGGTGTCTACGTGAACATATCCGAGAAGATTCTGGGTTTGGATCAACCCGCTAATACCCCTGTCGAGGTAAAACTTATCCAACGTACGGCGGCTATCATGTTGCAGCAGTTTAAGATTCTAAAGTCTGATGGGACTGAGTATGATAATGTGGAAATCAAAGGTTTATCTTTGCTGAATTCTAAGACTATAGGTCAAGTAGCGGGTGAGGTTTCTTCTGGTGAGAAATTATACGGAATGCAATCCGTTAATGGCACTACAGAACGTTTGTATAGCTATGAAAATACCTCATCTAGTCAGCCAACAACATTGAAGATTGATTATGTGTATAATAATGGAGAAACAGGAAGTTGTAGTTTCCCGATAAAATCCCGTTTGAGTGAGGCTTCTGATCCTAAGGCAGAAGTATGGGCCGGTTATCTGTATAAGTTGACGGTGAAGCTTACGAATGCTGCTGTCGATGTAACTGTGAAATGTGTGACACAGGATTGGGTGTTTAATAAAGATCATGAGCTAGAGTTTACATTCTAAGGAATAATAGGGTAATAAATAAAAATATAGAGTTATGAGATTTAATGTAGTTTTATTTATGTTGATAGTGGCCCTATTGGGAGGGTTGTCCACTTGTTCCTCTGAGGTACCGATCGGTTTTGATACGGATGAGCTGTCTTTTGATATGTCTTTGGTTTTATTGACGGGGGATATGCAGACAAAAGCATCGGATCCTAATTACACATATGCCACAACGGAGGAGCTTACGATTCAGAATTGTCATGTGGCTGTTTTCGATAAGGATGGTAAACGTATCTATTTTAAGAATTTCTATTCAAAGGATTTGGGAGAAATGAAAACTATCGGTAATCTATCCGGCTATGAATTACAATTGGAGGGTGTACGTACCTTCGGTAAGGAGGACAAAAAGGTATCGGTGTTGGTCGTGGCGAATGCGAATAATGCGAATAATTCGCCATTTGATAACTTAACCACCTATGATGGTGTGGATAATAGTTATACGGCAAAAACAATAGCAAAAGGACCTGTTACAGCTTCCCTATTGGTGAAAATCGGGAAATCGGAAACTACCTTAAAATATAATCAGGATAATGCGCCTGTAACAGTCTCATTGATTCAGCTTAGCGCTAAAATAGAATATACGGGGGTTTATAAGAAAGAGAACGGCGAGTTACTAGAAGGATTCTCATTAACGAAAGTGGCTGGCTTAAATGCTAGTTCGAAGATCACTATTTTTAATACGTCTGCTGTAGAGAATGGAGCTTTCTCGGATTTGGCTTATCCTACGACTAAGCCAGTTACGTTTTATACGTATGAAATTAGTGATGCGTTTAAAGAGGTTATATTGAGTGTGCAAAGCGGAGTAGAGCCAAAGGAATACCCTTTTCCTGCCAATAAATTTATAAAGGGTAACTACTATAGGATAAAAGGTTTAAAATCTTCTACGGAAATAGAATGGGTTTTAGAAAATGTTGAAGACAAGGAAGTCACACTTGACCCTTTTGAATAATAGAATGGATGTCTAATTGCTAAAAAAAACAAGATGATGAAACGATATATTATTTTTTTATTAGGACTGTTGATCTTGGGTGCTTGTGCGAATGATGAGTATTTGACTCAAAGAACAGAAGTGAAAGAAGGTATTCCTACAGTAGTGAAATTATCTGTGGGGGCGGGTATTAGTGATCAGATTGAGACGAAGTCTTTTTTGGATAGTGATGTTTCTGATTTATATGTGTTTTCTTTTAAAAAGAGTACTGATGAGTTTTTAGCCGCTCAAAAGTATAAGGACCTTTCTGGAACTACTATATCTTTCTCTACTCAGTCTGGAGAGCAACAGATTTTTGCGATAGCGAATGTGAACTATGATATGTTTCCGGGACTTTCGGAACAATTGGAGGAGTGGTTGACAAAGAATCCCTCAAAATCGGAGTTGAAATCCCTTTTAGCGGATATTGGAGGTGATAATGCGGTCCAGTTCGCGAATACGACTTCATTGGTGAGTGGATTATGGAAAAAGGATGATGATACACAAGATTATTGTACGGTCAAAGAGGACGGGACGTTAGTAGAGAAAGGCCGAATTATCTTAAAGCGAGTAGCGGCCAAGGTGAGCTTTAAGATTACGGTGGCAGAGGGACGGGAGTTCCATTTGAATAGTTACCAAGTTTGTGAAGTTCCTAAGCAGGTAAGCGTATGGGAAAATGCTACCTTAGGGGCGATGGGTAGTTATTCAACACCGGAACTGACCATATCCAAAGATATAGGTGTAGTCGTTTTCTATATGCCTGAAAATATAGCTACAGGAAAAGAGGGCTGTAATACCGCAGATGCCCGAGAACAACTATCGAAGGGTTCTTTAAGACGCTCAACTCCAGAACAACGAGAATTCACATATGTTGATAAGCCTGCTACGTATGTGTTGCTAAAAGGTTCTTATTACGAAAAAGAGGGTGATGGGAAAGAAACCAGTGCGGAAGTTGTATATTGCGTCCATTTAGGTTTAGGAGCGGGGAGTGGCGATGGGGTTGATCATACAGATTTCTCAACCAATCGTAATACGAATTATACATACAATATCGAGGTAAGAGGGGTTAACAGTATAATGACGGAAGTTACTGCTGATAATAGTAATGTTTGGCGGCAAGAAGGAGATGTTACGATTTCGGGAGAAGGAAGATCAATGCTATTAGACGCTCATTTTGAGGTAAGAAAAATCCGGTTCAGTAAAACAGATTTTAAGACTACGGATTTAAAAGCTTATGTAAAAGATCCTTTAACTGATTTCCAATTGACAGAGTTTAAAGATTTAAAAAATGAAGAATCAAAAAATTGGGTTTCTTTTAAATCGCTTAAGGATGTACCTGCAAAAGAATACTATAAGTATCCTGCGAATGGGGAGGGGGTGCTAGGTGTTGAAGAATTATTGAGAGAGTTAAATAAATGGGCAAAGGGGGAAAACTCTGCTCTATCTCCAACGAACGAGGATTTTATTGAATTTGTTTGTTTTGTGAATGAGTATTATTATCAAAGCATAGAGTGGCCTAAATTCGTGAATACCCTTGATCGTGAATTTTTTATTATGGATAAAACACAGGAACAGACATCAGGAGGAAATAGTACCCTTACTTCGGATGCCTTGTTCGTGATCAGACAGCGTTCTATCCAGACGGTGTACGATTTAAATAAAGGGATAGATTATAATGCTTGGGGTATTGAGACCGTAAACGAGACGGGGTTGTTTAGTACTTCAAGTAATCCAAGTAAAATTAAGGATATGTCTTATGGCCGTTTAAATCTACCGCCAAAGTTAAATAATGGGAATTGGAGTACTTTTTTAGATTATTCAAAAGAAAGTAACTCTAGCCAGATCATTACCGGTACTGGTACTGGAAATGCGTATTATGCCTGTTTACAAAGAAATAGAGATGAGAATGGAGATGGTAAGATCGATCAAACGGAAACGAAATGGTATCTAGCTTCTTCCGGGCAATATATCTCGTTATGGTTGGGGCGTTCCTCTTTATCTGAGGAGTCTTCTCTTTTTAATATAGGAGATTGGAAAAGTGAAGATTTTACGACTAACATCCCACCTGAATATCATTATGTACCCAGTGATAGAACTGGAAAAACTGTCTTTTGGGCGGAAGAAGGAATTACAATAGGTGGTGATGATGATGGACATACGTTGGGAAGTGTTCGAAATTATCGTTGTGTACGTGATTTGAATAAAAAAGGGGAGGATAAGACTAATTTAGAGGCTGTAAAGGCACCTAAGACGCTTTTCAGCATATCTTCTGCTGATGATGCTACTGTTACCGTGACGTTTGACTATATGAATGTAAATTCATTAAAGCCCGCTCCTTCTAGAGGAGAATTGGATCCACATAATGAACGTGATAATGATATAAACAGGGTTTATAAGTCTTTTAGTATTGTTAGAGGGGCTTTGTCGCAGACAGGTTATAACTGGAACAATCGCACGAAGCTTAAAAATCCGTGTGAAAAACTTATGGGTGAGAAGGGCTGGCATATGCCAAATCAAGTGGAATTATCTGTTATTTATCTGGTTGGAACTGATGCGAGTGCATATTCATCTATATATGACAAAGGATTTTTTAAAGACTTAAAAGCTAACGTGATTTTAGCTCGTACTTCATATAGTGGTATAGCCCAAGGTGGTAAATCCGGAGAACATGCTTATAAATTGCGTGCAGGAGGAGCTGTTTCTTTAGTGAAGAAAGATGGCGATAGAGGTTATATCCGTTGTATAAAAGATAACTACAAATAGAATCAATTCATACGAAAAACTATTCTTTAATATATCTAGTTGTAGAGACGCAGCGTGCTGCGTCTCTCTCTATTTAACAGAAATCAATTTGACACTTTGTATCCTTAACTCCCGGAGAATCCCTTTTTTCGTCCCAACCTACGGCTTGTCTCCAAATACGTAAGAAAAAAACAGTAATTGCTTATCATATACGTAGATGCTGAAAAATGCCCTTTCGTCCTAGCTAAATTAGTTCATCGTAATTCATATCAAGTAGGGTGAAAAGGAGAAAAACAAGGCTTACGATTGGGGTGTAACAGTGCAAGAATGCCCATTCGCAACCGCTTATAACCCTATTCGCAACTGCTTACGATGCCCAACAGCACGGTTGGTGTTGCCCAACGCCACCGTATGTGTAGGCTTTTGCCTCCTAATGTGCGTTGAAAACCGTCCTTTTTTATCCTAAAGCATGAATAAATCGGCGCTCCATGTCTTTATTGTGTGGCTTTCGTTAAAAGGGAATGCCACGATATGCGTCTTATATTGATCAAAAGGATCAGATAATGTCCGTTTGGCTAACAGGTTGATCTTTGATGCTAAAGTGATATGAATGGCTTATTTTATCTAGACGAGATTTTTTATTCGGAAAATAGTCCTTACCTTTACGACATAGATACGTTGTCAAGTATTAATCAATCAAAACCCATACGAACTATGGAACATTACGTGAATATCATGTTGGATAGCGGCTTCAAGGCCGTCTTTGGAGACAAGCAAGTAATGCAGTATGATCTCCCGTCAAGGAGAGAAGGGCCCGGAGTGGAAATACGACCTGCTCCCGGTATATGGAATCTACCTGTTGAACTTCAGCCTTCCCGAGTTCCCTTCATGGCGAACGGACGTGGTTCTGGCAAACGAGCAAACAGGTAAGACTTTTGGGCGGATCCGGCTGAAACAGATCTATATCTCTTTCGAGCGATTCGATTTGCGTTACGAGGAGTGCGTTACTCCGTTAGAAAAAACAATTTATGTACTGAAAAATATGAACCTGTTTGATATGTCCCCATTAAAGGAGAAAGAGGCCCACTTCCGCCGTTTGCTGGACGTGGCGAACTTGGGTGCCCTCACCCCGCAGGAGCGTGCCATCTACGACGAGAACTTGAAGATCTATCGGGATTGGAAGGCTACGATGGAGTATGCGGTGGAGAATGCTGAGGCGAAAGGTAGCCGCTTGACCGCTTTACGTACTGCTTGGAACTTAAAGAGAATCGGCTTGGATCCCTCTGTGATCGCCCAATGTACGGGGCTTTCCTTGGAGGAGATAAACGATCTGGAGAATCTCATTCGCAAGGAAGAGATTAAGTGTTAGATGTGGATGATATGGTATAACAGCTAAGGGGCAGGCTTACACAAGTCTGCCCCTTGCTGTCTTTATAAAGTATCGGTGTTCCTATCACCTTCTTTGAAATGAATAGGTGTTCTTATCAATCAAGGATAGTTGGTAGGTTTACCCTTTAAAGTTGAAACTCACACCTATCGTGCTAAGAATTGTTATAATCTATTTTTGTGATGCAAATTAAAAGTGAAAGGGATGAATAGGAGAGAACTCGTGAAAACATTGGCTGATAAATTGTCGGTTACGCAAGCGGAGGCGATGCGCTTTGTTCAAGCTTGGGAAGAGACTACGACAGAGGCTTTGGAAAGTGATGGTTCTTTGATGCTATTGGGCTTTGGAACGCTCTCCGCTTGGGAACAAACCGAACGGATCGGCAGAAATCCTAAGAATGGGGTGGCTTATATGATAAGAGCTCGTAAAAGCGTGAAGTTTAAGCCCGGTAAATTATTACTTAAACAGTTGAATGCGAGCTCGTCGAAGTGAAGGCATTCACGTATGTATAATAAAAACGAAAAAATATTCGATATGAAGAGAATTCTTTTCCTAGTCCTGCTCTTGGTAGCTACGACAGGCGTTTACGGCCAGAAGTTCGCGGTGAAGTCGAACTTGCTCTATGATGCGACTGCTACGATCAATTTGGGTGTAGAGGTTGGCTTGGCGAAAAAGTGGTCGCTGGATCTATCCGGCAACTATAATGGATGGAAGTTTGGTGATGAGGCTCGTATGAAACATTGGCTGGTACAACCAGAAGCTCGTTATTGGTTGTGTGAGAAGTTTAATGGACATTTCTTCGGCTTGCATGCGCATTATGCGGATTACAATGTTGGAGGCCTAAAGTTCTTGAGCAAGAATATGGAGAATCACCGTTATCAAGGTAATTTGTATGGCGCCGGACTCTCTTATGGTTATCAGTGGTTGTTAAGCGATCGGTGGAGCATGGAAGCCGTGTTGGGTATTGGTTGGGCGCATCTGGATTATGATAAATATCCTTGTGCCACTTGCGGAACCGTATTGAAAAGCGATACGAAAGATTATTTCGGGGTTACGAAAGCCGCTATTTCTATTATTTACTTTATTAAATGACCCAAGCGATGAACAAGAAGATAAATGCATATATGATGGCGGCTATGATGGCCGTCGTGTCTCCGGCAATCATGGGACAGACTGCCTCGGATGGGGTTAAAGTGATTTGTAACGACGTGGTACAGAAGGGTGACTCGGTATATATCGATGCCGTGGTGACGGTAAGTAGCGATGCGGTGAAATCCCGTAGCTATTTGGAACTGACCCCCGTCTTGGAATCGGCTTCGCAAAAAGAGGGGCTTCCTTCTATTTTGGTGAACGGACGTATCCGCCAGAAAGTATATAACCGTGAGGTCGCCTTGGATAATTTGAACGACGTACCTCATTATACTATCTTGAAAGCCGGGAAGGAAGATCAAGTGGTAAGTTATAAAACCGCCGTGCCTTTTGAGGATTGGATGAAAGACGCACGTGTCGTATTAGACCCGAATCTATGCGGTTGCGGTAAGGAAGAGGCCGGTAGTCCGTTATTGATCGCGGACAAGATTCGTCGTCGTCCGGATAAGCGCTATGAGGTTCAGCCTACATTCTCTTATATCACGCCGATGGCAGAGACGGAGAAGCATCGTGCGGAAGTCGGTACGGCTTTCTTGGACTTCCAAGTGGGTAAATATCAGATTCTTCCTGATTTCCGTAATAATGCAGTGGAGTTGGCGAAGATCAATAATACGATCCGTACCGTTACAGAGGATAAGAACGTGAAACCGACAGGTATCGTACTGAAAGGATATGCCTCACCGGAAGGCTCTTACGCTAGTAATAAGAAATTGGCGGATAATCGTGTCAAAGCGTTACGTGACTATATCCGCCAGAAGAATGACTTCAAGGCTGATTTCTTCACGATGAGCTCGGAACCGGAAGATTGGGTCGGTTTTAAGGAAAAGGTAGAGGCCGATCCGAATGTGCCGAATCGTAGCGAGGTATTGGCGATTATCGATAGCTCGGATGATCCGGATCGCAAGGAGGCTAAGTTACGTGCCTTGGGTGGTGGCGCCGCTTTCCGTTATGTGTTGAAAGATATTTTCCCTTCGTTACGTCGTTCGGAATATAAGATTGATTATACGGTACGTGAGTTTACGGTGGATGAGGGGCGTGAGATTATCAAGACTCGTCCGCAACAGCTAAGTTTAGGGGAGATGTTCGCGGTGGCTAACAGCTATGAGATCGGTAGTGACGAATATAATAATGTATTTGATATCGCTGTCCGTATGTTCCCGAATGATCCGGTAGCGAATCTTAACGCTGCGAATATCGCTATGGGCAAGGGTGATTATGCTTCCGCTAAGAACTATTTGGCGAAAGCGGGGAACGCCCCAGAGGCGGTTCACGCAAAAGGAGTGTTAAGTATGTTGACCGGTGATTTGGCAGAAGCGGAATCTCTATTGAAGCAGGCTCAGGATATGGGCGTAAAGGCCGCAGCTATAAATTTAGAGGAATTACGCAAGAAAATAGAGGATAATGCGGTATTTGATAGTTTCAACGCTGTAAAATGATAGCTATTCCTCCCTACGTATAGGGCAGAAGGCACTTAATTTGTAAATGTCATGAAAACAAATATTAATAATAATTTCTTTTATATGGAACAAGCATCAGATGTAGTAGAGTTGGTTCTGCCTCATGAGGTAGATAATCCAAACAATGTCTATCTGTATCTGGAAGGAGATGCTTGGTGCGCATACGAACGTTCAGCCTACTATCTGACTCAGATGGAGGTACCGGTTGTATTAAAGAAAGAAGTAATCCACGATGACTATGACGTGGTCTTACTGAAAGCTTTTTTCGCCGTGAATGATATGTATTTGCCGCTTTCTCCCACGGCTGTGCTGAAGTTGGTTGCCGACGATAAGCTACAGTTCCAGATAAGGGATAGGGTAGAAGGTTTTTCCGAATGGAAAGAGAATGAGTTAAAAAAATTATCTGCTTGATAAGGAAGCGAACGCTTCTTATTTAAGCATGTAAAGTTGAGGGGTGTAAGGGTCCTGGAAAGTAGTGATACTTTTCAGGACTATTCTTTTGTATGGGATGCCTCCCTGTAAATGATTACCCGGCAATCCGGGGAGAGAGTGACAGTGAATTGGTCTCCCAAAGCCTCGTTGAGAGTTCCTTGCCACCATGAGGTGAGCTTTCGTCGGCGAATGGGCCAACGGAGTCCTTCCGTACTAATCTCCCCTTCGGGATAAAGAACGAAAATGGAGATTTGTTGTCCCGGATAAGAAGCGAAGGTTGTTGTTTCTAAGATAGGAGTGAAAAGGCCATAGTCGGATAACATCTCCACCCGCTTGAATAAGTGGGCATAGTCCATAAGAAGGGATATATTTCCCAATGTATGATCCTCACGCAATCCGGTAGCTCCTAATATGAGAACTTCTCGATAGCCTTGGGTATGGGCGAAACGGACGGATTTGGTGAGGTCGTTGATCTCTTGGTCCTCTACATGATGGATTCGGTCTGCGTAGCGTTCGCGCAGGCCGGCGGGTATGCTGTCCAAGTCTCCTACGATAGCGTCCGGATGAATACCCTTTTCATAAAGTGTCTTTACGGCTCCATCACAAGCGATAATCGTTTTCGCTTCCTTTAATAATCTCAAGGGTAACTCAGCGGAAGGAAATCTCCCATTCGCTACGATCACACATCCTCCTTCCAGACTTTCCATATTATCTCCCATAATTCAAAATTCATAATTCAAAACTCTTCCCCTTTCTTCCGCCAATTGTAATAGCCTACTATGGCTAGTGTCGCATAGCAAAAATAGAGTAGCATCGTCGGATACAAGCCCCGAAGGTAATAAAGATATACGGAAACGAGGTTTACGATTACCCAAAAAATCCAATGCTCGATAATTCGCCTTGCCAGCATCCAAGTAGCGACAATGCCTACCGACGTGGTGAACGCATCGCCTACGGGGATGGGAGAGTCCGTGAATTGATGAAGGAGATACCATAAGATGGCGAATACAACGGCCAATGTTCCGATAATCCCCACGAAAAGCGGAAGGCTCAGATGGGTGTATAGGATACGGTCGGAGGGAAGACTGTCGTTTTCCGTGTGTGTCTCATGTTTCTTCCGGGTCCATTGATAGAAACCGTATATGCTGATTCCTACGTAATAGGTTTGCAATCCCATGTCCGCATAGATCTTAGCGGACAGGAAGACAAATACATACACGAGGGAGGTGAGGAATCCCACCACCCACATGGCCTTATGTTGTTTAATCTCTAGAAAGAGATAGAGTAGACCGGTTATTACTCCGAAGTATTCTAGCCAAACCATTTTAGTAATTGAAAATTAAGTTAGAATTTGAAGGTGATCCTGGCCATGGCGTTCGTGCCGGCTTGGGTGAAATAACCGTCATCCTTTTTACGTGTGCCGTTTTCGATATACGAGTATACCCATGCGTTGGTCTCGTACTTCTCGTTGAAGAGGTTGTTGATAGTCACGTCTAGGGTTATTTCTTTCATGAACTTAGGCTGGAAGGCGTAACCGATACGTAGGCTATTGATAAAGTAGGGATCGATGGAACGATCCTTGCTGCTTGAATTGTCTATGTATTGGCGGCCTACTACTTGCGAGTTGAAACTAGCGATAAATCCTTTGTAAGCGAAATCGAACATGCTGTTTGCGATTAGGTCTGGGGAGAAAGCGATATTCGTTGTACCTAGATCGTTGATCTCTTGTACTCCGGTATCCCAGTTATCCACGTATTCCACGAAATGCTTGATTTTATTTTGGCTGAGGGTTACGTTCGCGTTCCAATTCAGCCAAGAGGTGATTTGTACACCTCCGGTAAGCTCGATGCCCATTCGGTAGCTATCCTTTATATTGGAAGTGAGGGCCTCACCGATCTCGCTGATCTTGCCGGTCAGGATTAATTGGTTGTTGTAATCCATGAAATAGAGATTGGCTCCAACCCGGAAACGGTTGTTACCAAAACTATAACCGGCCTCGTAATCATATAAGGTCTCGTGGGTAGGACGTTCTTCGGGGCCTGCCTCCGTGAAATTGTCACGGTTCGGTTCCCGATTTGCGACGGAGAAAGAGACGAATGCGTTATGGCCGTTATTATGGAAGTTTATACCGGCTTTCGGGTTGAAGAAGTTCCAGTTCTTATGAATGTCCAGCTCTTCCTCGGCTTTGTCATCGTTTCCCTTAATGGTGTAATGGATCCCACGGTATTGTAAGTCCAGATAGCCGGTGAAAAGAGGGGAAAGACGTTGGGTCAATTTTGCGTATGCGTTGTAGTCTAATTTCTTACCGGTATTGCGGTAATATTCGTAATCCGGTTGTGGCAAGACGTTTGCGCTTTTGGTCCACATTACCCGGCCAAAATGGTCGCCTACATAGTTGTTGACGGCGGTTCCCAGCGTAAGGCGGGTATTGTCACGTTGATAGTTCGCGCTATAAACGGTCCCATAGAAATAATTGTCGAGCCATTTACGGCGCACGAGGTCGGTCTTTTTTACGGTATTACCCTCCGGATCGATATATTCCGGTAGCTTATAACTGCTGAATTTGGCTTTCGATTTATAATCCTCGTAATATCCGTTACCATCGGTGTAATGAAGGGTCAGGTTCATATTCCAGAAATCTCCGATACGCTGGCTGGCCATTAAATGGTAGTTGTGTTGCCAATAATTATCCGTCTGATTGTTATAAAACTTCTTCACTCCATCTTCCTCATATTCTCCGCATGGATTATAGCTACGATCTGTGTCAAGTAAATAAGACGGAACACCGTTCCATGCTTGATAGGTCTTCTCGCTGTTCCCGAAGGCTTGGAATTTAATCAATGTATTATCGGCATAGAAAGCGGCGGAGGCATAGTAAGAGCTCATACGGGCGGAGGCACGATCGATAAAGCCGTCGCTACGGATATTGGAGTAGCGGGCGTCGAAAGCGAAATGATCGTAAAGTAATCCGGTACCGCCTTTTACCGTATGCTTCAGCGTACCGAAAGAACCTGCTGATACGGAATATTCGCCGTAAGGCTTTAAGGACGGTTTCTCGGTTTGCATGGCGACCGTAGCGCCAAAAGCCGCGGCTCCGTTCGTAGAGGTTCCGGCACCTCGTTGGATCTGGATCGATTCTACCGAGGAGGCTATATCGGCCATATTAGCCCAGAATACGGTATGAGACTCGGAGTCATTAACCGGTACGCCATTGATCGTGATATTGATACGGTTCGCGTCTGTCCCCCGGATACGAAAACCGGAGTAACCTATACCTGTTCCGGCATCCGAGGTCATGATAACAGACGGGGATTGGGAGATAAGGAATGGGATACCTTGCCCGTTGTTCCGGCTGCTTAGCTCTTGTTTGGAGATGTCGCTATAAGCTACCGGGGTTTCTTTCCCGACTTTGGTAGCGGTAATAACTACTTCATCCAAAGATACGTCTTTTGAGATTTTCAAGGAGTCGACCGGACTGGGCATTTGTGCCTTGACGGTTGTAGCCAGTAAGGAGCCGGCCAAGATAACCAATACATTTTTCATCTTTTCATCTTTTTGCTTTAAAACTAAATAGATGAATAGAAAGGATCGGAGAAGCATGAATCCCTACGACAGCATTACCTGTACAGGTTCTATGGGTATGATCTCAGCCCGCTCCTTTCGTGAAGGATTTTGCGAGCACCCCTTCGTATTCGGCAGCAAAGATAGGCATAAAAGTGTTAATAAATATTACTGTCAATAGTAAATCGGATTTCTATAGATATTAATTCTGATTACTATGGATAGTAATCCGGTTTGTGTCGTATTAATTTTTTCTGTAAAAAGATGAGGATATTTTGAGAACTCATTGATTTTTTGTATATTTGCGGGCGATTAAGTGAAGTTGAGGAGGGGGCGGGTAGTCCCCTTCTTTTGTTCTTAACAGATATGTGTATGATAGAAAAGAAAGTGGTAAGCCAATTAATAGAGGAAAAACTAGCCTCTTCAAGCAATTATTTAGTAGACGTGGTGATTAAACCGGGAAACCTGATAGTCGTTGAAATTGATAACGATGAAGCGGTAAGCATTGATGATTGCGCTGAGTTGAGCCGGTATTTGGAGGAGCATCTGGATCGTGACGTCGAGGATTATGAGCTGGAGGTTGGCTCCGCCGGCATTACTTCTCCTTTCAAGGTACTTCGCCAATACGTCAAGAACATCGGAAACGAGGTGGAGATGCTGTTGAAAAACGGCTCGAAGCTGACCGGTGTGTTGAAATCTGCCGACGAGAACGGTGTGGTTGTCTCTGTCGAGAAGAAGGTGAAACCGGAAGGCGCTAAGCGGAAGGTGACTGTGGTGGAGGATGAGTCGTATACATTTGATGAAATAAAATATACAAAATACTTAATAAGATTCAAGTAAGATTATGGCCAAGAAAGAGGAAACAATCAGTATGATTGACACCCTTGCGGAGTTCAAGGAGTTGAAGAATATCGATAAAGATACGATGATTAGCGTTTTGGAAGATTCGTTCCGTAACGTGATCGCCAAGATGTTTGGCACGGATGAGAACTATGACGTGATTATCAACCCTGAGAAAGGTGATTTCGAGATATGGAGAAACCGTACGGTTGTGGCTGATGATGAATTGGAGGATGAGAACTTGCAGCTTACGTTGACGGAGGCCCGTAAAATCGATGCCGACTGTGAGGTGGGCGAGGAAGTGACCGACGAGGTGCATTTCGCAGACTTCGGACGCCGTGCGATCTTAAACTTGCGCCAAACTTTGGCTTCAAAGATACTTGAATTGCAGAAAGACAGCTTGTACGCTAAGTATAAGGATAAAATCGGCCACATCATCGCCGCTGAGGTTTATCAGGTGTGGAAGAAAGAAATCCTGTTGCTGGATGACGATGGTAATGAGTTGCTACTGCCGAAATCCGAGCAAATCCCGACCGATTTCTATCGTAAGGGAGAGACCGTACGTGCGATCGTTCAACGTGTGGATAACTATAATAACAACCCGAAGATCCTTCTTTCCCGTACGGATAAGGTCTTCTTGCAACGGTTGTTTGAGCTGGAGGTTCCGGAGATTAATGACGGCTTGATTACGATCAAGGCGATCGCCCGCATTCCGGGAGAGCGTGCCAAGGTGGCTGTCGAGTCATACGATGACCGTATTGATCCGGTAGGCGCTTGCGTAGGTATGAAAGGCTCTCGTATCCACGGAATCGTTCGCGAGTTGAGAAACGAGAACATTGATGTGATTAATTACACCTCAAATCTCTCTTTGTTTATCCAGCGTGCCTTAAGCCCGGCTAAGATCTCTTCTATCCGTGTGAATGAGGAGGAAAAGAAAGCTGAGGTTTATCTACGTCCGGAGGAGGTTTCTTTAGCGATCGGTAAGGGCGGTCTGAATATTAAGTTGGCTTGTATGTTGACTGAGTATACGATTGACGTATTCCGTGATATCGAAGGAGCGGACGAGGAGGATATCTACTTGGATGAGTTCTCCGACGAGATCGACAGCTGGGTGATCGACGCACTGAAGAATATAGGATGCTATACGGCGAAGAGTGTCCTTGCTATGGACCGCAATGAGATTATTGAACGTGCCGATCTGGAAGAACAGACCGTGGACGATCTTTTAGCTATCTTATCTGCGGAATTTGAAGATGAAGGTAACGAATAAGTATTACGACAAAGTTAGATATGCCTATAAAATTAATTCAAGTACAGAGAAAATTGAACGTGGGAATCAACACGGTGGTTGAGTTCCTGCACCGGAATGGGTTCTCGGTTGAGGATAATCCCAACACGAGGATCAGTGATGAACAGTATGCTTTGCTCGTAAAAGAGTTTGGAAAGGATCTGCCAGAGAAAGATCGTAATTTTGCGGCGGATCGTATGCGGAAAGAGGTTCCTTCTGTGAAAGAAGAGAAGACCGCGGAAATAAAGACAGTGATACCGGAAGAATTCAGACCTAAGATCGTAATGAAGGGTCATATCGATTTGGATGGTGGACAACATAAAAAACAGCAGGAAGAGCCGAAGGCTAAAGAGGAGCCGAAGGTGAAAGAAGAGCCTAAGGTAAAGGAAGAGCCGAAAGTGAAGGAAGCGCCTGCCGCTCCCGCTGCTCAAGCTCCTGTTAAACCCGCGCAGCCTGCGCAGGCTCCCACGGAGAAAAAAGAAGAAAAAGTTATAGTAGTGGAAGTGGAAAAAGAAAAAACCGTAGAGAAGCAACCGGTTGTTGCGGAACCTAAGGTGGAAAGTGTGAAACCGGAACAGGAAGTAGAGAAGACCGAGGAAAAGGATGATAATCTTTTCCGTTTGAACTCGGTTAAATTGGAGTCAAAGATCAAGGTAACCGGTAAGATTGACTTGGATGCGCTTAACCAATCGACTCGTCCGAAAAAGAAAACGAAGGAGGAGAAGCGGAAAGAGCGTGATGAGAAGCAAAAGTTTAATAACAATCGGCCGGGTAATAATAGCAACGGTCCGGGCGCTCCTCATAAGAGTCCGAATTCGCCGACTTTGATAAAACCGAACGCTCCTGCTAAACCGGGTGAGGAAGGTGACGCTAAGAAGAAGCGTAAACGTATCAAGAAAGATCGGGTAGACGTGAATAATACGCCGGGTACGAATTATCCGCGCCCGAATCGTGACGATCGTCCGAATAACGACCGTAAGCCTCGCTTGAAGAAGCCGGTGAAAGCGGAAGTTAGTGAAGAGGATGTTCAAAAGCAGATCAAGGAGACTTTGGCTCGCTTGACCAACAAGAATAATAAGAATAATAAGGGGGCTAAATACCGTCGTGATAAACGTGACGCCGCTGTGAAACGTGAGCACGAGTTGATGGAACAGGAAGAACTGGAAAGCAAGGTATTGAAGCTGACCGAGTTCGTTACGGCCAACGACTTGGCGAACATGATGGACGTATCTGTAACGGAGGTTATCGGTACTTGCATGAGCATCGGCCTTATGGTTTCGATCAATCAGCGCTTGGATGCGGAGACGATCAATATCGTGGCTGAGGAGTTCGGTTATAAGACTGAATATGTAAGCGCGGATGTTGTCGAGGCGATCAACGCTGATGAGGAAGATGATAACGAGGAGGATTGGGTAGCCCGTCCGCCTATCGTAACGGTGATGGGACACGTTGACCATGGTAAGACTTCTTTATTGGATAATATCCGTAGCGCGAACGTAATCGCTGGTGAGGCTGGTGGTATCACGCAGCATATCGGAGCCTACAACGTGAAGTTGCAGAATGGCCGCCGTATCACGTTCTTGGATACTCCGGGTCATGAGGCGTTTACCGCTATGCGTGCCCGTGGCGCGAAGGTGACGGATATCGCGATTATTATCGTGGCCGCTGATGATAACGTGATGCCTCAGACGATCGAGGCGATTAATCACGCTTCGGCTGCCGGTGTTCCTATTGTTTTCGCTATTAATAAAATCGATAAGCCACATGCTAATCCTGAGAAGATCAAGGAGGAGTTGGCGAATATGAATTACTTGGTGGAAGACTGGGGGGGTAAGTACCAGAGTCAGGAGATCTCCGCTAAGAAAGGTATCGGTGTCGAGGAGTTGTTGGAGAAGGTCTTGTTGGAGGCCGACCTGTTGGATTTGAAAGCGAATCCGAAAAAACGTGCGGTTGGTTCTATCATCGAGTCTTCTTTGGACAAGGGACGTGGCTATGTATCTACCATATTGGTGGAGAACGGTACGTTGAAGATGGGAGATATCGTTTTGGCGGGAACTCATCAAGGACGTATCAAGGCGATGTTCAACGAGCGTAATCAACGGGTGGAGAAGGCCGGTCCTTCCGAGCCGGTATTGATCCTCGGTTTGAATGGTGCTCCTCAGGCCGGTGATACATTTAATGTATTGGAGACTGAGCAAGAGGCGCGTGAGATCGCTAACCGTCGTGAGCAATTGCAGCGTGAGTTAGGTCTTCGTACGCAGAAGATGCTTACTTTGGATGATATCGGACGTCGTATCGCCGTGGGTAACTTCCAAGAGTTGAACGTGATCGTGAAGGGTGACGTAGATGGTTCCGTAGAGGCTTTGTCCGACTCCTTGATCCGTTTGTCTACCGAGGAGATTCAGGTGAATGTAATTCATAAGGCGGTTGGTCAGATTTCCGAGTCGGATGTGGTTTTGGCAGCGGCTTCGAACGCTATCATTATCGGATTCCAAGTTCGTCCGTCTTTGCAAGCACGTAGAAACGCCGAGAAGGAAGGTGTGGAGATCCGTTTGTACTCTATCATCTACGATGCGATCGAGGAGGTGAAGAGCGCTATGGAAGGCATGCTTTCTCCGGAGATCAAGGAGGAGATTACCGCTTATGTGGAAGTTCAGCAGGTATTCAAGATCACCAAGGTCGGTACGGTTGCCGGATGTATGGTTAAGGAAGGTAAGATCAAACGTACGAACAAGATCCGCTTGATACGTGACGGTATCGTTATCTATGCCGGCGAGCTAGGCTCTTTGAAACGTTTCAAGGACGATGCGAAAGAGGTCGTGGCTGGCTTGGATTGCGGTTTGAATATTACGAACTTCAACGATATCCAAGTGGGCGATATGATCGAGGCTTACGAAGAGACTGAAATTAAGAAGACGTTATAACGATGAACTGGTTGGACATTACATTGCTATGTCTGGCAGGGATAGGATTTGTGAAAGGCCTGTTTGATGGAATCATCAAACAGGTTGTTTCGCTTATAGCCCTAGTGATCGCGATCTTTTTCTGCGGGAAAGCGGCGGCTTGGCTGAAAGGATATATCTTGGCGTTGGGTTGGTTTCCGGAAGAAGGGGTTACGATCTTGAGTTATATAGCGGGTTTTATCTTGATTATGGGGGTATTTATCCTAGCGGGTGAACTGGTTACCAAGGTGGTAGGGGCGACACCGTTGAGCGTTATCAACCATTTGTTTGGTGGTTTTTTCGGGTTGCTGGTCGTTTTGGTCTTTACCAGTTTGCTGTTGAATGCGCTGGAGTTCGTGGATCGCGGATCGGTCTTGATTCATCGCCAATCGAAGATAGAATCTCGTTTTTATTATAGCGTGAAGCAAATAGTACCAACAATTTTCCCACATAATTTGTTTTCATTAGGAGAATGAAGGGCTTTTATCAATGGTTAATTTATAATTATGCAGGATTCAAATCATATCATTAATGAGGTAACGAGCGGAGATTATAAATATGGCTTCGTTACCGATATTGATACGGAGGTGATCCATCGTGGATTAGACGAGGAGACGGTCCGTATTATCTCTGCCAAGAAGAACGAGCCGGAATGGTTACTCGAGTTCCGTTTGAAGGCTTTTCGCCATTGGCAGACGTTGGAGATGCCTACATGGCCTCACTTGAATATCCCGCCGATCGATTATCAGGACATTATCTATTATGCCGCCCCTAAGAAAAAAGAGGGACCAAAGAGCTTGGATGAGGTAGATCCTGAGTTGTTGAAAACATTCGATAAACTGGGTATTCCTTTGGAAGAACAGAAGCATTTAAGCGGAATGGCGGTAGACGCCGTGATGGATAGTGTTTCCGTGAAGACAACTTTCAAGGAGAATCTCGCGGAGAAGGGGATTATTTTCTGTTCGTTCAGCGAGGCTGTACAACATCATCCGGACTTGGTGCAGAAGTATTTGGGCAGCGTGGTTGGTTATCGTGATAATTTCTTCGCCGCCTTGAATTCGGCCGTGTTCTCGGATGGTTCGTTTGTTTATATACCGAAGGGCGTACGTTGCCCGATGGAGTTGAGTACGTATTTCCGTATCAATGCCGCTAATACCGGACAGTTCGAGCGTACCTTGATTGTCGCAGACGATGAGGCGTATGTAAGTTATCTGGAAGGATGTACGGCGCCGATGCGTGACGAGAACCAATTGCATGCCGCTATCGTGGAGATCGTGGCGAACGAGCGTGCCGAGGTGAAGTATTCTACCGTACAGAATTGGTATCCGGGTGATAAGGAAGGTAAAGGCGGTATCTATAACTTCGTGACGAAACGAGGTTTGTGCAAAGGTGAGGGTAGCAAGATCTCTTGGACGCAAGTAGAGACCGGTTCGGCGATCACTTGGAAATATCCGAGCTGTATCTTGGCGGGTGATAACTCGGTAGGTGAGTTTTACTCGGTTGCCGTGACCAATAATTACCAACAGGCCGATACGGGTACGAAGATGATTCATCTGGGTAAGAATACGAAAAGTACGATCGTATCCAAGGGTATCTCTGCCGGTCATAGCCAGAATAGCTATCGGGGATTGGTGAAGGTGTCCGCCCGTGCGGAAGGCGCCCGAAACCATAGCCAATGCGATAGTTTGTTACTAAGCTCTACTTGTGGAGCTCATACGTTCCCTTACGCTGATATTCAGAATGAGACGGCGATCGTGGAGCATGAGGCTACGACGAGTAAGATCAGTGAGGAGCAATTGTTCTACTGCCAGCAACGGGGTATCTCGGTAGAAGAGGCTGTTGGTTTGATCGTGAATGGATATGCCCGCGAGGTAATGAATAAGTTACCGATGGAGTTTGCTGTCGAGGCTCAGAAATTACTAACGATCTCGCTGGAAGGCAGCGTAGGATAGAATAATTTTCAATTTTCAACTTTCAATTTTCAATAAGAAAAGATGTTAGAGGTTAAGAATTTACATGCCAACGTAAATGGCAAAGAGATATTGAAAGGTATCAACCTGTCGGTGAAAGCGGGTGAGGTACATGCTATCATGGGACCGAACGGTTCCGGAAAAAGTACGTTAAGTAGTGTATTGGTAGGTAATCCCGCTTTTGAGGTAACGGAAGGAGAGGTTATCTTCAACGGTAAGAATCTGCTGGATCTTTCTCCCGAGGATCGTAGCCGTGAGGGTATTTTCTTGAGCTTCCAATATCCGGTCGAGATCCCGGGAGTTAGTATGGTGAACTTTATGCGTGCGGCGTTGAACGAGCACCGTAAATATAACGGTCTGGAACCGGTTTCGGCTACGGACTTCTTGAAATTGATGCGTGAGAAACGTGCGATCGTCGAGCTGGATAATAAACTGGCCAGCCGTAGCGTGAACGAAGGTTTCTCCGGTGGAGAGAAAAAACGGAACGAGATCTTCCAGATGGCGATGCTGGAGCCGAAATTGGCGATCTTGGATGAGACGGATAGTGGTTTGGATATCGATGCCTTGCGTATCGTGGCGCATGGCGTGAACCAGTTGAGGACTCCGGAGAATGCCGCTATCGTAATCACGCACTATCAGCGTCTGCTGGATTACATCAAGCCGGATGTGGTTCATGTGCTTTACAAAGGCCGTATCGTGAAGACCGCCGGTCCGGAATTGGCCTTGGAACTGGAAGAGAAAGGTTACGACTGGATCAAGAAAGAGATGGGAGATGAGTAATATGAAGGCCGAGCAACAATATATCGATCTTTTCGCCCAATGTGAGGATCTGGTATGTCGTCATAGTACGCCGGTGATGAATGCCCTTAGGGCTGATGCCTTGGCGAACTTTGAGCGACTCGGATTCCCCTCCACGAGAAGCGAGGATTATAAATATACGGATGTAGCCCAAGCGTTCGCTCCGGATTACGGTTTAAATATCAACCGGGTCGCTATCCCGGTGAATCCTTATGACGTATTCCGTTGTGACGTACCGAACTTGAGCACATCGTTATACTTTGTCGTGAACGATACGTTTTACGATAAGGACTTACCGAAAGCACATTTGCCGGAAGGCGTGTATGCTGGAGGGTTGAAGGCTTTTACGGAGCAATATCCGGAGATCGCTTCCAAGTATTACGGAAAGGCGGCGCCGAGTAGCAAGGATGGTATTATCGCATTGAATACGATGTTGGCTCAAGATGGTTTTGTGGTGTATGTACCGAAAAATGTCGTGGTTGAGCGTCCTATCCAATTAGTGAATATATTCCGTAATGATGTGGATACGATGGCGAACCGTCGTGTCCTGGTGATTATGGAACCTCATTCGGAAGCGAAGCTATTGGTTTGCGATCATAGTATCGATGACGTGAAATTCTTGGCGACTCAAGTGGTTGAGATTTTCGCGGAGGAAGGTGCTCGCTTTGATTATTATGATTTGGAAGAAAGCAGCGAGTCTACGACCCGTTTCTCTTCCGTACACGTAAAGCAGGCGGCCTCGACCAATGTCTTGGTAAACGGTATTACGTTGACGAATGGCTTGACTCGCAACAATTATTATGTGGAACTGAATGGCGAGTATGCCGAGTCTACCTTATGCGGTATGTCCGTTCTGGACAAGGAGCAACAGATGGATACCTATAGCCATATTACCCATGCGGTTCCGAATTGTACCAGCAACGAGTTGTTCAAGAACGTACTGAATGATCATGCCGTAGGTGTCTTCAGTGGACGTATCTTGGTGAAAGAGGATGCCCAGAAGACTGCCGCTTACCAGACGAACCGTAATCTGTGCGCTACCCGTGAGGCCCGTATGTACAGCAAGCCGCAACTGGAGATTTATGCGGACGACGTAAAATGCTCGCACGGTATGACGACCGGTCAGTTGGATGAGAACGCTTTGTTCTATATGCAAAGCCGCGGTATCCCGCGTGACGAGGCCCGTATGTTATTGAGCGTGGCTTTCACTTCCGACGTGATCGACCATGTACGCTTGGAGGCGTTGAAAGACCGTTTGCATAAACTGGTAGAGAAACGTTTCCGCGGTGAACTGGCTAAATGCGCCGGTTGCCGGATTTGTAAATAATTGCGAATAAGAGGAAAACTATAATCAGGCATGGATTATCCCGACGATCATGTAGGGAACCATGTCTGATTTTTCGTATCTTTGGCAGTGACAAATTAAAACCTCCAACTTATGCAGTTAACACACATCGCCCTATGGACGAATCATCTGGAACGTTTACGGGATTTCTATGTAAAGTATTTTAATGGTAAGAGTAACGAGAAATATGTGAATTCGAAAAAAGGATTCGCCTCTTATTTCGTCTCTTTCGAGAGTGGCCCCGCCTTGGAGATCATGCAACGGCAGGATATTACTGAGGCTTACGACAAGGATCATATCGGCTTGGCTCATCTGGCCTTTCATGCGGATAAGAAGGAGCAAGTGGATCAAATGATCGAACGTTTCCGGATGGATGGATACACGATCGCCGGTGAGACCCGCACTTCTGGGGATGGTTACTATGAGGGCGTGATCCGAGATCCTGACGGAAATATCGTAGAGATCGTCGCTAACGGGGAGCCGGAGATACAAGCAGCTTTATTCCCTCCTTATGAGTTACTGCTGGAAGCCGATCCGGATCGGGAGAAAGTAGAGGTTTACCTAAAGGATTCGGATTGCTTTATCGCTACGGTACGAAATTCCGTTGCCGGCGTGATCGTGGTTCGCAAGGAGGAGGGTGGTAAGGCGGAGATCATGAATCTTGCCGTGGCGGATATCTTCCGTCGGCGAGGAATCGCCCGGAAACTATTACGGCATGTATCTGATAAATGGGCTCCGGCTCAAGATGTCGAGCTTTTGCGTATTTGTACCGGAACCTCAGCCGTCGGCCCGATGATGCTTTATCAACAGGAAGGCTTCGATTTGGTAGCCGTAGATCGTGATTATTTCGTGCGGAACTATGCCGAGCCTATCTGGGAGAACGGCATTCAATGCAGGCATCGATTGATTCTTGAAAAGAGATTAAAATAGTATATGTGAAAAGAAAATCGGGAGGTCTCTTAAACCTCCCGATTTAATTATTAGTAATCTATAAATAGGTCCTCGAATGAAAAATCATCGGGGCTAATGGTATCACATTTCCAGCACGAAGATCCCTTTCGGTGCCAAGGATAATTCGTCTCCCAATGGAATCTCCTTTCCGGTTAATATCTCTTTTCCGGAGGTTTTACCTCGCAATACTTCCGCATAGCGTGCCAACGGCAAGTTCACCTCTTTATCACTGCCATTCATCAAGATCAATACGCTTCGGCCATCCAGACTGCGCTCGTACACGTAGACACCTTGGTTCACCATGAAATGTTTCATCTTACCCTTAGCGATGACAGCGTTGCCCTTGCGCCATTTCAATAAAGTCCGGAGGAAATTCCATGCGTCATTTTGTACCTCGCTGCGACCGGATGCCTCGAATTGATTCACCTTGTCGCCGGGCCAGCCACCGGGAACATCCAGACGGATATATCCGTCTCCCTTCTCCTTGGTGCCATTCATCAGCAACTCCTGCCCGTAATAGAGCTGGGGAATACCGGGGATCGTCAACAAGAATGTCATCCCTTGCTTGAATGCGTACAAATCATCGACAGACTTAGGCATGGAGGGAAGAAAACGATCCGTATCATGGTTCTCCAAGAAACGCAATACGTTATAGATATCGGGATATACATAATCATAACACATATGCTCGAAGATCGTGTGTAAGCCTCCGGAATACCCAGTCTCCTCATGGAACGCCTTGCTCGCGATACCCATCAAGCGGAAATCCATTACCGATTTCAGCTCGGTATCCTGCCCGAAGTTCAACCGGCTGCCTTTCTGCCAATAAGCGGAACCGATCGTGTAGTTCATCCACGCTTCGCCTACGATGTTATACTCCGGATACTCGTTCATGACCTCCGTGCACCAATTCCGCATCATGTCCACGTCGGCATACGGATACGTATCTTGACGGATACCATCCACGCCGCAATACTCGATCCACCAGATAGAGTTCTGGATAAGGTATTTGGCTACATGTGGGTTCTTTTGGTTCAAGTCCGGCATGCTCGGGACAAACCAGCCGTTCAGCATCGTCTCCTTATCATAATCCGACACGTAAGGATCGAAATAAGCCTCTTTATCGTGGTTGGTCTGCACGTAGTTATCGAGATTATTAAACCAGTCGTGGCTAGGGATATCTTTCATCCAAGGATGATCGCTTCCACAATGGTTGAAGATCATATCCATTACGACACGCATGCCCCGCTCGTGCGTCTTCTCGATCAAGCGGACGTAATCCTCGTTCGTGCCGAAGCGTGGGTCTACCCGATAATAATCCGTCGTGGCATATCCGTGATAAGAGCCTCCCTCCATGTCATTCTCCAATACCGGGTTCAGCCAGATAGCGGTAACGCCCAGATCCTCGATATAATCCAAATGCTGTTCGATACCGGCCAAGTCGCCTCCGTGACGGGCGTTCGGGCTGTTACGGTCTACCTTATAAGCGGTGCGCATCGGGATTTGATCATTCGAGGGATCTCCGTTCGCGAAACGATCCGGCATGATGAGATAAAGCACGTCGGAAGAGTCAAACCCCTTGATCCGATCGGCGTTCGGTTTACGGGCCTTCAACTCATACGAGTAATTGAAACTCTTTTTGTCCTTCGTGAACGTGATATCAAACCTGCCGGGCTTGGCGTTTTCCACGTCCAGATAGATCAATAGGTAATTCGGGCTTTCCAACGCTACCGAGCTTTTCAACTGTACGCCGGGATATTTCACGCTAGGGAGATATCCGGCGATATCCTTACCGTATACCATCAGCTGGAGTTCCGGGTTCTTCATACCACTCCACCAGAAGGTCGGCTCGATTCTAAGGTTATCGGCTGAAAGCGTACTGGAAGCGAAAAGGGCCAGTAAAAGGCTCAAGAATAAATGTCTGTTCATGATATATGTTTATTGATTTATATGACAAGGTTGTACATACGCGAAGATAGAAGGATTCCATTGATAATAACACGCTTTCGCCCGGCGAAAAGGGAATAAAAATCACGCGAACGTTTGCGAACCCTCGTAAATTAAGACTATCTTTACTGCCTAAATCTAATCAACTAATTCAAATGATAAAAAGTCTAATTGTATCCATGTTTCTGACAGGTTGCGTTTCCTCCCTGTCCGCACAACAAAGTTTTTGGAAAGAAGATTTCTCCGCCGGGAAATTACCCGACGGCTGGATGATTGTCGATTCAACGAAATCGGCAAAGTGTGAATGGATTGTAACCGATCAGCCTTATCCCGGCTCTTTCCAGTTCGAGCAACAAGCACCTCCCATCGCATCTACGAGCCGTGGCTATCATATGCAATTCCGGCCGGGCGTAGTCACCGGGGAGGAGATCACGAAGTGGAATCAACGGGAGGAATACCCGAACGGCTATTTCCAGACCAGCGCTATCGATTGCGCGGGAAAGAACGATGTGGTATTGAAATTCCAGCACCTGTTTCGTTGGAATAATTGGTTCACCGGAAAACGTGCCGGCCTTTGGGTAGGCGTCAGCAACGACGGGGTGAATTGGAAAGAGTATAACGTGATGGATAAGATCCCCGCCGCTACCCAGCTTCATGCCCCGGTGAACGAGGAGATCAACATCAGCGAGGTAGCCGCGAATCAGAAAACCGTCTACTTGCGTTTCTTCTGGCGGGATATCTTCTCTTGGTATTGGATGGTCGATGATATTGAGCTGACAGAGCCTTTCGCGCATGACTTGGCCTTGGAGAAAGTGACCTCACACCAAGAAACCGGGAATACGTTCACGAAGGAAGACGTGTTGAAAGTGAAGCTGAAGAACGTTGGCTCCCAGCCCGTAGACGAGGATTTCACGGTAACCGCCTCTTTAAACAACGGTCAGAAACTAACCGCCACGGTAACCGCCTCCGGGCATCCGATCGCTAAACAAGAGGAATATGAGGTAGCTTTCCCTGCTACCGACCTAACCCAGATGGGCTCCTATAAAATAGAGTTCGCTATCCAATACCCGAAGGATGAGCGTTCGTCAAACAACATATTAAAAGCGAACCTGTTCGCCGCCCGTATGAACTTGGGTAAGTTGACGAAGTTCAATAAGATCAGCAACACGGAATATGAGTTCGTCTCCGGGTACGCTAAGGTTAAGTTGATGTTTTACCGGGATGATATCTTCCGTATCTGGTTGGCACCGGATGGGGAGTATACCAATCCGGCGGCAAACTCGATCGTTGTAGATTATGGGGTAAAGAACCCGAGAGTCTCCATGGCCGACAACGGCAGCTATTATAAGTTCACGACTTCCCAATGTGTCGTACGTGTCTATAAGAACCCTATTCGTTTCGCCATGTATGACAAGAATAACCGTGCCGTGATCTACGAGGAGGCCGAACCACTTGCCTTCGGACTAAAAACGACCCAAACGATGCGCCGTAGCGGTGATGAGGATTTCTACGGTTGCGGTATGCAACAAGGTAATTTCTCATACGCTGGGAAGGAAGCGGATATCGAGGTGACCGGTTGGGATGAGGATCAATCCTCTAACCCGGCTCCCTTCTATATGTCCACGAAAGGATATGGCGTATTCCGCAATACGTTTGCCCCGGGACATTATGCCTTCAACGGCACGGAGATGTTGGACAAGAACTATGATGATGGCTTTAAGCTGATGGGCTTCACCAGTCAGTTGACGCATAACGAGAATCGCTTTGACGCATTCTACTTCTACGGCCCTTCCTTGAAAGACCTATTGAACGACTATACGGATATCACCGGAAAACCTTTTATGCCGGCGATGTGGATGCTTACGATGGGAGATGCCGACTGCTATAACAAAGGGGAACAGCGCACCGGATGGCCTCAATCCACCCCGGACGTAATCAGCCAAGTTGCTGATAAATATGTGGAATATGATATGCCCCGTGGCTGGATCTTGCCGAACGATGGCTATGGTTGCGGCTATGTGAAATTGGATTCTGTTGTGACGGAATTAGGTAAACGAGGCTTCCATACGGGCTTGTGGACAGAGAATGGTGTGGATAAGATCGCCTACGAGGTTGGTAAATGTGGTACCCGCCTGTGTAAATTGGATGTGGCTTGGGTTGGAGAAGGCTATGAGTTTGCCTTGAACGGCTGTAAATCCGCATTCGAGGGGATCGAGAGCAATACGAACGAACGAGGCTTCGTATGGGCTGTTTGCGGTTGGGCCGGAACTCAGCGGTATTCTACGGTATGGAGCGGTGACCAAGTGAGCAACTGGGATTATATCCGTTACCATATCCCGACGATCACGGGTGCCGGCCTTTCCGCTATGAACGCCGCTACTAGCGATGTGGACGGTATCTTCGGCGGTTCCCCGAAAACCTATACCCGCGACTTGCAATGGAAGGTCTTCACCCCGATCTTTATGACCATGAGTGGCTGGGCAGATGCCGACCGTCAGCCTTGGGTATATGGGCATCCGTACACGGATATCAACCGTAAATTCTTAAAGCTGAAGATGCGTCTGAACCCGTACGCCTATACCTATTGCCATGAGGCGCATATGACCGGTGTACCGATGGCTCGTGCGATGGTATTGGAATTCCCGGACGACGTGGTTACCCGTGATACGACTACCCAATACCAGTTCATGAGTGGTGAGTGGATGATGGTTGCCCCCGTATATACCCGGAAGAACGTACGCGACAGTATCTACTTCCCTGCCGGAGAATGGTACGACTATTGGACCGGAAAGAAATACGAGGGTGGCAAGTGGTTGGATAAATATGAGGCTAAACTGGATATTTGCCCGGTATTTATCCGTCAAGGCGCCATTATCCCGATGTATCCGGATATGAATTATGTAGGCGAGAAACCTGCGGATGTCTTGACCTTGGACTTATATCCCTACGGAAACACCTCTTTCAATTTATATGAGGATGACGGTCTCACCCGTGATTATAAGAAAGGCGAGTTTGCCCGTACCTTAATCTCTGTTTCCTCCCCAAAAGGTGAGAAAGGAACGATCACCGTGGATATAGCGAAAGCGAAAGGAGATTATAAAGGACGTTACCAAGAGCGTACTTACCTATTGGATGTCCGCTCAGAATCCAGCCCGTCAAACGTAACCGTAGCCGAAAAGCCCCTATCTGCCATCTCCCCCGAAGCGTTCAATGCCGGACAAGAAGGCTGGTACTTCGATGCCTCGGATCGTATGGGAAGGGTTAAGGTACGGACGAACCGCTTGTCTACGAATCAGGATCAGAAGATTGTAATTGGTTTCTAACACTTCTATTTATTTTAAAGGTATATGAAAACACAATTGACTTTATGTATATCCGGGACATTGCTGCTTGTCGGAATGTCCGGTTGCGAAAAAACTCCGGAGCGTCCTATGAATGTTGTGTATATCTTAGCGGATGATTTAGGATATGGCGATGTGGGTTGTTATGGCCAGCAGATTATCAAGACGCCCAATATCGATCGGATGGCGAAGGAGGGAATGTTGTTCACGCAGCATTATGCCGGATGTACGGTGAGTGCCCCTTCCCGTTGCTCCTTGATGACCGGATTGCATACGGGACATACGCAAGTCCGGGGAAACCGGGAGATCACGCCCGAAGGCCAACAGCCGATGCGGGAGGATACCTATACGTTGGGTAAATTAATGAAATCGGCCGGTTATACGACCGGTATCTTTGGTAAATGGGGATTGGGAAATCCGGGCTCTGTCTCCATTCCCAATAAGATGGGCTTCGATGAGTTTTATGGGTATAATTGCCAACGGCAGTCGCATTCCTTCTATCCGGATCATTTATGGCATAATGAGGAGAAGGTTCTTTTTCCTGAAAACGAGAACAATGCTTGCAAGACATATTCACAAGATTTGATTCATGAGCAAGCATTGAAGTTCATCCGGGATCATAAGGAGCAACCATTCTTTGCGATGCTTACTTATACGCTGCCTCATGCGGAATTGAATCTTCCGCATGATTCTATTTATAAGATGTACGAGAACTCATTCGAGGAGACTCCTTATATTGGTAAGTTTGATAAAGTGTATGGCGGTTATAACACCTCGGAGAAGCCCTTGGCCTCCTTTGCCGCCATGGTCTCCCGGTTGGATAAATACGTGGGGGATGTAATGGCTGAATTGAAAGAGTTAGGTTTGGATAAGAATACGATCGTGATTTTTACCAGCGATAACGGCCCGCATCATGAGGGTGGAGCTGATCCCGATTTTTTCAAGAGTTACGGACCTTTTAGGGGGATCAAACGGGATGTATATGAAGGAGGCATCCGTATACCTATGGTGGCATGGTGCCCGGGTACGATCAAGGCCGGAGCCCAATCGGATCATATAAGCGCATTCTGGGATGTCATGCCGACATTGGCAGAACTTACAGGTACGGTTTTGCCCGAGAAGACGGATGGAATCTCTTTCTTACCAACCTTGTTATCAAAGAAAGATCAACAGGCCCATGATTATTTATATTGGGAATTTCACGAGTTGAATGGCCGGGAAGCATTACGCTCCGGTAAATGGAAACTAATCCGGCAACCGATCGTGGGTGAGACTATATTGGAACTGTATGATTTAAGTAATGATATACACGAGGATACAAATCTGGCGGAGAAATATCCCGATAAGGTAAAAGAACTGGCAGTCTTGATGGACAACGCCCGCATAGAGTCTCCGTACTTTAACTTTGGAAGAGAAAAGTAAACGTGCGAGAAGAGAATAAAGTGTAGGCGTAATATCTGTTAGGTAATGATAAAAAAGGCTTTCTTTCAGCGAGAAAGCCTTTTTTTTGTATCTTTGGCTCTCGTAATTTTAAGACAAAAAGAAGTAAGACTATGTTAGACGTTCAAGCGATCCGAAAAGACTTTCCGATCTTGGATCATAAGATATACGATAAACCGCTGATATATTTCGATAATGGTGCTACTACCCAGAAACCTCGTCAAGTGGTAGAAAAGATAGAGAATGGATATTATAACGTAAACGCTAATATCCACCGAGGCGTACATTTCTTGAGCCAAGCGGCGACAGAGGCGCATGAGGAGGCTCGCAAAACGGTACAGCATTTCTTGAATGCCCGTTTCTCGAATGAGATTATTTTTACCCGGGGAACTACGGAATCCATTAATTTGATCGCTTCCAGCTTTACGGATGAATGTATGTCGGCAGGGGATGAGGTGATCGTGTCCGTGATGGAGCATCATTCCAATATCGTTCCTTGGCAGATACAAGCGGCCCGGAAAGGTATTACGTTGAAGGTGATCCCGATGAATGAGAAAGGGGAGTTGAATCTGGATGAGTATCGTAAATTATTCTCGGATAAGACTCGTTTGGTTTCCGTGACTCATGTGTCTAATGTCTTGGGTACGGTGAATCCGGTAAAGGCGATGATCGAGATCGCTCATGAACAAGACGTGCCGGTGTTGATAGACGGGGCTCAAGCCGTTCCGCATATGAAGGTGGATGTGCAGGACTTGGATGCGGAGTTTTATGTTTTCTCCGGGCATAAGATTTACGGACCGACGGGTATCGGGGTCTTGTATGGTAAAGAGGAGTGGTTGGATAAACTTCCTCCGTATCAGGGAGGAGGCGAGATGATCGCTACGGTCTCGTTCGAGAAGACAACTTTTAATGAACTTCCCTTTAAGTTCGAGGCGGGAACTCCGGATTATATTGGTAGTACGGCGTTGGCGGAAGCTTTGCGGTATGTAGACCGGATCGGTATAGAGAATATAGCTACTTATGAGGATGAGCTTCTACGATATGCGACCGCTGGATTAAATACGATTGAAGGGATGCGTATTTTTGGACAAGCGGATCATAAAGGAGCGGTGCTTTCTTTTTTGGTGGGTAATATCCATCATTACGATATGGGGATGTTGCTGGACCGTCTGGGAATAGCGGTTCGTACAGGGCATCATTGTGCCCAGCCTTTGATGCATGCCTTAGGAATCGAGGGTACGGTGCGGGCGTCTTTCTCCTTTTATAATACGAAAGAGGAGATCGATACGTTCATCGCAGGTGTGGAACGAGTTCGGAAGATGTTTTGAGTATGATGTATTATATTAAGAAATATCCGTTTTCACTGGCGATTATATTGGTCGTTATTTACTTGTCGTTCTTTAAGCCGCCGAAGATGGATGATATCCCTTTATTCCCGGGTGTGGACAAGGTGGTTCATTTCTGTATGTATGGGGGGATGTCGGGTATGCTATGGCTGGAGTTCTTGCGGAATCACCGGAAGTATGAGACGGTATTATGGCATGCTTGGATCGGGGCAGTTTTATGCCCGATCGTTATGAGTGGGATTATTGAGATATTGCAAGAATATTGTACGACGTACCGGGGTGGGGATTGGTTTGATTTCTTGGCGAATACTTGCGGGGTGATCGCCGCTACGGCATTCGCTTGGTTCGTGCTTCGCCCTTGGATTGTGAATGAGCAAAAATAATGTACAACCTTGTAGAGACGGGGCGTGCTCCGTCTCTACAAAGCTATATATACGATAAATAATAAACTGGGATATGTTATTACCATATATGGAAACCGGGCGTATAGAGGCCGGGTGTGATGAGGCGGGAAGAGGCTGCTTGGCGGGTGCGGTATTCGCCGCCGCCGTGATTCTTCCGGAAGATTTTAAGAATGAGGATTTAAACGATAGCAAGCAATTAAGCGAGAAGAAACGGTATAAGCTTCGTCCTGTCATCGAACGTGAGGCGATCGCTTGGGCGGTAGGCATCGTCAGTCCGGAAGAGATCGATAAGATTAATATCTTAAAGGCTTCTTTCTTGGCTATGCATCGTGCGATCGAGCAACTGAAAGTACGGCCGGAACATTTATTGATCGATGGAAACCGTTTTACCCCTTATCCCGATATTCCGCATACGACCGTAGTAAAAGGCGATGGCAAATACCTGAGTATCGCCGCCGCCTCTATATTGGCTAAAACCTATCGTGATGATTATATGAATGAATTGGCCTTGGAATACCCCGCTTATCATTGGCTGGACAATAAAGGTTATCCTACCAAGGTCCACAGGGAAGCGATTCGTACCCACGGAATCACGCCTTATCATCGCAAGACATTCACGCTTTTACCGGAGCAGCTTACACTAGGTTTTTAATACGTATATAGGCATAACCTTATGCGTATATACGTATGAGGCTATGCCTATATCGGTGTAGGCTTACACGTATATACGTATCGGCTCGTGCCTATATACGTGTGAAAACACCTATTTTTATTGTTGTTCCTTTGCCCGGTAAGCCATTGCGTACAGACGCATTTGCTTCACCATCGCTACCAACCCGTTGGAACGAGTAGGGGATAAATGCTCTTTTAATCCTACCTTGTCGATAAAGTAAAGATCGGCATCCAGTATCTCCTGCGGGGTATGGCCGGATAGGATATTGATCAAAAGGGATACGATACCTTTTACGATCACGGCGTCGCTTTCTCCTTGGAAAATAATCTTTCCATCTGCATAATCCGCTTGGAACCAAACCCGGCTTTGGCAACCCTCGATCAAGTTGCTTTCCGTTTTATATTTCTCATCGAGCGGGGGAAGGGAGTTTCCCAGATCTATTAATAACGCATATTTATCCATCCAATCATCGAAGACTGAGAATTCTTCGATTACATTGTCTTGAAGTTCATTGATTGTCATTTTATCAGTATTTTATCGATTGTATATTACTTCCAGTACGGTTTGACCGGCAGCTTTTAGAGTCTCACGGTCTATATTCTCCATATTATCTTTTTGAGTATGCCAATAACTGGCGAAACCTGTTTTAGACTCAGGGTCGTAGTTAATGATGTCGATACTCGGGATATTACGTCCGCTAATCACATATTGGTGATCGTCTGTGATGGCTCCACCTGCGGCGTTAATGAAATATTTGCCATATCCCAGATCGCGGGCCGCGCTCCATACCATCTCGACGATCGGGGCTGCCGCACGTAAGGATTGTTGCTCCTTGAAAAACGTGGCGTTCTTGCCGCCCACCATATCCAATAAGATTCCGTATTCCGCCGTATAATTAGGGACATGCGGATTTTTTGCCCAGAACTGGGTACCTAGGCACCAGCTATCCGGTGTATAATCGGTTACGAACTCCGGCGTACCATAATCCTCCGCATCGAAGAAAATAATATCGATGCCGATACCCGGGGCTTTTTGTCCGATTTGGCGGGCGATCTCCAATAAGGCACCTACGCCGCTACCGCCATCGTCCGCCCCGTCCAATGGGGTCCGGTGCTTGGAAGGATCGGGATCGTGGTCCGAATAGGGACGGCTGTCCCAATGCGCGAATAGTAAAACACGTTTACTATTCTCCGGATCAAACGAGCCTATGATGTTTCTCGCTTCCAGCTTCGTTCCGTCGTAGGCGGTCAGTATCGCTTCCTGTTGGTAGACTTTGGCGCCAAAGCGCTTCAATTCAGATGCTAAGTAATCCCCGCATGCTTTATGAGCCGCCGTGTTAGGTACACGGGGACCAAAAGCGACTTGGTTCGCTACATAGGCGTAAGCGCTGTCTGCGTTGAAATCGGGAACAGCTGAGGCGATCGGTTGTTTTTTGATCTCCGGCATATTACCTGTCTCTTTGGTTCCTTTGGCTCCACATGATAAAAGAGCAAAACTCAATAACGCAAAAAATAATCTGATCATAAATCTGTTTTGTTTATAATGTTTTTACGGAGGCAGTCGCTTGAACCTCGTCTAATACACGCATCAAGTTTCCACCCCATATCTTGGCGATATCTTCCTCTGTATATCCTTTCTCTATTAATTTAACAGTGATCTGTATGAAATCGTTGTCACTTTCGCAACCGATAATTCCGCCACCGCCATCAAAATCAGAGCCGATACCTACATGATCGATACCGGCGACTTTCACCATATGATCGATATGTTCGATCGCGTCGGTAAGGCTCGCGTTTTTATAATCCTCATTGATATAGCGGTCGAGCAAGCAAACTTGCGCTACGCCTCCATTTTGGGCAAGGGCCTTTAGTTGTTCGTCGGTCAGGTTACGGTCGTGCTTGCACATCGCCATGGATGAGGAATGCGAGCAGATGATCGGGGCCTTGGACAATTTGATAACATCCCAAAATGACTTCTCAGAGGCATGAGACATATCCACCATGATACCTTGGCGATTCATCTCTTTCACAACCTCTTCACCAAACGGACTTAAACCGTCCCATTCTTTCTTGGTATGGGTGGATGAGTCGCAAATATCGTTATCGTAGGAGTGGCAGAGCGTGATATAATTGACACCTATCGCCTTGAACTTAGCGATATTCGCCAGATCCTTACCAATGCCGTATCCATTCTCTATACCGATAAAGAACGCTTTTTTCCCTTCATTCTTCAAGCGGATGAAGTCTTGGTTCGTAACGGCGATGCCACATAAATCCTTATTCAATTCAGCTTGCTTGCGAATACCTTCGATCAAGCCTGTTACTTTTTGTACGGCTTCTTGTAAAGAGACCTCATCACGTTTACCTTGTCCGATGAAGGCCGCAAGGAACACCCCGTCTAGTTTCCCTTCTTGCATCTTAGGGATGTTTACCCGGTTACGTTCCCGGTCCGCGATGCTGAATCCGGCACGTTTGAACCAGAAAGGAGTATCGGTATGTGTATCTACGGAAAGGAAATGCTTGTGCATCTCTTTGGCTTGGTGGAAAGTCTCGGCCTTTCCTATCAGATGGCGGAATATCCTTAACATCGTAGTGTCGCCTCCGTAAGTCAACGCTTCCGGATGCCATTGAACTCCCATGATGGATCGATTCGGATAAGCGTCGATAGCCTCGATAATACTGTCGGGCGCATAAGCGGTAGCCTTGAAGATAGGCGCCAACTCCTTGATCGCTTGATGATGAAGAGAGTTTACGGCTAAGGTATCTTTCCCTAGAATAGAGGCTAGCTGTGAGTTCGCGTCAACAAAGACACGGTGTGAGCCATACGAACTGGGTAAATCTTGCCTATGCTTGACAGAATGATCGCCACGTTGTGAGGGGATGTCTTGGTAAAGCGTACCGCCAAACGCTACATTCAACAGTTGCAATCCCCGGCATATGCCTAAGACGGGAATATTTTGATCGGTAGCCATCTTGATTAGTTTCAACTCATACAAATCGCGTACCGGATCGACTTCCTCCAGCTTTTCCCGAGGCTCCTCCTCATACCATAGAGGGTTTACATCCGCTCCTCCTATAAGAACTAACCCGTCTAAATTCGATACGATATTCCTGAGTACTTTACCGTCAGTAACAGCCGGGATGATAATCGGAGTTCCCCCTGCCTTTACGATGGATTGGATATAGGTGGCCCCTACCCGGGAAGCACCACTTGAGATACTGGCGGAAATCCCGATCAATGGGGAGAATCGTGCCCGCACGTTTACATCGCAAGAGTCTGTCAACTCATATAGCTTTTTTAAGTTGGGGACTTCCGATCCGGGTGTCTGTGCCTGTGCTCCACATAAGATACTACAGGCGCATATTGCTGTGTATAAGATATTTTTCATAATATGTAGTTGTTTTCGTTTGCTATTTGTTTGGAAAATCTTGTATAGCGGTCATAACCCTTAGCAAGTTCCCACCCCATATTTTCCGTATATCTTCTTCTGTATATCCTTCTTCTAAAAGTCGGACGGTAATGTTAATCAACTCATTGGTAGCCGAGCAACCGATCAGTTCCCCGTCTCCGTCAAAATCCGAGCCGATTCCTACATGATCGATACCGATTAAATCCACGATATGATTGATATGGCGGATAGCGTCGCTTAAAGAAGCTTTTTCCTCTTCCTTATTGATGAATCCTTTGTATAGGCAGATTTGGGCGACACCCCCTTGAGCGGCCAGCGCTTTCAGTTGATCATCCGTTAAATTGCGGGGATGATCGCAAAGCGCACGTGCGGAAGAGTGGGAGGCTATGATTGGCGTCTCGCTCACTTCCAGTACCTGATAAAAGGTACTTTCCGCCGCATGCGAGATATCAACCATGATTCCTAATCGGTTCATCTCTTTTACCACTTCCTTACCGAAAGGACTTAGTCCTTTCCATTCCTGTTTTCCTCTAGCGGAATCACAAATATCGTTATCCCCATTATGGCATAAGGTGATATAAGAAACTCCCATCTCCTTGAACATTCGTAGGTTTTCGACCAGCTTCCCTAAAGCGTACCCGTTCTCGATGCCGAGGCAGATCGCTTTTTTCCCTTGCGCCTTAATCGTCCGGATCTCTTGGGGGGTAGTCGCTATAACCATCCGGTCCGGATGTAAGGTTTGCTGGCGTTTTACTTGATTCAGCCGTTCTATCGCATACGCTGTCGCTGCCTGTAAGGATGCCTCATCTCGTTTACCTTGCGGGATATAGGCGACCATAAAGGTTGCGTCGATACGCCCTTCTTCCATAAAAGGAAGATTCACTTTCCCTCCTTCTTTCTCCCCGATATTAAATTCACCGGGAAAGATCATTGGGGTATCTGTATGGGAATCGATCGTCACGATCCGTTGATGGATCGCTTTGGCTTTTGCGAAACGGCGGGCATTCTCGATATGGTAAGCGAATAGGGCTTTCATGGCCTCATCCCCTTGCGGAGCCATGGCCTCCGGATGCCATTGTACACCGAATATCGTTTTCTCCGTATGTTCCATAGCCTCATTGATTCCATCCGGGGCGGTCGCTGTCGCTCTAAATCCGGGGGCGACCTCTTTTACCGCTTGATGGTGGAAAGAGTTGACAAGGATTTGTTCTTCTCCATTGAAAATAGTACGTAGGCGGTTCATTCCCGGTTCGAGTGTTACCGTATGCGACGGATATTCCCGAGCCAATGTCTGGCTGTGTTTCAATAGAGCATGATTGGCTTGTGAATGGATGTCTTGATAGACACTTCCTTCGAACGCTACATTCATGATCTGATGCCCCCGGCAAATACCCATGATCGGAATTTGTCGGTTAGCGGCCAAGCGAAGCAATATCAAATCGTATTCGTCACGTAACGTATCTACGTCTTGCAATTGCGGGATAGGCTCCTCATGCAAATAGAGCGGATTGATGTCTCCACCCCCGCTCATAACTAATCCGTCTAGTTCGGAAACCAGTACGGTCAATGCTTTCAGATCCGTGATCACCGGGATAAGTACCGGGGCTCCCCCTGCGTCCAGCACGGCTTGCACGTAGGTCTCGGCTATACAGGAAAGTCCGTCTCTCCGGTTAGCGGATATTCCTATTCGGGGAGGTTGAAGGCTTTCTTTAGCCGGTATATAATTATCAACTTCTTTGTATAGGGCCTCTAGATTCGGACGACGGACTTTCATGATTTTAAGCATCTATGTTAGCATATGTAGCGTTTTCCTCGATAAACTCGCGGCGAGGGCCTACGTCTTCACCCATCAACATGGCGAAGATTTGGTCAGCCTCGGCTGCGTTGTCGATCGTGATCTGCTTTAACGTACGGTTTTCCGGGTTCATGGTCGTATCCCACAATTGATGGTCGTTCATTTCTCCCAAACCTTTGTATCGTTGTGTATGGATCGAGTTCTCGTTGCCTCCTCCATATTTTAAGATGAACTGCTGACGTTGTTGCTCGGTCCAGCAGTATTCCTCAACCTTACCTTTCTTACACAAATAGAGGGGAGGAGTCGCCAGATACACATATCCGTTCTCGATCAAGGAACGCATACGGCGGAAGAAGAAGGTCAAGATCAATGTGGCGATGTGGCTACCGTCCACATCGGCATCGGTCATGATAATCACCTTGTGGTAACGCAGCTTCTCCATGTTCAACGCTTTCGGGTCATCCTCCGTACCGACGGTTACGCCCATCGCGCGATAGATGTTCTGGATTTCCTCGCTTTCGAAGATCTTATGATCCATCGCTTTCTCCACGTTCAAGATCTTACCGCGCAATGGTAGGATCGCTTGGAAGTTACGGTCGCGTCCTTGCTTAGCCGTACCACCTGCGGAGTCTCCTTCGACAAGGAACAATTCGCAGATCGACGCGTCTTTAGAGGAACAGTCCGCCAATTTACCGGGAAGCCCACCTCCTGTCAGCGGAGATTTGCGTTGTACCAATTCGCGAGCCTTACGAGCGGCATGACGGGCTTGAGCGGCCAAGATCACCTTGTCGACGATTATTTTCGCCTCTTTCGGATGTTCTTCCAAATAATAGCCTAACGCCTCACCGATCGCCATATCCACTGCACCGGTAACCTCGCTATTACCCAGCTTCGTCTTTGTCTGTCCCTCGAACTGAGGTTCGGCTACCTTGATAGAGATAACGGCGGTCAAACCTTCACGGAAGTCATCCCCTTGAATCTCCACCTTGGCTTTCTCCAATAATTTAGAATCCTCGGCGTACTTTTTCAACGTACGGGTCAGGCCACGGCGGAAACCGGCTAAGTGTGTACCACCTTCTATCGTGTTAATATCATTTACGTAAGAGAATACGCTCTCATTGTAAGAAGTATTATAAGTTAACGCCACCTCGACAGGGATACCCTGCTTCTCGGTAACGATATGGATTACGTCTGGAATCAGTTTCTCTTTAGAACGGTCGATATAGCGGACAAACTCTTTCAATCCCTCATCCGAATGGAATACCTCGGACTTGAATGAACCGTCTTCTTTCAGAACTCGCTTATCTGTCAGACGTAGCGTAATACCAGCGTTCAAGAACGCTAATTCACGCAAACGGGTAGCCAAGATATCATACTTGTATTCCGTGACCGTAAAGATAGAACCGTCCGGCTTGAAAGAGATCGTAGTACCTGTTTTATCCGTATTATCGATAACCTGTACGTCGTGCAACGGCTTTCCGCAAGAGAACTCCTGCATATGTACTTTACCGTTCCTGCGAACTTCCGCTTTCAGATAAGTAGAGAGGGCGTTTACGCAAGATACACCCACACCGTGCAAACCACCGGATACTTTATAGGTTCCCTTGTCGAACTTACCGCCGGCGTGCAGCACCGTCAATACTACCTCCAAAGCTGATTTACCTTCTTTCTCATGAATATCCACGGGGATACCACGGCCGTCGTCGGTAACCGTGATCGAGTTGTCCTCATTGATTACCACGTCGATGTATGTACAATATCCGGCTAGCGCTTCGTCTATGGAGTTATCTACGACCTCATACACTAAGTGATGGAGACCTTTCTCGCTGGTATCGCCAATATACATGGATGGCCTTTTTCGTACTGCCTCTAACCCTTCAAGTACTTGAATACTATCTGCGGAGTACTCTGTAGAAGTATTCTTAATTTCTTCACTCATGAGTTTATCTTTCTTTAAAATCTGTAATTATCTATGTCCTCAAAAAAAATCTAACAAATGTAGTGATTTTTATCGAGATAGCGAAGTGGGGGATGTGAAAATAGCGAAAAAAGGACGGGTATAATAAAAAAGGAGAGAGATAAGCCATGAACTTATCTCTCTCCTTTTGGTTGGTAGCCCATAGGGGAATCGAACCCCTCTTTCAAGAATGAAAATCTTGCGTCCTAACCGATAGACGAATGGGCCGTTTTCCGTAATTCCCTATCAATGAAAGAGAGAGGGTCTCCGAAAATGCGAGTGCAAATATAGAGCTGTTTTTTGAATTGGCAAAATATTTAGATAAAAAATTGTCTTTCTCCGTTATTTGTCGGATTTTTGTACCCTTAAATAGCTTGTTTTCGCCATATATGTTGGAAAAAACACGAGGTATTGTATTGCATACGATTGCATACAGCGATAAGATGTCGATCGTACAGGTTTATACCGAACGTTTCGGGCGGGCGGCCTATTTGTTGCCGCAGTCGCAGGGAAAACGTTCCCGTATGTTGCGCCCGCTTTTTTCTCCGTTCGCTTTTCTCGAAATCGATTCGGAAATGCAGGCGGGGCAGGATATTTTCCGCATACGCGATGTGCATCAGGTCGAGGTGTGGAGTCATATCTATGGCGATCCGGTGAAAACATCGGTCGCATTGTTTCTCTCTGAAATGTTGTCCCGGCTGTTTCGGGAGTCGGAGTCCAATCCCGCATTTTTCGATTTCCTTGTGCAATCGATACGTCTTTTCGATATGATGGAAGAGGGAAAGGCTAATTTTCATTTGTGGTTTTTGTTGCGCTTGTCGGGTTTTCTCGGATTTCTGCCCAATACCGAACAGTATGGCGAAGATTGTTTTTTCGATATGCTCGAAGGGGTGTTTGTGCCGGCGACACCGGCACATCGTCATGTGTTGTTGCCCGCAGAGGCCGGCGTGTTTGCTCGCCTCATGCGCATGAATACGCATAATCTGAGCCGTTTCCGTTTTACGAGAGATGAACGCCGGACGATTCTCGAGCAAATGATTACGTATTATCGTCTGCATCAACCCGAGTTGTCCGAAATACGTTCCCTCGAAATCATGCACGAACTTTTTGATTGATCCTTGTCGTAGTAAGGGAATATTTGATGCATGATGTTTTTTGCAAAGATTGTGTTTGGACAGAAAGTCTTTTTCTCGACAGGCGATTGGGTGTCATGGGAAAAAGTTGTCAAAAAAGAGAAGGCGATCATATCTTTGTGGGAATTTGCAGATGTGTCGTGAAAGTTGTAATTTTGTCCCTCGGAAATCAATTGCTCTTGTAGTTCAATGGATAGAACGAAAGTTTCCTAAACTTTAAATCCGGGTTCGATTCCCGGCGGGAGTACCAAGAAAAATCGCCAACTCCCTATTTTTTATATGGTTGGCGATTTTTGTTTTTTCAAAAAGTCCTCAAAAAGTCCTCCTGCCCGGGAGTAATGTGTTTACCCGGCTATCTTTAAAGTTTTGGATCATTCTTATTTATGGCTTGCATCATATCTTCGACATCGAGCGTCGCATCAGGATTAGATTTATTTTTTTCGGAGAAAAAGATGTATATATCCGTTGCTTTCAGATAACGCAACAACGTGTCTATATTGTAGGTTTCACCATTCTCTATCCTCACAACCGGGTCTATTCTTTCCCAGCCGGCTTGTTTTGCAACATTATACCTACTTATGCCCTTTCCTTCCCGCATTTGTTTTAAGAAGTCTCCGATTACTTCGCGGGCAGATTTTAAATATTCTTCGTTCATTTCGTTTCCCCCTCCATTTCTTCTATGCTATAATACAAAACATCATCTCTATATGTTCTATCGCCTACATTATAGACACATATTTCATCTTCATAATAGCCATCTCCGTTGAACCATTCGGGTATTTCTTCACCTTCTGTTTCAAAGACATTTTTGTCGTAATAAGACAAACAGTCTTTTCTATCAACTATACCCGCTAATGCTTTCAAAGCCTCTTCTTCGGTATATCCTATTCCAGAGAAGTCGTCGACAATCCACTCGATCGGTGTTTTACCGTCGTAACATATAACTTCTTCATCGTTGTACTTCGTATTTGCGTGGTAAGGGTCGCAAGATACTGTAATCATGTAACGTTTCATAATTGTCTTTGTATATTAAAATATTAAAAATCAATACCTTCTATTTTAGGGGCTTCGAGTAAGCCATGCAAGTTATTTTCAACAGCGGCACAAGCAAGTATCCATGCTTGTTTTGAAGATATACGAGCAACTTGAAAACTAAAAGGAGACATTTTCGAGGAAACCGTTTCTGCGACTTTGGCCGCAAAACAATCTATCTTTGAAATTTCTCTTAAAACGTTAGAGAGACATTCATAACCCATTTGGAAGCCGTCATAATTATATTTTGTATGACTTGCTGCACCAGATATTAATCTTGCGGCTCTTTGTTTTAATTGGTAGTCTGTCATGGCTTGTTGTATTTGTTTTTCTACACTGCAAATATACAACAAATATATTGTACATAAAATATAATGCACAATAAAATACTACACTTTTATGTATTTTAACATTTTGGGCAAACAAAAGACTTATTCAAATCTGAAATTTTGGTAAAAAATCGCCCATAGCAATAGGCAAAAGTCTGCATAGCACAAGTCGTCCATTTGTTCGATGAGCCGGTCCAAGTTAGCATTTTTCATCGTCAAGAATCCTTTTTATGTCGTCCGGGGTGATGCCGAAGCACCGGGCGAAACGTTGAAATTCTGATTTCTTATCTTTGGGTATGAGCCCATAAAGCCGGTTGATCGGCGTGCGACTCTTCATCGCTGCGGATACCTGTTTTTTCCTCATTATGCTACTTATTTTATGGATTCGACAAATATATGATCATGATGATACGGGCCAGTCTTAATACAGCCCACAGCATAATGCTAAGGCCGGTTTCTGTTATGGTTATAATCCTACCCCGTTTCATAACCGATTCTTTTCTTTATTTCTTCTTTGCAGCAATCGCAGTCGCAAAGAAACAGTTTCACATAATCGAATACTTGTTCGGCTATATGGCCGCTCAGATAGGCGATTTCCTCGCCGTCGTGTTCAATTCCGTTCATATTTCCGAGGTCGTCTTCCATGTGCCGCATCTCATGCATGAAGGAGTTGAAGAATTGGCGGTCGCTGGAAGCCCTGCCTATCACCATGACGGTTGTACGATAGAGGTAGTTGGAGTAGGTTACTCCTGTGTCCATGCGACCCGATTTCATATTTGCGCCGGCTTCTTCGAGCATCTTTTCGCTACAACCTATGCGCCTCATTCTTCTCAATATCTCTTCGGCATAGTATCTGTCGACGGAATAATAGACATACACCTGCCAATCAAGTTCCGCTATGTGAAACTGTTGCCTTAACATCTTACATAAGGTCTCCCCAGTTGATGACAATTCCCTTATCCATGCAATCGGCAAAGAAATGTCGGAACGCTTTTTCTTCGCTGCCGTTCGGGTCGTCGATAAAGTCTTTGATGAATAAGGCGTGGTATTGCTCGTTGGGGATCGAAGAGCCGTAGTAACCGGCACGGCACATGTTCGCCACATATACAGCGTTATAACCATTGTCTTTTTCAAGGGTTACTCCGTATTTCTTCAACAATGCCTCTACGTCCTCTTTCGTCATCGGCGTTATTTTCCCGCTTTTAGTCTTCATTTTTGAAACGGCCCATTCGCACATCTTTTTGGAAAAGTTAAAGCCGTAGTTCGACAAATAGGCTTTCATGTCTTCCGGGATTCGGTCGTATATATCGAAACTTCTGTCCATTATTGTATTCTGTTTTTTTGAGAAAGGGCGGTTTTATCCGCCCTTTCTTCGTTTAACGATATCGGGAGTAGCGTCCGGTGCCTTTCACACCACGTCTTTCTCCCATTCTTTCTTCCATATCGCCGCGAACGCGATAATAATCGTCGTCGCCCCGATAACCCATAGATGAACGGTCGCCTCCGTAAGAACCTCCGCGTTCTCCCATGTTTTCCATTTCATCGAAGAGGGTTTCCATATCTTCTTGAAGACATTTCCAGCTCTCCATGATGTTGCCTATGGCACGGCCTATGCCGCCTTCCTGACGGCGTTCGTGCCCTCGTTCGCTTATTTCCAGCATTCCCATAATCGTTTTATTTTGTGGTTTTACTACTCGTTTGGCTTTGTCGCAAAAGTAGGTTCTTTATATCGCCGATGTCGTTCTTCAACGAGCCGACCATGCTTTCAAGGGCCGTGATTTTCTCTTCCTGTTGCTTCTCTTTGGCGAATTGGGGGTTCAGCTGTTTCAAGATTTCATCGCAACTTTCTACCACCGACTGGTGGTAAGGAACGCTATCGACGACTTGACGGCTGGACTGCATCATCGATTCCACCTCCGACAAAATGGCCTCTTTCTTGTCTGAAATGACCGCATTCGGATAGGAAAACAATTCCTGATTGGTAGGTATTTTCTGAAATTCCAATACCTCTTCCCCGCATTTGACCTTGACATCGAGCTGCATCTCCGGGGTTGTTCCGAAGGGCTGGGAGGGGTTGTAGGTCGGATATTTCGGCGTCGGATTCGTTACCGATTCGACCTGACCTATTTTTACAACGGGTTTTTCTCCCTTGATTAGTACATAGACGATATTGCCTTGCTTTATATTTCCAAACATTGCTTCTTCTTTTTAAGACAACCCCCGTTTAGGGGTTGTCGGGTTAGACTACGCCGGTCATTATTTGCAGCGTGTTGGTCGCTTTGTCAAACCAGAACTCATACACGCCCGTGCCCGGTATGTCGGCGGCTGTCAATGCCTCTCCGTTGTACTTGGTAACCGATTGCGTTACGCCGTTCGTCTCGAACAGGACGGGTAATGTCCCCGTCGTGCCCGTCGGTACGGCTTGGGCTATGTCAATGAATATTGTCCCTCGGTACCACGCATTTACAAAGGCATGGTTGGCAAAGGTATAGACGACATTCGTTGTGCTTACGGTTACCCCGGTCGTGGTTATCGCCGCCGAGCCTCTGCGGTTTACGAATTGGAAAGGATATGTTGACATAATAGCCTCCTTTCTTTTACCCCCAAAAGCCGTTTCCGACTCCATAGGGATTGAAACCGCCGTATAATCCGTATTGCGCTGCTACACAAGTCGGAACGCCGACAACCGGACTATATGGCACTTTGGCAACTTCGGGCTGATTGCACTCTATTTTGGCAATACGCGCGCTCAGGTCTGCCAAAGCGTTGTTCACCGGGGCTATCGACTGTGTGGTTACCTGCGCGAAGTAGGCGTTTTGGTGTTCTTGGGACAGCTGGGTCGTCAGGGCCGCATTCTTGGCTCTTTCCGCATCGATCTTGTCTTGAAGTACGCGGGTTTCGGCTGCGTCGAGTTTGGCCAGTATGGCTTGTGTCTGCGCCAACGTTGCATCTTTCAGGTTTTGCGTGTTGGTATTCATCGTATTGGTTAGCGTGTTCGTCTGGTTACAGGTTGCCAAACGGTTCTCGCAGCAACATTCCAACAGTTGTTTGGCAATATTCCAATCGCCTGTCTGAATGGCATTGATGATTTGCTGCCCACTCATGCCTACTTGGTTGCCGACGCTTTGTAACTGCGTCATAACGCCGTTGATCGATTGCTGTATCTGGCCGACAGAGCAGTTCAAGTTCGTGGCCAGTTGCGAAATCGCGTTACCGTTACCCTGTATGGCCTGCATCAAGAGTTCCCGGCCGGCATCGTTGTTGATAAGATTGGGCAAGCCGTTCGATCCATTGCCGCCAAAGCCGTTACCCCAGCCGCCATTGCCCCAACCCATGAGGAAGAACAAGAAAATGACCCAGATAAACCACCCGCCTTCGCCGCCGAAACCGCCGTTGTTACGGTTCATTGTAAGCAACAGGTTCGGATCAAGGCCGCTTTTCTGCAACAATGGGGCCAACAGGCCCAGCATTCCTGCTCCACTACCGGCTGCGCCTGAATCCGGAGTGTAAATGACTGTTTTCGATTCCATATATATGTTGTTTTTATGTTATGACCGGACACTATTGTCGGTCATAACAAAGCTACCAAACACATAATTCATTGGAAAACAGTTATTTCAAAGAATAATCAAAGTATCTGCAAACTTTCTTCCCGGTCATTTCCGAGGATCTTCCGTATTCTTTCGTAAGAAATGCGCATCATGCGGTTGTATTTCAAACGGTCGTCGAAATTGCCAAGCATGACGAATACGGACCGTTGGGACAAGCGAAGCCTTTCGGCTATTTGCGATTTATAAAAACCCGCATCATATAACAATTTCGCAAGGATATAACGGGCATCGACAACTTCTGCCTTTGAGCATTTCGAGATAATCATTTCTTGTGTTAGCTCGGTCTCCCGGCTTACTATTTTTAAAATGTAGGCAAAGATTTCTTCTTTCATCGCTTGATTATTTTATTTTTATATATACCTTTGCCATAACCACACATATTACAAAAACACCGTTCTTACAAATGGCAAAGACTATAAGCCCCCGGCCTTTTGTAAAAATGGTGTTTCTAAAATATGTGTGGTAACTTTTTTAGGAATGAGGGGGCTTTTTTTATTCCCCTATATTTTTTATCTCTTCAAGAAAAGCCGTGCAGCTAACCAAATGACCGCGCCGGATATGAGTACGAGCATTATGTTGCCCAGCCATATCCTCATTCTTACGAACCAGTTCAATTCCTTTTCGACGGGATAGATCTTAGGTATGACCTTTTCCCGGTAGATAATCGAATCTTTCGCTTGTACGGACAGCTCTTGCGTAAGGGTGTCGGTGCGGGGTTTTGTTTCGAGGGAGTGATACAGGGAGCCGTCAGGGTTGATGCGGGCGTCGCTTATGGCGTAGTCGTTTTCGAGGTGCGACATGGAATCCCGTACCGTCGTCGATTCCTTTTGCATCGGGACTTCGAC